>Ga0126384_10003133_pt1 | contig 10054 bp, 8 predicted proteins | sample PanSoiMetPlot_36_FD_92543 | JGI IMG/M metagenome (GOLD analysis project Ga0126384, IMG submission 92543) | Tropical forest soil microbial communities from Panama - MetaG Plot_36 | ecosystem: Environmental > Terrestrial > Soil > Tropical forest > Bulk soil | place: Panama | collected 2016-02-17 | reverse complement strand
ATCTTGGATACCGGTTTTGATGGCTTCCTCTGTTTGCCTGTCCCCTTCGCAGTCTCATTGGGCTTGGAACTCATCGACGTGACCCGTACGGAACTTGCCGACGGGACTGTGATGGAAAATGAGTTAGTCTTTGCCGGTCGGGCGGAGTGGATGGGGCTGTGATGGATGTAGATATCCTGCTGACTCGATCAGGAGATGTATTGATCGGGACAGCATTTCTCAAAGGGTACATGGTGCAGTTGGACTATCAGGCTCACACGGTCCGGATAGAGAAAGTGTCATGACGTGATCTTCAGTCTCAGACAAATCCAAAACAGATCTAAAACAAATCCAAAGTTCCCCCAATTCCTAACCCCAGTTTCCAGTTTGGTTCACCAAAGGCTTTGACACCAAAGACTTGTCGGAGGCCAGGCGCTGCTAGACAGTCTAGGGTCTAGCAGCTAGGGTCCAGCATCCAAGGAAATCAAAAAATCGATATGAACGACCAGAATAATGTTCGACTTCAGAATCCCTTGATCGTGCAGAGTGATCATACGCTCCTGCTCGAGGTGCATAATCCGCTGTACGAACAGGCGCGGATGGCGATTGGAGGGTTCGCTGAACTCGAGAAGAGCCCCGAACACATTCATACCTATCGGATCACCCCGCTTTCGCTCTGGAATGCCACCGCAACTGGGCTTTCTGCCGAGCGCATGATTGCTGCGCTCGTCGAGTTCGCCAAATACCCCGTCCCGCAGAATGTGCTCGCCGATGTGCGTGATTTGGCCGGACGCTGGGGCCACGTCCGGCTGCTTCGTCAGAGCCCAGGGTTGGTGTTAGCCTCGGATGATATCGCTCTCCTGACCGAACTCTCACGTAATCGTGAAGTCAACCGCTACTTGGGCGAGCAGCTCACGCCGCAGGCGTTTGCCGTGCCTCCTCGTTATCGTGGCGTTCTCAAGCAGGCGTTAACGACTGTCGGTTGGCCAGTGGAAGACCTGGCGGGCTATGAAGATGGCGCGCCGCTCCCCATTGCGCTACGACACGATCGCTTCTTGCTGCGCGACTACCAGCAGGCTGCGGCTGAGGCGTTCCATGGCGGTGGTACAGAATATGGCGGTAGTGGTGTGGTGGTGCTGCCGTGTGGTGCCGGGAAAACGATCGTCGGCATGGCCGCTATGGCGCAGCTCGGTCAATCGACGCTTATCCTCACTACTGGCGGCACCTCGATTGAACAGTGGCGGCGCGAGTTGCTGGATAAGACGACCTTGAACGCCGCCGACATCGCGGAGTATACCGGCGCCGTGAAGGATATTGGTCCGGTCACCCTGACCACCTATCAAATGTTGACGCATCGCGCGGACAAGACTGAGGACTTTCCTCATCTCGCCTTGTTCAACCAACATGAGTGGGGCTTGATCATTTATGACGAGGTGCATTTGCTGCCGGCTCCGGTATTTCGGGTGACGGCAGAAGTGCAGGCGCGCCGACGTCTTGGCCTCACGGCCACGCTCATTCGTGAAGACGGACGTGAGAGCGATGTCTTCAGCCTGATCGGACCGAAAAAATATGATGTGCCGTGGCGGGATTTGGAAGGACAAGGATGGATTGCCGAGGCGCTGTGCACAGAAGTGCGCTGCGCCATGCCGCGCGAGGTGCGCATGGAGTATGCCCTTGCCGGCCCACGTGAGAAGTTTCGTGTCGCGGCGGAAAACCCAGCCAAACGACCGTTGGTGCACCAGTTACTTGCAGCCCATCCCTATGCGCCAAGCTTAATTATTGGACAGTACCTCGACCAGCTCAAACATATTGCCGAAGAATGCCAGGCTCCGCTTATTACTGGAAAGACATCCCAACGCGAACGCGAACGGCTCTATGGGCTGTTCCGTCGTGGCGAGTTGAAACTCCTGGTGCTGTCCAAGGTGGGTAATTTTGCCCTCGACTTACCTGACGCCGAGGTCCTGATTCAGATCTCCGGGACCTTCGGCTCCCGCCAAGAAGAGGCGCAACGACTCGGCCGGGTGCTGCGACCGAAAGCAGATGGACGCCAGGCACGCTTCTATACATTGGTGAGCCGTGATACCGAAGAGCAAGAGTTCGCCCATCATCGCCAGCTCTTTCTAACTGAGCAGGGCTATAGCTACCGCATTGCCGACGAAATGGAATGGAACGCCCATGAAACCCTCACGACCGAGACTCGTCCCGCCAAAGCAGCCCGCCGCTGATCCGGTCGAACCTGCTGGACCTGTCGGACCCATCCTGCACGCTAATCTCACGGTCATCGAAGTGGCCGATCCTTTCCTGCTCCAAACGCTCCGGGCAGACCGCCGCGTAGGGTCAGCCATTCTTGCCCAACTCTCAGATTGTGTGGCTATCATTCAACCGGGCCAAGGCGAGTGGATAATTAAGCAACTGCTGAAAGCCGGTCACACGCCAAAGGTGATTGACGCATGAGTTGGGGATATCGCCGTTCTGCTCCTCCGCAGCAGTTCCCGCTCGACTACGCAGCGCACCTGCCCAAATACAATGCGGAGGTCCTCAAGAAGTTGGCGCGGCTGTGGGTGGGAAAAGACGCGACCAAACTGAATAAAGAGGCCTGCACGAAAGCGATCCTCAGAGGACTCACGGACCCCGCTGCTGTGCAAGCGGTGATTGATGGTCTCTCTCCGTTCGAACGCGCAGGGTTGGGTTTGCTCAAACGTCATGGCCAGAGCGCTCCCACTCGGGAGTTTGCCGTCGAACTGCTGATGTTAGGGTTGCCTTTCTCCGGACGTGAACAACGCCCGTCATACTCATACCACCGTATCGAACCCTTTTATGGCGCGCTTAATGGTCTCCTGGGCAAAGGACTTGTCCTGTTACGCGAATGGGACCAAGCGTACGGCTACGCCCGTGACTTACAGATCGATGAGTATCATTACCGTCCGGAAGTGTTCTCTGACCCTGGCTTGCTCGCCGGGGTGGAAGTAACCCCTCCTACAGCGCTGTCACTAACACCTGTCGGTGGTGTGGACGAGTCGGGATTGGCGCTGCAACCGGCAGAAGTGGTGTTGCGCTTCGTTTCCTTAGTGGAGACTTTGCGCAAGCTCGGCCGTATCGACCTCACCAGTAAGGGACGACCAACAAAGCCCTTTCTTACCAAACTGACCAAAGCCCTAGGTTGGGAAGAGACGCTAGGAACCGTGTCTGACACTCCGCTGCCGCAAGCGACGCTGTTTTTCTTCCAACTGTTACAAAGTGCGGGCTTCTTGCGGAACGGACCACCCTTCAGTGGTGTCGCCTTGCATCCGCAAGCAAATGCTCTCTTTGAAGCACCGTATAATGCTCAGGCGGCAACATGGATCAGAGGTTATCGCTCGCTCACGCGCTGGACGGAGCACGTCCCGCAAGGAATGTGGCTAGAGGAAGACGATGAGTCCGGTTTTGCCAAATTTGCCAGCCTGCGCGCCGCGTTGCTGATGGCGCTGGCAGCGCTCCCGGACGCTACTGCGTGGTATCGTCTCGCCGATCTCTCGGAAGAGATGTACGACCGTATTGGCGAGCATTTCTCCTTGCGTCATTTGCAGAACTTCTATGTGGCCTACAATGCCATACCCGAGCAAGTGACGAAACAACGCGCTGAGTGGCAGCAGGAACTCCATAAACGCTGGCGTGAAGCTGAACAGGTATGGGTTGCACGCGCAGTGATAGGTCCGCTATTTCACCTCGGGTTAATTGCCCTCTCTCGCCAAGCTAGCGAGAAAAAGACTGAGCCAACCCTGTTTCGCCTCACTCCGTTGGGGCGCGCGGTTTTGTATGACTCGTTTCGTCCTACAGGAGAGACGACGGCTGCTGCCCTCCCTGCCGTTGTCCAAGATGGAACGTGTTGGGTTGTGCAACCGAACTTTGATGTGGTGGTGTACCTCGACCGCGCCTCGGCAGCGCGCCTGGCGTTTATCGAACGTATTGCAGCGCGAAAGCCTTCAACCGGGGCGACCGCGTTGTATCATCTGACGCGAGACACAGTGTATGCGGTGCTAGAGTCAGGCCTCGAACCGGGTGCGTTGCTTGAGACTCTGAGTCGTGGTTGCGACTATCCTCTGCCAGAGAATATTCGACAAACCCTGGCCGACTGGGCGGCGCGCCGTGAGCAATTAGCGGTGTATCGGGTCGCCAATGTGTTAGAATTCGCCGACCAGCAAACCCGAGACACGGCGTTAGCAAAGAAGCCAGGCGGCGGTGTGGCGGTGGGCGAGCGCTATATTCTGCTATCGGGACGGCAGCGCGGGAGAGTCCTTTCTGCATCCACGAGCCGGACGGTGGACTATCTTTCACCACCAGTGCGGTGTCTGAATGTGTCAGAAGAAGGGGAGGTTGAGGTCGCGCACAAGCGTGCTGACCTGCTCGTACAAGGCGAGCTCTCCGCCTGGGCGGACGCCGACTCTGCGAACGGCAACCGTTGGCGGATTACTCGTCACAGCGTACAAAAAGCAGTGAGCACGGGATGGACCGCAGACAACATCCTCGACAACTTGAAACGACGCCTGCAACATGACCTTCCGCCTCTTCTCTCCGTGGCGATTCGTGCCTGGGCTGGGGTGCGTACCCTGCCTACTACCGTTGCCGTCGCGACTGACCTCGTCCTGCAAGTGACTGACTTAGAAGTGGCGCGGGCAATTGGCGGTAGCACACTCTTGCAACCGTACCTGCGCGGGCGTCTTGGTCGTCAAACCTTTCTCGTCAAGCACGAGATGGTCGAGGCATTCCGCGCCAGGTTGGCAGAATTTGGCCTACAAGTTAGCGGTGATCTGGAATTGCTCTCGTCGGGATGGAAGGACTAAATGCCAGCGTATGACGAAATCCTCATGCAGGTGGTGACCTTGCTGCAGCAAGAAAACCGAGTTGCGTATCGCATTCTGAAACGTCGCCTTGGGCTCACTGATGACGATATCGAAGACCTGAAGGCGGATCTGGTCGACGCTAAACAGGTGGCGAGCGACGAAGGCGGCAAAGTATTGGTGTGGGTCGGCGGAGAAGGAAACAAAGAACCGGGGAACCGGGGAACCGGGGAACCGGAGCAACAAACAAAACTGCGGAACCGACCCCCGTCTCCTGATCCCCGTTCTCCGGTGAGCTACACGCCGCCACACTTGGCTGAGCGTATCCGGGCGGAGCAGGCAGCGATGACAGCCCGCGGCTTCACCGATGGCGAGCGCAAGACCATCACCGCCCTGTTTGCCGACCTCAAAGGCTCCACCGCCTTGATCGAAGGCTTGGACCCGGAGGAAGCCCGAGCGCTTATTGATCCCGCCTTACAGCTCATGATGGACGCCGTGCATCGCTATGAGGGATATGTGGCGCAGGCGCTGGGCGATGGCATCTTTGCCTTGTTTGGAGCGCCCCTTGCCCATGAGGACCATCCCCAGCGGGCACTCTATGCGGCGCTGCGCATGCAGGAGGAGATGCGCCGGTATTCTGACCAGGTGCGGCTCAAACATGGTGTACCACTCCTGCTGCGCGTGGGAGTGAACACCGGGGAAGTGGTGCTGCGCTCGATTCGTAAAGAGGACCTGCACACTGACTACGTGCCGGTGGGCCATTCGACGAATCTGGCGGCACGCATGGAGCAGATGGCCACGCCCGGGTCAATTCTGGTTACCGCTTACACCCATCGCCTGACCGAGGGTTACTTTGCCTTCAAAGACCTGGGCCAGACGCAGATTAAAGGCGTCGAAGAGCCGCTTGATGTGTACGAAGTGCTGGGGGCGGGGCCGCTGCGCTCGCGGCTGCAGGTGGCAGCAAGACGGGGGCTTACTCGCTTTGTGGGGCGGCAGAGTGAGATGGAGCAAGTCAAGCGAGCTTTAGAGCAGGTCAAGGGCGGGCATGGCCAAATCGTGGGGGTAATGGGGGAGCCGGGGGTAGGGAAATCGCGGTTGTTCTACGAGTTCAGGCTCACCTCGCAAAGTGGGTGTCTGGTGCTGGAAGCTTACTCAGTCTCACATGGGAAAGCCTCACCGTATCTGCCAGTGATTGAGCTGCTCAAGAGCTACTTTCAGGTTCAACCGCAGGATGATGAACGAACACGGCGCGAGAAGATCGGCGGCAAAGTGCTGATGCTGGACCGCAGTCTCGAAGAGACGTTGCCCTATCTGTTTGCGTTGCTGGGGATCGACGATCCGGCTTTCAGTCTCCAGCAGATGGATCCGCAGATTCGGCGACGGCGTACCTTTGAAGCGCTCAAGAAGTTGTTCTTGCGCGAGAGCCTCAATCGACCCCTCATTCTCATCTTTGAAGACCTGCACTGGATCGACACTGAGACCCAAGGATTTCTTGACGTCCTCAGCGAGAGTGTGGCCTCGGCCAAAATCTTACTCCTAACCAACTACCGGCCGGAGTACCGACCTGAGTGGGGGACGAAGACCTACTACACCCAACTACGGTTAGCACCACTGGGCACAGCCGAGGCGGAGGAGTTCCTTGACGCGTTGCTGGAGACGACCATAGGGGCGACCGGCCGGTCGCCCCTCCACGCCCTCAAGCAGCTCATTTTAGCGAAGACCGAGGGCACGCCATTCTTTATGGAAGAAAAGAAGTAGTGCAGGAGTTGCGGGAGCAAGGAGTATTGCCCGATGTAGGGGTGCACAGCCGTGCGCCCCTACCACAAGACCTGCATATCCCCACGACCGTGCAAAGCATCCTCGCCGCCCGCATCGACCGCCTGGCCCCAGAAGAGAAAGCCCTGCTCCAGCAGCTCGCGGTCATTGGCCGCGAGTTGCCCTTGAGCATAATTCGGCAGGTGGTCCCGCAGCCAGAAGAAGAGCTCTATCACCTGCTATCAGCTTTGCAGCGCAAAGAGTTTCTCTACGAGCAGCCGGCCTTGCCCGAGCCAGAGTATATCTTCAAGCACGCCCTGACGCAGCAAGTGGCCTATGGCACGGTCCTACACGAGCCACGCAAAGCCTTACATGAGCGCACAGCGCAAGCCATTGAAGCCCTTTATAGCGCTAGTCTGGAAGATCATTATAGTGACTTGGCCTATCACTACAGCCGCAGTGGCAATACCGAGAAGGCGATTGAATATCTGCAGAAAGCAGGGCAACAGGCGCTGAGGCGGTCGGCCAATGCCGAGGCTGTCAATCATCTCACTGCAGCCCTTGAGTTGCTTCCGAGTCTCCCGGACACGCCTGAGCGCGCTCAGCAAGAACTCGCGCTGCAAATGGCCCTGGTGGTCCCGACGATGATCCTGCACGGCTACGCATCCCCTGCCATCGAAACGGTGTCTGCTCGTGCCCGAGAGCTATGCCAGCGCGCCGGAGAAAGCCCGCAAATCTCCCAGGCCCTCCTTGGCCTCCAGCGTTTCTATTATACCCGGGCGGAGGTACAGACGGCCTTTGAATTAGGGGAGCAACTCCTCCACCTTGCCCGACGTGTGGACGATACAGGTCTCCTGTTGGAAGCCCACGGTGTCCTGGGGGCCGTACGGTTCTATCGAGGAGAACTACTTCTCGCGCAGGAGCACTGGGAGCGAACAATAGACCTCTATCAGCCCCAACAACACCGGACCCATATCTTTGTGTACGGACAGGACCCAGGTGTAGTCTATGAAGGGTTTCTCGCATGGAATTTATATCTGCTTGTCTATCCAGACCAAGCGTTGAGGAGAGTCCAGACTGGGTTAACCAGAGCTCGGGAACTCGCCCACCCGAATACCTCGGCATTTGCGCTGGTGCATATGGCTTCGATCCATCTCGACCGCCACGAGGCACAGGAAGCCCAGAGATGGACGGACGAACTGGTAGCCCTTTCGACCGAGGAGGAGTTACTGTACTGGGCAGCAGTCGGAATTTTTTCTCAGGGATGGGTGCTGGCCGAGTTAGGACAGCAGGCAGAGGGACTGGCCCGGATGCGTGAGGGGATAGCGGCACAGCAGGCTATGGGAAATATGCTGTTCATATCCAGATACCTCGCTCAGATGGTTGAGGCGTATGGACAAGTCGGGCAGGCCGAAGAGGGGTTGAGATTACTGACCGAGGCATTCGCTGTCATGCAGAAAACGGATGAGCGGTTTTGGGAGGCGGAGCTGTATCGGCTAAAAGGAACGCTTACGCTTCAACAGTTCGAAGTTCAAGGTTCAAAGTTCAAAGACGCAGAGGCAGAGGCTGAAGAGTGTTTCTGGAAGGCTATGGAGATTGCCCGCAAGCAGCAGGCCAAATCCCTGGAGCTACGTGCGGCGATAAGTTTAGCCCGTTTGTGGCAACAACAAGGCAAGAAACACGAAGCACGCAACACGTTGGCCGCCATCTACCACTGGTTCACCGAAGGGTTTGATACGAAGGATCTGCAAGAGGGAAAAGCGTTACTAGAGGAGTTATCGTAATGCTGTTGAAACGATTGACACAAGCGAAGCTGATTGCCGAAAGCTGACAGTTACTCGCTATTTCGGTTGCGTCAGCCAGCCTGAGATGGTATAAACTGACCCGCCGTGACAAGCTGAAGCCAGAAGGTTGTCTCTCTTCTCACCTATGTGGCCTTGCTTTCTGGCGCAAAAAATATTGTAGTTCATGAAACCGCCCAGTGTGAGCATGGGCTCTAGAGGAGGGAACTTTGCACGCAATCACTTACGAATCTCCCAAATCGCTCGCTCAGGCCCTGAGCTTGCTCGCTGCCGCCGGCGAGAAAGGGCGGGTCCTGGCCGGAGGTACGGACCTACTCATTCAGATGCGGGCCGGCGTCAGGAAACCAGACCAGCTCATCGACGCCAAAAACATCGCCGAATTGCAGGTCCTTTCATTCAGCCCACAAGACGGGCTCCGCCTCGGCGCCGCGGTTTCCTGTTGCCGCCTCATTGAAGATCCTGCCGTGCAGCAACACTATCCTGGTCTGGTAGAGGCTGCTGGCCTGATCGGGTCGGTGCAAATTCAGAGTCGCTGTTCTTTGGGCGGCAACCTGTGCAATGGCTCACCGGCCGCGGATACCACCCCAGCGTTGATCGCCCTAGGCGCCGTGTGTCACGTCGCTGGGGCAAAGGGTGCTCGCACGGTGGCCGTCGAAGATTTCGTAGTCTCTCCGGGCCGCACAGTCTTGCAACCCGATGAACTCCTGGTCGAGTTCCGCATTCCAGCGCCTAAGCCGCACTCCAGCGACTGCTACCAGCGCTTCATCCCCCGCAACGAGATGGACATCGCCGTGGTTGGCGTGGGAGCTGCGGTAACGCTGAACGGCAATACCTGCACGGCTGCGCGCATCGCTCTAGGTGCGGTGGCGCCGACGCCGCTCTTTGCCAAAGAAGCAAGCGCGTCACTGGTCGGCAAGCCGCTAAACGAGAACACCATCGCTGCAGCGGCCGCCTTGGCGCAGCAGGTTGCGATACCGATCACCGACATGCGCGGCACGGAGGAATATCGCAAACATCTCGTAGGTGTATTGACCCGTCGCGTTCTGGGCGTTGCTGCAGAGCGGGCGAGAAAATAAGCAGTCAGCGGTCAGCAATCAGCAGTCAGCCGAACATTTCAATCTGTTTTGCTGAAACCTGATAGCTGATGGCTCATAAACAAGGAAGGAAACAGCATGGCAAGTAAAGTACAGGTCGAGACCACACTCAACGGAGAAACCGTCGAGTTTCTGTGCGAACCGCGTCAGAGCTTGCTCGAAGTGCTGCGCGATGTGCTCGGATTCACTGGCACCAAGGAAGGATGTCTCACTGGCGACTGCGGTGCGTGCAGCGTCATCCTCGATGGGCGGGTTTCCTGCTCGTGTTTAGTCCTAGGGGTCGAAGCACAGGGCAAGAACATCCAGACCGTCGAAGGACTGGCGCAGGGTGACAAGCTCCACCCCTTACAACAAAAGTTCCTCGAACACGCCTCGTTGCAGTGTGGCATCTGCACCCCGGGTTTTCTGGTTGCCGCCAAGGCACTGCTTGATCGTAATCCCAACCCCACTGAGCACGAGGTTCGTTATGGTCTAGCAGGGAACCTGTGTCGGTGTACTGGTTATGATAAGATCGTGCGTGCGGTGCTGGATGCCGCCGCTGTCATGCAAGGGAGGTAAGTATGGAAGTGCAAGAGCATAAATTCAAAGTCATCGGTACCCGTCCGAT
>Ga0126384_10003132_pt1 | contig 10056 bp, 5 predicted proteins | sample PanSoiMetPlot_36_FD_92543 | JGI IMG/M metagenome (GOLD analysis project Ga0126384, IMG submission 92543) | Tropical forest soil microbial communities from Panama - MetaG Plot_36 | ecosystem: Environmental > Terrestrial > Soil > Tropical forest > Bulk soil | place: Panama | collected 2016-02-17 | reverse complement strand
TCAGCGTCTCCTGAACTACATCATTCCCGATTACGTCCACGTGATGGTGGCAGGGCGAATCGTCAGGAGCGGAAGGAAAGAACTGGCGCTTGAACTCGAAGAACGAGGCTACGATTGGGCGCGGGACGGAGCGACTGAACCAGCGTATACGAGGTAAAACAATGAAAACCGAAAAAGCAGCCATCGATATCGATCGCGGGAAAGGCGATTTCTTTTATCCGGAAGCTCACGTCCGGGACGCGGGAATGGGACTCAGTGAGCGGACTATTCACTACATCGCAGACGTCAAAGAGGACCCGGATTGGGTGCGTGAATTCCGCTTGCGCGGTCTGAAGACGTTCATGGAAAAACCGCTCCCAACGCATTGGGCTAGCAAGGATCTTGAGGCAATCGACTTTGACAAGATCCGCTACTATCTCTCACCCGGCACTGAGCCGAAACGCAGTTGGGAGGAAGTGCCGGACGACATTAAGCGCACGTTTGAGCGGCTTGGCATTCCTGAACAGGAGCGAAAATTCCTCGCAGGTGTGGAAGCGCAGTTCGATAGCGAAGCAGTCTATTCGAACATTAAGAAGGCTGTTGGCGAACAAGGCGTCATCTTCGTCGGATCCAGAGAGGGCTTGAAGAATTATCCGGAAATTTTCCGAAAATGGTTCAGCAAAGTCATTCCGATAGGAGACAACAAATTCAGCGCGCTAAATTCCGCGGTGTTCAGCGGCGGCTCGTTTATTTACGTTCCGCCCGGGGTCAAAGTGAAACATCCCCTGCAGGCGTATTTTCGTATCAATGCGGAAAATTTCGGCCAGTTCGAGCGCACACTTATCATTGCCGATGAAGGCTCGGAAGTGACCTACATGGAAGGTTGCACCGCTCCGAAATTTAATACGCCCACATTACACAGCGCTGTGGTGGAATTGGTCGCGCTGAAGGGAGCGAAGATTCAGTACATAACCGTGCAAAACTGGGCATCGAATGTCTTCAATCTTGTGACTAAACGCGGTCTCGCCCAGGAGAACGCGGAAGTGAAGTGGATCGATTGTAATATTGGTTCGCGTCTCACGATGAAATATCCCAGCGTAATCATGAAGGGACGTAAAGCCCGCGGTGAGGTTCTTTCCATCGCGTTGGCTAACGATGGTCAGCATCAGGATACCGGAGCGAAAATGATCCATGCTGCCGACGAAACGACCAGCAACATCATTTCCAAGTCCATTTCCATCGGAAAAGGTCGCGCCACTTATCGTGGCCTGGTCCATGTGCCAAAACACCTCAAGAATTGCAAGAACAACACCGAGTGCGACGCGTTGCTGATCAATGCGACATCGCGAACGGACACGTATCCGGCGATCACCGTGCGCGGTATCGGTAACGCCGTTCAGCATGAAGCCAGCGTCAGTCAGGTGAGCGCAGAGCAGATTTTTTACATGCAACAGCGGGGCCTCACTGAGGCGCAGTCAATGAGCTTGAGCGTCAATGGTTTCGTCAACGATCTGGTCCGCCAATTTCCGATGGAGTACAGCGTGGAGCTCAAGCGACTGATCGAGCTGGAGATGGAAGGCTCGGTCGGCTAAGGTTGCCTAGCGAATTGCCTTCTGTAGCGGCAGGTGTTACCGCCGTTCGCCTCCGAGAGAATATCAGAAATGTCTTCAGTCACTAATCACGAAGTAGCTAAATCTGGATCAATTCTATCCGGTCACTCCGAGACACGTGAATTTCCGGATTGGTTTCGTGATCAGCAGTTCGCAGCTTGGAAACAATTTGAGTCCTTACCTAACCCAACACGAAAGGATCAGGCGTGGCGATTCGCCAACGTCGCTCTTCTCGATCTAAGTCCGTTCAAGTACAACGCCGCATTAACTGAGGAAGAGCGCGCAATTATTCTTGAGCAATCACGCGGACTCGAACAGGTCGCGGGACGCATGATTTTCGCCGGTGACGAGCTGGTTGAGCGCGACGTAATTTCCGATCAGCTGAAAAAGCGCGGCGTTATTTTCCAATCGCTTGAGCGAGCAATAGTTGAGCACGCCGAATTGTTCCGCAAACATTTCATGTCACAGCCAGCAAAGCTAGGGTCCGCCAAGTTCGCAGCGTTGCATCAAGCACTGGTTTCGTCAGGAACATTTCTTTACGTACCGCGCGGCGTCGAAATCGAGCTGCCGATCGAGATTTTTCATTGGCTGACTGGCGAAAATACCTCCGCGTTTCCGCATTTACTCCTGGTCACTGACGAGCTGGCCAAAGTGACCGTGATTGAGCATTTCCGGTCGGTAAATGAACATGCGCCCGGTTTCGCATGCGGTGTAAACGATCTCATCGCCGGCCCCGGTGCGAAGGTGACCTACGTCTGCGCGCAAGACTGGGCAGATAATGTCATCGCGCTCCAAATGAACTCCACAACCGTCGATCATGACGCTTCGGCCATGAGTCTGAACCTGCATCTTGGCTCGCGCTACTCACGGTTCGAAAGTCTGAGCCGCCTCATCGGCGAAGGCGGTCGCAGCGATCTGCTTGCCGTTGCTGTCGCGAAACGGCAGCAGGAATTCGATGCCCGCACCTTGCAAGACCATGTCTCACCGCACACCGCGAGCGATCTCCTTTACAAAAATGCACTCGACGATCGCGCTCGGACCATTTTCGGTGGACTGATCCGAGTCGAGCCGCACGCCCATTTCACCGATGCGTATCAAAAAGTTCGCAACCTTCTGTTGAGTGACGACGCAGAGGCAAACTCCATGCCTGGTCTCGAGATCCTCGCGGACAACGTGCGTTGCACCCACGGCGCCACGTCTGGACAAATCGACGAGGACGAACTTTTTTACCTTCGCAGCCGCGGAATCCCCGTCCCGATGGCGCAGCGGCTCATTGTCACTGGTTTTCTGGACGAAGTAGTCCGACGCCTTAATCATCCAGCGATAGCTGAGTATTTACATCGCCTGATTGAGGACAAATTTTCGGGGAATCGCGGTTGAATCGCGGAGACTTCTTTCGGCGACACCGATGTGGGGAATGCGATATTTGTTAGTTTGAGGTCTCTTGGTTGGTGTTCAGTTCGAAATTGATTTTAACGTCGTAGTGGTCGCCGTGAATTAGGCGCGTCGGCGGTGGGTCAACTTGGGTCACTTGTTTCGCGACCACCGCGACTGATTCATTTACCACTAGGTTTTGAGACGCCTTGATAATTTCGAACTTTGAAACGCGGCCGTCTTTCTCAATGCGGACTTTGACCAGCGTGGAAATCGTGGTGTCGGAAGGCACGTTGGTCGTCGGCTGAATCCACGCGCTGTAAAAGCGGTCATGCAGCATATTGCCATACCAGGCAAACTCCGATGCGTTGCTTCCGCCACCGGCACCGCCGCCTTTACCGGCTGTAGGTGTTTTCCCACTGCCGGTATCGGCTGCTTTAGTTTTCACGTTAACAGCTTTCGCATTCTTCGTCTCATCGCTCGCGTCGGTTTTGTCTCGCGCGGACTTTGAAGGGCTCGACTTGGACGATGCTGATGATTTAGTCGCTTTTGCCAGCACAGTTTTTTTAGGTGTTGGCTTCGGTGTTGGTTTCCGACTTGGTTTTGGCGTTGCCTTCGGCGTTGCTGTCGCCTTTGGAGCCGGTGTTTCCATTGGCGCTGGTTTCGGCAACTCGATGTCGCTCTTTGCCTGAATCAACGGCGGCTGTTCCTGTTCTTTTTCGCCTGGCCTTAAAGTTTCTGAATCAACAGATGGCACTGAAATCCTTGTGGGCGCCGCCGTACTGCTTTCCGCTTTTTCTGCAGCGAGCTGTTCTGCGCTACTGAGCCAAACCAGGCTTTCCGCATCGGGCTCGCTTCGCGCCGCCAAGCTCCACCGAATTAATCCGGCGATCAGAGCAACGTGCGCTAGCGCGATTAGCGTGGCATTTCGCCAAAAGCGCGGGTTGTTTGACATCTATTTCGACTCGGCCCTGGTGGCTATACCGACCTTCGTAATTTGCGCCTGCTTGAGCGCATCCATGAGCGCAATCAATTTTTGCACAGGCAACTCGCGATCGGGTCGAATCACCACGGCCACGTCTGGATTGGTCTGTTTCAATTCCACCAGTCGCGTCGTGAGCGTTTTCAACTCGATTACTTGATTGTTAAACCGAATCGTTTCGTCGCGATCGATTGAAACAATTTGCATTTGCGTCGACTTGATCGGCGGATTCGCGGCGCGGCTCGATGGAATCACAAGGTTCATGCTGCTTTCGAGCAATGGCGTCGTGATCATAAAAATGATGAGCAGCACGAATGCCAGATCGAGTAGCGGCGTAATATTGATCTCGCTGAGTGTCGAAAGGCTTTGGCGTTGCGAGTAGCGTCTCATCGGCGAAATGCCGATTCACGTACACTGTGATCGACGTACTTGTGCTCAAATTCAGAAGCAAGCTCCGCTGCAAAATTGTCCATCTCGACGATGATTCCGCGGATGCTGGTAACGAGAAAGTTGTAACCGAACATCGCTGGGATCGCGACGCAGAGCGCGGTGACCGTCGTTATGAGCGCACCCGAGACACCTGGTGCCATCGAAACCAGGTTAGGAGAGCCGGCCTCGGCAACGCCGGTGAAGGCATCCATCACGCCCCAGACTGTGCCAAGCAGGCCGAGAAATGGCGAACCACTCACCGCGGTGGCGAGTAAGATCATCTGCGACTCGAGTGAAAGCGCCGTTTCGCCCACGGCTCGTTCCATCGCCGCGTTTACAGCACCCATTTGTGCTGGTGAGATCTTGTCAGCAATCTCGAGTCGCGCGCGAAAGGTGTCGTCGACTTCTGATGAACCGAGCAAATGAAATGTCATTTCCTCGCAGCCAGCGCGATACACGTTGAATACCGGCGATCCCGGAAAGCGTGCATTCTTCTCGAACAAGCGCAGCGGTTGTCGATCCTGCCTGAAAGCCGCAAGAAAACGCGCGTTCTGTTTTCGGGCAAACCGGATCACGCGCAATTTCGTGATCATGATTGACCAACTGAAGATGGAGGCCACAGCGAGCAGAGTGAGAACGAGTTTGCCTGCGATCGTCGCATGATCGAACGCAAAAAGGAGACCGCCGCCGGCCGCTATGATTTCCAGCATTCCCGCGTCACCGGCTTAAGTAATAACGCCGTTTTAGAGAAACGCTACTTGTCATTTCGACTTATTGGGTACGTCGGTCGCATTTTTGCCACGGCAACGAATCCAAGACCAATTGCGATCAGGAAGAATGAAAAGAATTGGCCGCGCGTGAAGGGACCGATCAGTGCTGCATCAGGCTCGCGGAAATACTCGACTACGATCCGGAAAATGGCGTAACAGATAAAGAACAATCCGGTCAAAACGCCATTCGGTTCACGCCTGCGCGTACGCACGAACCATAGGATCGCAAACAAGACGATTCCTTCGAAAAAAGCCTCGTAAAGCTGCGAGGGATGGCGAGGCGAAAGAATGGAACGCAACGCAGTAACCACCTGCCGTTGAGTACGAACCGCTTCAACAATTGCCTCCGGTGTGGCCAGCGATGAGTCGATTTGGGTGCAAGTCGCCACCGCCCGCTCGGCTTCCTGGGGATGGTCGAACAGTTCCTTCGGGAATTGCATCGCCCAGGGGACTTTTGTGATCCGTCCATAAAGCTCTCCGTTAATGAAATTGGCGCAACGCCCAAAGAACAAACCGATCGGCGCTGTGACAACCAGATTGTCGCCCAGGTTTGTCCACGAGATTTTGTGCCGGTGCGCGTAGTACAAAGTAAACAGCAACAGACCAAGCATTCCTCCGTGGCTGGACATTCCGCCTTCCCAAACGCGGAAAATCGACAATGGCTCGCGCAGCATTTCAGGCTTGTAGAAAAAAATGTAACCAAGGCGCCCGCCGACGATCACGCCAAACAGTGCGCAGCCCGTAATGAAGTCCCCGACTCTTTGCGGCGCCAAATCGGCATAGCCCTGCTTGGCCAACCAAAGGAAGATGAGATAGCTCGCGATGAAAGCAAAAACGTAAGCCAAGCCATACCAGCGAGGGCCAACATTATTGTGAATTCGAAAAATAATCGGATCGAGATTGTGCAGATAATACGCGACCATTGCGGCGATTGTCCGTGATGTCCGCAGAACTCGCAACGAAAACGGGTGTCATCCCGAACGAAGCGAGGAACCTCCCAAAGGGGCGGCGTTATGGAAGCTGCATTCCTGTGACGCTCGCCTCGTTCGTGAGATCCTTCGCTGGTCTTAGGATGACAACTGGGTTCTCATGGGCGGTGTGCTCAGCACTTTTCGTAAAAACGGAGCGGTGCGGCTCACGCGATTTTTTGCGACTTGTTCCGGAGTTCCGGAAGCGACTACTTCGCCGCCATCTGCGCCCGCCTCTGGGCCAAGATCAACGATGTAGTCGGCCTCTGCGATGACGCTGAGGTTGTGTTCGATTACAATCACCGTATTTCCTTCGTCGACCAGCCGATGCAGCACCTTAAGAAGCAATTCAATGTCGGCCATGTGCAAGCCGATGGTCGGTTCCTCCAACAAGTACAATGTCGAGCCTGGCTTGCGCATCTTCCGAATCTTTTCGTCAGCCGCGCGGCTGATACCGCGCTTGAGTTGCGTGACCAGCTTCAGCCGCTGCGCTTCGCCGCCGCTCAACGTCGGGCTGGGTTGTCCCAACTTGAGATAGCCCAAACCCGTATCGACCAGCAAAGAGAGCGGACGCGCAATTTTTGGATGTGCCGAAAAGAATTTCGCCGCTTCCTCGATGGTCATTTCCATCACATGGCCAATCGATTTGTCATTGTAGAGTACCTCAAGCGTCTGCTGATTGTAACGCTTGCCGCCGCAGTCTTCGCACGGGACATAACTACGCGGCAGAAAGTTCATCTCTAGTTTAATCATGCCCTGTCCCTTGCAGGTCTCGCAACGACCGCCTTCTGCGTTGAACGAAAATCGGCTCGCCGAATAGCCGCGCACTCGTGACACCGGCAACTGGGCGTAAAGATTGCGAATCTCGTCCAGCACTTTGACATACGTGCCCGGCGTCGACCGGGATGTCTTACCGATCGGTGATTGATCGACTTCGTAAACCGCTTCGATCTCTTGCGCGCCGCTCGCCAGTTTGAACAGATCGCCATTTCCTGCGCGTCTTCTTTCTTTCAGCTGCTCCCGCACTGCGGGGCAAATGACCTCGTGCATCAATGTGGATTTGCCGCTTCCCGAGATTCCTGTGATTACCGAATGCCTGCCAACAGGAAACCGAACATTGATGTTTTTCAGATTATTCACCCTCGCGCCATGGATTTCGATCCAGTCTTCAACGTCGCGGAGAGATCGACGCGATCCGCGGATAGGATGGCAAAGCGGCAATTTCAAACAGCGCGCCGTCTCAGAATATGCGTTCCGTTCGACGTCGCGCAGCGTACCCGTCGCCACAACTTTGCCGCCGTGAATCCCGGCACGCGGACCAAGATCGACAATATGATCGGCGCGCCGCATTGTTTCCTCATCATGCTCGACAATAATCAGTGAGTTCCCTTTGTTTCGCAGTGCGGCGAGCGTATCAAGCAATCGTAAGTTGTCGCGCGGGTGAAGACCGATTGTCGGCTCATCCAGCACGTAAAGGACACCGCGCAGGTTTGAACCGAGTTGTGCTGCTAGCCGAATCCGCTGCGATTCCCCACCGCTCAACGTTTTTGCCGAACGCCCCAGCGCGAGGTAGCCGAGGCCAACTTTTTCCATGAAGCGCAACCGTTGCTCAATTTCGGGCACCAGACCGGCAGCGATCGTTTGATGCGTTCCCCGGAACTTCAATCGCTCGACTTTGCGTGCCGCTTCGCTGGCGGAGAGATTCGTGAATTGATCGATTGTGTAATTCTGCACACGCACGTGACGCGCTATGGCATTCAAGCGTGAGCCGAGACAACTCGGGCATTCGCGCGCCTCGCCCTCCTCAATCCATTCGGACTCGCGCTCGGCAGCGAGCTCGGTTTCCAGGACCGATTCACCGTCGGGGCTGGCAGCAGTTTGCAGATCCTGATCCCAAATTTCGCCGAAGCCGCCGCACTCTTCACATGCGCCGTGAGGTGAATTAAACGAAAATAAGCGCGGATCGAGCTCTTCGAAGGCGCGGCCACAGTCTGGGCAGCTCATTTCTGTGCTTAAGACCGTAAGTCGATTTTTTGAATCGAGCAGACGGGCGGTGCCCCGGCCAATTTCTAACGCCCGCCCAGCGATCTCACGCGCTTTCGCGACTCGCTTCCGATCGATCACAGCAACGACCACATCGATTGTGTGTTCTTTGAAACGCTCCAATTTTCCAAAATGCGAAACAGGAACCAATTTCCCGTCCACATACAGCGTATCGAATCCCTGGCGTTCCGCCCAGTGCGCGACTTCGGAGTGAAAACCTTTTCGAGCTTTCACTAAGGGGGCAAGCACTCTCACCGGCCCACGTTTAGCTGTTGATTCAATCTGTTTAGAAATAGTGGCCAGGCTTTGTTTCTCCACCGGCAAATCGCAGTCCGGGCAAAACTGCGTTCCAATTTTTGCGAAGAGCAACCGCAGAAAGTGGTAAATCTCCGTCACCGTAGCGACGGTCGATTTTCCTCCGCCACGCGTGACTCGTTGCTCAATCGCCACACTGGGAGGCAATCCGCTGACCAAATCGACATCAGGCTTTTCGAGTTGCTCGACGAATTGCCGTGCATACGGCGACATGCTGTCGAGAAAACGTCGCTGTCCTTCCGCGAAGAGAATATCAAACGCAAGCGTGGATTTGCCGGACCCACTCAGACCAGTAATGACCACCATTTGCTCCCTTGGGATTTTGACGTCGATGTTCTTGAGGTTGTGCTCGCGCGCGCCATGGACTTGGATTGCGCCGTTGCTCGCATGCCCTCGAAATTGTGGCGCTTCTTCAGCGGCCCGCGCCAATTCCATGCCGTCGTCCCAAGCCAAGTCAAGGGATCGCGCAGAACGATCCTCTCGATCCTGCCATGGTATCTCTCGACCTCGCTTCGTGCTGCCTGAGATGACGTGGCGCAAGAATTTTCCAGTGTGCGAATTCTCGTTTTTGGTGATTTGCTCTGGAGTTCCAACAGCCACCACCTCGCCACCTGCATTTCCCGCTTCCGGGCCAAGGTCGACAATCCAATCGGCGCACTTGATCACTTCGAGATTGTGCTCGATCACCACGATGGAATGACCCCGATCAACCAGCCGCTGAAACAATCGCAGCAACATTGCTACGTCATCAAAGTGAAGTCCCGTGGTCGGTTCATCGAAGATAAATAAATTGCCGCGTGCGGGCTCCTGATTGTCGATTTTGGACTGTCCGCCCATTGAGGGCTCTGCCGTATTCGTTTCCGCGAGATGGCTAACGAGTTTCAGTCTTTGCGATTCGCCGCCGGAAAGGGTGTTGAGAGGTTGCCCTAAACGCAAATAACCCAAGCCGACCTCTGCAAGCACGCCAAGAGGTTTGGATAAACTCTTTTCCTCGCCAATTTGCGCGAAAAATTCGATCGCCTCGCTAACGGTCAGCTTGAGCAAATCGTGGATTGATTTTCCGAGTAGTTGAACTTTCAGAATATGCGGTTGAAATCGTTTGCCTTCACATTCTGCACAGCGCACGAAAAGGTCACTCAAGAATTGCATCTCAATTTTTTCGTATCCTGTGCCGGAACACCGTTCGCAGCGGCCGCTGCCCGAATTAAACGAGAATGCGCCTGGCGTGAGTCCCTGCGACATTGCTTCCGGTTGAGCGGCGAACAATTCACGAACCGCATCATAAAGTCCCAAATAAAGCAGCGGCGTCGACCGGGGGGTGCGCGCAAGCGGCGCCTGATCGACCATGATGACATCGTGGATGCGATGCGCTCCGGTCACTGATTTGCATGCACCTGGCTCCGAATTGGACGCCTGGCCCTTTGCGATCAGCAAATTCTGGAAAAGCACATCATAGATCAGAGTGGATTTCCCCGAGCCTGAAACGCCGGTGACGCATGTGAAAACGCCCAAAGGAACATCGACGTCGATTTTCCTGAGGTTGTGATGTCGCGCGCCGTTGACCCTGATCGATGAGGACCATTTTC
>Ga0126384_10003131_pt1 | contig 10057 bp, 15 predicted proteins | sample PanSoiMetPlot_36_FD_92543 | JGI IMG/M metagenome (GOLD analysis project Ga0126384, IMG submission 92543) | Tropical forest soil microbial communities from Panama - MetaG Plot_36 | ecosystem: Environmental > Terrestrial > Soil > Tropical forest > Bulk soil | place: Panama | collected 2016-02-17 | reverse complement strand
TCCTTCTGGGTTCAGGTCGCGCGCTGCTGCCTCTTCCGAAGATCCTCAGCTCCCACGCCCTGATTCACGCGGCGGAAGGCGAATTTTTTTGGGCAGTCTTGTCAAAAACCTGCGAGGAATTGGAGCTGCCTGTCACCGGGATTCCAGAGCACAGTCTCAACGAATACATCCAGAGAGCATTCGGCGAATCGACGGTTGCACCAGGTTTCGATGCTTGGCCGTTCTGTCGGGCCGCCCTGGACCAAGGATCAGAAAACCGCGGCGCTCGCCGCCACCCTGGTTCTCGCAAAGCAGCAAGGCAGGATGGCGACACGAAAGTCTCGAATTTTGAACTTAGGGTCAAAGGAAAAACAGGACTGGCCGGCGGAAACCCTCGTTGCCACGGAATCAAGTTCCGGAACTCATCGAATATTTTTCCCGACGCCGATAACTTGTCGGCAGAGTGCTATCCACGACATCTGTATTCATCCTCCGAAGTATGCCCTTGCCGCATTGATCCAAAGTGTCGCATCGGCATTTCCTCATCAACATTTTCAACACGCCTCGCACTGCCTTTATTCCGTTCATCAGCTCATCCAACTCGGCAAGCTTTCTTTGGGAGAGGGTTCGCCAGCGCTCGGAGGAGCGAGTTACATCGCGGAAACCGAAAAACAAGTGGCGGATCTCATTCAATGTAAAACCGAGTTGACGCGCAGGCTGAATGATCGCCAAGCGGTACAACAGCGTGGAATCGTAACGTCGCTCACCGCCTAGCCGTTCCGCCGGAGGAAGCAGGCCAATCCGCTCGTAGTAGCGAATCGCCGAGGGCCGAAGCCGAATCTGTCGCGCAACCTCGGAAATCGTGAGTTGGGCCATGCGCCATTCTAACCCTCGCCTCACGCGCCTGACTCTGCTCCCGGCAAATTTTCTACAAAACACCTCTTGTCTTAAAGTCGACTTTAAGTTGTAGCGTTATGAATAGCGGAGAGAGATCTCAGAACTTCTCCGCGGAAGGAGAGATGACTCATGCGGAAAATGAGATGGCTAGCGGTGCTGATACTGTGGTGGGCTGCAGGTAATCTTCTGGCCCACGCCGGGCCGCAAGGCGTTGAGCCAAGGGATGCCACGTCTCTCGATGCGCAGCGTGAAAAACACGCATTGGAAACCCTGTTGAAGATCGCTGAGAAACTGATGGTACCTGCCGTGGAGGCCATGCCTGCCGACAAGTTCGGGTTTGCGCCGACGGATGGGGAATTCAAAAGCGTGCGCACGTTTGGTCAAATGGTGAAACACCTGTCCGCGACCAACCACATTCTGGCCGCGGCAGCCTTGGGAGAGGAGGCGCCAGCAGAAGCGGGCGACGAAGTCGGACCTGAAACTGTAAGGACGAAGGCTGAAATTCTCACTTATTTGAAAGACTCATTCGCGCATCTAGACAAGGCCAATGAAGCTATCGGAGAGGCCAACAGACCGGTGAATGCCTCGCCAATCTCGCCTCTGAAAAAAGGCGAAGTGACTCGTTTAGCGCTCGTAGTGGAGGCTCTGTTCCACGCCGCAGATCATTATGGGCAGATTGTCGAATACCTTCGGATGAATGGTGTCGTACCGCCCGCGAGCCGGCCATGAAAGTCTCTTCCGATCACACGCCGATCGCTTGCTGTCTGACCAGCGCAGAATTACACAATCGCGCAGCGATGATTCTCGCCCGGTTCCGATCCGTAGTCATTGAGATTGGGGAACTTCCGGAGGGCTATGCCTTTCACCTTCCGGGCGATGACAAGGGGATTCGGCTTATAGCGGAATTGATCGCGGCAGAGCGCGAGTGTTGCCCATTCTTAACATTTGAGATGGCTGCTTTCCCTAATCTCGGGCCAGTGATTGTTCGGGTGACCGGCCCTCCTGGTACAAAGGAGTTCTTGAGAACCTTCCTATGAGCGAGGCAATCCACCTATGAGCACCGAAAAATCCATCGCCCATGATCGCCACCCTGCTCGTCTTGGCGGCTCACTGTTCGGTGTACTGGGTGGGTTGCATGCCGTTTACACTCTGATGGAGCTCGGAAACCCGCGACGACTCGCCCCTGTCGATCCTTCGGTTGCACAGGCCATGGCCCACTCCGCCCTCAGACTGTCGCGAGGGGGCACGGACATGTGGCGAGCCTGGATCGGCTTTAATTTCAGCCATAGTCTCGGTTTGCTGCTATTCGCGACGCTGGCGTTCTGGGCCGGCTTTCGATCTAGCAGGCTCCCTGTCGCCGCCATGCCAGCCTTGACCCTGATCGGCCTCACCTATCTGGTTCTTTGCCTGCTCTACTGGTTTCGCGCCCCTGCCATCGGCGTTGCCATTGGTACCGGCTGCTTCGCCGCCGCATGGCTCCTGTCTTTGTTCTGATCGACTGTGTCAGTTAGGCCGGGTTCAAGCCATGAGAAGGAGGGCCAGATGCCGCAGATCTCGACAGAAGAGTTCGAACGGAACGGCTGCCGCTGCGGGTCCACGCCTTTAGTATTCGGCTGGCAGGGGCAACGTCAGTGACCGATCGGCTTCGGTGATTATCCAGATCTTCTCTGCATCCGTACCTGACAGCTGCTCATCAGGCGGAAGCCATGCTTGAGGCTCAGTTCGTTTTCCGTCTTTTCTTCCTGGCAGAGATCTCCCCAATCGCCCCGAAGGTGGCGGGACAGAAATTCCAGAGCTGATTTGTTGGCTTGATCCAGTAATCGGAGTGCGCCCGGCGTCGCAATCTGGCCGGCGGAAAACAGAGGGATTGTCGGCAAGTGGTTCATGGTTCAACTCCTGTTTTTCAGAGGCTGCTTGCTTTGGCGGGAATCCGGAAGTGACGTGCTACAAGCAGGAGCCGGGCGAGTTTGTAAAATTAGGAAATTTGCTTCTTTGGAGCCAATGGTGCCTCGGCGTTCGTTTACGATTAACGCTTGTACCGCGATGCCGAGGGAGCCTTGTGCCTTGTGCCCTCTTCTGTGCAATCTTCGTGTAAAGATGAATGACGTACAGCGATTCGCAACCGTCACATTGCGTGTCTGGTGACCGTCCATCGCGTCTCGGGTGTAACGTGGATGACGGCTGCACTTCCCGTCAAAGCGAAAGCGGATTTTGAGCGACATGGCAATACCTCAGCGATCTCCACGGGTGCCGTGGTTTCCGTTGAGGGCTTCAGCTACCAGTTCGGCGCGCGTGTCTTGAGCCGGTAGCTCCCTCACGGCGATGAACGAGCAAAACCCGTTTACGGGTGTCGGTCGCTCATCTTCGATTTGGTAGCCGCGCTCGATGTGCTGCCGCTTGCGTTCCTCAAACAAATGAGCTCATGTAGTGACACGAATTCTCATGGCTATCCTCACTTCTCACGGATCGAGATCAGGGTTGGAATAACGACGAGCGTCCGCCGGAGGTTGGTTCAGTTGATTCCAGTTACGACGCGCGAGGGTCGTAAAAGTTCAGGAGCGGCTTTCGGCGGAGCGCTCGAGTTCGAGCACGATTCGTTTCAGGGTTTCGAGATTGTCGACCCGCTCGAGTGAGGTCAGCTTGTTTGCCTTAAGGATGAGGACGAGCGCGTCGGGTCCTGTTTTATCGAGAGCCACTTTCAAACGTCTCAAGCCGCGTTCCGCAGACCGCACGTGCTCCAATACCCGGTGCTGTCGCGAGATGTCTCCAATTTCGCGGGGATTCCACACCTTCGCCAAATCGCGCAGCAAACCCCGGTAGAGCCCCCGGCCGAGCTGTTCCGCCATACCCTCGATTTCGGCAACCAGAGGGCTCTGGTGCGAAGATGTACCGTCCGCTTTCGCAGCATTCGCTCCACCGTTTGATTTGCCGGAGCCATGGGGATGCAGGCCCTGCACCCAACCTGTTGGTGTCGCCCAACCGGCCAAATGAGGAATTGCTTTGGGCCGCTTTCGTTCGTCCAGATCGACCCACACGCCCTCGAAGTAATAGAGGTAGCGGCCGAGTCCGAAACAGCTGCACAGGCTCTCTTGAATGCCAGTGCTTCCGCGCTTGTGCCGGCGTTGTCATTGTCGGCCCATTCCTCCCCCGTCGCAGAATGCGAGCCCAGACCGAAGATCGTGAGCTCACAGGTGACCAGCACCTTGGCAACAATTTTCTGATCTCGACTGCACTCGAAATTCGCGCTGGTGTGAATGGAGCACCCGCACGTCCAGCCGGCCGGCGTGACCAGCGCGTTCAGCCGATCGGTATAAGCTCGCTGGTCAGTATAAGGGATCACCTGACCACGCGACTTGCCCGGCGTGGTGTTCGTGACTCTCCATTCGATGACGGACGCGTCGAACGGAATTTCAAGTTCTCGGATGAGTCGATTGATCTCCTCGGGACTTCTGGCGAGCGCCATCGCACTCCTCACCATCCCTGCCGCGGTCTCGTGAGGAACTGCGAGGCTGTCATTTGCATGTCCATTGGAGCTCATATCGTTACCTCGATGATCGATTCACCTGTGTCTCGGCTGTGCCGCAGGTGGTCATGTGGAGCGTTCAAAATTCGCTGCTACAGTTACGCTCGGGATGAGGAGGGAGAGAAAGTGCCAAAGAAGAAGGCCCAACAGAGGTCTGCTGCCGGAGAGATGGATCCCAGATTCCAACCCATTGCTAAGGCCTTTGCCAATCACCCGGACGTGACGGGGGGCAAGATGATGTCCTCCTACGGCCTAAAGGTGAAGGGCAAAATCTTCGCCATGTTCGGCCGAAAGCAATTTGTTACCAAACTCCCGAGGACACGTGTGGACGAACTTGTGGCCGCAGGCGTGGGTAAGCATTTCGATCCCGGTCATGGCCGTCTCATGAAGGAGTGGGTTGTGGTTGGGGAAGGCGGACCGGACTGGCTGGAATTAGCCAAAGAAGCGTATGAGTTCGTGAGAGGCGGCCACGCGTGAGCTAAACTAGTTCCGCTCTATTCGCTTGTGAGTGAGGTGCCCAATGGCGAAATGCGAAGTTTGCGGGAACGAATATGACAAGGCTTTCGAACTGGTTGCGGCCGGAGCGCGGCACACGTTCGACAGTTTCGAGTGTGCGATTCAGGCCATCGCGCCAATTTGCGAACATTGCAAGTGCCGAGTCATCGGTCACGGGGTCGAAGTGGGTGGTCGCTTCTTCTGCTGTGCTCACTGCGCGAGGTCCGCGACCTCCGCGGACGTCAGAGATCGCGCAGCATAGCTCGGATCTGAGAACTAGTTAAAGCTGAGCCGGTGGGGTCCGAGCCGGGAACTTTGCTCATAAGCTTTCTGCTCGATCATCAAGAAGCGCCTGGACTGCGTCGTTGCCGGACACCTTACCGGTTCCGATTTTCAGGAGTTCGTCCACGTTGAGTGATTTCTTCGGCAGCCTCATCTTTCCCGAAGCAACCAGAAGCAGTTCTTCTGCGCTTGCTTCCTCAGCCGAGAACGGCACCAATTTCGGCACCGGGAGGTTTCGATCGCGGATTACGACTTCTTCGCCGTTCTTGGCAAATGTCAGATATTTGCTCAGCTGATTCTTGAGCTCGGCAACATCGACGCTTCGCATGGACCCATTTTCCTCCAGTGTGCTGCCGAGCGCCAAATGGGAGTCAACATAACTGGAAAGATGCTTGGTAAGTTCTTGGTCCAGTTCCTGTGGGGAACCCGGTGTAGCTGAGAGGCGTAGTGAGCGCGTGGTCTTCACCCTCGGTCGCTTTTGCGGGGAATCACGTTTTACTTTTAGTTTTTCCTCGATACGCGCCACTGTGATGAGAAGCGTGCGCTGCATGAGCAACGGCATTAGTTCGACAAACATGTTGCTTTTCTCCTTAGGTAACTGACACACAGTGTCTTTGCAGGGATTGGCACAGCGCTCGGTACGCGGAGCGAGAAGAGGGACGGGGCATCAGCATTCGAAAATGCGAGTCGTACCTAGACAGCGAATTCTACAAAGGGATGCTGCGCTTTGGCAGCGGCGGCACCGGTTCGTGATGATAGCGCAGGTTCCAGTACGTCCAGGAGCGTTTGTCAAAAATTCCGGGATAGGGATCGTTGAGCGCCGCCTCAAAATCCTGTTCGGAAAAGTACCGCAGCACCGTCTGGATCTCGCGGAGCGTGCCATAGGTCATCAGGTGAGTGAGAAACAGCTTTGTGTCTTTGAGCGTGTCCTCGGGTCTTTTGAACCAGACGACCCGCCTTGCTATTTCCTGAAGATCCGAATTCATGTTTGTACGTCGCCCCCCGTAACACCAACTCGTGCCTGCATGGACTGGATCCTCTGCAGATCGACCTGACTGGCCAACGTACGGAGTCTAGACTGGGTCGCTGGACTCAGCGAGGGAAGATCGCCGTCGGCAAAAAACGTCAGTGCTTTCAAACTCAGACTTCCGTTGAACGTACCTCCGTAAACGGCCTCCGCCGCCGCGAGCATTTCAGGGAGGTTCACACCTGCGTCGACAAGGGCAAGGACATCTTCATAATCTCTCGCCTGGGCTCGCTGTTGAATGGTCGCTAGTTTGGTCGCACCGATGTCGAGCAGTGACGCGACCTTTATTCCATTATCCGGCATTCGATCAGGATCTTGCACCCGATTCAGCTTCAAACCACCAAAAAACGACACCTTTACAGGGCCGTCTCGACTGACAATTGCCGTCAACGTGTTTTCTTCAAGCTGACGAATCTCGGCGTCTTCCATAAAGCCGATCGCCTTGCGTAGAAGAGCCGGCGAGAATGGTCGGTTTGAGAAGAAGTCAAAGTCTTCAGAAGTCCTGTGGCCCAATCGCAACGCCAGAGCAGTGCCTCCATAGAGAACGAAATCCCGCGGCGTGTCGCGCAGTTCCTGCCAAAGTCGCCGTTGAGCCTGCGGAAGAATGTCGAGTTTGGGGGCTGACATTGTGCTTTGCTCTCTCAACCAGGAATCAGTCCACTACGACAATACAAATGATCCTCACGATTATCGTGCAGAATGCCGGGCAGGCACTCGTCGCAGGCCATGTTATCACTGAGGCGCTAGTTCTCCTGATTTGAGGATTTGAGGGTTTGAGCAGGTGGGCATTGTCGCGTTTGAGAGTTCTCTACTTCGATACATGGCAGGTCTGAGCTGAATCACCCCGCTTATCAGGTAAAAGGTGAGCATTTTGGCACGCGGGAGGAACTGCCTGGATTTGCGTTTCAATTGCGTCCCCTAAACACTGCCATCGAGGGCACTGATGGCAGGTTATGGTTCGCTACCAGCGGTGGTGTTGTCTGGCTCGACCCAGCACACGATACAAAGAACGTGCCACCAGTGCCGATCACGATTCAGTCCGTCTCTGCTGATGACAAGAACTATCCGCTTGGCTCGGAACTGAAATTGCCTGCCCACACTTCCAGCGTACAGATCAGCTATGCCGCGATAAGCCTCTCCGACCCGAAGACGATTCGCTTTCGCTACAAGCTGCAGGAAACCGATAAAGACTGGCACGAGGTGTCCGCGGCCGAGCCCGTGAGCTATCGCAACCTTTCTCCCGGCTCATATCACTTCAGCGTTAACGCTACCGACACCAACAGCGTGGTCGGACGCGGTTGCCACCACGGAGTTCACTATCCTGCCAGCCTTTTACCAGACCGGTTGGTTCGTAGCTCTGTGGTGTTGTTAGCGCAATGGCGCTCGTGTACATGCGGTACGTGTTACGAGTGCGCCGGTTGGCACGGCAGTTTGAGGTACGCATGGAAGAACGTGTCGGCGAAAGGACGCGCATCGCCCGGGAATTGCACGACACCTTGCTGCAGAGCTTTCAAGCGGTATTGATGAAGTTTCACGCCGCGACGTATTTGATCCCGGATCGGCCTGCCGAAGCTCAGAGGATGTTAGAGAGCAGGCCAGGCAAGCGGTCACTGAGGGTCGTGATGCGGTGCGGGGACTGCGTTCCTCTACGCTTGTTACCAACGACCTCGCTCGCGCGATCCGCATGCTGGGCGCGGAACTCGCAGATCAAGGGGACTCGAACGCTCCCGATTTTCGTGTGGATGTGGAAGGCACACCACGGGACCTCGATGTCTATCGCATTGTGGGCGAGGCGGTGCGCAATGCCTTCCAGCATGCTCAGGCTGCGCGGATCGAAGTTGAGATCCGGTATGACCAACGGCAACTTCGGCTGCGTGTTCGTGACGACGGCAAGGGCATTGATCCAGAGGTCCTTGAGTCTGGTGCAGAGCTCGCGAGTTATTCCAAAAAGTAGGATTGGGGGTACCTCACCATGAATGACTCTGAGCTCGACGCCATTCTCAAACAAATGGCTACCGGACATTGGCCGCAACTTCCTAGCCCCGGATTAATCTGGTTCCGCGCGCAGATCGTACGAAAAGCGCGGCAGAGACAACGGATTGAACGGCCGTTGGTGGTGATGCGCTGCCTCGCTTGGCTCACCTGCGCAGTGATCCTCCTTGTATTTGTTGCCGGAAATTGGAGGCAAGTGCAGGACGTAATGGACCACCGAAGCTGGTTCGTCATGCCACTGCTTCTTCTGACTCGCGCCGTTTCGCTCGCATCTGGGGTAATCCTTCTCCGGTCGCCAGCAAAGCCGTGAAAAACATCACGGTCCATCGGTTAATCTTGGCTTTTGATTAGCGTTCGGCGCTGACACAAGGGGCGGTAGACCATCTCGGCTATGAGAAGCACGTTCCCTTGAGCAAACTCGTGACGCTGAGTCCTCAACTTCGAAGGGGACCAAAAATGACAGATCATACCGTTGGAACATCACCGCGTTTCAAGGCCAGGGCTGCCGGTGTCTGCTATTTGTTCAACATACTAACGATCATGGTTGCCGTGTTCTTTTTTCGCGGGCTTATCGTCTCGGGCGATGCAGCCGCGACGGGCGCCAATGTTTTGGCGCACGCGCCCTTATTTCGATCGGGCCTCGCGGCCGAGATCATCTCGACCGCGTGGTCTATCGCTGTGGCAACTCTGTTGTACGGGTTGCTTAAACCAGTAAACCGAGATTTTTCTTTACTCGCGGCGTTCTTTCGCCTCATTGCTTGCGCCATTGCCGCATTTAGCTACCTGTTTCAACTCGCACCCTTTATTGTTTTGGGGGGGGCCAGCTACTTGAGCGCATTTAAGTTGGAACAGTTACAGGCGCTCTCACTGTTGTTTTTCAAATTGCATTCTCAGGTCATGAACATCAGCATAGTGTTTTTCGGATTCCATTTTCTGCTGATCGGCTTCCTCATTCTCAAGTCAACGTTCCTGCCACGACCTTTGGGTGTGCTGTGGGCCTTTGCCGGTTTGGGGGGTCTGATCTTCCTGGCACCGCCGCTCGCAACTTATCTTTTCCGGTACATTGTGGCTGTCGGTCTCCTCACGGAAGTATCGCTTACGCTCTGGCTCCTCGTGATGGGTGTGAACGTTCAACGATGGAAGGAGCAGGCCAGCGGAGCGGTCGAGTGACAAACCATTTAAAGTAATCAATCAACATGCCCAGCAAGGCAAATAGAAGAAACCGAATTAGTTCTTGTTTGCCGAAAATAACCGGGATTAGTCGACCCTTGCGCGTTTCCCGGTACCGATCGGACCGGGCGGTCCACTAGCTTCCTCGTGTCCCGAAGTCTTTATTGTTGGGGAAATGATTCCCACCCTCCTCCGAGTGCTTTGTACAATGCGATCAGATTCGTCGTCACCGCAGTCTGGCTCTGCGCCAAAAGGTCTTCATTCCCGTAGAGTTGCCGTTGGGCATCGAGCACGGCCAGGAAGTCCCCGAGGCCGGACCTGTAAAGCTCACGGGAGAGTTCAAGCGCCGTCTGGCTCTGCGACACCGCTGCCTGGAGCCGATCGCGGCGCTCCTGCTCCTCCGAGTAATTCATGAGTGCGTTCTCGGTCTCTTCCAACGAGGTGAGAACAGTCGAGCGATATAAGAGTTGAGTCTGTTTCCAGCGGGCGTTTTGCACAGCTATGTTCGAGCGAATACGGCCGCCCGTGAATATCGGCAGGGTGATCGCCGGTCCCACGGCAAAGAAATTTCCCAGCGAGAGGGAGAGGTCATGGAGTTGAGTCGCTTGCCTTCCCGCTGACCCAAATGATGTGAACTTCGGGAAATAGTCCGCCTTTGCGGCCTTGACGTTTGCGGCGGCGGCAGCGATTTC
>Ga0126384_10003130_pt1 | contig 10057 bp, 9 predicted proteins | sample PanSoiMetPlot_36_FD_92543 | JGI IMG/M metagenome (GOLD analysis project Ga0126384, IMG submission 92543) | Tropical forest soil microbial communities from Panama - MetaG Plot_36 | ecosystem: Environmental > Terrestrial > Soil > Tropical forest > Bulk soil | place: Panama | collected 2016-02-17 | reverse complement strand
GTAAGGCTCTGGAAGCCCTGCTTCTCGGCACGGATCTTGTATGTACCCGGACTAAGACCGCGAATTCTCAGGTCGCCTGTTTTTGTCGTGCGGCCGTACTCTTGGTCGTTGATGAACACGATTATATTCTGAAGCCCTGTCCTTACCAGCAAGGTACCGAATTGAGCTTCCGGTGAACCGCGCATGTAGGCAGACTGCCAAAAGACCGGAACCTTGGGCTGAGGAAGCTTCAGAGTGACATTCATTGCCAAGTCGCGCTGATACAGATACGCCCAGCCGATTGGGATGACCAAGGCGAGCACAGCAAGGGATAGCACCCCCGCTCGCTTCAGGCCCTTCAAATAGGCTGCCCGCTGACGACGGAGTTCCGCACCGGGCAGATTCGAAATGATCCATGCATCATCAAAGACTTCGTAATAGACGCGATTGCGAATTTTCAGGAAGCCTTCCTCGACCTTAGTGATTCCCGAAAGGCGGAGCACGGAGACCAGCGGATTAATCTCGTCGTCGCGCACGCGTTTATTGAGACGAATCTTGGCGTATAGCGAAAGAAGGCTGGCAGTTTCGACCTCGCTGCGCAGCAGCCGCTCTCGTACAAACAGGAGGTTGTCGTCACGCAGACGAGCTGCCCGCGATAAAAAAAGGTCCTGGCAAGTTCGGTCAACATCTTTGGAGGATTCGAGATGCTCATCCTCAGCAACGGATCGACAGAGCCGTTGGGTTAAATACGGATGTCCACCCGTCCAGTACAGCACGCGCTTCAACAGAGCACGACCTTGCCCTTCTTCGACTCCAAAACCTTGGGCGAGGGAAGCAGCTTCGTCCTCGCTGAAATCCGTTAGCTCGATACGACGGCCGATATTGAAGGGTGTAGTGCGAGTGTCACGGACTAGGTCGGAGGGAGTCGCCACCCCCAAAAGACAAAAGGTAAGGCGTTGCAGATCGGGTTCGACGGTACGGCGGTTGTAGAGCTCTCGGATCCCTGCGAAAAACTCATCTACACTAAACGGCAGACTGCGGACGGCGTCGATTTCGTCTACGAAGATAACAACATCACCATGGCAGTTTGGGAGCACTACTTCTCGAAGCATGGAGACCCAGCGTTGGAGTGGACCGACGTGCTCCCATCGTGGCCCCGCTTCCTCGATTTCATCCTCGAGGTGGAGTTGTTGTCCAAGTTTATCCAAAAGCCCGTTGTACCACTGTTCGGCGCTCAAGTTCTGTCCGAAAGCCGTGAGATCCAGCACCACAACCGCGACACCGTCCTCGCGCAACTTTCCTGCCGTGCGCACCATGAGCGAAGACTTGCCCATTTGGCGGGGAGTCAGAACGTAACAGACTTCGTGCTGACGCAATGCGGAGTAAAGCTGCTGGTCGGCTTTCCGCTCGACGTAGGAAGCGGCGTCGCGCCGCAGAGTTCCCCCGACAACATAGAAACTGGAGGTCTCGTGCCGCACGGAGCTTGTCATAAGAGATGCCGGCTCAAGTAGATCTGATAAAGCCTGCAGCGCAGTTTCATCTCTCTGGCGGACTCGCCCGAAACGATGCCTGAACTTCGCAACCGATAAAAAGCGTCCGGTGTCGAGGAATGCTTCTGATCGAGGACGGATCGAACGACTTCGATCAGATTGCGATCCTGGGCAAGCGAGACAAGAATCCGTCTGAGATGATCGCCAAACGGCCCTTCATCTTTTGGTGCAACGGTCAAGAAAGTATGGAAGTCGATATGGTGCGCAACCATCTCGTGAAAACCCCGCTGACTGAGGTACGGCTGTCCAGAAAGCAATTCGAAAAACTGGTTGATTTCCTCTGCGGTTCTCAGTGGCGAGCCATAGCGTTGATTCAGCTCGCGGACCTGCTCAAGATTGAAATCCGCCAGCACTAACCGCGTACCGACATTGAAAGGCGACTGATTTACGTCGGTGATGAAAAGATGCGCCTCCGTGGCATAGGCGATAAGCAAAGTAAGCTTCTGCCACGGGCCGTCAGGATCAAGAGATCGTTCATTATGCCAGGAGCGAAATAGTCCAAAGACCTCACTTCCAAAGGCACAAGTAAACAGGCGGTCGACTTCGTCCATGCCCCATACCAAACGGGAAGGCACCTTCGGAAGAATTTCCCGCCGAAGAATGCGCTCGAAGTTAGTGCTCGGTCCCTTGCGCCGATTCCAAACCTGTTCCAGGTTGACGTCCAGTTCGAGTTGCTCTGCAACGATATCCAGAATGGTTGTGAATAATGCTTCCGCGGTCTGCAAGTGGTCTGCATTCAACTTCTGAAAGTCAGTCAGTACGACCCTTGCTCCTTCTGCGCGTGCCTCGTGCAGGCCTCGAGCCATGAGAGATGTCTTACCCATCTGTCGTGCACCCTTGATCAGTACGATGCTGTCATTTCGCGTGATTGCGGCGCGAAGGTCCTCATCCGTGGGTCGGAAAATGTAGAACTTCGACGCAAGCGGCAACGCACCACCGACGGATTCTAACTTGATCGGCTGTGCGAACTTCTGGAGAGGAGCTCGAAGAGCCCCCATGACCTTCAATACTACCAGGTTGTTATCCTGAGGCCCCTTCCAGGAAGCGTATTGCCTTCCTTGCAAAATGCCACTGATCGAATCTGGCAGAGGACCCTCGAAGTCGACGCGCACAGGCAGTAACCGAGGCTTCCCACCTTGCTTTTGAGCGTACTCATGCGCAATCTGGAGCTCGTAAGCCAACATTTCACTCTGAACCGATGCAGAGGAAAGCAAAACAACAATTGCGTCTGCTGTTGCGATTCGTTGCTCGATCTCGGTTGCCCATTCCACACCTATGGTGAGACGACGGTCCAGAAAGACACTACAGCCCTGTTGAACTAGAGTCGATTCAAGCAGCTGCAATAGCCGCTGGTCTGCCTCCGCATCGTGTCGGTAAAGGAGAACAACGCTGGTAGGCTTGATTGGTTGAGAGTCCTGAAGAGCAGACGCGGGGCGGACCCCTGGTTTGGAGCGTGCTTGGCTCAAGTCGGCCTTGATCTGCGCTGCAGATTGATAGCGAACAGCACGATCCTTCGCGAGGGCGCGGAGGATAATTCTTTCCAGTACCTCGGGCACTTCAGGGTTCAGTCGCGCGGGGCAAACTGGCGCGCGGTTCAGGATCGCATCGTATACGACTGCAGAGGTGTCCCCGGCAAAGGGGTGAACGCCTGTCGCCATTTCGTACAGCACGACTCCAAACGAAAACAGGTCGCTCCGTTGATCCAGTGTTTCGCCTCGCGCTTGTTCTGGAGACATGTAAGCAGCAGTCCCGACAAATTCTGAAGAATCACTGAACTCTTCCGTGGTTTTTGTGGCCGAAGAAACGACGACCATCGGTGACTTTCGAAGAGTTCGGCCGAGTTTAGCCAAGCCAAAATCGAGGACCTTCGCCACTCCGCGGTTGGTCACAAAGATATTGGCGGGTTTGATATCTCGATGCAGTATTCCTTCGGCATGCGCCGCATCGAGAGCATCGGCAATCTGTATGCCCAGATTTATTATTTGATCGCTGGCTAAGGGGCTCTCGATCACCCGCTTCAGAGTCTTGCCAGGTAATAATTCCATGACGATAAAGGGTCGCCCTTCGTGCTCTCCCACATCGTGGATGGTACAAATGTTCGGATGGTTCAGGGCAGACGCAGTACACGCTTCCCGCTGAAAGCGCTCCATTGTTGTACGCTCTTCGGAACGCCGCTCATTAATGAACTTTAAAGCCACATGTCTATTCAGTCGAGTATCTTCGGCCTCATATACCGTGCCCATACCTCCTTCGCCTATCTTGTGCAGAATCCTGTAATGCGAGACTTTCGTTTCCACGATCGGATCAGCAGGTAATTTGTTTTTAGCTAGGTGGTCCATGTTCACCGGGTCAGAGGAAAGCAACCAATCTGGGATTCTGGTTCAGGCCAAGGCAGCCACAATACACAGGAGTCAGACTGCCAGTGGGAACAAAATAAGAAGTGATCGCGCGTGCACAGTTGCAAGAGTTCGCCTTAGGTTGGCTTACTACACATGCACTACAGCAGGACCATGTAAGGTCACTCAGAAAAACCACACATCCAGTGCACCAAGCTACGTGCCTAAAATCGGTTTTCGACTTGGGAAGGAGGCAGCAATCTTCTAAAGTTTATGCCGGAAATCCCTGTTGTCAACAGTTTTTAGCGCGACCTGAGCAGAGCGCCTCGACAGCATATGCACTACGGCCTTACGTTTGATAACGCTGTGATGCTTGGGCCAGAATGAAAGCAATATACCTTAAGGATTGACTTTCAGCTTGGCTGGCGCAAAGCTTGCTCGTTACGTGAGCTACCGGAAGCGCTGTGAACATGAAGTAAAGTGAGCCTTATCATGCCATCGACCGTGGCGGCAATGTGACTAGCTAGGCCCTGAAGTACCCATCCAGTCTGCTGCGCTTGACCACCTGAAGACCGCGCTTTCGTGTTGGGGGCAATAATGAGCAGCATGTCGCTTAGCACTACGCTCATGCTCAGTCTGACTGTTGTCCTTTTGGCGGCAGCAGCAACTGGACAGTCCATCTATGGCGACATCTCTGGCACTTTAACGAGTACTTCAGGCGAGCCGATTGTCGCCGCCAAAATTACTGTTACCTCCCTCGAAAAGGGGGGCAGGTCGTACGCTAAGACAAACGACTCCGGTAATTACAGCGTAACCGACCTCCCCCCCGACACCTATGACATTTCCGTGGAGGCGAACGGGTTCAAAACTTTTAAAGAGACGGGCATCCCGGTGTTCGCCGACCAGACCTCGCGAATCAACATCCAGTTATCCGAAGGCTTGGCGAGCGATGTGGTGGCTGCAATACCCAGAGCAGTCAGCATCTTAAAAACGGACCGTACGGACGTTTCTACGACTTTCGATACAAAAGCCCTCATCGATCTCCCTGTTCGCGACCTGAATTTCACCCAATTCGAGTTACTGGTTCCCGGGGCTCTTCCTATTTTCGCTTCTTTGAAGCTGAACCAAAACCCCCAAGGCGGCGTACCCGTCAACGTAAACGGTCAACTTTTCAGTGGAACAGTTGTTCAATTGGATGGAACTGACAATCGAGATCCTTTGCAAGGCTTGATCGTAATCAATCCCACTCTCGAATCGGTCAGTGGGATGAAGTTTACAACCCAAAACTATGGCGCGGAGTTCGGGCAGGCGACCGCCGGCGTCGTGAGCATTCAGACCCGGTCGGGCACAAATTCCTGGCATGGTAGCGCTTTCGATTTCCGCCGCACAGACTGGGGTCAAGCCACGGATCCTTTTTCGCAGACTCCATTGGCTCCTATAAAGCGGAATGAGTTCGGTGCTTCGTTCGGCGGGCCACTGATCAGAAACAGGGTGTTTTTTTTTGGCGATTATCAGGGCACAAGGCAATCGACGACCGTGAATCAATTGTTGAGTGTACCGACAGTTAAAGTCCGAAGCACTTGTCTGGGACCGACCTTTGCTGGTGGTCCTTGCGATTTGAGCGAATATGCTTCTTCTGCTATTTACGACCCCAAAAATCACCAGAACAAATTTTCAGGCAATCTGATTCCGAATAGTGAGATTTCACAGGCCGCGGTCAACCTGCTACAACTACTACCCCTACCAAACCACCAAACCACGGCCCCCGGCATTGGCAACTTCCAGACTAGCGTCACCGAAATCTTTGATGCCGATCAGTTTAATACTCGGGTTGATTACAACGCTTCAGGCAAGCTCAAGCTACTTGCCCGGTACAGCTTTGCCGACTTCCGGGACGATGGTTCTACGGCCTTCGGACAGACTGCGGGAGGGATGGGAACAAATCCTCCGACACCTAGTCCTCAGGGGTTCGCCGGTGTTGGCCAGACCCGAAACCAAGAGTTATCCTCTGGGTTCGTTTATAACCTTAGTCCAACTCTGGTCACAGACGGACGTTTTGGGTTCTTCCGCTACCATCTCAACCTCGACTCCTTAGACCTCGGTACTATGCCCGCAGAAACCATTGCTTTAACTCCGGGCCTCAATGGCGGTGATATTTTCTCTCGGGAATGCCCGACATTGAACTACTCCCTCCTGGGCCTTCTATCCAGTTTGGGTATTCCCCCAGGATTAACAATTGCAATTGTCCACTGAGAGAGAAGGAACAACAGTTTCAGTGGGTCAGCAATTGGAACAACATCGTAGGGAATCATGTACTCAGGTGGGGCGCAGACATCCGATATCTGCAGAACTTTCGTCTGGCAAGCGACACTCGACGCGCTGGCCGTTTGGTCTTCGATTCCATCACAACGAACAGCACCGGTGGACCGGGCGCCAAGAATGGCTTAGGGTTAGCGACCTTTCTTCTCGGTACCGTTACGAGCTTCGACCAGTTTTATTCGAATCCGGCCAATCCTGTCGCGTTCGATGCAGGAGAGCGCGAAAAGCGGTGGTTCTTTTACGGGCAGGACACCTGGCGCGTGACGCAGCACCTCACCGTCAACTTCGGACTTCGGTGGGAGCTTTATTTTCCGCAAAGCGTCACAGCCAGTGACGCAGGAGGATTCCTGGTTCCAGATTTCCGAAGTCCCCCAAACAGCATGTTTAATGTGCCGGGTGTCGCGGGTGTGGGTCGCAACGGCAACGTGAAGAACAGCCTTGGGAATCTGGGACCTAGACTGGGAATGGCGTACCTAGTCCGACCTAAAACGGTGCTCCGGGCGGGTTACGGACGAAGCTTCGATGTGGGATTTGCCGGATCGGTCTTCGGTATCTCCGCAACACAGAATCCACCTGTAATGATTTCCCTCTTAGGAACCAACACAGGGCATCCATTCGCATTCCAGTTGGAAAACACAGTCCCAACAATTACCTTTCCTGTTGCACCGTTTTCGCTCGCTACCTTGAATGCTGCCCTGAGTGCGGGCAATCCGAACAGCCAGGCCATTGTCTATGCAGTTCCTGGCAAGATAAGGTTGCCGACGGTCGATGCATGGAATGTGGCCCTTCAACACCAAGTTTCTTCCAGCATGTACTTCGAGGTAGCTTACGTGGGTAATAAAGGGACACATGTTCTTACGGACAGCGTTGACGAGTCTTTTTACGATATCAACGAGCCTAGTTTGCAGAACTTCGTCATTCCCAGCTCCGGCAGGGCTGCGGAATGTGACACCAATACTAACCCCAATTTTCACATGGGGACATATTGCGTTTCGAAGGCGAGCACGCGCCAACTGTTCAATCCTTGGACGGGCCCTGTTCGCTACTTTGGCAATAGTGCTTCGAATAACTACAACTCATTGCAGGCGAAGCTCGAAAAATACTTTGGCGGTGGATATGGTTTCTTGGCCCACTATACATGGGCAAAAGCCTTAAACTATGCGAGCCAATATTTCAATGTGAATCCCAAAATAGGATATGGCCCGAGCACCTTTGACCGTAGGCATGCGTTCGTACTAACGAATATGTGGGATCTCCCAGTAGGGAAGGGTAAGGCTTTGCTTGGCAACAGCAGTACCGCGTTGGATCGGCTTGTGGGAGGCTGGTCGATAAATGCCATCACGACCTGGTATAGCGGTTTGCCCTTCACTCCGAGCTATATGAATTGTGCTGTGGATCAGGTGAATTCGAGAGCACCATGCCGACCGAACTTGGTGGGTGGTGTCCAGATTACAGGTAATCGGCAAGGGTGGTTCACAACCACGGGTGGCACGGCGCTTCAATTTGGATCAGGTGGATTTGATCCGAACACCGGCGTCACCTCTCCAGGGATGGCCATGGGTCCCTGGCAAAGACCCGCGCCGGAATGGTTGGTAATGTGGGACGCAATTCCTTTCGAGGCCCGCGTTTTTTCCAAAGTGACTTAGCGGTTATGAAGGACACACGGGTAACGGAGAATCTGTCCGTGCGCTTCCGGGTTGACGTTTTCAACATCTTCAACAAGGTGAATATGGGCAACCCTGGCAGCTGCGTTGACTGCCCTACCAACAGCCCTTCCGGACCTAAAATCACCAGCCTCGCCAGGGGGGCATTGCAGCGACAATTCCAGTTCTCTCTCAAATTGCAGTTCTAATTGGAGAAGGGTCGCATGAAACCGCTCATCGCTCCAAGTCACACTCCACAAAGCCGGAGGCCGGCACTCCTACGCTTCTCAATATGTCGGCGTGAGCACAAACGCTGGAACGGTGGTCGTGGCCGACGACAATGTCTATCTTCCGGGGAATCGCACTACGCTTGCGTTCACCTGACACCTGAGCCTATGGTGCTTTCCGGGAGTCCACAAGGATGACAGTCACGTTTACCACTCCCTGTCAGCTTTCTCCACATCGTCGGCGATCGCATACAGAGCAAGCGCGTATGCCTTCTGCTTGGCTTCTTCCTCCGTCGTACCGTACGCCATAGCTCCCGGCACTTGAGGGATCTCGGCGATGAAGAGGCCGTCAGACTCGCGGTCGATTTCGAATCTAAATCGCACGTTTCGGCTCCCTACGCTCTGTGGTGGTTTAGGTTCATACATGGTGAGTTTAATTCTACTTGACTTCGAGATGGCATGGAGCTACAGCGTAGGTTCCGTCAAGCACCACGACAGCGAAAGAACAGCCCTTGATCAGAGCAACGATTTGGGCGCATTGATCAGCGCCGCTCTGCTGGAATAAGAAACAAAGCAGTAGGGCCTAACCCTGCGCGTACCTCTCAGTTTCATCTTTTGCATGCGCGCTGAGTTTCAGGAGCGGCGAGAAGCCTTCCGCTTCCGTGTCCTTGCCTTCGCCGCTGCTTTTGATGCCTTGATCGCACTGGCTCTCCTCTGCTCCCGCGTCAAGGCTCTTGCCCGCGCATATCCGCCCTTGCGCCCGACCTTTGCAAAATAGTCTGAAAGCTGATCCGAAATACCCTCATCTGCCATGCGCAAAAATCGTACCAGTCAGTGCAATTGACACCGTGGCAACAGCCACGGTGCACCATTATCCGGACATTGCAGTAGCCTTCCCCACAAACAATAGCGGGCCGGGAAGTGGTTGCGACACTCGCCCAGCCCTAACCAGTTCGCCTAACAGGAGGCAAACATGGCTGTAATCCAATCTAGCTTAAGTTCCCAACAACTTGAAACCTTAGATCGCATCCGCCGAGCGCGGAAACTCGGATTTCTGCCGTCACTAAACGATTGCAATACGTTAATCGCAATCATCAACCAGCTTCTCGCTATTCCCCATACGTGTATTGACAATCCAAACTTGCCCTGCGCGGCTTCCGGGGATGAGGAAAGGAGATCGGCATGAATAACAATTTCGCTGAGCTTCCATTCGAGCAAGCTGGGAGTGCATGGCTCGAAACACGCAAACCCTACATATCTGAGAGAACAGTCCGAGACTACACAATCTACATACGCACCCTGAACAAGTATTTTGGGATGCTGCGACTGCCCGAGATCACCGCCGATCTAATCCGAGCCTGAGCCATCTGCCAGAGCATTACCTGATTCCATTCCCCACGTCACGGACTACGTACGATCCGGCCCGACCCCAAAAGACCTATTACCGAGCCTTTCACGCGATTCTGGCTGCCGCCGGATTGAGATTCAGACCGTACGATTTCCGACACACGGCGATAACCAGGCTATTAGAGAATCCGGAAGTGTCACTAGAAATAGCGAGGCAGATAGCTGGACACATCAGCGAGCACATGATCCGGCGCTACTCTCATGGATCGCCTGAGCGCTCAGCGGTCGGCAGTCCTAGCTAAAGCGTGTTGCAAAACCACGGATTTTCAACCTCGCACGGCCTGCTACCGGAAAATTCGTGGCGGAAGCGTAGTTTGCCCCTCTCTATGAGGGCTGCCGTCGCGACTTTCGCGACCGACAGCCCTACAGGTCGCCCAAGGTCCCGATATCTACCCGGAGGCCCGCGAGATTCCAGCCAGGGTGGACCCACAGGATCCAGATCCTCAGCACGCAATAACACATCGGGGGTGAAGAAAAATTCCTGCGGACCGGCACGACCGCGAATCCAGCCTCCGCTTAGGAGTCGCAGGCTTTGGCAAGACGAAGGAGACCACGACTCTCTGGGCCAGGCGACCGAGTGTTTCTCGAAGCTGCTT
>Ga0126384_10003129_pt1 | contig 10057 bp, 5 predicted proteins | sample PanSoiMetPlot_36_FD_92543 | JGI IMG/M metagenome (GOLD analysis project Ga0126384, IMG submission 92543) | Tropical forest soil microbial communities from Panama - MetaG Plot_36 | ecosystem: Environmental > Terrestrial > Soil > Tropical forest > Bulk soil | place: Panama | collected 2016-02-17 | reverse complement strand
TGTGCCTCACGCGCTGTTGAGCGCAGGCTGGAACCAGACGTTCGCGCACCTCAAAGAAGGAAACTTTGTGGCGCGGGTCTTCACCGTTCGAGGAAATTACTCAGTCAGTCCCTATCTTACGTTCTTCAACCTCATTCAATTCGACAACGAGTCGAAGAACATGGGCTGGCAGAGTCGCGTGAGATGGATTCTAAGGCCAGGAAACGAAGTGTTTATCGTGTTCAATCAGGGCTGGCTTCAGGATGAAGGCGGGGGATTTAGGTTTCGCGCGGTCGAGACAAAATTATCGGGAAAGTTTCAGTACACGTTTCGGTTTTGATGTAAAGCATCTTTGCCCAAAAGCAACGATGGATTTTGGGAATTCGCACGGCGAAGAAGATTCTAGACGAGGTGGAAATGCAGCAAACAGGTAGTCAGAACAAACGAATTCTGTTGATCAGTAGTTCTACGCTGTACGGCAGCGGGTATCTTGACCACGCTGAACAGGAGATACGAGACTTTCTTGGGAAAGTTGAATACGTTCTCTTCGTTCCCTTCGCGCTCTATGATCGTGACGCCTACGCAACGTTGGCGCGCGAGCGGTTCAACCGCATGGGCTACGAACTCGAATCTGCCCATCAGGTTCAAGACATTGCTCATAGCATCGAACAGGCTGGAGCTGTGTTCATCGGCGGAGGAAATACATTTCGACTGTTGAAGGCGCTCTATGATTTCGACCTGCTATCTCCAATCCGTCGCAGGGTAGCCGCTGGAATGCCCTATATCGGATCGAGTGCCGGCTCAAACGTATCATGCCCCACGATAAGGACCACCAAAGACATGCCAATCATTGAGCCGCCCTCGTTTAATGCACTGGGACTCGTTTCCTTCCAGATCAGTCCTCACTACCAGGACCCCGATCCTAACTCGACTCACATGGGAGAGACACAAGAGGAGCGGATCATTCAATTCCTTGAGGAAAATGACACGCCCGTCGCTGGATTGCGGGAGGGAGCGATGCTGCGCGTGAACGGTAGTTCCATAGTCCTAAAGGGAGTTAAAGGAGCTCGGATTTTCCGAAGAAAACACGAACCCGTTGAGGTCCAACCAGGAGCAGAACTCAACCAACTGCTTGCACGCAACACAGAATCGCAATGAAACCTAAAGGAACATTGATTCTCAGACGCAGTGAAATCGCCGCTCTGTTAACGATTGAAGAGTGTATGGGCGCAGTCGAGGAAGCCTTCAAGCTACACGCTGAAGGCAAGACCACGCCGCCTGGAATCCTGGCCATACACTCGCAAGGCGGCGGATTTCATATCAAAGCGGGATTGTTGAACTTCGGCAGGTCTTACTTTGCGGCCAAAACAAACGCGAACTTTCCTCAAAACGCCAAGCGGTTTGGATTGCCGCTGATCCAGGGAGTCATCGTTCTCTGCGATGCCGAGAACGGCGTTCCTCTCGCGATAATGGACTCGATGGAGATCACGATCATCAGAACCGGGGCGGCTACCGGCGTCGCCGCAAAGTACCTTTCGCGCACGGACGCGAGCGTCGCGACGATTTGCGGTTGCGGGAATCAGGGCCGGATATCTCTAAAAGCAATCGCAAGCGTACGTAAAATTTCTCGTATCTATGCTTGGGACATCGATCAGGGACAAGCGCGCGTGTTCGCCAGGGAGCTTTCGAATGAGTTAGGGATAGAGATCGACGTCGTCAATGATTTGCCTGCCGCGGTCCGCGACAGCGATATCTGTGTTACCTGCACGCCATCTAAAGAATACTTCTTGAAGAGCGAGTACGTATCTCGCGGGACCTTCATCGCGGCAATAGGAGCCGACAGCGAAGACAAACAAGAACTCGACCCAACGTTGATCGTCTCTAACACCGTCGTCACAGACCTCCTCGAACAATGCGCCTCTATTGGCGAGCTTCATCATGCTTTGCACGTGAGTCTTACGACTAAGGAGAACGTCCACGCGGAGCTCGGAGAAGTAATCGCTGGCAAGAAGTCGGGTCGTACATCGGATGACCAGATAATAATTTTCGATAGCACTGGGACAGCTCTTCAAGACGTGGCTGCCGCAGCGATCGTCTATGAACGGGCTGTTAGTTTAGGGACAGGTGTCGTCATGAACCTGGGGGAATAACTGTAACGTGCATTCGGAAAAACGCTTCACGGAGGCATTGTTTTGATGAAGAGAACGCTCTGGCTGCTGTCTTGTTGTCTCTTATTGCTGACTTTCAACAGAACGAGCCTGGCCCAAACACCAAGCCCTCCACCGATAACCCTGGAGAAAGCGGTTGATACTGCCCTGACCAATTATCCAGAGATTCGAGCAGCCCGAGCGCGCGAAGACGCAGCCAGGGCCGGGATCGAAGTGGCAAAGACATCATATTTGCCCCGAACGGATCTGCTGTGGCAAGAGAACCGCGCGACCAGCAACAACGTCTTTGGTTTGCTGCTTCCGCAATCTATCATCCCACCAATCTCCGGTCCGGTCCTTGGGACTAAGTCGTTTGACAGTGTTTGGGGTAGCGCCGGCGGGCTCCTGTTCTCATGGGAACCGATGGATTTTGGTTTCCGAAAGGCAACGGTAGACCTTGCTCGGGCCACAGCCAATCAAGCCGCTGCTGGTGTTGATGTCACGCGGCTTGACGCGGCAACTTCGGCTGCTGACGGGTTTCTGGGCCTCATCGCCTCAGAACAAGCGGCGCGGGCTGCACAAGCGAACGTCGAACGTTTCGAGACCTTCGCCAAAGCAGTCCACGTGTTGGTTGACAATCAGCTTCGCGCGGGCGCTGATGCGTCACGCGCGGACGCTGAGCTCGCCGCCGCCCGAATTCAACTCATACAGTCACAACAAGCCGTCGATATAAACCGGGCAAATCTTGCGCGGGCGTTGGGGCTTGCCGGCGATACGGTGACGGTTGATGCCGGACCGTTACTCGACTCTCCACCTGACACCGGTGTTTCCCCACCCAATTTTGACACCCACCCACTCGCCCTTCAGCAGTCCGCAACCGTCGATATCATCCGGGCCAGGGAACGCATTCTTGACCGGTCCTACTTTCCCCGTTTCAACTTTCAATCTGCGTTCTTTGGTCGCGGTACTGGCCTTCCATTCAATGGTCAAGCCGACACAACAAACGGCCTGTTGCCGGAGACGCCGAACTGGGCCGCGGGAATATCGGTTACTTTTCAGTTATTCGATCTCTTTTCCATTCGGGCTAAGCGGCGGGCGGAAGCGAGCAACGAACTCGCTGAGAAGGCTCGCTACGAACAGACGGTTCAGAACCTGAAGGCACAGGACGCACGGGCGCGGGCTTTTATGGATTCCGCGCTACGCATAGCTGCGAACACGCCCGTCCAGCTCAAAGCCGCGCAAGAGTCAGCCCTGAGAGCGCGAGCGAGATACGATGCCCAGTTGGCTACAGTAACCGATGTTGCAGAGGCACAACGTCTGCTCGCTCAGGCAGAGATAGACGATGCGGTCGCGCGACTGGGTGTATGGCGTGCGCTGCTAGCAGGAGCGGCCGTTCAGGGTGATATCAAGCCGTTCATTCAACAAGTGACAACCGCACCGGTCCAAAGGAGAAAGTAGTATGTGGCTGATCAACAATGCTCTGCGTCGACCAATTACAATACTGATGATGGTGGTCGGCGTTGCGCTGTGCTCAATCCTGGCTGTGATCAGGATGCCCGTTGATATTTTTCCCGATCTCAACCTGCCTGTGATCTATGTGGCACAGCCCTACGGCGGAATGGACCCATCACAAATGGAGGGCTATCTCGTCTCTTACTATGAATATCATTTTCTCTACATAACCGGGATAGAGCACGTCGAATCAAAGTCGATCCAAAATGTCGGGTTGATCAAGCTCTACTTTCATCCTGGAACTGATATGAGCCAGGCACTGGCACAGACTGTGTCTTACGTCGAGCGATCACGTGCTTTCATGCCGCCCGGCACAGTAGCGCCGTTCGTTGTGCGTTACGACGCAGGCACCGTGCCTGTCGGTCAACTGGTGTTTGTCAGCGAAACGCGTGGCGTGGGTGAGATCCAGGACATCGCTCTGTTTCGAGTGAGACCCACGTTCGCCACTCTCCCGGGTGTTTCGGCTCCGCCGCCATTCGGCGCTAGTCAAAGGACGGTCGTCGTGCGCGTCGATCCGGAGCGGTTGCGCGCTTATCAAATGTCACCCGAGGAAGTAATAAAAGCGGTCGCTTCGGGAAACACCATTATGCCGGCGGGCAATGTGAGAACTGACGATCTCAATCGGGTGGCCCCGATGAATTCGGTCGTCGCAAACATTCAGGAACTAACTAAGCTGCCAATTAGAATGGGTGCCGGTCCGGCTGTATTCCTGCGCGACGTTGGAACCGTCGAAAACGGAAGCGATATTTTGACCGGTTATGCGCTTGTCAATGGACGGCGCACAGTCTACATACCAGTAACAAAGCGCGCCGATGCCTCCACCCTCGATGTAGTTAACCGCGTGAAGGCAGAGCTGCCGAGAATGCAGTCGTTACTACCGGATGACATTAAAGTTACCTTCGAGTTTGATCAGTCCACGTATGTCAAGAACTCCATTCGCGGTTTGATTGTCGAAGGGGCGCTTGGAGCGATTCTGACCGGCTTAATGGTGTTGTTGTTCTTACGCGATGTGCGAAGCGCTTTGATTGTGGTCACTACTATCCCCTTCGCGCTCTTGGCTGCCTTAGTGGGGCTTTGGTTATCGGGCCAGACGGTCAACATCATGACGCTTGGTGGACTGGCGCTGGCAATCGGTATCCTCGTCGATGAGGCAACTGTAGCGATTGAAAATATTCATACCCACAGGGCTCGGGGTGAGCGCCTCTTTCTCGCTATCTATGAAGCTACACGTGAGACGATAACACCTCGTTTGCTCGCGATGCTTGCGATTGTGGCGGTGTTTATCCCATCGTTTTTCATGGTTGGTATCAGCCGTTCTCTGTTTGTCCCGTTATCACTGGCGGTTGGGTTTGCAATGTTAGCGTCGTATCTGCTGTCCAACACGCTCGTACCGATTCTTTCAACATGGCTTCTGCCCGAAAAGGCACCAGCAGAGGATAAGCAGTCATTTATCCGCCGAGTGCAGAGTAAATACGAGTGGCTATTGCATCGCTTGCTCCCCCTAAGATGGGCTGCACTTGCGACTTACCTGGTTATTGTCCTTGGAGGTGTTTGGCTGATCGGGCGTGGTATCGGAACCGATATTTTCCCCACCGTAGACACAGGTCAGTTTCAGCTCCGATTACGAGCTCCCACCGGAACGCGAGTGGAGCGCACTGAGACCATGACACTCAAAGCGCTCGACGCCATCCGCGCAGAGGCTGGACCGGATAACGTTGACATTACGCTAAGTTTTGTTGGCACTCAGCCGCCGAACTACCCCATCAATTCAATTTACCTCTGGTCAAGCGGACCACAAGAAGCCGTGTTGTTGGTTGCGTTGCGTTCGAATTCTGGTGTTCGGCTGGAGGAATTAAAAGAACGACTACGAAACAAACTGCCGAACACTCTTCCGGGTATCAGCCTTTCATTCGAAGCTGGCGACGTCGTCAGCCAAATTATGAACTTTGGCGCACCGACACCGATTGAGGTTGCGATGAACGGTCCCAATCTCGCTGCGAATCGAGCCTTCGCTGAAAAGGTGAAATCGGAGATGCAGAAAATCTCTGCATTACGCGATCTTCAGTTCGCTCAGCCTCTCGACTATCCGACAGTCGACATCGCCGTCGACCGCGAACGTGCCGGCCAACTAGGCGTTACTGTTGAGCAGCTTGGTCGATCAATGGCGGCAGCAACGTCTTCGAGCCGCTATGTCCAGCCAAACTACTGGCGCGATCCCGCGAGCGGAGTTGCCTATCAGGTGCAAGTGGAGGTTCCTCAATCTCGCATGAGTACCATAGAAGATCTCGAGAGTGTGCCGGCGATGCCGAATGGAGCGCCACGCCCGCTTCTTGGCGACGTAGCACAGGTCAGTTACGGCACAATGCCCGGCGAATATGATCGCTATAACCAGCAGAGGATGATAACAATCACCGCTAATATCGCGGGAAGAGACCTGGGCGGCGTAGCGTCGGAAGTAGCGGCTGCAGTGAAGCGCGCTGGAGAGCCTCCACGTGGAGTTACGGTGAACGTACGAGGGCAGGTCCCGCCTATGAACCAGACACTAAGCGGTCTGGGAATCGGCCTCGCGCTCGCGATCGTCGTCATCTTCCTCTTGCTCGCCGCCAACTTTCAGTCGCTTCGTTTACCACTTGTTGTGTTGTCAACTGCACCTGCAGTGATACTCGGCGTTGCAATCATGCTTTGGATCACGGGCACCACATTGAACGTGCAGTCGTTTATGGGATCGATCATGGCAGTCGGTGTTTCAGTCGCCAACGCCATACTTCTGGTCACTTTTGCGGAGCACCACCGAAAGGGAGGAGAGCATTCGGACGAGGCTGCAGTTCACGGCGCAATAAGCAGGCTAAGGCCAATATTAATGACGACCATCGCGATGATCGCGGGAATGTTACCAATGGCGCTGGCGTTGGGTCAGGGAGGAGAACAAACCGCACCTCTCGGCCGAGCGGTCATTGGTGGCCTTGCGGCATCGACGCTAGCTGTATTGGCGATCGTCCCCCTCGTGTTTTCAATTGTGCAACGAGGGGCAAGCCGGAAGTCGGTTTCCCGACACCCTGATGATGTCAATGAGATCCCGCACGAAAGTTGAATTTATTTGAAGTGTCTGGGGCGACTGACTCGAATACAATAAACAACGCGGAGAAATACAAATGAATCGCCGAACCCTATTGGCAGTATCGATCGCAGCTATCGTGGCAATACTAGTCATAACGTGGCTGATAGTCCGAACGAAGGCTCAAAAAGCACCGGAGGCTCGCGGTTCCGAAGCCACCGCTCAAGCGCCATCGGTAACGGTCACCAAAGTTATATCGCGGGACTTGAATCGTGACGTCCGCCTGCCTAGTGAGCTTCAGGCATATCAGGATGTAGCGCTTTATGCCAAGGTTCCAGGATTCGTCGAGTGGATCGGTGTTGATCGAGGCTCCATTGTTAAAGCAGGTCAATTGCTGATGAGAATGAGCGCGCCTGAGCTCGCGGCTCAGCGTAGTGAAAGTGCTGCAAAGACCAGAGGCGCGCAATCACAAACATCCGAGGCAGAAGCGCGTGTGGGAAGCATTAAGGCTCAACGTCTTGAGGCCGAAGCAAAGCTTGCTTCCGACGAAGCAACATACAAACGACTGAAGGCTGCCTCTGCCACTCCTGGCGTCGTTGCTGGCAACGACGTAGATGTTGCAGAGAAGCTTGTGGAGGCTGACCGCGCACGAGTGAAGCTTTATGAAGAGAACGAGAAGGCGGCGTTGGCTCAGGTGAAAGCGCTGGCGGAAAACGCGAAAGCAGTTGGTGAAGCTGCCAAATCAGTCGAAGACATCGAATCTTATCTGCGAGTCAAAGCACCTTTCGACGGAGTGATTACCGAGCGCAATGTACACAAAGGCAGTCTGGTTGGTCCATCAGGCGGACCGGCTGCAACCGCAATGCTCAGAGTTCGGCAGATCGCTAAACTTCGACTTGTGGTGTCTGTTCCGGAAAGCAACGTTGGTGGTATCTCACAGGGTGACAAGGTGAGTTTCAGCGTGCCGGCGTTTCCAGGTCAAACCTTCGTTGGAGAGGTTCAGCGCGTCTCGCAATCCTTGGATGTTAGAACACGGACGATGCCGGTCGAACTAGACGTGGCAAACTCGCCGGCTCTGTTGTCTCCTGGTATGTATGCTGAGGTTGTGTGGCCGGTTCGGCGGAAGGAGTCGTCTCTATTTTTACCTCCATCTGCCATCGCAACGACAACCGAACGAGTCTTCGTCATTAGAATTCGCAACGGTGTTACAGAGTGGGTTGACGTAAAGCGCGGCGAGGCAATGGGCGATCTGATCGAAGTTTTTGGTGCCCTTGATCAAGGCGATGTAGTAGCTGTTAGAGGCACAGATGAACTTCGTGAGGGGACGCAAGTGACGCCAAAGGAACCCCCGCCAAAACAACAGTGAGAGACCTCAATCTCATATATCGAATATCTCAAAGTGTATTCATTCGAGAGTTACGAGGGCTCATGTTTTGTGTTTTTAGCTTATCTGTCGCTCACATAACTCTTGAACGATTAGGCCGCAGATTCGCGCGAATGCTTCCCGAATTTTTGAATTGACAACGTCGCGGCCAAGAGTCTATGGTTTTTTTCGTTGACAAGTTGTCTGCCGAAGTTGTCCGACGCGTCCTTGATTTTGTGGACGACGGACAACGCGGGGGAACCATCGTTCCGCGAACAACGGAACTGGGGCGCATCGTGAAGCTTGCTTCGCGTAGGGCACTTCCTAGCCCGAGCCCGTCAGCTAACCTCGTAGGCTTTAAAGGAAGGGCAATTACGCCACGACTCGTTAGGTCATGTGCGTAAGTCAGGGACACGAGAGCCAGCTTACTCGGTATACGAGTAATTCGAACACCTTTCTAATTCCCTGTCGAATCCCTTCTATACAATTTATGTTTCGCAGCAGGGCACAATCTGGCTCGCAAACGTGTACCTGGATTGATTAGCCCTGGGCACGGGGGATACCGCCTGCGATCGCGTAGCTTGGACACAGTGAAGTCCTAGTTATGTGTGTACTCCCCAGGTGGGCCTTTGCTAAGTGACGATGTAAGCGGATCTGAGCGAGCAATGGGAATACCGTAAATCCGGACGTGTACCTTTAACTGGGAGCTATCCGGCGGCTCAAGGAGGAGCCATACCGATGAGATTCAATCGACAGAGAGCACAAAAGCTCACACTATGCCTATTCAATCTCTCTCTCATAACAGTTTGGACTGTCATTGGCGGATGCGCCCAATCTTTGAAGCCGATCGGTCGAGCCACAAAGTCTGAGGAGGCTGCAATGGCCAAGAAGAAGAGCGATCCTGGCACTGACGCGATTGGTTCTCGGCAGATTGGCTCTAATGAGGTTCGATCAAAAGAGAAGGTCTCGGACCCGGAACTGGATTCAAGAAAGGAAGACGCTGCATCCGAATCAGGTTCGAATCGGGCGGCTACGGCTGAATCGGAAATCGCAAATAGATTTCTCGCTCTTGAAGAAGCGATCAAGCAACAGAATGAGAAGCTGAACCAGCAGAATGAGAAGCTCAGCCAGATGCAAAAGATCATCGAGCAACAAGAAAGAACCATTGATCTTCTAGTAGGTAAGAAAACCGACAGGGTTTTCGAGGCGGAGGGTAAAGCAACGACAGTGGTGGCAACTACGGCGACCGCCGAGAATGCAGCTAACCAAAACCTCCAAAAGGTGGAACAGCCAAAGGCACAGCAGACAGCAGATGATCGGCTACAAAAGGTTGAGGAGACAGTGCGAAAGATCGGTCCGATTCGATGGAGCGGTGATATGCGACTGCGCTTTGATGCTTTCTTTCGACCGGCAAGTAAGCCACCCGATCCGCCATCCCTCCATCAGCAAAATGTGCGGATGCGTTATCGGTTCAGGTTGAATCTCGATGTCGACACAACCCCCTATCTGAGCTTCCACGGTCAGCTGTCTACCGCCCCAGCTAACAACCAACTAACGTCTGATCAGGATTTCAACGGAATTGTCATCAAACATCCATTCTTCATTAACGAGGCCTGGTTGGACTTTCACCCAAATGAGAACATCCAGCTCCAGGCTGGCAGGGTGTTGCCGATCTTTACCGATGGTTCGCTTTTCCTCTTTGATGATGATATTCGTTTTAATGGTTTCAACGAGCGATTCGCTATACCGCTAAAGAGCGCACCCAAAGGAATTACGAAAATCGAGTTCCGAGCGGGACAATATATTTTCAGCAACCCGGTGATCCCAGTCGTAGTAGAAGGTAGTCCCCTGAACCTGGCGGGAGCCAAAGTGGGAAGTACCGCACGATCAGCCAACTTGTTTCACCAGGGCTTTGTCATTACTCAAAAACTAAATGAGCGGTGGAGTCAGGAGTTCACCACAGATGTTCAACTCTACCGAAATCCAAATCAGATTCTGCTT
>Ga0126384_10003128_pt1 | contig 10059 bp, 3 predicted proteins | sample PanSoiMetPlot_36_FD_92543 | JGI IMG/M metagenome (GOLD analysis project Ga0126384, IMG submission 92543) | Tropical forest soil microbial communities from Panama - MetaG Plot_36 | ecosystem: Environmental > Terrestrial > Soil > Tropical forest > Bulk soil | place: Panama | collected 2016-02-17 | reverse complement strand
AGACTGCGGCCTTCCATCGGTGGCCAGTTAGCGGCATCGGAAATAATTGAAGAATTGCCGCCGGTAATCTTCGAGAAGTCGTACCAGTAGTTCTTGTTCTTGTCGGCCGAAACGTAACCATTAACCAGATAAAGATCCAGGTTACCGTCGTTATTTAAGTCACCGAACTGAGCCCCAAAGCTCCAGCCGCCAATCTCCACATCCATGTCGCGAGCGAGATTGTCATACTGCAGCGAGTCTCCGCTCGTGCCTTCCTTCGGCACCCAAAGATTATTTCCCTGGATGAGAACGCCTTCTTCCGAGATGTTCGAAACGTAGATTGCATAACGACCCTGATTAAGCACGTCCCCGGCAGCGGCATTCATTCCGCTCTTCGGCGAAAAGCCTACACCCGCTTGTTTGCCTACCTCATGAAATTTCTTTCCATCATTGAAGAAGAGCTCCGAGATGCCATAGTCATTCGCAATGAAAAGATCCTGATGGCCGCTGCCGCGCAAATCAACGGCAAGCGCCGCCAGCGCCCAACGCCGAGTGTCGATGCCGAGCTTTTGACTGACCTCTTCGAATGTGCCGTTGCCCAGGTTGTGGAAGAGATACTTGCGGCCGCCGTTTTGAGCATATTCAAAACTCTCCGGCATCATGCGGGTATTCTTTAAATGCCACAGGTCGACGTCTTCCGCATAGTAGCCGCCCAGGAAAAGATCGAGACGGCCATCACCATCGTAGTCAAACCAGATCGCCGTATTGGCATTCACCCACGATGGCAGGCCGGCTTTGTCAGTGACACGTGTGAAGCCATGACCCCCATCGTTATGAAAGAGCTCGGGCCGGCCCCACTTGTAGACAAACAGATCCTCATAGCCATCGTTGTCGTAGTCTCCCCAGACCGCTCCCATCGAAACGCCGGTACCCGTTTGATTGAGGCTGGCGACACCTAACTCTGCGGCAACGTCTTTGAAGGTTCCATCGTGCTGGTTTCGGTAAAGTGCGTTGTTACTGTCTTCGCCGCTGTTGGTTACGTAGATATCCGGCCAGCCGTCGCGATCGAAATCGACGATCGATACGGCGGCGCCCATCGAAGCAACCTGCGGCATGATGTGGTCGAGCCGGTGGTCCAACGTGGGCGCTCGGTGAGTGAAGTTAATGCCACAAGCGCGGGATACTTCTTCAAACTGAAGACCATAGCGAGCCAATGCAGACTGACCGTCAGTAGTTGCGTGACCAGCTTCACGGCGGGCTGACCAGTGGCGCAGAATGACTGGAATGGCGATTAAGGCCACGAATATGATGATTAGGAGAACTTTGGCAATCGGCTTACGCATCTATTGTTTTGGTGTCCTTAAGGCATTTCGGAAGACTTCCGGTGTGATATAGCGTGTGTGATATTTTTGCCAGTCAGCTGGGTGCTGCTGGTAGACCCATTCGTTTTCAAGTGTCGTTGGCGGCGTGTTGTACTCGCGTTTGGCGTGATAGGGTAAAGGCAACACCGTTTGTGAGAAGGTCGAGTTGTAGTCTCCGTCCTTGATCCAGCCGTCACCAATGATCACAAAATCGCGCACCCAGCCTGCAGGTGGAGGCGGTTGCTCAGGAAACCGTAACGACATTTCGTCTCCCGCCGCGACGATCACGTAGCGATCGTCAATGTCCTTGAGCAGTTCGCCGACTTCTCCATAACGCGTGTAATAGCCGACCATATCGCGCCAGATCTGAGTCGAGCCGGAGAGTTTCTGGTACTCGGGAATCTCAGGCGCGCCGGCACCGCCCTGAGGTTGATGCATTACGGAATAGCCGCGAAAGTGCAGGTCGGTCCAATTTGTACTCAAGCGCGTCATCTTCAACGGTGTATCTGGAACGCGCTGGGCCCATTGCATCCGGTCCCAATAGATTTCGAGATTCGTTCGCAGTCGCAGGCGGCGTGGTGTATTGGGTTTGAAGACATCCGTGAGATTAAAGAGGATCGTCTTCTTGCGGCCCGCCGGAAAACCAAGGTTCGATTGCGCCACTGTCCAACCGCCTTTGCCATCGGGCACCTCGATGCTGAGACTCTGGGCCTGCCATTTGGTGCCTTGTGTGATAGCGACATTCAGGGACGAGTCCGTCGGATGAACCGAACCGTCAGCAATCAAATAGAGCGAACCCGACTTAGGCGCTTCCTCTCCCAGATCAACTTCCACGTAGTGATCGCGCGTAATTCCCTGATACTGGCCGCGGCCAAACGTGTCCAATAGGTTGCCATCTAACGCGCTCAGAGTTTCCGTAACGTCTTTGCCGTGGTCGTCAACCGCTCGCGCTATTTTGTGCGGTGCGGCTACGGCGATAACCTCAGGTTTTACAGGCGGGATCACAAAGCGCTCGTCGACATAGATCTCGGTTCCGGCGGGGTGATCGACCGGCATCAGCGCGAGATAGTCGTAGTAGTAGACCTCCCAGAGCTCGGCCGTGATGCGAAGGTCATAGTAACCATCGTGTGGGACAAGTTGATCTCGTCCGATCTTGTACCATTCCTCAGTAGCTGCGATTTGCGCCGAACCGAGTGTGTTGATGCGCAAGCCAATGGCTGAGCCCCACGGTACCGAGTCTTTCACAAATTCCATCTGCTTGCCGTTGTAAGCAAACAGAAACGGGCACGATCCTTTCAAGCGTTGTTCGGTGACGACTTCCTGATCGCCCTTGACGTCAAACTCAGCGCGAATGGTTCCGTTAGGCCAGACGACGCGAATGACATCCGCGCTCGCTTGTTCACCTAGACCAAAATGAAGCAAAGGTCCGTTGATCGGCTGCTTCTGCAGGATTAGACCGGAACGGACTTCCATCTCGCCGCCGACACCGAAGGGATTGATGCGCTGATCACCCACGGCTGCGCTGGCGTGTGGGCGAACTACTTGCCAGTGATAGTTCTTTGAGCCCTGATTGATGGCTTGCATCACCTGACCATTTTCGTTCAAGCCAATCAAATCGAGTCGACCGTCACCATTAAGATCAACCGCATCGAATGCCTCTGCCAAACCGATAGATTTCTCAAGTGCCTTGAAGCCGCCGTCTACATCGCCCAGCCAGATCGTACCGCCGACAGCCTTCGTTTGGTCTGACATTAACGCCAGGACCAGATCGAGAGCGCCATTGTTATCGAGATCAACGATTCGCAGCTGAAGCATTGGCGCCGGCTGATTCAGATTCGCATGAAAGCTGGCGAGCGTTTCAGTCTGCCAGTCTTGTCCTTCACTCTTGTCAGAAAGTCGAATGATGGCACCATCAGATTCCACGACAACGAGATCGAGGATGCCATCTCGATTCACGTCGGCAACGCTGATTGCCTGCACTGTCGATAGTGCGGGAGTGGCACGTTCGGCGAATTGACCCTGTCGCTGATTACTGAAAACGTGGAGCTTGCCTGAACCATCGATCAGCGCTGCATCAGCATCACCATCTGCATCCAAATCAGCCCAGGCGAACCCGCGCAGGCCGGTTACTCCGGCAAACGGATGAATTTCCAGGAAAGTGCCATCGCCATTGTTTCTTAAGACTGTCGGCGCTCGATCCGGAGAGCCGAGCACGATGTCCAAATCGCCATCACCTTCGATATCACATGCCCACGCGCCGGTGTAATTTGCGCCAGTCACGGCCGAAGGAAGCTTTGCCTGTGCGGTCACGTCGGTGAATGTCTTCGGATCGTCCTGACGCATCAACCGCACACCGCCGGCGCCAGCGAGCACCAAATCAGTCTTAAAGTCATAGCTAAAATCGAGCGGTACAACGCCTTCCGCGCCTGGGGGATTACCATTCCCAGGAAAGGGAAAGGCTGCGCCGCTGGCGAGCCGAACTTCCTTAGCATTAGCTGCGATTATTGTCGGGCTACCGGTCGCGTCCAGCGAAATCGCTCCAGCCCATTGCCAGCCATCGCCTGCCACGTCCGCCACTGGCTGCTCACTGAAACTGAGAGAGAGATCGGGCGCAGCTGGAGTGAAGCTGGGCGTTTCTAGCTTTAGAAAATGGGTGAATGGTGTGGCTTCCTCGCCGGGCGGCGGTTTGATCGCGCCGAGATCCTGTCGATACTTCGGCACGCGCACCATCATGTTGCGAAGAAAAACAATTCGCGTCGCTGTCGAATTGGGATCAGAGCCGGAGGCTGCCGCCTGGGCTGCAGTCAATTGTTGCTGAACTTCCGCGGGCCAGCCCGATGATTGGGCAGAAATCCTTGTTAAGGCATCGCGCGTGGTGTTTGCGTCGCCGCGCTTTGCTGCAATGCGCGCCAGTTCAAGGAGCGCCGCCAGGTTCGTCGGTTGACTCTTAAGAATCTGTTCGATCAATTGCTGAAATTCTGCCTGACTGCTTTCACTCGCCTGTCGCTCTATTTCCTGCGCTAGCTGATAGGTTGCAATAAGATTGTTTGGGTTGAGCTGAGTGGCTTTGCGAAGTGCTGCGACCGCCTCCGCCTGCTTGCCGCGACCGCTCTCGAGCAGTCCAATCAGGTAGTTAATCTGATCGTTGTCAGAAGCCATTGCGCGCGCCTTTTCAAATCTCTCGCCAGCAGCGTCGTAATTTCGCTGACGTAGTGCGAGCACGCCCCAGTTTGCCCAGCCTGCAGGCTCGCTGGGAACCAGCTGTGTCATCTGGGCTAATTTGGCGTCGGCTTTATTATCATCGCCTACCTGCAAAGCAGCCAGCCCGACATAAAAGGTGCGCACGGCTTCGTTATATTCTTTTGAAGACTTTGCAGGCAGACTCGGTCCGCGAGCGCATGACGCTGCGCTCAACAAGGTTAGGGCAAGCACAATTACGGCTTGACGTTTTTGTGAAGAGCTCAATCTCATTCAAGAATTCGAAATACGTCCAAGAGGACACGCGAGAGGGCACAGTAAGACTGCGGTCTGCGCAGGTTTTCAGCTGTGCTGCACAAGATAGCACATGAACTCACCAGGGCTCCTACGACCTCCGGTTGATTGCCGTCTCAAACTAAAGGATGATTGCGTCGAATCCGTTGGCAGGGCATGATGGCGCATCCAGCACGATTCTTGTGATAAGCAATCCTGAGCTCGACCACCTAAATGTCAGGAGAAGACGAATGTCATCCGACGAAGTGTTGTCTAATCAACGAACCATTATCGCGAACCAGGAAAAGATACAGTCGAACCAGCTCAAGTTGGATCGCATGCTTGCCAACCAGGAGAGGATAATCGCAAATCAAGAGAGCATTCTTTCCAACCAGGAAAAATTGGACAGTGTAGTTGAAAACCAGAAGCGAATCCTTGCGAACCAGGAAGAGATACTCTCGCGGTTAGGCAAGTAAAGTCTTTTGTAACGCAAACTGTTAGTTTGCGATGACGTTGAATTCAATGACGCGCACGCAAACCAACCGTTTGCGCTACATTCAGAGTGACGAAGCAAAACTTGCGATCCAATTTTCTACTTTCGATTCTCTGTGTCTGCCTTTGTCTCGAGCCGTTTTTGATGCCACGTTCGCTGGGCAGTGAACGAGCCCAGGCTACGAGCGCCGCCTCTCAGGAAGATGCGTATCGAGCGAACAATCTGGGCGTCGCCTTACTTGAACAATTCAAATACAAAGAAGCCGCTGAGGCGTTTAAGCGAGCGCTCCAGATCTCTCCAAAGTTAGCGCTCGGCCACATCAACCTTTGCATTGCGCTCTACAACGTACCGGATCTTCCGGGTGCGCAGCGCGAAGCGCAGGCTGCAATAGCGCTCGCGCCTAATGCTCCGCAGCCGTATTACATTCAAGCTCTAATCGCGAGGACACAGGCTCGGCCTGACGACGCAATCGCGCCGCTGCAGCAAGTCTTGAAAATTGATCCGAACGACGTTGGCGCGAACGTGAACTTGGGCCAGATCTACTCGCAGCAGAAAAAATATGCGGAAGCCGTCGCGGCATTTCGGATCGCGCTTGCCGCTGAGCCCTACAACTCGACAGCTCTTTACAACCTTGGAACTACGCTGGTTCGCACTGGACAACGCGACGAAGGCCAGAAGTATATCCAGCGTTTCCAGGATCTCCGCGCGCGCGGCAGCGGCTCGACCCTGGGTAACAATTATTTGGAGCAGGGTCGTTACGCAGAAGCAGTATCTTCCACCGGAGTCGAGCCCGAGTTAATTGATCGGACCGCGCCGAAGGTGAGCATCGCCGACGAAACGTCGAACTTTTTCGCCACCGCACCGGAAGGAAAGTATGTCGGACCTTCGATGCTGGGCGCCAGGTTCCGCAGTAATGAACTAAATGAAGCTAAGAAGCAGTCGATTGCGTCATCGTTGGGTGGGAGCGTGACCTTGATCGATTTTGACGGTGATGGCGATCTCGATTTGTTTTGGGTCAGTCCCACTGAACAGCATCTTTATCGAAACGATGCCGGAAAGTTTGTCGATATTACGAGTCAGTCAGGAGCACTTGCTGAGAAGTTTACTGGAACCAACGTGGGCGCGGTGGCCGGCGATTACGACAACGACGGCAAGCCCGACATCTTCGTGATACGCGAAGGCAGCCTTGCCTTATATCACAACGATGGCGGCGGAAAGTTTACCGACGTTACCAGCGCGGCTCGCATTCCAGCCTATCCCTATCTACCAGGCGCAGTGGCTTTTGTCGATGTGGACCATGATGGCGATCTGGATGTGTTCATCGCCGGTCTGGCTGATCTTTCGAAAACGCCAAAGGTTGACGAGCCAATCTTCCCAAATGATTTCGCAGGCGCTCCCAACCTTCTGTTACGCAACGATGGCGATGGCAAATTCACCGACATTACTGCTGCGGCCAAGGTGGCAAATGTTGGTCACGCGCTCGCTATCGTGCCTACAGATTTCAACAACCGGCGTGACGTCGACTTGCTGGTGGTGGATTACGGCGCCGCGCCCGCGCTTTTTAGTAACCAGCGCGATGGAACTTTCAGCAACCTGGCTGGTGAGGTAGGGCTTGGGCGTGCAGCGAACTGGAGTTGCGTCGCGGCAGGCGATCTCAACAAAGATAGTTACACAGATTTCTATTTTGGTCAGGCGGACGGGCCGGGTGTCTTTGCGATTAGCGACGGTCATGAGAAGTTCAAGCTTGTTACTCCGCCGGCCACAGCCACGAATGCTCGCGCAGCGCAGTTTCTTGATTATGACAACGACGGCATTCTCGACTGTCTCCTGTTGACTGACAAAGGGTTGCGCTTGCTTCGCAACATTGGCAACGGATGGGATGATGTCACAGACCAGACGCTGAAAGCTGACCTCCAGGCCGACAAACTGAGCGGCTCGCGAACGCTGGCGGCTGCGGATCTGGACAATGATGGCAATACCGATTTGATCGTTCTCTCCTCGTCGGGCCAGCTCCGAGTTGGTCGCAACAGCGGCAATGGCAATCGCTCCTTGCACGTGAATCTCACCGGCAAAGTCAGCAATCGCAGTAGCGTCGGTTCCAAGATTGAAGCTCGCGCGGGAAGTCTTGTGCAAAAGCTCGAGAGCTATTCTGTATGGCCGGCGCCGGCTCCCGCTGATATTACATTCGGTCTTGGTAAGCGTGAGACTGCTGACGCCGTACGAGTAATCTGGCCTGCCGGAATCGTTCAGGCAGAAACTGATATCGCAAAGACGAGCGCCGCGAACAAGTCGCTTCTCACGTTGTCTATAACGGAACTGGATCGAAAGCCATCGTCATGTCCATTTCTATACACTTGGAACGGTTCGCAGTTTGAGTTCATCACCGACTTTATGGGTGGCGGCGAGATGGGCTACCTGGAAGAGCCGGGACGTCACAACACGCCCGACCCGGTCGAGTATGTTCGCATTCGCAGCGATCAGCTGAAAGAGCGGAATGGCTTCTACGAATTGCGCGTTACGAACGAATTGGAAGAGACGCTATATGCCGATCAGTTTCAGCTGATAGCCGTCGATCATCCGCCAAACGTCGAGATTTATCCGAACGAGGGCATGACGGATCCGCCGCGTCCGTTCAAAATTTTCGCGGCCAGTGACGCTCGTCCGCCTTTGAGCGCTGTCGACGATCACGGCACCGATGTGCTCGATCGCATCTCGAGTATGGATCGCCTTTATCCCGATGCTTTCAAGCTTCATCACATTCGCGGTTATGCGGACGAGCATTCACTGACAATGAGATTGGACAAGGACGGCGCTGCGCAGAATGGCATGCTGCTGCTGCTGACTGGTTGGACTGATTATGCATGGTCCAGCGATAACGTCGCCGCCGCGCAGGGGAAGAGAAGCATGATGTTGCCGGCGTTGCAGGTCAAAGATAGTGACGGTCAGTGGCGCACGGTGATCGAAGACATCGGCATTCCGGTTGGAAGGCCACAAACGGTAACGGTTGACCTCAGCGGCAAGTTCCTGGGCCCAAGCCGCGAAGTTCGCATCATTACCAACATGCGAATCTACTGGGATCAAATTCAGGTCTCGCGTGGCACGGGCGTCCCGCCCGTGTCCCCCTCGTCCAAGACCGCTCTTAACATTACTCATCTCGATCCCGTCTTCGCTGTCTTGCGCTGGCGTGGCTTTTCAGCTGAAGTAACTCCGGATGGTCGTGAACCCTTCGGCTACGACTACGGAAAAGTGTCATTAACTTCGCCGTGGAAAGTGATGACGGGCCGCTATACCCGTGAAGGTGATGTGCGCGAACTCCTGACTAAGTCTGATGACATGTTCGTTATCGCCCGGCCCGGTGATGAAATTAGTCTTAGGTTCGACGCGACTCGGTTACCGTCACTACCGCGTGGCTGGCAGCGAACTTTCCTGCTGTACTCTGATGGCTTCAGTAAAGAGATGGACATCAACTCGGCTAGTCCGGATCAAGTTGGGCCGCTGCCATTTCACGGAATGAGCAGATACCCTTACTCAGCGCCGGAGTCCTATCCATTGACGCCCGAACGACAGGCATACCTCGAGCGATATAACACACGCGTGGTTTCCGCTCCCGTGGCATCGATTGATACGGAGCTGTTGCTTCGTGCCCGCGACGTGGCACGGGCGTCCCGCCCGTGAGGCAAAGCCTCACTGAATACCACCAACGGGTAGTTGGTGGATAATTCAGATCCTCTCTACTCACCGTTCGTGCAAGGTTGTTGAATGCCACCTGCGGAAGCTGGTGGATGTTTCAGATCCTTTCTACGAGGCCTCTCGAGTTCGGAAACGATGGCCGCAGATGGTGGCCGCGGTTGTAGAAAGGATCTGAAACATCCACCAACTGCCGTTGGCGGGATTGCGCGAGTCTTCAGGCCGCGGTTGTAGAAAGGATCTGAATTATCCACCAACTCCCATTGGGGAATTTCAAGACTGAGCCACTTACGAACGCTGAGCATCTGGCACAGCCAAACCTTTCTATCTATAATCAGCGGCATCCAGCCGTACGCAATCTCATCTGAGGAGGATCACTTCCATGAAGGTCATAGGTTCTCGCTCTTTCATCCTCGTGCTCGTCATCTCTGGGTTGTTGGCCTGGTCAATTCCTGGATCGTTTTCGAGAGCGACAGCCGCACAGTCTGACAAAGGCGACACTTTTCTCTACGCTGATTTTGAGAAACAGGAAAATGGTCGCGCCGTTAGTAACCATGGCGGGATGATTCAAATCTATGCCGTACAAGAATCAACACCTGTCAGCTTCAAGGGATTGCCAAATACTTCACCGGCAGCTCCGGAAGTCGTAAAAATAAAGCCCGACGATCCAAATCATCTGGCGACGTTTGACTACAGTCTGCGTGGTCCAAACCAGTGGGCCAACGTCACGATGCAGGTACTGGGTCACCCGTACGAGAACGGTAAGCCAGTGGCGGACGATGTAAGCACCTACAAGTACCTTTCGCTTCAGCTCTACGTTACCGGGGTTCCCTACGTGACTGTGGAGTTGGCGAGTCAGGGCCAGGGTCTAAAGATTAATTCTGGATTTCCACAGGCTTCGATAAAGATCCAACCCAACCTGAACACGTACCGGATTCCACTCAAAAGTCTTACGCAACCTTCGTGGGTGCAGGACAAGGTCGATACCAAAGAGGTGCTTCAAAAACTTACCGCCGTGAACATCACCGTGGGTTGCAACCAATGCCTTCCGGTCAATGGCACTGTGGT
>Ga0126384_10003127_pt1 | contig 10060 bp, 7 predicted proteins | sample PanSoiMetPlot_36_FD_92543 | JGI IMG/M metagenome (GOLD analysis project Ga0126384, IMG submission 92543) | Tropical forest soil microbial communities from Panama - MetaG Plot_36 | ecosystem: Environmental > Terrestrial > Soil > Tropical forest > Bulk soil | place: Panama | collected 2016-02-17 | reverse complement strand
GCCCATAATGGTTACCGACTTTACGAGTGTTTGCGGGCCCTCATCGATGTTGATCTGCACCTGCAAGAGGCCTTGCTTTCCCTTGTAGTCGTCTACCACATTCGAGGTCACCTTCACGTCCTGGAACCCGTTGGCTTGATATAGCGCTGTGATTACCGAAAGATCGCGATCGAGCAGAGCGGAGCTGAACAGGCCATTGCGCTGCAGCGAGTCGGCCGGCTGGATCGCCATTCGCTCGCGAATGCTCTCTTTCGGAAAGTACTTATTTCCAGTAATGGCCAGATCTTTGAAGGTGTGGCGCTTGCCCCTGTCGACATCGAAGATCACAAACTGGTGGTCGCCTTTCTTCGACACCGTGGAGTTCACCTTCGTATCGAAGTAGCCCTTAGTTTGGAAGTAGTCGCGCAAGTTTCGCCGGCCTTCGCTGAGCAGGTCCTCGTCGACGGCGCCTTCCTCGTAGATAGGCACATACTTTTTGATGAGTCCCCGGCGCATATGGGCTCCCTCGACCCGAACGTCGACGATCGGCCCTCGATTAATCTCGAACACATAGTCCAACCGATTGGTATCAGTGTGATAGTTACGATCGACCAGTGACACCTGCGCCGCAAGGCGATCGCCTTTTTGATACTTTTTGTGAAGGCGTGTAAAAGCGCGGCTTAAGTGCGATGAGACAACTGGATCTCCGGGATGGAGCTTTGCAATGCTGCGAATCTTGCCGTCCGGATAGCCAGGATCTCCCTTGACGATCACCTGTCCCACTCTGGCGTGCTGACCGCGCTCCACGATGAAGCTGAGTTCGATCCGCTGATGCTCCGGATCAATCGAAGAATCCATGCGGATTGTAGGGGCGAAGTATCCGTCTTCAGCCAAGATCCGCTTCATGCGCTCGATACTCGCAGCTACCTGATCCTCATCGAAATCTTGCCCGATCTGCAGCTTGCTGCCATTCGCCAGCTGATTGGCGGTCGGTGGTCGCGGCGCACCGTACACGACAAGGCTGCCGATAAACAGCTTCTCTTCGACTACGAAATCCAAGTCGAGAGAACGATCCTCATAGGGATTTACTTCGGCTGCTATGGTTCGGAACCGGCCCGTGGCGAACAGTTGCTGTAGGCTGGCGTGGACTTTTGCCCGGTCGAGAATTTGACCGGGCTGCATCGGAATGGACTTTAAAAGATCGCTCTGCTCGACGCGTTGCGCGTTCTTGAAGCTGATGTTGCGCACGCGGTATCCGGAATAGCGTGCGAAAGCGCTGGCCGTTTGACTGGGAGCGGGGCTAGCTCCAGCTTCGTTTTGCCCTTGAGCGGGGTTGCGGCTTGTGGCTGCCGGCGGCGCCTGCGCCGCAGGACAAGGAGTCAGCGAAACGACAAGGAAACCCAGCGCGAGTGCGCTCCTCAAAACCATAAAGCTCAGCGCGCGATCCACGACGCCCGAGAAATCGGAGAGGACTGCCAATCCGGGCGATCTTTGCTGCACAGCTGTCCCGTGCCCTGCGCGTCGCAGAAAAATTAGACTCTCTCCCTGCCCGTTAGTTGTCGCATGCACGCGCAACGGGACTGCCGATCGCAGATGTCAGGATGCACACGCCTATAATAATGGTGATTCGCTGAAGTTCAGCGCTCATCCTGGCCCCCGAAGCAGGGAAATGACCCTTCAAACCGAGCCGTCCGCTTTTCAAGACCGTTACTCACGCCAGGCCCTGTTTGCGCCGATTGGTCCTGAGGGGCAAAAACTCATTCGCCAGTCCAAAGTCGCGGTCGTGGGATGCGGGGCGATCGGGGCCTCGGTGTCCAGCCTTCTGGCTCGGGCTGGAGTTGGCATCCTGCGGATCATCGATCGGGACTTCGTCGAAACAAGTAATCTTCAGCGGCAATTGCTGTTCGACGAAGAGGATGCACGGCAGAGCTTTCCTAAAGCCCAAGCGGCTGCACGTAAGATTGCAGCGATTAATTCCGAAGTTGGAGTTGAGCCCTGCGTGAAGGACCTGACTCCTCAGACGGTCTCGCTGATCGAGAATATCGATCTGATTCTCGACTGTACTGACAACTTTGAGACCCGTTACTTGATTAACGACTTCGCAGTGAAGAGCAGGATGCCGTGGATCTATGCGGCGGCGGTTGGTTCGTATGCCGTCACGATGAACATTCTTCCGGGAGAAACAGCATGTCTTGCTTGCATGTTTCCCGAGCCGCCTCGCGGGACGGCCGTGACTTGCGAGACGGCAGGAATATTGAACAGCGCGGCCAATCTGGTTGCGTCGTTGCAGGTTACCGAAGCGCTGAAATTGATGATCAGTGCGCGGGGAGCTTTGCGCACTTCATTGCTCTCGATTGACCTCTGGACCGGGGAACGCTCCGAGATCTCCAGTGCCAAACCTCGCCCTGACTGCAGTGTGTGCAGTGAACGCAGATTCGACTACCTCGAAGGCAAGGCTCGCCCGCAAATCACTTTATGCGGCCGTAACTCAGTACAGATCCACGAGCGCGAGCGTCCGGTGGACTTCAGCGAAATGAGTTCCCGGCTCTCACCGCATGGACAAGTTCGCTATAACGAAATGGTGCTGAAATTCTGGCGCGAAGCTTACGAGATGACGCTGTTCCGCGACGGCCGAGCAATCATTAAGGGCACTACGGATCCCATAGTAGCGAGGAGTCTGTACGCGAAGTACGTGGGGAGCTAAGACTCGGGTGATCGGACCAGCGGGTGATCGGGGTGAAGTGAAACCCCGATCCTCAGGCTCCTAGGGCCGTGGGACTCGCTATCAAATGCACGTGCTCGCCCCGGGGAAGACGCTTCCTGCGGATTTCGGCCACGCATTCGTCGAGCAGGTTCAGGTACATATTGGCCATCTCGATGGCGGCTTCTTCGGTGTGTTCGTGTCCCCAATAGAGGATGTCCGGGGAGCTTTCGTGACGGAGGGCGTAGCGAAATCTCTCGCGACGCGTGTTCTGATCGAACATCCGGCTGATCTCGGCCAGGTGCTTTAAGCCTTTGATTACCATAGTCACTCCGGGGGAAAACAGAATCCCGCTACTCAGGATTGGATGCAATCAAAAGCGCAAAGGTGTACCGGGGGAGTAAACAAGAATCGGGTCATCGGGTGATCGGGCGAAGTAAAAAGCTGAGAATCTTCCATTTGGCGCTTTTCAGGTTGCCGAAAATCACGCCGAGGCAAGCGCCGAAAGCCGCCCGCTGAACCCAGGTTCCAGTTCACCCGATCACCGATGACCCGATCACCCGATTCTTCCCGCTCTCGTGGGTACAATGAATGCAATGTCCACCCTCCACAACGTCCGCGTCTCGCTGGAGATGATCAAGTGGGAGCACTCGGTTTTCGCGCTTCCGTTCGCGCTTTGCGGAGCCATGCTGGCCGCTGGTGGATGGCCGTCGCCGTGGCAGTTGTTGTGGATCGTCGTTGCCATGGTGAGCGCTCGTTCGGCTGCGATGGCATTCAATCGTTACGTCGATGCTGAGATCGATGCAGCCAATCCCCGCACGGTTTCGCGCGCCGTCCCTACTGGGATCTTGAGCAAGCAGTTCGTCGGTATTTTCGTGATTGCAGCCAGTGCGATCTTCGTCCTCGCAGCGGCTATGTTGAACCGGCTCACGCTCCTACTCTCGCCAGTCGCGCTGGGAATTGTCTTCTTATACTCCTACACAAAGCGATTCACGCGCTGGTCGCACTTGGTTCTAGGATTCGCGATCGGCGTTGCTCCGGCGGCCGCATGGATTGCGGTTCGCGGTTCGCTCGACCTCCGAATTCTGCTATTGACCGGGGTTGTCACATTTTGGGTGGCTGGCTTCGACGTTCTTTACGCCTGCCAGGACTATGAATTCGACAGCAGTTTCGGCCTGCATTCACTTCCAAGATACTATGGGATTTCGCGAGGCCTGCTGATTGCACGGACGATGCACGTCTTAATGCTGTTATTGCTCATTGCGGAGGTAGTTGCTTTTGGACTCGGCAAAATTGCGGTTGCGGGCGTAATTGCCGTAGCTCTGCTCTTGGCTTATGAACACTCCCTCGTGTCCGCAGGTGATCTATCGAAGTTGAACGCTGCCTTTTTCACAATGAATGGCGTAATTGCAGTAGTGCTCTTCATATTCGTAGCTGCTGACTTACTCGTGCGCCACTCCTGAGATTCGTGGCACAGCCGCCCTCGGCTGTGATCTACGCAGAGTGCACAGGCGAGGGCGCCCGTGCCACAAGTTCTTTGAGATTCCGGAGAGCGGAAACTGCCGCCCAGTCGAAAAAAGAGCTCCCCGCTACGCATCGCCGTCGACACCGGCGGCACTTTCACTGATTGCGTCTGGATTGAGAACGGCCTCCTCCGAATCCTGAAAGTTTTCTCTACTCCTCACGATCCTTCGGAAGCGATTGCCAACGCCGTAGCGCGGATTGTCGGAGACTCAAATCAGGAAATCGTTCTGCTGCATGGCACTACTGTGGGCACAAATGCATTACTGCAGCGCAAGGGCGCTCGCACGGCGCTGGTTACTACCGCGGGATTCGAAGATGCCATCGAGATTGGCCGCCAAGCGCGACCGAATCTTTACGACTTGAATGTGCGTCGTGTCGAACCGCTGGTGTCGCGCGAGCTACGCTTCGGAGTTGTAGAGCGTGTTCGTCCGGACGGCAGCATCGAGCGCAGCCCCTCCCAAAATGAACTCGCTGAACTTCGTTCAAGAATTCAGAAGAACGGAGCTGAATCCATCGCAGTGTGCATGCTGTTTTCGTTTGCGAATTCAAGCAACGAAGAAGCTGTAGAGCAGGAACTGAGAGCTCTCAACGTTCCTCTTTCTCTCTCACACCGCATACTGCCGGAATTTCGCGAGTACGAGCGCATGAGCACGGTCGTGGTGAACGCATATCTTCAGCCGCTCATGCAGCGGTATCTCGAGAGCTTGCGCCTTCGTCTTTCAAAGAACGCGTCGGCAAAGCTTTTCGTGATGCAGTCGAGCGGTGGAATCACGGCATTAAAGACTGCAGCTTCGCAGCCTGTGCGAACGGTTCTTTCAGGACCCGCCGGAGGCGCGGTTGGAGCACTTGAGATGGGCCGCCGGGCTGGATCCGAAAAAGTTATTTCGTTCGACATGGGTGGAACATCCACGGATGTTGCACTGCTTGAGGGACGTCTTCACGTGACGTCAGATGCGGAGATCGCTGGACTTCCTGTGCGCGTCCCTATGCTCAACATCCACACGGTCGGCGCAGGGGGCGGATCGCTGGCCCGAATCGATGCAGGTGGAGCTTTGCGCGTCGGACCAGAATCTGCCGGTGCGGATCCGGGACCGATTTGTTACGGGAAAGGAACTCAGCCGACTGTCACGGATGCGAACCTGCTGCTTGGACGTTTGCGTTCGGAAAATTTTCTCGGGGGCGAGTTCCGTCTCGATACTGAGCGAACTCGGGCGATTTTCGGCGAGTGGATCAAGGCTAATAGCCTGAAGTGGTCCAATGAAGAGTTAGCGGCTGGAATCGTTCGCGTCGTCAATGCCACGATGGAGAAGGCGATTCGCGTGGTCTCGATCGAACAAGGTTACGATCCTCGGGACTTTGCTCTACTATCGTTTGGTGGTGCCGGTGCTCTGCACGCCTGCGACCTGGCGTCGGCTCTTTCCATAGCGGCGGTGATTGTTCCGCTCGCCCCGGGCGCGCTCTCAGCATATGGGATCCTCTCCAGCGACGTTGTGAAGGACTATTCGCGCACAGCTCCAACCCTGCTTTCCTCTGAGCATTTCAAGCACTCCGGGAAGGAGATCGAAGAAGGTTTCGATGAGTTGAAGAAGACTGCGACTCGTGAGTACGCGAATGAAGGTTGGAAGGGCAGAGTCGAAATGGAATGCTCGGTGGACCTTCGATATCAAGGTCAGGGATACGAGCTGAACGTTCCGTGGCGCAACGCGCCTGAACTCCTCGACGACTTTCATGCAACCCACCAGCGGCGATTCGGCTACTACCACGCCAATAAGAGGATCGAACTGGTGACGCTTCGCGTACGAGCTTCGCTGCCGCAGCAGGGCGGCTCTATTTCCGGAGCTCAAACGAAAAGCGCGGCCCAACCGGCGGCTACGCGCGCACCCGTGTACTTCGGCAGCAAATCCGTGAACACCCAGGTTCTACGAAGAGAAGTTCTTCACGCCGGATACACAGCTTCTGGGCCGTTGATTGTCACTGAGTACACGGCAACAACCGTAATCCCTCCCGGGTGGAAGCTGGGTGTTGATCGCTCCGGAGCGTTGCTGATTTCGAGAGCACAATACAGTCGGCGCTGTCGATTTGAAAAGAAAGAGGCGCTCAGTATGAGCGCCTCTTCCGATCTGCTGATTCGCCATAGTTAGGCGGCGCCGCGTTCGCGATCGTCCTCGATATCGCGGTTCTTTTTGTCGGCTTCGCGTTCCACATCATGCTTCGCGCCACGAGCGGCATCCTTAACGTTGCCCCAGGCGTTTTGAACTTTGCCTTTCACTTCTTCCGCTCCGCCTTCAGCTTGAGTCTTGGCATTGCCTGTCCATTCGCCCATCTTGCGCTTGGCCCGGCCGGCCATTTCGTCCATCTTCCCTTTCATACGATCCTTATCCATTTCTCTCCTCCGCTTCCGTTCAGGTTGCTGAACTTCTCGATCAGTTGGTGGTCGTGACTACTCGGCCTGCTGAAAGCTGCTACAGAGTTGTTCGTCGTCCAGTAAGCAGCTGAAACACCAGAGCTACGAGAGCCAGGACGAGCAGCAGGTGAATAAAGCCGCCCAGCGTGTAGCTGCTCACAACTCCGACTAACCAGAGCACGAGCAGAATGACAAACAGAGTCCAAAGCATCTGCCCTACCTCCAAAGAAGATTTGCGAAATTCGCTCGTAGTATGACTGCCGCCGAGAGGCGAGAGGTTGTAGATGATCGAGAGCTGCAGGACTGAGCTGCTGGCTGTATTTACAATGCGAAGCGACCAAAATGATTATTGCTATCCAAGGCGAAGCAGGTTCGTTCAGTCATGAGGCTGCTCTGGCGATGGTGCCAGATTGCATAGTGCTGCCGTGTGCGCGGTCGGCTGAAGTGTTTGACCGCGTGCTTAAGAAGAAAGCTGAAGCGGCGGTGATCCCAATTGAGAACACACTGGCTGGCCCTGTCACTGAACACTTCGATCTGCTGCTTGAGCATCCGCTCTTCATCAAGCGCGAGTACCCGCTGCGCATTCGGCACAATCTGATTGCTGCACCCGGTGTGAAGCTGGCGCAGATTCGCCGGGTCCGCTCACATCCGGTTGCGCTGGACCAGTGCCGGAAGTTCTTTCGCGATCATCCTCGCATTCAGCAAGTCCCGTTTTATGACACGGCGGGAAGTGTGAAGCACGTGATCGAAAACGGAGAGAAGGACGGCGCAGGCATTGCGAGCCGTCAGGCGGCGGTGGAATACGGAGCCAAGATCCTGAAAGCTGGCATTGAAGACGATCCCAAGAACTTCACTCGATTTCTACTTATCTCTTCTGGTGAGCGATGGGTGAAAGATGCAGACAAGATCTCACTCGCGTTCTCTGTTCCTGATCAGCCCGGCGCTCTTTTCAAGACGCTCGCCGTCTTCGCGCTGCGGGACATCTCATTGAGCAAGATCGAATCGCGGCCAGTAAAGGGACATCCGTGGCAGTACGTCTTCTATGCCGATCTGAAATCTGGACAAACGCCGGCTGCGGAGCATGCGTTGCATCATCTGCGAGAGATCTGCCCGATGGTGAAGGTCCTTGGGATTTATAAGGCGGGCTGAAGGGCTGCGCTAGAGGTACGGCATGTTTCCCGCTGTGTAAATCAGCAGTTTTGAAACACCAGCAAAACTATTATGCTGGGTCTCCGCTTCTCGTCTCCAGGGCTCCGTTTTTCATGGTCTCGTTACGGTAGGGCAAACTCCCACAGGAGTACAATTCCCTGCGCTTTCTTAAGCGATTTCGCTAGGCTGGAATCGTTTAGCGAGGTTGAGTCATCTATTATCAAGGTCACAGAAGACCATTCATTCTTAAGGCACTTATATGGCAGAAACTAGCAAGACCCCCAAAAGCGAAAACGTTTCCGAGACAGCGAAGCCGATCCAACTGCCAGAAAGTGAGCGCTCGCTACCCGTTCTTCCGGTACGCGACACCGTTCTCTTTCCACATGCAGTATTGCCGTTAACGGTCGGCCGGGAAAGCTCGGTCCAACTGATTAACCAGCTGGGCGAGGAAAAATCCATTGTGGTGGTGGCGCAGCGGGAGGCCCGCGTCGACACGCCGCAACCAACAGATCTGTACAGCATCGGCACGCTGGCGACCGTTCACAAGGTCGTGAAAATGCCGAACCAGAGCCTGTTCGTATTTACCGAAGGCGTGGAACGCGTCCATGTGCGCGAATACGACCAGCTCACGCCGTTTATGCGGGCTTCGGTAGAGACAATTTCAGAGAGCAAGGCCGATACGGGCCCAGAAATAGAGGCTCTGCAGCGCAATGTTTTGACGCTGTTCCAGCAGATCGTGACTGGTTCGCCCACGTTGTCTGACGAGCTTCAAACCGTTGCGATCAATATCGAAGAGCCCGGCAGGCTGGTGGACTTTATTGCATCCTCGCTGCCTTCGCTCTCGACCACAGACAAGCAGGAAATCCTCGAAATCACGGACGTTAAGCTCCGTCTTCAGAAGATCAACAAGCATCTCGCCAAGGAACTCGAAGTGCAGCAGCTGCGCAACAAGATTCAGACGGAAGTCCAGGATCAGGTGCAGCAGTCGCAACGCGAGTACTACCTGCGCGAGCAGATGAAGGCGATCCAGAAAGAACTCGGCGAACAGGATGAGACTCAGCGCGACACCGAAGAGCTGAAGAAGAAGATCGAAGCTGCCGGCATGCCCGAGGACGTGAAGAAAGAAGCTCTCAAGGAGCTTGCACGTCTCGGTCGTATGTCACCAATGGCCGCAGACTATTCGCTCACTCGCAGCTACATCGAGTGGCTGGCGGTGTTGCCATGGAGCAAATCGTCCGGCACGGACGTCGATATCACCAGGGCCAAGGAGATTCTCGACGAAGATCACTACGATCTGCAGAAAGTGAAAGACCGCATTCTCGACTACTTGTCGGTTCGCAGGCTGAAGCCCGGAATGAAAGGCCCGATCCTCTGCTTCGTTGGACCTCCGGGCGTCGGCAAAACCTCACTAGGTCGTAGCATTGCACGCTCGTTGGGACGCAAGTTTGCCCGCATCTCACTGGGCGGTATGCACGACGAAGCTGAGCTTCGCGGACATCGCCGTACTTACATCGGCGCCTTGCCGGGACAGATCATTCAGAATCTGCGCCGAGCGGAAACTAACGATCCGGTCTTCATGATGGACGAGGTGGACAAGCTCGGCCGCGACTTCCGCGGCGATCCGGCTTCGGCTCTGCTTGAAGTGCTCGATCCGGAGCAGAACTCGACGTTCCGCGATAACTACCTCGATGTGCCGTTCGATCTCTCAAAGGTGCTGTTCATCTGCACTGCGAACATGCTCGATCCCATTCCGGAACCGCTCCGTGATCGCATGGAGATCATCGAGCTTCAGGGATACATCGAAGACGAAAAAGTTCACATCGCATATCGCTACCTGATTCCGCGGCAGATTGAAGAAAACGGAATCAAGGCGGACCAGATCGAATTTCCGGAAGAGGCGGTGCGCTACATCATCCGGCACTACACGCGCGAAGCTGGCGTTCGTAACCTCGAGCGCAATATCGGCACGATGTGCCGCAAGCAGGCTCGTCGCATTGCTGAAGGGAAGACGGACAAGCTTGTCCTAACCAAGGAAGTCGTTCAGGAATTCCTGGGCGGCGTCAAGGTACGCGTCGACACCGAAATAGCCGAGCGCACCAAGCGTGCCGGCGTGGCTGTGGGACTTGCCTGGACACCAGCGGGCGGCGACGTGCTCTTCATCGAAGCCAACAAGATGAAGGGCAAAGGCGGCTTCACCATGACCGGACAGCTTGGTCAGGTGATGCAAGAGTCGATGCAGGCTGCGCTGACCTGGGTCCGTTCCAATGCGAGACAGTTGGGACTGGATGAAGAGTTCCTCAAGG
>Ga0126384_10003126_pt1 | contig 10062 bp, 7 predicted proteins | sample PanSoiMetPlot_36_FD_92543 | JGI IMG/M metagenome (GOLD analysis project Ga0126384, IMG submission 92543) | Tropical forest soil microbial communities from Panama - MetaG Plot_36 | ecosystem: Environmental > Terrestrial > Soil > Tropical forest > Bulk soil | place: Panama | collected 2016-02-17 | reverse complement strand
TTGCTCATCGGCGACGCTTCGGGAACCGTCGATGCCATCACCGGAGAGGGCATGCGTCTGGGCTTCGAGCACGCAATCGCCGCAACGGAAGCAATTGTTTCGGGCGATCTGTTCCAATACGAGCGCAAGCATCGCCAGATTGCCCGCCGCCCAAGTGCCATGGCGGACCTGCTCCAAGTGTTAAACTCCAAACCTCACCTTCGCGAAAAAGTGCTGCGCACCCTCAGTGGGGCTCCTGACCTTTTCCAGAAACTTCTCGCCTTTCACATTGGCGAATCTACATTTCTCCAATCGCTCGCCGTCGGAGCCGGTCTTGGGTGGAGACTCTTTTTCGCCTAGTCCGATTGCAGAATTCTCGTACCAGTGCGGTGACCACACGCCTGTTCTGCAGCATCCGCTTGACCCAGTGGGACAATCCTAATAAGGTCAAATGAGCGAGCAATGATCGGCCTATTTCAATCTGGCGGATTTTGTGGACTTTTGTGCGTGAGAAATCTTGTTTGCCTCCTGCTGATTCTGACCCTTCTATACAATCCATTTCTTGGCGCGGCCTCGCCCTCCCGCTACCCCTCGGTTTCGCACCCTCCCAGCTTTCGAGCCACCGTCGCCTCTTCCGAACTTTTGAAATTCAGGCCCAAAGAGAGCGGAGAAATCCAGGTCGTTCAAAATGACGAGGTCATTCTCCTTGCGGCATCAATCGTCACGGATTTAGGCGATTCCGCATGTCTTGAAATCGCAGACGAGCCGACTCCTGTTCAGCATTTGTCCGTCGGAAATCTTTGGTTTCGCCCACCTCCTGTAGCCTAGCGTCGCCCTTTCAAGCTCCTTGACTCTCCATAGCCGCAGCGCGTGCGGTGCGGTTGTTAGTCGGGTCCCCATTCAAAATTCTGCAGGTGTCTATGAGAAAAAAGCATTTGTGGATCGTTGCCGCCGCAGTTTTGTTGTTCGTGTTAGTCGCTTGCCGCTGGCTTGCCAAGTCTCCCACCGAAGCCGAAGATCATGCTTCCGGCAATGTGGAGCCTTCTCTCGTCGCGGCAGTTGCTTCAGTCGAACGGCGGAACATTGCTAATGCGCTTGTCCTCTCCGGCGAGTTCAAGCCGTTTCAGGATGTTGACGTCCACGCAAAAGTCGCCGGGTACATTCGAAAGATTTTTGTTGATGTTGGGGACCACGTGCGCGAAGGCCAAACTCTGGCCGAACTAGAGATTCCGGAGCTAGCGGCTCAACTCTCTGGCGCGGACGCGGCATGTCGTGCCGCGGAGCAACAAATTCGCCGCGCCCAAGGCGAACTTCAGCGCGCGCAATCGATTCATGCCGCGGCCCATGCTGCCTATGGACGCTTGAAGCAGGCTGCGGAGTCCCGCGCCGGCCTGGTCGCCCAACAGGAAGTCGACGATTCCCAGGCAAAAGATTTGGGCTCCGAGGCGCAAGTTTCCAGTGCCGAAGCTGAGCTGGCCGCTGCAAAACAGCAGCTCGAAGTCGCCGAGGCAAATCAAAAACAGTACAAGGCCATGACGGCATATACGCGAATTACTGCGCCATTCGCTGGAGTCGTCACTAATCGCTATGCCGATACGGGCGCGCTCGTCGCGGCGGGCACCTCATCAAGTACGCAGGCCACGCCCGTCGTTCGCCTCGCGCAAGTTTCCAAACTCAGATTGGTTCTCGCCATACCCGAATCCGCCGCCGCCCAAATTCGCATCGGCGACCCAGTTAAAGTACACGTCGACGCACTCCACAAGGATTTTCAGGGAAAAGTCACTCGCTTTGCTGCAGCCCTCGACCAGCAAACGCGCACCATGGAAACCGAAATCGACTTTGAGAACGCCGATGGCCAGCTGCTCCCGGGCATGTATTCGGAAACAAATCTTGCTTTAAGCGGAAAGGCTAATGCTCTCACTCTTCCGCTGGAAGCTGTCTCGCGTAACGGAAGCGAGGCGACGGTCCTTACTTTAGGCTCGCGCAATGAAATCGAAGAAAAACACGTAAAGCTCGGCCTCGAAGACAGCGCCCGCATCGAAATTCTTTCCGGCGTAAACGAAGGCGATCGCGTCGTCATTGGAAATCGCAGCCAGTTTCGTCCGGGAGATCGCGTGCAGCCGAAGCTTGTGCAACCCGCCGTCGCAGCGGAAGGGAGCAAGTGATGTCTGACTTCTCCATTAAGCATCCCTTCTTAATCATTGTCGCCTGCCTGATGATTGCCATTGTCGGCACCGTCGTTCTCGTTCGCATGCCTGTAGACCTTTTTCCGCCGATCAATATTCCGGTCGTGGTTGTCGCAACCTTCTATTCCGGCATGCCGCCGCAACAGATTGAAACCAACATCACTAACCCTTTCGAGCGCTTTTTTACTCTTGCCAGCGGAGTCGACCACATCGAATCGCGCTCATTGCCCGGGGTCAGCCTAATCAAGATTTATTTTCAACCAGGTACCAGCGCCGACGCCGATCTCAGCACCGTTTCGAATCTCGCCATGGCCGATCTGCGCCGCCTTCCGCCAGGAACCCTACCTCCTGTTGTACTGAAATTCGATGCTTCCAGCCTTCCTGTTTGTCTGATTACTCTCAAAGGCGAAGGTCTCAACGAGACAGATCTGCAGGACCTTGGCCGTTACACCGTTCGCAACCAGATCGCCAACGTTCCCGGCGCTTCCGTGCCGCAGCCCTTCGGGGGTAAGTACCGCCAGATCATGGTCTATGTTGACCCCATGAAGTTGCAGGCGAACCAGTTGAGTCCCATGGACGTCGTTCGCGAAGTGAACTCCAGCAACCTCATTCTTCCCGCGGGCGACGTCAAAATTGGCCCCTTCGACTACAACCTTTATTCGAACAGCCAGGCTCCCGCCGCTTCCGCAATAAACACAATTCCGCTCAAAACCGTCGGCACTTCTTCCGTTCTCGTTGGCGATGTCGGCAAGGCCGTTGACGCGCAAGCGATCCAAACCAATATCGTCCGCGTGGATGGTCAGCCCTCCGTTTACTTGCCGATTCTCAAGCAAGGCGGCGACACTAACACGATCGCCGTCGTGGACGGCATTCGCGACGCTCTGGGAAAACTGGTCGACATTCCGAAGCAATTGATCACTCGCGTCGTCTTCGATCAATCTCTGTTCGCCAAAACTGCGATTCGAAATCTCATGCACGAAGGGGCCATCGGCTTGGTTCTTACCGGTCTGATGATTCTTCTCTTCCTCGGCAGCATGCGTGCTACCGCAGCAGTTTTTCTGTCCATTCCGCTTTCCGCATTGGCCGCGTTTTTGGCGATCAGCGCCGGAGGTGGAACCGTCAACACAATGGTGCTCGGCGGTTTAGCTCTCGCATTTTCGCGCTTGATCGACAATTCTGTCATCGTTCTCGAAAACATCTTCCGCCACCTCGAAATGGGAGAAGCCCCGGAAGTTGCCGCTGAAAAGGGCGGAAGGGAAGTTGCTCTAGCCGTTCTCGCCGCCACCTTGACTACGGCAATCGTATTTTTCCCCGTCGTTTTTCTTTATGGAGTTAGCCGTTTCCTCTTTGTCGCGCTCGCTTCGGCCGTGATCCTTTCCTTGTTCGCATCTTATTTCGTCGCGATGACTGTCGTTCCACTCTTTTGTGCAAAACTCGTCAGCCTTCATGAGGCTGACGAAGAAATTGGACAGGGCGCCATTGAATCGCGCTTTGGGAAAATCGCCAAGAGATTCGACTACTACTTCGAAACGATGCTCCACAAATACGATTTATCCGTCAGCAGAGCTCTACTGCGACCCGTTGCGACTGTTACCGGACTCGCAGGTGTCTCCTTGCTGGCACTCTCTCTTTATCCGCTTCTTGGCGTTTCCTTTTTTCCACGTACCGACGGCGGGCAGTTCGTTATTAACGTAAAAGCTCCTTCTGGAACACGCGTTGAATTGACCGAAGACTACGTCAAACAAGTCGAAGACATCGTTCGCCAGGTCGTAGCTAAACCCGACCTGGGCATGATCGTTTCGAACATTGGAATCACAACTGATTTTTCCGCGATCTACACACCAAATTCTGCGCCGCACACCGCATTTGTCCAAGTGAGCCTGAAGGAAGGTCACAAAAGGGGAAGCTACGAGTACATGCACCGCTTGCGCGAACGGCTCAGTCACGATTTGCCGCAGCTCAGCACGTACTTTCAGTCCGGAGGCTTGGTCGACGCGGTCATTAACCTCGGAATCCCGGCACCGATTGATGTGCAAGTCAGCGGCAACAGCATGAGAAGAGCGTACGCAGTCGAATCCGAAATCGCCGCCAGAGTAAGGCAATTGCCTGGCGTAAGTGACGTTCTGATTCCGCAAGATATCGACTATCCCGCGTTGCAGCTTGAAGTCGATCGCGAAAAAGCCAGTCAGCTTGGACTCTCACAGAAAGAAATCGTAGACAACGTCGTAACTGCGCTGACTTCCAACGGAATGATTGCGCCGAATTACTGGATCGACCCGAGAAACGGAAATCCCTACATGCTCACCGTGCAGTATCCGGAAAACCGCGTGAAGACGCTTTCGGACCTCACGCAAATTCCCTTACGCGGTCCAAAGAGCATGCAAACCACGTATCTCGACAATGTTGCGAAAGTCAGCGCAATTCCGTCGCCCACGGAAGTCGATCACTACCAACTCTTCCGCGTTGTCGATTTGTACGTCTCGCCGAAATCGGAAGACCTCGGAAAAATCACTTCGCAAGTGGAGAGGATTGTGAAAGAGACAAATCTTCCCGAAGGTATTCGCGTAAATCTCCGGGGCTCCGTGCAAGGCATGCGCGAGTCTTTCAAAAGTTTCGGCATCGGTCTGATTCTTTCCGTCGTGCTCGTCTATCTCGTCCTCGTGGCTCAATTCGCCTCGTGGAAAGATCCATTCATTATTCTTCTTGCTGTTCCGCCTGGTCTTGCAGGTGTCTTGCTATTCCTGCTGATTACGCGGACAACGCTGAACGTAATGTCACTCATGGGCGTTGTGATGATGGTTGGCATCGTCGTGTCAAACAGTATTCTTATCGTTGAATTCGCCCGCCATTTGCATCACGAAGGAAAACCTCTAAAAGAGGCAGTGAGTACTGCGTCGCGGTTGCGCTTGCGGCCGATCCTGATGACTTCTCTCGCGACCATCCTCGGATTGATCCCAATGGGATTGGGGACGGAACCGGGAAGCGAACAATACGCCCCACTCGCTCGCGCGATCATCGGGGGTTTGCTCATTTCTGTGGTTGTCACGGTGTATCTGGTTCCTGCTGCCTATGTACTTGTGCATCGCAAGAGCGAAATCGCGGAAGGAGCAGGAGCATGAAGCTCCTTCGGCTGAATTTGATACTCGTGTGCTTCGTTCTCGCGGCTGGAACAAATGCACAGCAGCAAACTTCACTCACCCTGGTGCAGGCGGAAGCGATTGCGATCAAGAACAATCCGCAAATCTCTGTCGGAAAACTGAAAGCGCTGATCGCGCACGAGTTTGTGCGCGAGCAACGATCGGTTTTACTGCCGAACGCGAGCGTGAATTTGACGGGAGTCGAATCAAATCCGGGAAGCAGAATCGCCGCGGGCGGACTAAACAATCCGATCGTGTTTCCGCGCGCGGCCGAAGGCGCTGTGCTGACCCAGCTCATCACGGATTTCGGGCGAAGCACAAATCTACTTTCCAGCGCGCAGTATCAAGCGAAAGCCGAAGATGAAAATGCAGCGGCGACACATGCGCAGATTTTACTTGCGGTGGATCATTCCTTTTACGGAGCGCTGGAAGCGCAAGCGCTGGTGAAAGTTGCCGACCAAACAGTGCAAGCTCGGCAAGCGCTTGCGGACAAGGTTTCCGCTTTTACAAAGGCGAAACTGAAATCGGATTTGGATTTGAGCTTCGCGCATGTGGATTTGTCCCGCGCAAAATTGTTGTTGCTCGAAGCGGAAAACAATTCGGAGAGCGCGCTAGCAGAACTCTCCGCGATTCTCGGCTATCCCGATTTGCAAAATTTTCAGTTGGTTGAAGAAACTGGAGAAACTGCGGCTCCCTACGCGGATCCCGCGCCACTGATCCAAGAGGCGCTGCGCGACCGTCCCGAGGCCAACGCCATGCGGCTCGAAGAGCAAGCAGCGGAGAAATTTCGCCGCGCTGAGCACGATTTGTGGCGTCCGACAGTTGCGGCGATGGGAGTCGTGGGTGAAGCGCCGGTGCGGGACGATCACATTCCGAACTGGTATGGAGCAGCGGGAGTGAACATCCAGATTCCTCTGTTCAATGGATTCCTGAACAACGCCCGGGCGAAGAGCGCCGATTTGCAGGCGGAATTGAGCCATCAAAGGCTCGCGGATTTGCAGAACAATATCGCGCGAGACGTGCGGATCGCATGGCAAGACTCGAACCGTGCGTACGAAAGACTGAACGTGACTAGAGAATTGAGGCAGGAAGCGAACCTGGCTTTGGAGCTAGCACAGTCTCGGTACAACTTGGGGCTGAGTTCGATTGTGGAGTTTAGCCAGGCGGAATTGCAGAAGACTGAAGCGGATATTTCTGATACATCGGCGCAGTATGAGTACCAGTTGTCACGGCGAACCCTGCGGTACGTGACAGGGAATTTGAAGTAGCGGATGGCCCCCATTTTTGTGCAAGTGTTGATCTAAAGGTGATGCAGTGGTTTGTTTTTATACACTTCTGCACTGTGGATTCTAAAGGGCTTACAGTAGGGCCTTTGCTGCCTGGTTTCTTCCCTTTGGATCGATCCTTCCTTTCCCGTGCCGCTCCCTGCAAGGGAGGTACTCCCATCCTTCGCGGGATACTCTGGAGGGCAAGCTCTCAAAGAAACGTTGCTGGCGGTCCAGCCGCTCAACGGGGGCCAAGGAGGTATATCATATTTGGTAAATAACTAGACCAGAATAGGAGAAGAAAAGACCCGGCGCTGGAAGCGTTAGGGTTCGAGTCCGAGCGTTTGGTCGCATTCAAACAAGAACATGCACAAATGCGGAAATTGTTTGCACAGGGAGACGCCACGGCAGAAGGGGAACGAGAAGGCCAAAGGTAAGTCTTTTTCGTACAATGGTTTACGGACCTTTTTCCTGCTGCGCCGATCGGACATTGGCAGGAGAATTGCCCACGAATAGACAGCACGTTGGCGGTCCCCGGTCTTGTGTGTACTGACACCTCCACGAGGGTATATATGCGCAGAATTTTGGTAATGATTGGATTGAGTCTTTGTGTGATCTTGGCCGCGCCGTCTTTGATGCGAGCGGATCAGGTTAATTTCGATAATGTAGTAGCGCCAGCCGACTTTGTTCAAGTGCCGTCGTACAATCCCTTTGTGGCACCGGGTATCACTTTTACGAATGGCGTCGTCCTAAACGATACCCACTTTGGCTCGGCGTCGACCACTTCTCCGAACTTGTATGCAACAACCGACTTTCATCCCCTCGGAGATCTAACGTTGTTGCCTGGCTTCATTGTAGGAACATTCACAAGCGGGACGGGGTCGGGTCTTTCTTTGGACGTAATCAATGGCTTTGGGGCTGCAGACTTTACGCTAACCGCGTACGATGCCGCAAATAACATCCTGGGAGTGACGTCCATCTTCTTGAATGACTTTACTTTTCCTGGGTCCGTAGGGTCGCTCTCTTTGGGAGTCAGCGGTATCGACCATTTTACCGTGACGACAGACCAGGCTGGCGGTTTCATAGATTTTGCTATTGATTCTGTGAATTTCACGACAACGGGGACTACGCCGACCCCGGAGCCCGGAAGCCTCGCTATGCTTGGCGCGGGATTGCTTGGATTACTTGGATACAAGCGGAGCCGCAAGCAAGCTTAACGTTTCTCTCTCCGGGAGGAGAGCCCAGCCAGGGCCGGACGTTTTTTTGTCCGGCCTTTTTCTTTGTTCGGCTGAAAAGACTATTCAAGGCGGCTGGTTGAATCCACTAGCTTGCTATAGGCTTCGCGGCGCGTGAGTCCACGCTCCTTGGCGGCGAGTTTAAGGGCTTCTTTGCGGTCGAGCTTGGCCTGACGGATGAGCTCGTCCACCCGGTCGGCGAGAGATTGGGATGTGTCCACCGCGGCGGATTGGCCATGGAGAGGCGCGCCGATAAGTAGGGTGATCTCGCCGCGTACGGGCTTTTCTTCCAAAGAAGTGGCAAGGTCGGACAGGGAGGAGCGGCGGAATTCTTCGTGGAGCTTGGTGACTTCGCGGGCGAGGCAAGCCGGGCGGTTGCCGAGGATTTCGAGGGCGTCGGCAACGGTTTCTGCAACGCGGTGAGGGGCTTCGTAGACGATCAGCGTGCGATCTTCGAGGCGGAGGCGTTCGAGGGCCCGACGGCGTTCGCCGGAGCGGGCCGGGAGGAAACCTACGAAAAGAAACTCTTCGCTGGGCAGGCCAGAGGCAGAGAGGGCAGCTAGCAGGGCGGAAGGGCCAGGAATTGGGATAACAGCGATTTGGTGGCGCGTACAAAGGGTGACGAGGCGATAGCCAGGATCGCTGACCAGGGGCATGCCGGCGTCGCTGACGAGAGCAATTTTAGCACCTTGCTCCATAGCAACGACGAGTTCCGGCGCACGGGTCATTTCGTTGTGTTCGTGATAGGAGACGAGAGGCTTTTGAATGTCGTAGTGCGAGAGAAGTTTTTGCGTGTGGCGTGTGTCTTCGCAGGCGATTTGGCTGGATTCTTTGAGGATGCGGATAGCGCGGAGCGTGATGTCCTCGAGATTGCCGATAGGTGTGCCCACGAGGTAGAGGCAGCCGCGGGGATTTTCAAATTCAGGCGACATGAGGGCAGTTTAGCACGCACAGACTCCGCCGCACGTCTGAGAAGTGTTGCCACAGAGCCGCAGGGGGCACAGGGCTAAGCGATTTACAGTGCATGATATACTGAGGAATTTAGAAATGACTGGAGGAGCAAGCGGTGCCACTGTACGAGTATGAATGCCAGAAATGCGGGCGGAGGACGGAGAAGATTGAACCCGTGAGCGGGCCGCATTTGAAGAAGTGTCCGCATTGCGGGGGGAAGTTGGAGAGAGCGATTTCGGCGCCGGCAATCCAGTTTAAGGGTTCAGGATGGTATGTGACGGACTATGCGGGGAAGAGTCCGGCGAAGGATGCGGCGGCGGAAAAGGGCGACGGGGATAAGAAAGAACCGTCCAAAGAGAGCCCGGCGAAAGAAGCGAAGGATTCGAGTGAAAAGAAGATGGGGAAGAAGAAATAAGAAAAGGAAAAAACTAAGCCCCCTCCAGTTTAGATTTCAGACGCTCGTCGATGAATTACTAGGCCGCTGACAGCGGCAAAGGCGGCGTCGAGCCGCCCCTCGACATAGCTCGGGACGAGGCGCCCTCCAAAAGAAGAAGGGCCGACTGGAAGCCGGCCCCCATAAAAGCAACAGAACAATCAAGAAAAACTAGTTGTTGTCGGGACGGCGTTTGAGGGTTGGGCGATCGTCGTCGTTGGAGTTTGGATCGCTGGTTTGGGTCTGCGTCTTTTGCTTATCGGTTTGTTCGGTGCGTGTGCGCAGGGTCGGTTTGCCGGGCTCGTTGTCTTTGGCTTTCCGCGAGAACATGATGTTGCGCAGGCGTGATTTTACGGAATCAAACTCGGACGTGGAGACGACGTACTCCTGGCGAGCAGGAAGAATCGAGGCGATTTCTTTTTGGGCATTCTGGATTCGCTCCGGGGTTGGCGGATGGGTCGAGAAAACCTTTGGAATGGTGCCGGGGCGGCGCTTTTCATCGGCTTGAACGCGCTCAAAGAAGGTGATGTAGGCGTTGGGGTCGTAGCCTGCTTTGTACATGTACTGGAGGCCGAGGTAGTCGGCTTCGCGCTCAAAGCCACGGCTGAATTGCAAGAATGCGATCGGAATCGAAAGATTCAACCCTTGATAGATGCCGTACCCGGCCCAGCCGCCCGGACCGAGAAGAATCAGAGGAATCATTGCAAGTTGTGCGACTTCGGCGCGGGATTGACCGCGAGTGCCGTGACGCGCGGTGACGTGCGAAATTTCGTGGGCCATAACGCCGGCGAGCTCGGCTTCTTCCGTGGCGCGGAGGATGAGGCCACTATTCACGTAGAAAAAACCGCCGGGAAGGGCGAAGGCGTTCACTTCGTC
>Ga0126384_10003124_pt1 | contig 10064 bp, 10 predicted proteins | sample PanSoiMetPlot_36_FD_92543 | JGI IMG/M metagenome (GOLD analysis project Ga0126384, IMG submission 92543) | Tropical forest soil microbial communities from Panama - MetaG Plot_36 | ecosystem: Environmental > Terrestrial > Soil > Tropical forest > Bulk soil | place: Panama | collected 2016-02-17 | reverse complement strand
GGAAAGAACTCCCGTTCCTGCTCGGGCGCCGGGGGCATGCGGCGTCCATAGAACATCGGCCCCGAAGCCGCAAGCCTCGTCGCGCGAGCAAGGCGTTCTTCGTTTCGGCCCAGCGTCGGCCGGACCTCGAAGCTCCTTTACGGATAGGAGAGGACGCAGCCGCCTGCGCCGCCGTTGAAGGCGTTACTCCAGAGCGACTGGACCGGGAAGGTCCCCGTGCTGAACGTGACGTTCGCCGCCGCGCCCTGACCCGATGAGATCCACGCGCACTTGTCGCCGTTCTCTCCGCCGTTGTTGTCCAGCCAGCCCCCGTTCGGAAACTGATCGGTCTGTGTCTCAGCGAGCTCATGGCCCGACACGATCGTGATTCCGGCGTTCGGGCCCAGCCCGTTGAAGTTGGCGCCGCAACTGGCACCCGCATCGGTGATGTAGGGCAGGTTCGTGAACGCGATGTTGCCGAACGAGCTAGAGATCGAACTGTGGTAAGCGCAGTACTGCGTGCCGAAACCGCTCGAGTTGTTCCCTGTCGCCGTCGCAATCACGTATTGAGTTGAGTTGTTTGAACCGGCGCCGGTATTTCCGAAGTGCGCCGCAGCGGACACGGCCTCAGCCGCGAGCTGCGACTGCGTCGGCCGGGAGGGAGCGGCGGACGCATTGTCGGCCCACACGCCGGCAAAACTACCACTGGCGCTTGCGAACACGGCCCCGGGGATGCCGGAGCAATCGGTGGTTCCGCTCGGGACGTTCTGGCAATACTGACTGACCGAGTTGTCCCAGGAGCTGTTGTTTAGGAGCCCGGTATAGAAGCTCTGAAGGAGAGACGCTTCGCCGCTGGGATCATTGTTGTTCCACTGAGAGCCCCAGAGCACCAGGTAAATCTTTGGGGCACTCTCGACGCCAATGCCGCCGACGCCCCCGTGATAGATGAGGTTTCCCCCTGACCTCCGATGACGAGCCCCGTGCAGCTTCATGACGTGCGCGGTCTCCATTCCATCGAATTCGAGAGCGGAACTCGATTGGCCGAGGAGGTCGGCGGGGCCTGGGCCTCCACATCCAAACATCGCGAGGAAAACCAAGCTCAGAAAGACTGAACGAACCGAGATGTGCATGGCCACTCCGAGAGGTATCGCTGGGGATTTGACGAGTGGAGAGGTTTATAGATGATTGATGCGACAAATCAAGCACGACTCGAAGCAGGGATGCGACATTCTTGTCTACAGGCGGGCAGGGTGATGGGGCGATCCTGACTCAACGGGTCGGGTTGTACCGAGGGTTCGGATCGAAGGGTTCGGTCAAGAGGGGCTCGATGGCAGTCGGGCGCTCGCATAGACGAACTCCGCGGGCACCTCGAAGGCGCTGCCGCGGCGATAGGGCTCGAGCGAGGCCACGAATTCGTCGCAGACCTGGCGCCTCTGCTCGTCGTCAAACATCGAGAAGGGTAGCGCGCCCGGGCCGCCATCGTAGACTGCGGCGCACGCTTCGTCCCGATCGGACCAGTGAAGTGCCGTCTCGACGCGTTCCTCGCGTGCCTCGCTGAATCCGGCGCGCTCGAGCGCCCGCGCGAAAGCTCCCGGGACACCGAGCGCGAAGAACAGCGGACAGACCTCCATTTGCAGGTGATGCCCGAGAATCGAGAACAGCTCGCGAAAACCGCAGCGCTCGCGACGCCCCCAGACACAGCCGGCGAAGCGACCGCCGGGAGCCAGGACCCGCGCGATCTCGGCGAACGCAAGCTCCGGCGGGGCCGCGAACATCAATCCCAGGACGCAGGTGGCGGCTTGGAACTGGTGATTTCCCAAGCTCAGCTGCTCCATTGGATGTCGCTCGAAACGGAGATTCGGCCGACCAGCGGCCGCGGCGGTGGCCTCCTCGACGTACCGATCGCTGATGTCGACCCCGAGCACGAAGCCGCTCTCGCCGGCGCGCTTTGAGGCGAGCACCGCGGCGGTGCCCGGTCCGGTGGCAATGTCGATGACCCGGTCGCCGGGGCGGACCCTGGCGCGCTCGATGCAGCCGATCGAGTATTCGCGCAGAACCGGCGTCCACACGCGGTCGTAGATGTCCGGGGTCAAGTTCCAGCCTTGGCGCATCACCTTCCGGTACTGCTCGTCCGTGAGTTTCATGCAACGGTAGGCGCCAGATTCGAGGTCGCGGGGCCGCTAGCGAGAATCTGGCGATACCAACCAATGCAAGGGTGAGGTTGGCCGGTACGCGCAATGTACCCCGGTTCGGATCGACTGCTCGAGATGAACGCCGGCCGCGCGATCCACCGTCTTGACCCGGCCAATGGCGTCGTGAAGACGCGCGGCCACTGCCTTGCGCGCTCGTTCTACGGGGTCGTTGAGGCGTCGCGACCGGCCCAGTCGACCGGTGTCGGCGGCAAGCTGGCGCAGGAGAGCTTCCCGTTCCGCGGCGAGCTTGCCTTGGCGACCGAGATCCGCGGTTGCTTCGGCGTCGGCCAGGGCTTCATCCAGCTCCGCGAGCCTGTGGCGATAGCTCTGGAGCGCACGCCGGTCGAGCGCCAGGTCGACGCGGCGAGCATCGCGCCGCTCCGAGCCGGGCGTGCCTAACAAATCGAGCACGTGGACGTCCTCGCCGGGATTGCCCAGCAGGCGCGCCAGATCGACGAGGCCTTTCGAGGAACGCAGCAGCGACTGGCGACCGTCGAAACGTAAGCGCCATACCTCGCCCTCACGGCGCAGCTCGGCCGACAGCTCGATGGCGGCGTCGCCGGAGCGCAAAGATCCGGGCTTCAGAAAGGCGGAGATTGCATCGACGATCGAGTCCCCGTCCTCATGCCAGGGCAGGTGCGAACGACCGTCCAGCGTGCACAGCGTGGCATTGTCGAGGCTCGCCGCGACCCGCGCGCCCTCGCGGTACGGAACCGCATGGTCGCCCTTGCGGTGCAACACCAGCACCGGCGCTCGCACGCGCGAAGCGAACGGACGCGCATCGAGCGCATAGGTGAGCTCGAGCAGGCGCGCGGCGGTGTCTGGCTTTGCGCTGTCGCGTTGAAGGGCGTTGAAGCGCCTGCGCGCCTCGGCGTCCGCGCTGGGATAGAAAATGTCCGCCAAGGTGCGCGACCCCAATTGGCCGTGCGCGCGGACCAGCGCGATCAGCGCCGCTTTGACCTTGATCGGAGACAGTGCAGCGCCTCGAAGATAGCTGCCGTAAAGGACGATCCGATCGACGCGATCGGCGTTCCTGGCGGCGTAGGCGAGCGTCACCGGAGCTGCGCAGGAGAAACCGAGCAGGTGAAAACGCGGCACGCCGAGGTGCTCGACCAGGTCGGTAAAGTCGGAAAGCTCCGAGGCGAGGGTGAACCTGTCGCGGCCCCGATCGCTCATGCCGACCCCGACGCGATCGTATCGGACCACCCGAAACATCGAGGCGAGCCGCGCGAAGAAGTGCCGATACGCGGGGTCTTCGGCGTCCCTCTCGAGGTGGCTCACCCACCACGCCGGCAACAGGATGGGAGGTCCTTCGCCCTCATCGGCGTACGCGATGCGCTTGCCACCCCGGCTCTTGAAAAAGCGAACTTCAGTCACGCTTTTCCATTCTACGCGAGGCGAGCTCTGGGCCGGTGTCGTCGCTCCTGCGTTAGAGCGGGTGGCTCTCCGCAGTTCCTTCCACGACATGGTCGGGAAGGGCTGCAAGGTGTTCGAAGTAGATGAATGTCGTGCCGCTCGGTTCTTCGTCGATGGCGAAAAATTCCATTTCGTCCGTTTCGTTGTGGCCCACGTACAAGCGCTTTGGCATGTCGATACGGTGCGTCAGCTCTCCCTCATCGGTTCCTACGCTGATGAGGAAGGCTCCTCGCGCCGAGCCCTTTGTTTCGAAGCTAAGTCCCCGCAACGGCTGCAAGTCTCCCAGCTCCTGGTCGCCCAATTCTCGCTCCACCACTTCCAGACGCACCGGCCGCTCGAGCGCGTGCCGGTTCAACGTGTTGGTGAAGTTCACCCAATTCTCTCTCGGAACGTCCAATGTGTGGATCATGGCTCCCCTTTCAGCCCTACAAGCGGCACCCCGCCTTTTGAGCCGCACCCGATAAGCGATCAACGATCCACGCAGCGTGCTGTTGCCTAGATGATGGACCTGGGGCCGCGCTCGCCTGGCCGGCACGCGTGAGGAACAGAATCACCGGGGACCATGCACCGTGGCGCGTAGGACATGCCCTCCGCGCTCCTTGGGAGTGACCCTCCGTATTCCAAAATAGCGCTCCAGAATCAACTCCGGCCCGAGATCCTCAATTTCACCGAAACCCAAATCCTTGAGCTTGGCGTGCAGTTCTTCAGTCTCGAAGAAACACCGAAAGGGCTCCCCAAAGGAGGCAACGCGCGCGGCGAGCCTCTGCCGAGCCGCGGTCGCTTCGGCGTCGTCGGCGGTCGGGTCGGACCGATTGCTGTAGTCGAACAAAACTTGAGCACCGCCCGGGAGCCGAGCAATGAAACTCAGCGTCGAAAAAACGGCCGCTGGCGTCAGGTACGGGACGACTCCGAGCCACGTAAAGAAAGTCTGCTGCCCTGAATCAAAGCCGACGCCTCCAAGGCCGGCGGCCAAGGATTCCCGCTCGAAATCCACTGGAGCGTAGGTGAGAAGTTGGGGAATTGAGATTCCGGCCTCGGCGAGCCGCCGGCGTTTCCATGCTTGGGTAGCGGGATGATCTACCTCGAAGACGCGAACGCCACCCGGCAAGGATGCTCGATAGGCATACGTGTCGAGTCCTGCGCCGAGTACAACGACCTGGCGGACACCACTCTCGATGGACGCCGCCAGGCTGTCTTCGGCGAAGCGTGTTCTCACGGCGATGAACAGCCGGAGCCTTCGCCCGGATGGCTCGTTTTGCGCCCGGCGGACGGCCTCCGCGAGGTCGGCGGCCCCCAGGATGCGAGTGGCGAGAGGATCGGAAAAAATGTTGCCACCTTCTAGAATCTGATGAGCAGCGCGGTGAAAGGCGGCACCCAGAGCTGTCTGGCTTGGCTGTCCCTCCTGCATGGCGAAGCACCTTTTGTCAGAGACGCGGCGTTTGGCCAACGGTGATTACGGCCCGGTTGTGTCCAGCGAAGCCGATCGCGCCGCAATACTCAGACACAATCGCGCTCCTACAGCACTAGATACGCCCCGCTCCATTCCGAGACCTCGGACAAATGGTGAGGGGTAGGCGGCCTTCCTCTCCGCTGGTACATTTGATCTTGCCATTCGTGTATGGCACTTTAGGCTGTATGAAGAAGACGATGCACATCGACGATCTTCTGCTCGCTGAAGCGAAGGCGGCGTGCCAGGCGCGCACGGACACCGACACCATCCGTCTCGGCCTTGAAGCGCTCGTGCGTCACGCAGCTCAACAACGGTTGCGCGCGCTGCGCGGCACCGAGCGGGGGGTGGTCGACGTATCCCGCCGCAGAGAGCGGCGGAGGGCCAAGCGGGCGAAGCGGCGCGCTGCATAATGGTTCTCGTCGACACCTCCGTCTGGATACGGTTTCTCGCTGGACGAGCCCCTTTCGCCGCGGGGCTCGATTCGTTGCTGGACAGGGATGAGGTCCTGGCGCACGAGCTGGTATTCGGCGAGCTCCTGATCGGCGATCGCGGCGGCAGGTCCGTTTTGCTCGCGAGTTACGAAAAGCTGCTGCGAGCGCCCGCCATTTCACACCTGGAAGTTGTGGATCTGGTGCGCTCGCGCAAGCTTTACGGACGCGGCGTTGGTTGGATCGACGTGCAACTTCTCGCTTCCGCACTCGTCGCGCGCACAGTGCTATGGACGGCTGATCCACGGCTCGCGGATCTCGCAAGCGAGCTCGATGTCGCCTACGTCGCCAGGCCCTGAGCACGCCAAGGTTCGAACGGCCAGATCTGCGCTTGGAGCTGACTTTTGGGGGAGAGCTAGTCCGCGGCGATCGGGACGATGGCGGCCACCTTCGCATCCGAAAACAACATCAGCGCGCGATCGATCTGGATGAATCGGATGGCTTTCGCCTTCGGTAGCACCTTCTCGAACTTCGGCGCCCAGTCCAGGCGCAGCTTCGCCATATCCAGGTCGCGTTTCAGGCTGGTCCTGAGCCAGCCCGCGGCGAGGGCGGGATCGGCCTTTTCCCCGGCATCGACGTACTTCTTGAGCAGCTCGAAGCGTTCGTCGTTGAGGGCCTTGGTCGCCGCCTCGTACTGCTTGTAGAGCGGCCAAAACGCCGCGGCTTCGTCGGCGGTCAGCGACATGTTCTTCGCAATCACGTCGCTTTTGCCGGCGCGGATTTCGGTTCGGAGCTTTTCGATATCTTCTTTGCTGAGCGGCTTGGAAACCGAGGTGCGCACGGTCGCAGCGGGCTCCTGTGTCGAGGACGAGCCAGCAGAAGCCCAAGCCAGCACCGCACCGCCGATCACCAGGAACATCGCAACCAGCGTTTTCATGAAGCCCCCTTCGTTAGTGGCGAGCCTGCATCGCAAGCCAGGCGTTGCCCGTGAATTGGACGAAGGTCCCATCAGGACTCCGCCCGTCGGTCTCGGTGCGGATTGCGAACCCGCCGCGGCGTCGTTCTCAAGCGGAATGCGCTCCAATGGCACCGCACTGGTCATTGGCATGGCGTCATTTCCCAAAGCGCCCCTGGTGACGGTGCCGGCAGCGATCTACATCATCTTTCAACATCTGCTGGCGAGCCTGGTGAAGCGACGGTTGGCCGCGCGCGACCGCTGAGCTCCGCGCGGTCGATCTCGGGCTGGCATTCGCTCCCGCAGAGACAAATTCTCTGCGCAGAGAATTTGTCTCTGCATTTGTCTCTGCACTTGGTGCCGTAGGTTGCGCCGATCGAGTGAGATCAGGCTGTTGCGCTGATGTGCTTCTGGTTGAATAAGTTCGATTGAGCTTGCGTCGATGCAGGTGCGGATGCGGACGCTCGACTGTGCTCGTTCCGACTTTGGCGCATCCGTGAAGGCAAAACGCTGTGCTTTCACGGAGGTACGATCATGGAGCAGGTAAACGTTATTCCAATCACGCAGCAGGATGTAGCCGCTCAACCACCGCTCACGTTGAAGAAGGCGCGGGAGAGGATGATCCAGTTGCTCTCCGAGGCAGAAGCGAATGCGTGGGAAATCGGCGATCTCCTGAACCAGGTTGAAAAACAAGGGCTTGCGCGAACCGACGGTTACGGGAAAACACGAAACTGGCTGGAGAAGGACGTACCGGGCGCTGCTGAGAAAACCTCCACCTTGTATCGATATGCTGAAGTGGCCGCCGTCTATACAAAGCAGCAGGTCGCGCAATCGGGCATGAGCAAGCTGCAATTGCTGATCGCGTATGACCGAGACGTTCTGGGCCATACAAATTCAGAGGACCCGGCCAACCGCGAGATCCAGCTGCATCAGCCGGACGGTTCGATAGTCACCAAGAAGTTCCGGGACTGCTCCTGGCAAAGTCTGCGGCAGTCCACTCAGATTCGCCGAAGCGGTAAGGCGCCAGGAAAGAAGGGTACTCGGCGGAGTGAAGCGCGTTCACTCAGCAAGTCCTCGTCGAAGAGCGCAGACCCGAGCAGTTCGGGAACGGGCGAGCGCTCGGTCAGGCTCGCGTTCGCGATGATGGGGCTCGGCGTTGTCCTCTCAGTCCTCTCCCAGCTTCTGCCGCTGGGGATGATCAGCATTTGGATGTTCTTTGCGGGTGGCGCCTGTTTCCTGGGTGGAATCGGGATGCTGGTCAGGCACTGGCACGACTTCCGCGAGCGCCTCATCTTGGCTGTGAAAGAGGGCAGGGCGCTGGAGTTTTTGAAAGAGCAGCTCGACAACGCGACTCGAGGCGCTCAGAAAATCGCGATCGGGATTCGCTCGAGGATGAAGGCAACGAAGGCGCCGAATGGCTCGCCTGAAGAGACCCCGCCAACTGAGAAGAAGGCAGCTTAGCGAGAAATGCGTGGGTCTCGGCGCCCGGTCGGGTCTACCCGGCCGGGCGCTTTTTTTGCCGAACGGTTCTCGGATTCGATCCCTTCGTTGGCGCGTATTTGATATGACGACCGGTCAGCGACCCTACTGTAATGGTATTCGCGTAAGCACTGGGAGGGCTTGGATATGAACACGCGGTCGGCAGGCGTCCGAATCGGGTTGGCAGCTGTCGTTTCATGCTGCGTAGTGAGCCTATGGAATGCCAATGCAGAACAGGCGGGCAAGGTCCTTCGCGTGGCCCCGCACTCGAATCTGACAATCATCGATCCGGTGTGGACCACTGCGTACATCACCCAAGAGCATGGGTACATGATCTACGACACCCTGTTTGCCCAGGACTCCCAGGGCGGCTTTCACCCACAGATGGTGGATCGTTACCAAACCAGCGGGGACAACAAGACTTGGACGTTCACCCTGCGCGACGGCTTGGAGTTCCACGACGGTTCGCCCGTGACCAGCGACGACGTCATTGCCTCCCTGCGCCGGTGGGGCCAGCGCGATTCGCTGGGAATCACGCTGCTGTCGGTTACCGAGGGCTTCGAGGCGGTCGACAAAAAGACCTTCCGAATCAAGTTGAAGGAACCTTATCCGTTGATGCTGGAGTCGCTCGGCAAAAGCTCGACCAATGTGCCTTTCATCATGCCCAAGCGCATCGCAGAAACGCCGGCGGACAAACAAATCAGCGAAACGATCGGATCGGGTCCGTTCATCTTCGCCAAAGACGAGTGGAAGCCGGGCGAAAAGATCGTCTACCTCAAAAATCCGAAATACAAGCCGCGTCCAGAGCCCTCGAACGGATTGGCCGGCGGGAAGATCGCAAAGGTCGACCGCGTCGAATGGCTCATCATTAAGGACCCGCAAACGCAGGTAAATGCGCTCGTTGCAGGCGAAATCGATATGATCGAGTCGCCGGCCCACGAGTCGTACGCGGCGTTCAAGGATAAGCCGGACATCCAGCTCGAGGGCAAGGCCGTCCGGCGTCAGGCGATGCTGCGCTTCAACCATCTGCAGCCGCCGTTCAATCATGTCAAAATAAGGCAGGCGGCAATGGCCGCGCTGGACCAAACCGCCTTGCTTCGGGCTCAGGTGGGGATCCCGACGATGTTCAGCACCTGCTTGTCGGTGTATCCGTGTGGCTCGCCCCTTTCCACCAGCAAGGGAATGGAGCAGATCGGCCGTGGCGACGTGAAGCGCGCGAAGGCCCTTCTGAAGGAGGCAGGCTACGACGGCACGCCGGTTGTGATCATGCAGCCCACCGACCTGGCCGTTCTTGCACGGTTCCCGGTGATGGCTGCGCAGCTGCTCCGCCAAGCGGGTTTTAAGGTGGACCTGCAGGCGATGGATTGGCAGACGCTGGTTTCGCGCCGAGCCAAGAAGGACCCGCCGGACAAAGGTGGCTGGAACATTCTGATCACAAACTTCACACGGTTTGATCTGGTGAATCCCGTTGCGCATCCGATGCTCGCCGCGGGTTGCGACAAGGCATGGTTCGGCTGGGCATGCGACTCTGAAGTGGAGCGGTTGCGTCAGGCATTTCTACGGGCGAGCACCGACGCGGAGCGCAAGGCGCTCGGTGAACAAGTCCAGGTGCGCGCAATGGAGTTGGGGCTCTACTTTCCCATCGGCGAATACTGGTTTCCGCACGCCTTTCGCCGGAACGTCCACGGGGTGATCGAAGATTTCAACATGGTGCTTTGGAATGTCGATAAAGAGCCTCGCGCCTGAGCGGCACCGAGTTGTGGCCATGAGTCGAAGCATTCAGTACCTCGCCTGGAATGCTGATAAGCAGTAGGGATGCTCCGCTATTGTTTGCAGCGGCTGGTCGCCTGCATCCCCGTTTTAGCTGTAGTAGCGGTGGTGGTTTTTCTGCTGCTGCGCCTGACGCCCGGCGACCCTGCTGCGATCATCGCTGGCGACTACGCCACCCCGGAGCAGATCCAACGGATCCGAGCAGGCCTGGGACTCGATAAGCCTTTTGTTGCTCAGTTCGGCATTTGGGCCGGCAGGGTGGTGCGGGGCGATCTCGGCGAGTCGTTCTTCTTCAAAAAGCAAGTCGCGGAGCTGATCGGCCAGCGTCTCGAGCCCACGTTGGCGCTCGCGGTCGGCACCGTGCTGATCTCGGTGCTGATCGCCGTTCCTCTCGG
>Ga0126384_10003123_pt1 | contig 10064 bp, 14 predicted proteins | sample PanSoiMetPlot_36_FD_92543 | JGI IMG/M metagenome (GOLD analysis project Ga0126384, IMG submission 92543) | Tropical forest soil microbial communities from Panama - MetaG Plot_36 | ecosystem: Environmental > Terrestrial > Soil > Tropical forest > Bulk soil | place: Panama | collected 2016-02-17 | reverse complement strand
AGCGCAGATCGTCGCTTTGGCTGCGGAGCACCGACTGCCCACGATGATGGCAAACGAGCCCTTTCCACGCCGCGGCGGCCTCATCAGCTACGGTCCGGACACCTTCGACTTGAACCGGCAGGCCGGTGTCTATGTCGCTCGCATTCTGCGCGGCGAAAAGCCGGCCGACTTGCCGGTCATACAGCCAACGACTTTCGCTCTGGCGATCAATCTCAAGACGGCGAAAGCGCTTGGCTTGTCGATTCCTGAGCCATTCCTGCTGCTCGCCGACGAGCTGATCGAATGACGCAGGCGGAGGGATGACAACCCCGATCTGTGTTAGCATCGTCGCGGCGAAGGGACCCGGCTGCCCCCCAAGCCAAAAGAAAACCTAGGAGGACACGCATGCATGTTCGCGGCCGCGCCGTCCCGATGGCGCTCGCGGCGGCGCTCGGCCTGTCGGCGGCGCAGGCGCTGGCGCGTGATGAGAACCGCAGTTCGCCGTTCAACGGGCAATGGATCCGCAGTGTCGCCGCGCAATGGGATCCGAGCAAGCCGCGCGGGCTCAAGCAGGAGGCGCCGCTAACGCCCGAATATCAGGCGATCTACGAGGCCAATCTGGCCGAGCAGGAATCGGGCGGGCAGCGCTTCAATCCGCAGATCAAATGCATCCCGGCCGGCATGCCGCGCATGATGATCGCTTACGAGCCCATGGAGGTGATCGTCACCGGTGACGTCACCTATGTGTGGACCGAGCAGATGAGCGAATTGCGCCGCATCTATACCGACGGCCGGCCCTGGCCGGCCACCACGCCGCCCCGCTATGCGGGCTATTCGATCGGCACCTGGCTCGACGAGGACGGCAACGGCAGGCCGGACGTGCTGGTGGTGGAAACCCGCAACATGAAGGGGCCGCGCACCCTCGACTCCAACGGCATCCCGCTCGCCAGCGACAACAAGGCGATCGTGCGGGAGCGTCTGTTTCTCGACCGCGCCAATCCCGACATCCTGCACGACGAGGTCACCACCATCGACAGCGCGCTGACGCGGCCCTGGACGGTGCGGCGCAGCTACAAGCGTTCGCACCACGTGGTCTGGCCGCAGAATCTCTGCAGCGAGGACAACCATCATGCCGAGATCGGCAAGGAGAGCTATTTCGTCAGCGACGAGGGCTATCTGATGCCGACCCGCAAGGACCAGCCGCCTCCGGACCTGAGACTGTTCGGCGCGGCAGCGAAGTGAGCCACCTCATTAGAAACAGTGTCCGGCATACAGGCTTAGCAGCCATTCTCATAAGGCCGCTGCGCAAACCTGCCCGCTACGGAGTAGCTCGTATCGGTGATTTTTCCGGTTTCCAGCAGTTCCTTCAACCTGTGCAGGTTTGAAGCCATTTCTTGCGCCGGGAATTTTCCAATGAGGGCAAGCGCCGCTCGCCCCAGCCTGCCGAAAGGTATTTTCATCACCTCGTGCACGTCTGTCTCACCATCTTTGACCGCGGGGCCGAAATGCATTTCCCAATAGGTTCTCAATCTCGGTGAAGTGACCGTCTCATAGCGGATCAACGCGTTCGCGTGCTCTTCAATCACCCTTACCGTCCAGTTCGCGCGCATGCCCAGGGGACCTTGTATCGTCCATCGAGACGTTGTCGGATCGATCTGTTCGACCGCAATAACGTCTCCCAGGAAGCTCGGCAGATTTTTGAAATCCCGATAAAACCTGAAACCTCCGTTACTGGCCGTCGAATCGTTACGCCTGCATCCATCATGTTTTCGTCTCGCGGCGGCAGTGAAGTCCCTTGCATGAGGTGCGCCTCCTCATTTCCAACTCTGACTCTGCTATTTGATGAGCTCACACGGTTGGAGGGCGTCCATTTCGCAGTTGCTTTGGCCCATACGAAGTCCGCTCCGTCGAAATCGATCTTGTCGCGGGAACGCTCGCATCATCGTCGTGGCTGCATTGCGTTCTCCGCGAGACGCTCAAATTCCGATGCCGGCAATAGTCCGGCAATAAGGCGGCGGGCCAATAGCCATGCCGGCGTGCCATGAACGCCATATCTGCGACCGATCATCTCGGCTTTGGTCACCGCCGCTTCCGCACCTTCATCGGCAAGAGCGGCGTGCATGCCGGCGAGCCCGATGCCCGACTCGCTAGCGTGCCGATCAATCACGGCGGGATCTTCGAGGTCCTCGGACAAGACAAAGTGAGCGTCAAACAGCGCTTTGTGGAACTGGCTGAAGGCGCGCGGCTGATGCTGCCGTGCCCATTCCGCAGCCGCCAAGGCCCGACGCGTATTGGGTAGCCGCGGCGGCCAGTTCAGCGGCAGTCCGGCCGCCTTGGCCTCGCGCTCCAGCATGGCGTACATCGGCCCTTTGCGCGGCCCAGCCTCAACCCCGCCGGGCGGAATGTCGGGGTGAGCCTGGAACGGCAGCTCAACGACATCGAGCCCACGGCGCACGAGGATCGCATTCCTGTGCTGCGCGACGTAGCAGAACGGGCAGATGAAGTCATACCAGTGCAGGACTGTACGAGGGTCATCCTGCCTGTCGTTGGCGATAGCCGAGTCCGCGTCACGCATGATGCCAGCCGGATCGTGACATCCGTATCGTTGCTCCCGGACGGCTGGAACTCCAGCACATTCACGATAACCACGCGGCGAAAGACGGCGACCTAAGGAGCGTCACGCGCCCGGAGAGCCGGCGATCTGCGCTCGCAGATTGTTGGCGAACTCGCTCATGAGCCGCGCGGCGGTCGCCTCGATGAGGCCGGCACGGCGGGCGTATTGGGCGGCTCCGCCGGAGAGCGCAACGTCCATGTGCATCAGCACCTTGGAACCGCTGCCGTCCGGCTCAAGCCGGAAGGACGCCGTAGCGTTGGCGCCACCGTTCTGTTCGGCGTCAGCGCCCTGCGCTGTGACGCGGGTCGTGTGCTCGTCTGGATTGACCTCCTCGACCTTCATCACGCCGTTGAAGGCGAACGCGACTGGACCGAGCGGCAGCGAAAGTTTGCCCTTATAGGTCCGGTCATCCACGACCTCGGTCAGCTCCGCACCGGGCATGCAAGTCGCGATGCGCCGGATGTCCACCAGCAGCGGCCAAGCCTCTGCCGGAGGCAGCGGCACAGCAAAGGAATTGTCGAACTCGTCTCTGGTGTTCTTTTCGACTTCAGGTTCGGATGTCATTGCGGCCTCCATATGAGCGTGGCCGCGCGCCTGGCGTGGCCATGCGCTTGTGCATTGATCGGTAATGTCAACGGACGAACACCCGCCAGAGTTATCGCGCGGCGATCAGAAAGCTGATGGAGAGGTGAAAGTTCAGTTCGTTCAAACCATCAAATCGCATCGATAGCGGCTCGCAGTTCCGATTCCAGCAGCAAGATGCGAGGCCCGGCAGGAAGCGGAAACGTCCGGATAGAGTCATTTCGATCGTCTCAGCCGGTCTTGCGGTCGCGCGAGCCGCGTTGGCGCGCTCGCCCTTCTGCGATCCAGCCCAAATAAGAACGCACTTATATACCTAACATAAGCGCGGATATTCCTAGAAATGGCCTGGGTGACAGGCCTGATGCCGACCCGCAAGGACCAGCCGCCGCCAGATCTGAGACTCTTCGGCCCGGCCGCGCAGTGAGTGAGTGTGGCGGTACAGAAGGCCGCATCATTCTCGCCGCCTAGTCCGACATGCGGGCCTCTGAACCGAGGGCGACTCGGCGCGAAATCTTGTCGGATGACAGCTTGCCGGGGGCCGCAAAACTGATCTCAGGTCGAACGCCGTGATACTCTATGATTTGGGCGTTTCGACTTCTCAGCGATCGATTTCGAGACGTCACGGGCGCATTTGATGAATCGCTCGACGATGGGCCCGACAGTCCTGTCCTTCAGGGTCACCATCACGAGCGGCCAGGGACGGGCCGGCAACGCGACCGGCAGTGCCTTCACGGCAAGCCGGTGCGCATAGTAGTCCGGCACCGATCTCGGCAGGGTCGTGACGAAATGACTGCCGACAATCAGATTGGCGCGGATATGAATGGAAAAGGTCCTCAACACCACATTCGGCATGTCGAGTCCTCGGATGCGAAAAGCCTCGGCCAGGACGACATTGGAAAAGCCGGACGGCGCCAGGAGCCACGGCACCTCGGCGAGGTCTGCGAGATCGAGCTTGCGGCGGTGCGCCAAGGGATTGTTCATGTCGGCGGCGATGACCAGTTCGTCGTTGAACAGCAGCTCCACCTTCAGGTCTTTGGCGAGCCAGATGTCTTCGCGGGCACGGCCGCCGAGCGCCATGACAATATCGAGGCTGCGATCGCGCAGCTTCGGTATGGCCGCGGTGACATCGGTGGTATCGATGTCGATGTGCGCGCGCGGATGCTGCTGTGAGAACTTTCTGAGGATGGTCGGCAAGATCGCGGACGAAACGGACTCTGGCGCCCCGATCCGGATTTCGCCGACGCCGGGATCAGCCAGGAATTCGATTTCCTGAATGCCTTGCCGCAGCGTATCGAAGGCCGCCTTGCCGTATTTCAGCAACGCGCGGCCGTAGACGGTCGCCTCGACGCCGCGAGTACTGCGATCCAGCAGGCTGACGCCCAGGGCGTTCTCCAGATCGGCAACGATCTGCGAGACCGCGGACTGCGTAATTCCAAGCACGGCGCCTGCCTTGGCCATGCTGCCGAACTGATCGACCGCAAACAGCACGTGCAGATCGCGCAGACGGATCCGCCGCCCGATCCTGGCCTCCCAATCGATCGCCTTGGGCATTAGCAGTCCTAATATCGTCAGAAGTAGAATAGCCCTACCGCTTATAGCCGGCCAGTGCCACGTTGCGGGCGCAGTCTCTGGTCCGGATCGACTGTCGGAAGCATTGCGAACCCGCCGACATGGAGGACTACGATGCTGATGACGCAACAACTTCTCTGCATCGCGCGTCTGGCAAACGTGCTCGCGGCGTGCATCCTGGTCTGTGCCACGACACCGGCGCCGGCGCAGAACTGGCCGCAGCGGACCGTCAAGTTCATCGTGCCGCTCGGGCCGGGAAGCGGCACCGACGTGGGAGCCCGGCTGTTTGCTGATCGTCTGGCCGCTCATTGGAAGAAGCCGGTGGTGGTCGAAAATCGGCCGGGAGGCGACGGCGTCGTCGCCATCAACGCATTCATCACTGCGGACGACGACCACACGCTTTTGTTCGCGCCTTCGGGGACCTTTACGGTGCATCCGTTCGTGCGTGAGAAGGTCCCCTATGATACGCGCGATCTCGTTCCAATCGCCAGAGTGTCAAATACAACCGTGGGCATCGCCATTCCGGCGTCGTTGCCGGCCGGTTCGCTGGGCGAGTTGATTGCCCTCATGCGTGCGCAACCGGGCAAGCTCAACTGGTCGCCCACATCGGGAATGACCGACATAGTCACGTCGGCATTTCTCAAGACCGAAAGCCTCGACGTAGCGAAGGTCCCCTATCGCGACTCGGTGCAGGGACTGAACGATCTCATCGAGAATCGACTGCAGATCTACGTCACCGCGTTGGCAATCGTGCGATCGCAAGCGCAGGCCGGCAAGGTCAGAATTGTTGCGCTGACCAATCGCGAACGGGCGCCGATCTTCTCCAACGTTCCTACTGTGACGGAGGCCGGCTTTCCCAAGCTCCAATTGGAGGGCCTGGTGGGCCTCTTCGGTCCACGCAAGCTGTCGAGCGAGTTGCGTGAACGGATCGCCGGGGACATCCGCACGGTCTCCGCCGACACAGCCGCTGCGGCGCAGCTCGAGGCCACTGGACAGGTCATGAACATTGGGTCGCCATCCGAATTCGCCACATCGATCGACGCCCAGCGCGAACGGATCGCCACCGCTGCAAAAGACCTCGGCATCACGCCGGCCCGGTAGGAGCAAAATGTTCTACGAGCCCCGACGCAAGAATCACGGGCTGCCCCACGATCCCTTCACGGCGATCGTGGGGCCGCGACCGATCGGCTGGATCACGTCAATGAGCGCAAAAGGCGAGATCAATCTCGCCCCGTATTCGTTTTTCAACAGCGTTTCGAGCGATCCGCCCATGGTGATGTTTGCCAGCGACGGCCGCAAGGATACGATCAGCTTCATTGAGGAAACAGGCGAGTTCGTCTGCAATCTCGCGGTCTGGGACTTGCGCGAGGCGGTCAAGGAGACCTCGTGGACGTTCCCTTGCGGCGTGAACGAGATGGAGGCGGTCGGCCTGCAGCCCGCCCCTTCGTTATTGGTCAAGCCGCCGCGCATCAAGGCCACGCCATGCGCGCTGGAATGCAAATGGCTCCGCACGGTGACGCTCGACGATATCGACGGCAACCCCGCCCCGCGCCTCATCGCCTTCGGTCAAGTGATTGGCGTTCACATCGATGAGCGTTTCATCAGGGACGGACTAGTCGACACCGCAGCGATGAAACCGATCATGCGCGCTGGCTATCATGACTATTTTGTCGCCCAGGAGGACACCCGCTTCTCCATGCGCCATTTCAAGGGACAATTCCGAGACAAGCGCCCGTCGACCGAGGAGATCAGTCAATAGCGTTGTTCTGCCAGCTCATGTCCGCGCTCGGTGCGCCGATACTTCAGTCCCAAGACCCAAGCATCATCCTCTCCGGCGGCTGGCAGCCAAAGCCCACGGCGGGCTTGTGTTTTCCGCGTGCCGGGCTTTTCCGCGGCGAAAGCGGCAGGACTTCCGGCTGATTTACGCGGCGCACCGACGCCAACAGAGTGGCGGCGCACATTTGACAGCTGCAAGCCGCAACCTTGGGGATCACGATGTTACAGCCGTTTCTGTTGGTGGCATGCACGCCGGCGCTGCTCCTGCTGGCGCTCGTGTTGTGGTTCGGGCGGTTGAGGACCGCCGCCGGAATCCTCGTGGTCGCGGCGGTCGCTGGGACGATGTCGTTGGCAGAGGCGCGCGACGATGGCCGATACGCGCAATCTCCCAACAGAGATTGGTTCCGCAACCTCACGAACCAGTACGGGATCATGTGCTGCGAGGGCGCCGATGGCGTAAGCCTCGACGATCCAGACTGGGAGTTTGACGGCGATGGCTATCGTGTCCGGATCGAAGGGCGCTGGCTGCCGGTGCCGGCCCAGGCGATGGTGCGACAGCAGAACAAGATGGGCCATGCCATGGTGTGGCTGTGGCAGGAGGACGGCCAGTGGCGCATCGGATGCTTCATGCCGGGGACCGGGACGTGACCGCCGGGCGCCTCCCAGGCTGGTTCGACCATTCGGAAACGCACGCGTCGGCGCTCGGCGACATCGCGCGGCTGGAAGTCTGCGCGCACCTGTTCAGGTGAGCGAGAGCGCACACCACGCTCCAGGACAGCACGCGGCCCGGCCGTATTAATCCTGCGCAAGCTGATTATTGAAATGCCAATTTCGTCGTTCGCCCTTCCTTGCTGAAATCGTTCAAAGTCGCGGCCACATGTGAGCGAGTTCATGTCCCTGGTTGGGGCGCAGGGCTGCCCCGATCGGGTCTAGGAATCGGCGGATAATGCGCGCATAGTGGTTCGGGCGAGTAATGCGGGTTGCGACTGGCGGCGATCCTCGCAGCACATGTCGAGTTTGGCTCTCAAATCGAGCCTCTCGGTCGCGCCTCACATGATCTGCTGACCGCGCTTGTACTGTCGCCCGGCGCGTTCAGAAGGCGTAACAATCGGAGAGGCGCGTGGGTGGAGAGGTCTTGCGCGGCCCAAAATCGCGACGGCGGAGCACGGTGAGCCGCGAAAAGGAGTGTCGTGTGAGCGATCACAAGTTCAAGGTCGGCCAGAGCGTCAGCTACACAACAGGTCCTTTTGGGCGTGCCAGCGCGACCAGCATATACATGATCACGGCGCTGCTCCCGCCCCATGGCGAGGACCAGCAATACCGCATCAAGAGCCCAAACGAGCCGCATGAACGGGTGGCCAAGGAAAGTGAACTCGCTCGCGCGGTGTGACGCGCCGAGCGTGTGGTATGCGTCATGAAGTTCAACTACGACACACCGGCCGAGCTGTTCATGGCGAAGCGTAAGGGCGGCGCACGCCAACCGCTGGTATATCGACGTTTCCCAAGTGCTGCCGAAGCCATTCGTTTCGCGATCGAGGGATTTCCAGCGGTGCGCACGCTCGGAGCCTGGTTGCAGGTCGGCGACGAGCGCTTCGACAGTGCCGACATTCAGCGTCTCTACGAGAACAACGAGTATCCGCTGCGACGACGAAATCGAGGGTGAACTGCCCCACCTCGACGATTCGAGGGCACTATAACGACGACTGATTAGACATGACGGCTGAACAGTCGATCATCCGCGTGCCTCGCGCCAAGCGAGTATGGTGCATTGACCCCAGGCTGCGCACGGCATACACGTAACGGACCAAGTTTTCGGTCTGCCTTGCTAAGCTCCCCGGCATCGGGCCGCTCTCAAGTCATCTCCCAAAACTCGGATCTGCGCATCGCGTAGCAAGCGCGATCAGTTGACTGGCACACAATGCAAGGAGAAATGGCGATGCCGACAGGCAACGTGAAGTGGTTCAACCCGACCAAGGGATATGGCTTTATTCAACCGCAAGGCGGCGGTAGGGACGTCTTTGTCCACATTTCCGCAGTCGAGAGGGCCGGTTTGAGCACCCTCAATGAGGGGCAGACGGTTCAATATGAAATCGTCAGCAATCGCGGCAAGGAATCTGCGGAGAACCTCAAAGTCGGCTGACGATCTGATCCGACCGGCTGTGCGTCCGCGGGCCTGTCCCGATATGCATGCGGCGCGTCCTTTTTCGGACGCGCCGTGAGGGATCCATCTTATTCAGACATCCGTTTCCCAACCGTCGAAGTCGCAGTCATGTCTGAATCCCAGAGTGCACATCTCTCTGGTCCAATCGAGAACGGTGGCGTCGCTCATTGTCATTTCCGTGGTCAAACCTGTGATGAGCTGGACTTTTGCGTCTGAAGCGGAACGACGGTAATCCACCTCATAGTTCCTGTGCTTCAAGGCCGCGGCAAGAGCAGCCGCCTTTTCAACAGTGTCGGTGTAAAAGAAGAAATCAAGCCGTCGTCGCCGCTCCGGCGTAACGCCATAGGTGCGAAGCTGCCGGAGTGTTTGCGGCGTCATGGTCATCTGCTTTTCAAGATTCGCTTCGAATGCCTCCTTGGAAAGGAAGCGCTCCGGCCGCCGCGAGAACAGATCGGACAAGCCCACGTTCGGCTCCTACAGGTTGCGGTTCAGCGGCGTGCCGAACGATGCTTGCAAAGCGGCGCGCGGCTTTCAAGGCGCCGTCCGCGGCGGACATTGATACCGTTGCCGTTGACCGCAAGGCATTCCGCTATCGGCGCGGCTCGACGTCGACCGCCGAGAAGCAGCCGTCCGACCTGCTGTCCCAGTAGTAGGTGGCGGAAAATCCTGCCGACGGCACGTCGATGCGGCGGAGCGGCGGGTGACATCCGGCCAGCGCTCCTTGCAGAGCCCGATGACGTAGATGTCGACCGCCCCGCAGACGTCGTTGCCGAACAGCGTGAAGGCGTAGCGCTGCGGTGTGTTGCCGAACAAGGCCGAGACGCGCCGACAGCAGCCGCCCGCGTCCTAGTGGATTGTGAGCCCGGTATCGTCGATCGCGTCCGCGGCGGCTCCTGCGTCGACGTCGAATCCCAGTTCGCCTTGCGTAATGCCGCGCACCTGCGCGCGCGTCATCCCGAGCCTGAACGGTCCGATCCTTCGCCGGGCAGAATTGCAAAGGTCGTGCGGGAGGATCCCATGTCGTCCGACTCAACACGTTCGGCGATCAGGCTTCAATGCTGTTGGATGCGTGCACCACGGGCATGCGGCCGCACGAGTGTTCGCGCCCGCGGCGCAAAGCCGCTCACTACCGCCTTACCGAGAATGGCAACGGGATGAACGTATGCTTGGATGCTTTGCAGGTTTCGCCAGTCAGACCTCACGTTTTGCCGCAAGGGGGACGATGATGCTGCGACGTTGCATGCGAAAGCCGTGGCTGCTGATGGTGCTGATCCTGGCTGTCGTCGGCTCGGCGACACCGGATGGTCGGACCAGTCTTTTTGCTGTGCCAGCCGCCGAAGCGGCCGGCCTCGCACCCGCCTCAATCCCGAATGAGCCGGCTCT
>Ga0126384_10003121_pt1 | contig 10068 bp, 6 predicted proteins | sample PanSoiMetPlot_36_FD_92543 | JGI IMG/M metagenome (GOLD analysis project Ga0126384, IMG submission 92543) | Tropical forest soil microbial communities from Panama - MetaG Plot_36 | ecosystem: Environmental > Terrestrial > Soil > Tropical forest > Bulk soil | place: Panama | collected 2016-02-17 | reverse complement strand
CTTCGACGGTAGGCACTGCGGCCTCAATCGCCAGTTCCTTAATCGCGACTTTGCCGGTTTCGAGAAAGAACTGTGGATCGCCTTCCTCATCGATACCCTGGATCGTTCCGCGATAGTCGCGCCCGCGCAACATGCGGTTCATCGTCGTCGAGCTGAACAGGAACCCGAGCGCCGCGCCTGCACTTTGTCCGTAGCCGTGAACTTCACCGACTTCGACTTCTTTCGCCGATACTTTCCCGGCCAGGCCCGAAACCTTGACGCTAGCAACATCCAACGCGACGCCGCCCTTGGCCAGGCCGTCGAGATACTTCGAGACTTTCCAAAGCTTGTGCTCGTCTGCGGGGCTGATCTCGCCCTTATCTCTTAATTCGGTCAGACGAGTTTGTTCGGCCTGGGCCTCCTCGATGTAAGCCAACTCGCGGTCGATCGATTCCAGTTGCAGTTTGAGAGAAGGTTCGGTGTCGAGGTCGAGGTAATATCTCGGTTTCGGGCCCTTCGCCGCGGCCGCTTTCCGCACCGCCGCCAAACGTCCTTCCAGTCGCTTCTTTTCTTCTTTTAGTCCTCTGATATAGAACTCCAAACTGCGCGCGTAACGAGTTCTGAGGTTAAGTGGACCAAGTGAGAGGTCTTCAATGTATTGGCCGCCACTGGTTGTCATTCCTTTAAGCTGGACGTTTTGAGTGGTGACCGTGACGTCCAGAATCGGGTCCGGCTCAAGCAGACCTTTCGTTAACTCATCGATGCTGCCCGACAGTTTGGCGATATTGGCAACCAAACTGATCAGCGGGCCGAAGATTGGGACGGCGACCTGCATTCCGCCCTGCGGCGTGCTGAATGCTTCCTGAACGTTCTCCGGTCGCAGCTCAAGAGTGAAACCTTCGACCAGCACCGACTGGAAGCCCATCATTGAATCTGACGAAATGAACAGGACGTCATTGAGCAGCAGGGAATCAGCGCGCAGTTGTAACGTCGTTAACTTGTGTTCGGACTCCTCAGTGGGGTACTGCAGATGCATGTGCAGTTCGCTAACCGTGCCCGTGTTGGACTGGAACTTGAAGTTCGCCATCGGATAATTGATGTTGGCGATCTCCAGGCGCTTGGCGCGCAACTGCAATACCCCATGATCAAGATCCCAACGAACGGAATTGTCGGCCAACTCTGCTCGTTTTTTACCGGGCACCTGTTCCTCGCGCTTGAACTCCACTCCGAGGAACGAGCCGCCGGTGATGTCTTGAAACTCGCCGAAGTCGAGTCTTTCGCCGCCGATCGACTCGCCGATTATTTCGACGTTGCCACTTTCGAAGATGAAATCGAGGCCTTGAATGAAGTAGGTCCAGAACGCGTTGTCAGTGAAGAATTTCTTTCCTTCAACGGGTGGCTCGCCTTCGTACTGCAAGCGGCCCGCGACATCGACCGTGCCATCCGGGCGCTTCAGTCCGGCTGGCTTGTAGAGCTTGAAAGCCTCAATGATGCGACCAAAGAAGTCAGGGTTTCTGTAGAGGTCACGGAAGGTGGCATACAGCGTGTATCGATCCATTGTCTGTGCGAAGACAAAATCGCCCTCGCCCGCAGCGATGGCCATCTGGATCAGCATTCGCAACCGGTTGATTTGTTCCAGTGACCAAAGCGCGTCATCGGCAAGCTGCGACTTCAGTTTCTGTAGATCGCGGCCCTCTTCGCCACCCTGGTAGAAGTTCGCCGTTTGTCCCTTCTTCATCGAGAGGCTCAACTCTGCGTCCAACCTCTTTGCGAATTTCCCACCTTTGAGCGCGAAGAAACTCTCTCGCGCGCGCGGCGACACAGCTTTCAAAACCTGCTGCGCCAGGTAAGCTTCTTCATCGGTGATGGCCCAATCGAAGAAACCGTAGGACAACAACTCTTCCGCCAGGGCCGTGTTCTTTGCAGGCGGGCGCAACGCGATGATTTGCAGGAAAATACGGCGGCGATTGACACGGCCACCACCAGTCTTCGCACCAACGTCTGTGTACAGTGAGTCGACTGGAAGGTTGTCGATCAGCCGGTCCATCAAGCCTTCACGCTCGAGCGCGGTGACGATCGCGCGCAGTTTTGCTGGATCGGTCTCGAAGTCGGACATTCCGTCGAGCACTGCGAGTGCCTCACTGTCGGTTACCGCCCAATCCAGGAAGTTGCGACTGAGTTTTTTCTTGGCAAGAGCGATGAAGTCCTGGACATCGGTGGCGGCCAACGCCACCTCGGCCTGCTTCCGCTCAGTGGCGACCTTTTCTTCTTTCTTGCGTGCTTTTTCTCGCTCCTCATCGACGTTGAAATTCCGCGGCTTCGTCGAGAGGATGTCCTGTACCTGTTCGTAATTTTTTGACGGCAGCTTTAGTTGCCAGGTGCGTCCCCGCGAAGTCTTGAGAAACGCCGCCAGGATTTCTCGCATTGCGTAGTGTTCTGCATCTGACAGTCCCGACCAGGCCATTCCCGGAAAAGGATCTTCAGGCAGAACTTGAATCTCGCCCTTGTTGGCGATGCCCAAATAGAAAGCAATTACCGTCGGTCGAAATGCGACGAAGTGAATGGCGTCGAGATTATCCGCAAATCGAGCGCGATCTTTGGGCGATAACAACTCGGCAACGGCGGTAATCGACAGAAACTCCAGCGACTCGAGCTCGCGGAGAACTGCGGTGATGTCTTCGTCTGTGATCTTCCAGTCAAAAACGCCATAGCTCAGTCGATCTTTGATTTCGGCAATCTCTCTGGTCCGGTTCTGAGCCACCAGCGATTCATGTGATGGACTCGGCGGGCTGGCGCTGTCTTCCTTGGCCATAGCCCGTCCTGACGGCGCGCGACGTCGTGGCAGTCGCACGGGCAAATTCTGAACGAACGATGCCGCAAATTCATCCGCCTCACGTTCTGCCTGTTGGATGGCACGACCATCTGAAACGGTAAGCGCGGAGGGTGCACTCAACTGCGCCACGTGTGTGGCTTCGTGGGCCAGAAGTTCGCGGCCCTCTTTGGTGTTGGGCTGGTACAGTCGGGGATGAAGATAGATCCTGCCGCCTTCCATCACGCCTCTCGCACCGCGGGCGTTGGTCCGGCGTTCAGCTTCGCTGTTCACCCGAATTTCAATTCGATCGGGATCAAGTCCAAGCAGTGGCGCCAGTTCATGAAGCAACCAACGAGTCACCTGGGCTCGGATCTCGTCTTCATCGTGGACGCTTGAATCTCCGTGTACTTTCAGGCGCGAGAAGTTGGGACCGTCTATATGCAACGCCGCTTGCTGATCGGGCGGTGGAGGTGTGGCCGGCGTCAGTGTTATCGAAGACTCATGAGCGACAGTACTCTTGGGTTCTTCACGCCAGTCTTGTTCGGTCACTCCCTGACGCTCCAGGAAGCTTCCCGTTATTGGAATAGCAACAGGTTCCGGAGAAGATTCAATCGTTGTCTGGGAGTGTTCACTCATGTGCTTCGGTTCAATGACTGATAGACGCTATGCGCAATTTGTCTGCCAAGGTCAGCAGGTGCTGCGTCGCCGACGATCCGAAAGCCAGGCGCGGTTACGGATTGGATCGCGCCCCCCGCGTGAACCCAACCATCCTGGCCCAACAACCTCGTCAACTCGTTTTGCAGTGCAAGCTGAAGCTGCACCACAGAGCCTGTCGCCAGCGGAACACCGTCCAACACTAACCGCTCGATGTGCAGAGAAACTGCCGATTTGTTGTCGATCATCTCAGCTCAGCCTCACTGAATCCCTTCTCGAGTTTGCGAAGTTCTGCGCGCGCCGCACTCAGCAGAATCGGCATCGTCACCGTTTGACCATTTTGCGCAGCCAGGAAAGCTGCGTTGAGTGCGATGCTGTGGATGTTGCCTCCCGAGATGTTCAATCGTGCCAAGCGGTCAAAGTCCAGATCCTTTTGTGGTGTTTGACTGGGCAGCGCCTTCTGCCAGATCAGTTTTCGTTCTTTCAACCCGGGGAAAGGAAGGTTAACGATGAACCTGAGACGCCGCATGAACGCCTTATCGAGCGCGCTCTTCATGTTTGTGGCAAGAATGGCCAGGCCACTGAAGGCTTCCATTCTTTGCAGCAGGTAATTGATTTCGATATTCGCGTAACGGTCATGGCTGTCTTTGACTTCGCTACGCTTACCGAACAACGCGTCTGCTTCGTCGAAAAAGAGAATGGCGCCGCCACCTTCCGCGGCGTTGAAGAGTTTGCTGAGGTTCTTCTCGGTCTCGCCGATGTATTTGCTGACTACTGCCGACAGATCGATGCGGTATAAATTCAATTGCAAATCGTTCGCGATTACCTCGGCAGCCATCGTCTTACCGGTACCGCTCTCACCAGCGAACAACGCAGTGATTCCAAAGCCGCGGTTCATCCTCTGCGAGAACCCCCATTGTTCGTAGACTCTGTGCCGTTCTCGAACCTGTCCCGCAATCTGTCGCATCAGCGCCATCTGCTCTTCCGGCAAAACCAGATCGGCCCAGGTCACTTTGGGCTCCAATCGTTGCGCCAACGAATCGAGACGAGGAGTCGTGATACTGCGGCACGCCCGCCACAGTGTCTTGCGCCTCTCGCCGGGTTCCATCGCAGAGGCAGCCGCCAGTAAGGCAGCCTCGTGAATATCGCTCAGACTGAGGTTGAACTGACCAGCGAGCGTGTGCGCTAAGGTGACTGTCTCGTCCTCGGGCGTCCCCTGCAATACAGTGGTCCATGCTTCGCATTGCTCAGCAGAGGTCGGCTTGTCGACCTTAACGGAAAAGCTCGCCGAGTTAAGTCGCAAGGGCGCATCGTTGACGCCCAGAAAAATGAGACCCATTTCGCGCGACAGGAAGCGATGTAGTGGAGCGGACGTTTCAACCGGAACACCGTCGAAGTTTTGCAATTCGACGTACAGGGCAACGGGTAGTAATAGACTTTCACGTTGCCAGAGACGAGCCAGCGTTTCGATCTCAGTGGCTTGTGTAGGCAGAGTTTCAATTGGGAGGCGATGTAGGTTGCGACTTACGGCTGCGCAAGTGTGGCGTGCAACAGCCATCCGGCTGGCGGCGTCACCACCGACAAGCTGCACCACGGGCACAGTTGCTTGCGGCGTCAGTTGCCGAAAACGCTCGAGGATCTCATCGACTACTGCCTGCTGAGACGGCGCCAGTGGAGTAGCGGCACTGTTCCCAAGCGGTTGGAGAATTGTGATCAGCCGGTCATCAATCTGGTTCAGGCCTTTGAGGTAGTTGACTATTCTCTCGTCAGCGCGGAGTGCGCTCGCCGTCAAAGGCACTGAAGGAGGCTGATTGATATCGATCAAGCGTGTATATCGAAGCGGGCGGTGTGCAGACAAAACATCCCAGCGCGGTTCGTCGAGCACCGACAACGCAAGCCCGAACGTGGGATAGTTTCGCGATTGACCCTGGGCTATCCCGCAGAGACAGGCAAGCCCGGGATCAAACTCCAGAGCCGCGCACAGCAACAACGTGTCTCGCTCAAAACTAGAGAGACCCAGGCGTTGGGCCAAAAAAATCAGGGCTGGTGGCGGGTCGATCTTTGCTGCTGCTTCTCTTTTTGTTGTCGCATCGGCAATCTGTTCATCGAGTGAGGGCCGGTTACCCTCAGCAAGCAGATGCACCTGCGTTTGTGGCGCCGGCGCTGCAGTCTTCCACTTTGCAAACCGGCTACCTAGAGTGTTGTCGGTAGGGTTCTCGGCCCTCGCTGGCGGCGCGGGGGTAGTTGGTGCCACCTGCTCCTGCGGCACCAACTTTTGCAGGCGCAAGCGTAGCCACCGCAGAGAAGCTTCGAGATAGAGATTATTGTTTGACAGCCAATCTTCCATATTAGGCCACCGTAACTGTCTGTTGCGGATCGAAATTAAATGTTGCTGGTGATCCCGTGATGGTTATGGGAAGACTATCGATCCCTTCGACACGCATACGCACCAGATACTCGCCGGCCGGCACATTCGTAATCGTGAAATCCAAACTGGTTGGATCATTTGGACCACCTTGAGTCACTGATGTCGGGAGAGCGCGGCGAGATCCGAAGATCAAGCTCACTTGCTGCTCCTGTTCGGGCAACAAGCGAGGGGTACAAGTTACTGTCAGGTTGATATTGCCGGGACCTGCATTTAGTGGACTCACTGTGATCAGCGGCGCGAGAGCAATCGCTACGCTATTGGTGGTCCATTCCGGAAGATTGGGCCGACTCACACGAAGCATGAGCTTGTATAGACCGATGGACCACTCATGCATCGCATCTGCATCCTGCGCAATGCTCGGAATATGGACATTTAGCTTCGCCGGCGAACCTGCAATAAGAGGACCAATCTCCTGTGAGAGTTGTGCTCTGGCGTTTTCCAGGACCGCTGTTATCGAACCTGAATCATCAAGGTGCGAACCGGTTACCAACAGGTCATCGCCAAGACGCATGGCCGGTAAGAGTTCGGAAAGCGCTGGCTGCACGCCAGCCAGCGTTGGAAACGGCGCGGCAAGCGCAGCCGGGCCGCGGTCGCTGTCTCCGCGTTTTAGCACAGGCGGCGCTGCTTTGCCCTGGTTGTCCGCTTGAATCAAAACCACCGAAGCCATGTAGGCCATCGAGGGCCGGTACCGTGCCTGCATCGCGGTCCACATTTTTGACAACTCTTCCGTAGTCAAATACACCGGGCTGATTTTCATCAGCTCGATCTGATCCGCCAGATCGATTGCGGTGAGCGAACCAAATATCGAAGGCAAGGGCGAAATTTGTCCGTTTACCGGCGAGGGTGCGCCAAGCACTGTGCGCAATTGCGCCCGGCTCAAGACCGGTGTCTCATGCAGCATCTGCATGGAGTAGCCGAGCAGGATCTCTGCATTGAGATCCTGTGAGCCATAGGCAGTCAAAAGGTAATGAAGGTCGAGAGCCAAAGGCGCATTGGAAAGGCGCACACCGTTTCCGTCTCGCGACGGTAATCCAAAATTGCGCCAACCCAGATTGGGTGTTACCTGATACAAGAAAAGATTGAGTTGGTTAGGTTCGTTTTGTCCGGTTGACACGCGATCGGGAGGTAGCGCGGTAACTGAGAAGCTGCCAATCGATGAAAGATCGTGATTCAGCAACCCGTCATTGAGCAGGTCTTTGAGCACAGCAGTCACAGCGGCGATGGCAAGAGGACTGCTCATTAGTTTCTTTCGCCTCGTGAGCGGAGGTAGTCCTCCAAGCCGAGTTTTGGACCTGCCGGTTGAGAAACCCGAGGTCTGACTGCGGCTGCCGGCGTCGCCCGCACTTCAACTCGACCGATGGTCACTTGAATGACGGGCGGCGTTGGCTGTTTGAGGGGATGTTTAGACTCTGCGCGCGATATAGGACGCACAAATGGCAGCGGATCCCGGCGCGTCCCCGGTTTTTTTAGGATTAAAGGTTGGACGGTTGTCTGTTCTTTTGGCGGCGACAGCCGTTTTACTTCAGGTTTCAACGGTTGCTTTGGTTGCTCGCCATCATTGTCGCGTGACAATTTCGGTTGACTGTTCGGTTGAGCAAAAGTGTGTACTTCTTTAATCGCTGGCGTGTCGGTTGAATGCTCTTTGATGATTTCCCGTTCCACTCTTCTCTCGACAATAGTCTCAATCGCTCGCGGAGGCATGACTGCTATCTCTTGTGGTTTTGCGACGACCGGTGTCTTTAGTGCGCGGCTGGGCTCTTCATGACTGATTGTTTTTGGCTCTTTTAGTGGCGCGAAGGAAACGGACGGCTCAAGAGGTTCACTATTTCGAACTTTTCGCGGCTCGGGACTGTCATGAACTCGACGCCGACGAGGGGGTCGAGTTTCTACGGGTTGCGATTCTGGTTCTTCGCGCTGCGATGTCAGTTGAGGTAAACGCGAAGAGTTGCTGACGGAAAGTTTTTGCTGGGTGGAAGAAGGTCTGCTCCCTACAACGATTTCCTCTTCTTCTAACGGCTTCATATTTTCAGGTTCCGATTGCTCGCTGAACACGGCCTCCGCTACTGGCTCGAAGAGAGTCGGTTGTCGCCGCTGAAGCACCGTCGTACGGTCCAGTGCACGATCCACAAGACTGGTAAGGAAATCGATCATCGGTTATTCCTGCTGCGCCAGGAGGACTCATGCTCCTGCCATTTCCAAATAAAGTCGGCGTCGAGTGGCGCTCATCGACAGGATGTCGCGTTCGCTCCAGCCGTAAACCAACGCGAGCGAATGAACGTCGTGAAGTAGTCGCTGGGCCCAATCGTCGATCTCGCCCCAAAGGTAAGAAAGGATGTCGAAAACTGTGGGCCAATTATGCGAGCAAGCGGGACAGTCCAGAAGGATCTGGACCTCCGCTTGGGGATTCGCATCGGCCATCCTTTGTCCTAATTCCCTTACCACCGCCCCCGGGAGCGACGCTGCTGGAACAGCGACGCCATCGTTTCGCGCGTCGAGGCAGCGCTCCAACAGAAGTTCCCGAGCGTGAGTGGGGTTGTCCGCAACTGCGAGTAAGTCGGCAGTCGTCGGCAAGCGGTAATCCACTTCATACCCGCCTGACTTTAGTCGCATCGGCTCGGGACTCTTTGCAATCTCGGCTGGTTGGGTCAACAGATCCTGAGTGCTGAACGCGAGTCCCAAGCGCTCGGCGCATTTCGGGCAGGTCGCGATCGCTTCGAACTTTGAACCAAACAACTCGTCTCGCAGTTGAAGCAGTTGGCGATCGCGCTCGCCGATGCTGACCCTGGCCCATTCGTCAACGGATTTTTGAGGACATGCCAGAGCTAACAATGTCACGGCACGCTGGAGAGGATGCTGCGAGACCGCTTGCTCCCAGGCCGTGAGAAGATTAGTTGCGTTCAGAGCTAGCACTCCGCTCACGTTTAAGTTGGCTCAGTAAATGTAGGCTCCGTGGGTTCGGGAACTTCCGTGTCGCGCACCCAACCTTCGTTCTCCAATTTCAAGTGTTGAATTGCTACGGCATTGGCGTTCGCGTCCAGATCCGGCAGTGCCTGGAATTCACTTACCCAACAACGAAACACTTTATAAGCGATCACAAGCTGCCCGGCTTCGTTGTAAGCCTCGATGATTATGTCTTTGCGAAAGTCCTTCAGTGATACTTCTGAGCCCAGGCCGGCGCCGAAGTTCCAAACTTTATTCGCCCATTGCTCGAACTCCTTGTCGTGAGTCACGCCGCGTTCCAGGGTGATCGCCTCGTATTCCGTGCGGCCAGGCGATTTCCGGCTGCTACTGGGATCACCACCTTCGCGATGTTTGACTACCTCAGTCGTCCGCTTCAGCGCGCTGACCTTGCTCACGCCGGCGACATACTTGGCGTCCCACTTGACACGAAATTTGAAGTTCTTGTAAGGGTCGAAACGCTGAGCGTTAACTGTGAATTGTGCCATAGGGTGCTCCTCTTTTTTCGATTGCCTTTAGACCTCAATTTGGCCGGCCATCTGCTGAAGTTTGATGACTACAAACTCGGCGGGTTTGAGTGGAGCAAAGCCAACCACGATGTTAACTATGCCGAGATTGATGTCATTTTGGGTGGTAGTTTCCTTGTCGCATTTGACGAAGTAGGCTTCGCGCGGAGTGCTGCCCTGAAACGCACCCTGCCGAAACAGGTTGTGCATGAAGGCACCGACGTTTAGGCGAATCTGTGCCCAAAGCGGCTCATCGTTGGGTTCGAAAACGACCCACTTCGTTCCTCGGAAGAGACTCTCCTCGATGAAGAGGGCCGTGCGCCTAACAGGAACATATTTCCACTCATCAGCCAACTGATCGGCTCCACGCAATGTTCGCGAACCCCAGACGACTCTGCCCGCGACACCAAACGAACGCAGACAGTTAATACCCAACGGGTTGAGCTGGCCGTTCTCGCCATCTGTAAGCGAGAATTGCAGCGCAGGCACTCCATTGAGCGACGCATCCAATCCGGCCGGCGCTTTCCAAACTCCGCGTTGCGTGTCGGTGCGGGCAAAAACTCCAGCGACCGCGCCGCAAGGCACAAAGCTGTCCACCAGTCCCTCCTGCTTTGGATCGGGCTGCGAGAGGCGCGGGAAAAAGATGGCCGCGTTGCGAGCATCCTGCCCCGTGAGGGGAAAGGCGCCAATTCCGGCGATCGCCTGCGCCACGGTGGTCCAACCGCTGGGTG
>Ga0126384_10003119_pt1 | contig 10069 bp, 5 predicted proteins | sample PanSoiMetPlot_36_FD_92543 | JGI IMG/M metagenome (GOLD analysis project Ga0126384, IMG submission 92543) | Tropical forest soil microbial communities from Panama - MetaG Plot_36 | ecosystem: Environmental > Terrestrial > Soil > Tropical forest > Bulk soil | place: Panama | collected 2016-02-17 | reverse complement strand
CGCTCGGAGAAAATCCGCACTTACAATTTCAAAGAAAACCGCGTCACCGACCATCGCATCGGTCTCACCATTCACCAACTCGATCAAGTGATGGATGGTTCGCTCAACTCGATCATCGAGGCGCTCACCACCCACTATCAGGCTGAGAAGCTGAAAGAAGAGACTGTCACGGTCTAAGGCCTCAAGATTCATTTTCCATTTGTCATTTGACATTTCTCATTTGGCCATCGATCACGAGCCTTGTGGTCGACTAATCTCTGTTCCCAATAAAAACCACATAGGTCACCGTTCCCGATAAAAAATGACATATGTCAAATGACAAATAGAAAGTGAGATCGAGCGTCCGTCCCACCGCGCCGTCTAGTCCACGCTGACATTTCGCGCCTGCGTTTCAAAACCATTGCATTTCTCTTGCCGCTCCTCGGCAAGTAGCCAGCTCAAGGATCGCTCAAGGATTCCTCAAGCCCTCCTTTCTAATCTGCGCACGTTTAGCTTTCCCAGGAAGCATTCGTAACCACACGGAAGTTCCAAGTTTTTGAGTGACGGCTGGTGCTGTCCGACGGATTGAAAGGAACAATTCCATGACGCTGAAATCTATGACGCAGAGACCTTCGCCTGGTTTTTCAAGACGCGCGCTGTTCATCGCCGTCTGTCTTACGCTCGTGGCGCCTACGATCATTCCGATCACTTATTTCCGATTACAACGTACTGTTGAGGCATCAACTCCTTCAAACAGCAACATAGCTGTGCCGTCCTCGGTCGGGCAGAAAGTTGTGATCAACTGGACCGGGTCGATCCCGCCGTTGGTGAACGGGACCAGCGACTGTTCGAAGTTAGCTGACACTCCGGCAGTAGATCAGCACGTTTCGACGATCAATGTGCCTGCGGGCGTCTATAACTCGCTCAATGCGAAATTCACATTCAACGTTACCTGGCCGAATGCAGACAACGATGAAGTCCTTACCGTCATTAAGCCGGACGGAACTACGCTCGCTTCAAGTGATGGCGGTATTCCCAGTGAGACTGTCGTGGGCAATAACCTCGGGGGCGGTGCATACAAGATTGTCACGTGCGGCTTCATCAGTGGCCCTGATCCGCAACCTTATTCAGGAACGCTGACGATTGAAACATCCTCGAATACTTCGCCAACGCCGACGCCAACCGCCACTCCAGCGCCGACGCCCGTAGTTCCATATGCGCCACGGTATTACAACTACGCCGCCGGAACGTCGTTGGGTGACAGCGCCGGCGAGCCAAGCATTGGCTACAACCCAAATACGGGGCGGGCCATGTACATCGCGGGCTTACAGACACTTCAGGTTACTTTCCCGGAAAGGATTGAACCGGCAGGCACGATTCCGGAAGCAGGTCCCGCGAGTTGGAAGGATGTTTCCTTTCTTACTACGAAGACACGATCGCTCGATCCGATTCTGTTTACAGATCAGGGCACAGGCCGCACGTTTGTGTCGCAGCTCAATGACATCTATCAGATCTACCAGGTAACTGGTAACGGATTAACCCTGATTGGTTTGAATAGCCTGATGGCGTACTCCGATGACGATGGGGCAACCTGGATACCTGCGCAGATCAATCCACCTGATGGCAGTTATGATCACCAGACTGTCGGTGGCGGTCCGTACCCACCTTCGTTGGCGGCGCTGGCGAACCCGGTGAACAAAGGCAGCGCTGTTTACTACTGTGCTCAGGCGGGCCTGACTGCCTATTGTTCGCGTAGTGATGATGGCGGTCTGAACTTCGGCAAGTCCGTTCCGATTTACACCGCCGTTACCACTCCCGCGGGTCCTGGATGTGTCGGCATCCACGGTCACGTAAAAGTAGCACCCGACGGAACTGTCTATATTCCCAACTTTAGTTGCGGCGGAAAACAGTCGGTCGTCGTGTCGACTGACGGCGGCGTGACCTGGGCCATTCGGCAGGTCACGGGCAGCCTGGCACCGGTTGCCGGAATCCTCGACCCGTCGCTCGGCATTAGCAAAGCTCCACCCGAACCGGGTGGCACTTCGAACACAATCTATTTCGCGTACGTCGGAAGACAGCCCGGCACTCCGCCGGCTTCTGAACAGAACGACAACCATATATATGTCACAGTCAGTCGCGATCGCGGCCTTACCTGGAGCACGCCCATCGATGTCGGCACCAGCGTGGGTGTTCACAACGCCGTATTTCCAGTCGCTGTGGCCGGCGATGCGGATCGCGCAGCAGTTGGCTTCCTCGGTACGACGACGAGCGGCAATCACGAAGCCGCCACTTTTAAAGGCACGTGGTACGGATACGTGGCGCATACCTATGACGGCGGCAGGACCTGGACTACGGTTAACGCCACACCACAAGGACCGGTTCAGCGAGAAGCGTGTATCTGGAATGAAGGCGGGAGCAATCCATGTCGGAACCTGCTGGACTTTAATGATGTGACTACAGACGACAAAGGGCGCGTGCTGTTCGCATTCGCCGACGGCTGTATCGATGGCTGCGAGACAGGTGGGCCAAACTCCTTTAGCGCCAAAGCTTCGGTCGCGCGTCAGTCTGGCGGCAGAGGGCTCTTCGCTCAATTCGATACGCCTGAACCGGTGGTTTCAAAGAGTCCTTACCTGACAGGCTTCCGGGATGACATGGCTTCGTACTTAAGCTGGAATCCTCCCGACAATGGCGGGTCCGCGATCAGCGCCTACAACATCTACCGGCGCAGCAGTTCAGGCGGTGCTGAAACGCTTATCGGTCAGGCAAGTGGCAAAGCCACAAGCTTCAACGATCGCGGCGTCGATCCAGCGGTCACCACCTACACGTACCGCATCGCCGCGCTGAATGGAATCGGTGAAGGAGCATCCAGCAACTCTATCTCGCTGATTGTCGAGCCCAGGCGAGAAGCAACTGGTGCTTGTCAGGCGCCGGGAGTGACGGTGATATCTGATCCAGCAGCCGACGAAAGCGACGCGCAACCTTCACACGACATTACTTCTGTGTCGATGGCCGAGCCGGAGAGTCTTTCAGGCAAACTGGTCTTCACAATGAAGGTCGTCAATCTGCAGACGATTCCACCGGGTTGGCGCTGGGCGGTGCGCTTCGGTGTGAGCAAAGGCGGCATTCAGCAAACGCCACCGACTGACGCGACCGGCGGTCCGTCTGAAGACTACTTCGTTTCGATGGTTACGAGTGACGGCGCGGCGCCAACGTTCACCTGGGGTGTCACCAGTGTGCCGCAAGGCGCTGCGCGGATATTCACGACTAAAGGATCGCTGGATGGCGCGAGCAAGGTTGAAGCGAACGGCCTGATCACGCTCGTCATTTCGAAATCGCTCATAAGCAACCCCGGTCCCGGCGATCTTATTAACAACGTACTTGGCAGCGTTCGGGCGACAGTGCCTTCCGCAGTGCCCGGCACCGGCGGCACGAACGAGACAATTCCCGACAGCACCGGTGCAGGCAGTTACACCCTGCGGAGTGCGACGTTGTGCCTGCCGAATACGGCACCGGTCGCTGTAATTACCGCTGACACGGATCACGGACCAAAACCGCTGACCCTAAACTTTAATGGGAGCGGCTCGTACGATGCGGACTCAATTGACAGCATCGCAAGCTACACCTTCAACTTCGGAGACGGTGGTGATGACGTCACGCAGAGTTCGCCGACGATCAGTCATACGTTCCTTGAAGATGGCGAATATACCGTGCGGCTCGTCGTTACTGACTCGCGCGGCAAAGTCAGTTCCAATACGGCGCAGTTCCATATTGAGGTTGAGGACGCGGGTCCGAGTCCGACGCCATCGCCGTCGCCTAACCCGCCAATGTGTATCGAAGATGACAACACGAGCATTGCTTACTCGAACGGTTGGCACTTAATTAACTCTGCCAGCGCGAGTGGCGGACATTTCCGCTATCACCAGGGCAACAATGCGCAACACTCTGCGAGTCTGGATTTCAATGTGCCAACGGGCAACACGGGCTCAATCACCTATTCATTTGGGAAGAGCACAAAGGGCGGAACGGCTGATGTCTATCTCGATGGTGTGTTTAAGCAAACCGTCAGTTATGCCGGCAGCACAGGCTCAACTCAGGCGCCCGAGTTCAAGCCCGACTACAACGTGCAGTTCAGCGGTCTAGCGCCGGGCGCGCATCGGCTTGAGATCAAGAATCTCAGCGGCGTGGTCTACGTCGATGGTTTCTGCATGCAGAACTCAGCGTCAAGCTCGCAACCGACGACCGGGCCAGGAAACACCACCACCCAGTCGAACAGTGTCTCGGCGGGTCAAACGTCCGCGACCGGTTTCACGGTGCCTGCGGGGGCCCAGGAAATCTCCGTCGTCGCCGAATCGACGGTGAATGTCCCTTACAAACTTGTGTTGGTGAATCCTTCTGGAGTCGCGATCCAAACGGTCGATGCTGCGAACGGTGTGGCTGTCCTGAACTCGACTGTTAGTCAGAACGGGACCTACGTAATCAAGGTTGTCAACGTCAGCCTGGGTCCGTTGCAGTTCAGCGTCACTGCGACACCTCTGGTCTGTCGTTGACTGATTGTGGGGTAGAGGGGGGATTAGATCGCGACCACGACTTCTCTCACCCCACTAAAGCCTCTCCGGGTTCCGCACAAACTCGGGGAGGCGACTTTCTGGTAACTAGAGCATGCAGGCGGGTGCGCGACTGCCCCTCTTCACATGCGGAGAGGGGTCGGGGGAGAGGTGAAGCGCCCAACCCCCTTAGCCTCTCCCCGCTCGCAATTTTCAAACCCGGTCTCGGGACGCTAAAGCTGACGGAACGCCGAAGGCGTTCATCAATTCCAGCCCAGGTTGCGCGCGTTAACGCGCTACCTTGGGAAATGAGCCAGCAATGCCACGGCGATTGGTTTGCGAACTCCTTCAGAGTTCGCGCGCAACGGCCATCTAGTCCCAGGGCGTTGCCCTGGGCTGGAATTAGCGAACGCCTTCGGCGTTTGGAGACATGTTAACTATGTTAACGCCGGTCTCGGTCAATCCTATCTGAGAATCAATCTGCGCGGTTCTGTAAAGAACGTCCCGTCATCCACGGCACTATTAAGAGGATGAGATAACCCAGCCAAACGGTGACCGAGGCAAAATAACCAAACCCAGCTCTTAACAACATCACCAGGAATATGAGATCGAGCAGAGCGTTGATCACCGAGAAAACGATACCCAGTTCTAATCCTTGCTCGCTCTTATCGCTTGCGCTTCTTAGATACCTTTTCGTCAGAAGATACGCTGTCGGAATCCAAACGATGAGAATCGGAAAACTAATGGCCGGGTTTGTGGAGATGTAAGGAATCGGACGAACGTTCTTCAGTACAGGAGTCATGAAAACTATGCTGCCCCAGATGAACCCAGCCAGCCAGATCACGATTGCATATAGACAGGCTCTTACTGGTTTATATGGCATGACAGCGTCGTGTGGAACGCTTTAACGAAGTCGATCTGAATAGGTCACTCGATAGGTAAGCAACAGCAAGCCGATAATGATTAGGCTAGCGAAAGTTCCGGCCCAGAGATACCAGAGAGTCCCGGTTGCGGCAAAAAGGATTCCCCACCACGCCCAGCGAAAACCAACACCGTAGCAGACAACCAATCCCAGCCAGATAAGACCGAAAACAACAAAGACCACTTTCATCAGATTCGACCGGGGTTCAACGCCGACGGCCGCAACCAATTTTGACCACGGCCCAAGTTGGCCGGCATGAGTACCGGTCTTAGGGGTCACATAATCACCCACAATCAGTGCGCGCGACCCATCGAAGGTCATCCAACCCGCTTGGGACAGCGCCAGGATAATGACGGCCCACCGCAGCGCGCGCATTTATTGTTCTACTGAAGTTTGCACAGGCCAAACCAGACTCGTCGCGTCGCCGACGAATGGCTCTTAACGGTCGCTTTGCGACTGCGAGATTGGCAATTGAGCTCGTCTGATTTATCCGCTCACAAGGGCGAGCGGTTCGGTTATCTCCCTACTGCGTCGACGCGATTACGGTCGTGATGTTTTTCTCACGCAGCATGCGATTGAAGTTTGACAGGTCGCTGCTCACCACGTCATCCAGCCGCTTACGTAAATCCGCCAACTTCGCCTTGAACATCGCCTGTACTTCCTGCTGCTGATTGTTCGGAACGTAATCGCCGCCAGCGACGCCGTTTCCGAGATAAGTCATCTTACCAATTAACTTTCCCGGATAGCGCGTCGTGTCCTGACCCTGACCGCTGTACTTGCGCTGAATCAAATCGTCCTCGATATCGGTCAGCTTCTTTTCGAAATCCTCAGAGGCTGGTTTCATATCAGGATGATCGGCGCGAAGTTTCGTCAATTGGCCGCGCATGGTTTCGATCTGGTTAACCATGTCCGCGGCGGATTCAAGGTCTTTGCGCAAGTCCATCAGCATTGACGTCTGACGATTGATGTCAGCTTCGCTGCCGACGGAGTTTGGATCTTTCAAAACCTTGAGCGACTGACTGCCGGCTTCCTGCCCATCGACGATCAATTTGACGGTGTAAGTTCCGGGCGGCATGAGCACCGTCATGCGTCCGCCTTCCGGCAACGGCCGCCAGCCTTCGTTGTTGAGCTTCACATCAGGCGCATATAAAGGCTGCGTACGCAAGCGGACCTCTTTCGAATTCTCGGTGCGCAGGTTCCACCACACGCGATTGAGTCCGGCGTTGCGCGTGCCACGAATCGTCTGCACGGTGTTGCCTTGCGCATCCTGAATCTTGATCGATGCTTCCTTGGACGGCGCAGACTTTAAATAATAATTGATGTCTACTCCGTACGGCGGATTCTGGCCGGACGTAGGATCGTCTGAAGAAGCGTAAGGACTTGTGATGTCGCGCAGACGATATGTTTGGTGGACTGGGAAGAGATAGGCATTCGAGTTCTTCACCCGGTCCGTCATCTGCTGGATCGGCGTAAGGTCGTCGAAGATCCAGAAGCCGCGCCCGTAAGTCGAGACAAGAAGATCGTTGAAGTGTTCCTGAATCGTGATCCAGTAAACCGGTGCGTGCGGGAGATTGTACTGTAATGGCTGCCAATTTTCGCCATCGTTGTACGAAACGTAAATTCCGTTTTCAGTACCGACGTACAATAAGCCCTGACGCGTCGGGTCTTCACGCACACAGTGTGCATAGCTCAGCATCGAGTGCGGAATACCGTTGGTGATCAGCTTCCACGTCTTACCGTAATCATTTGTCTTGTAAATCCACGGGTCCCGATTGTTCTCCTGATGCCCGTCGACGGTGATGTACGCCGTACCCGCGTTGTAGCGCGACGCTTCGATGTTGCTGACGGTACCCCAGTGCAACATTTTCGGAATGTTCTTTGTCAGGTTCGTCCAGGTCTTGCCGCCGTTGCGCGTGAGTTGCACCTGGCCATCGTTGGTGCCGGCCCAAATCGTGTCGGCTTCTTTCGGCGACTCGGCAATCGCAAAGACGACGCCGGCGTACTCGACCCCGATGTTGTCGCCGGTCAAACCGCCCGAGAAGCCTTGCTTGCTCTTGTCATTCAGCGTCAGATCCGGACTGATGATTTGCCAGCTATTGCCGCCGTCCGTAGTTTGATGAACGTATTGACTGCCGACATAGACCTTATTGTGATCATGCGGCGAAATTGTCAGCGGCATCGTCCAAACGAAACGGTATTTCAGATTGGCAGCGATCTCACCACTCACGTTTTCCGGCCACACTTCAACATTACGTGCCTGCCCGGTTTTTAAATTGAAGACCTCGACAATGCCGCCGACGCTGCCTGAGCCGGAAGCGCTGGACCAGATTATGTTGTTGTCAACGGGATCTGGCGTGGCCCAGCCACTCTCGCCCCCGGCAATGCCAATCCACGCACTGCGCGGAATGCCACCGCCGAAACCACCACCACCTCCACCGAAGCCGCCGCCGGTGCCGGTACGACTCGGGCCTCGATACGAGGGACCATCCTGACGGTTGCCGTAAACGTAATAAGGAATTTGATTGTCCGTTGTGACGTGATAGAGCTGGCCGTTCGGCAGTTGGATTCGCTGCCAGCTTTGCCCGCGGGTAACCGAAAGACTTACCCCGGCGTCATTTGCAACGGCGATGCGATTCGGCTGCGTCGGATCGATCCAGATGTCATGGTTATCGCCCCCGGGGCTGCTGGCGGCGAAGCCTCCACCGCCGCCCCCTGGCCCACCGGCGCCCCCCACGAGTGTTTGACCACCATCGGTCGAACGACCATATGGGTTCGTCAGGAAGTGGACTTCGTTCTCATTGTCGGGCGACACCTCGACGCGAAAGTAGTAGTGCGTGCGCCCGCCCATCCGGCGATCATAACTAACCAGTTTCCAATTCTCGCCGCCATCATCCGAGCGCCAGAGTTTGCCGCTGTCGGTTTCTTCTCCATTACCGTTAAAAGGAACGCCATCGCCAGTTTCAATCAGCGCGTAGATTCTTTTTGGATTCGAACGCGCGATTGCCAGTCCCCATTTGCCGGTCATGCGTGTCGGCAAACCGTGACCCGTGATCCTGGTCCAGGTTGCGCCTTCATCATGCGACACAAACAGACCACTGCCGGGACCTCCGCTTGATCTACCCCAGGTGTGAATCACGAGCGGCCACATACCGGCAAACAGTGTCTTAGGATCACCCTGATCCTGAACCAGGTCCGAGCAACCGCTGTTCTCGTCAGTGAAGAGCACGCGGCTCCAGGTTTGGCCTCCATCAGTCGTGCGGAATACGCCACGTTCCTGCTGCGGACCGTAGGCGTGGCCGACTGCGCAAGCCATGACGATGTTTGGATTCTTCGGATCGATCACGACGTGGCCGATGCGGCCCGTCTTCTCCAATCCCATTAGCTTCCAGGTCTTGCCCGCGTCGGTCGATTTATAAATTCCTTGTCCAACGGAGATATGACTGCGGATCCAGGCTTCGCCGGTTCCGGCCCAGACCGTATTCGGATCAGAAGCGGCGATTGCCAGCGATCCGATCGACGACACCGGCTGACCGTCGAAGATCGGCTCCCAATGGATGCCACCATCAACCGTCTTGAAAATGCCACCCGACGCCGAGCCGGCGTAATAGATGTAAGGTTGACCGGGGACGCCGGCGATTGAGGTGACGCGATTACCGACAGGGCCTATGTAGCGCCAGCGCAGCGTTTCGGTATTTGGTTGTTGCGCCAGGACTTGAATCCCTGCGGCGACCGAAATGAATAACACGACTGAGTAAATGGCGAGACGTTTGGAAAAGAACATGATAGATGGGCTCCTTCTTTTGATTGGGCGATTGAGCGGAGTCCGTTTTCTATCGAGAAATTCTGCGAAAGTCAATAGCTTTTCCGTTGCCTCTGCATTTCAGGTTCTTCAAAGTCCAATGTCCAACGTCCAAGGTCCAATGTCCATCTTATTCAACGGTTAATGGAAATTGGACGTTGGACATTGGACTTTGGACATTGGACAGCTCAAGGGTAATCTAACAACAGGTATTTTTGGCGTATGAACACGAACAGAAAAGCTTTAATTATTGTCGATGTGCAGAACGATTTCTGCCCCGGCGGTTCGCTGGCAGTGGCAGATGGTGATGAGGTTGTGACGCCGCTCAATCGTCTCGCGCAGCAGTTCCTGGAGCGCGGTGAACCGGTCTACAAAACGCGCGATTGGCATCCGCCAAAAACGAAGCACTTCGCTGACTACGGCGGGACTTGGCCGGTACACTGTGTTCAGGGCACGCAAGGTGCCGAGTTCCATCCGGATCTGCTGGACGATCCACGCGAAACGATTATTTCCAAGGGAGTTGACGAGCGGGCAGATGGTTATTCAGGATTCGACGGGACGAATCTCGCGCGCCTGTTGCAGGAAGAAGATGTCGATGAAGTGTGGGTTGGTGGCCTCGCTACGGACTATTGCGTCAAGCACACTGTGCTCGATGCACTAAAGTCTGGCTTCCAGGTGAAAGCGCTCGCCGAGGCAATGCGGCCCGTGAATATAAATCCCGATGATGGCCGCAGCGCCGTTGAAGAAATGCGCGCGGCCGGCGCCGAGATTGTTGGAGATGAAAAGAAAGCTGCCGGTGCGGCGGCGTAGCCCCGCCGTTCAGTG
>Ga0126384_10003118_pt1 | contig 10071 bp, 10 predicted proteins | sample PanSoiMetPlot_36_FD_92543 | JGI IMG/M metagenome (GOLD analysis project Ga0126384, IMG submission 92543) | Tropical forest soil microbial communities from Panama - MetaG Plot_36 | ecosystem: Environmental > Terrestrial > Soil > Tropical forest > Bulk soil | place: Panama | collected 2016-02-17 | reverse complement strand
CGTCGATCGAAGGCCACACCGGCGCGCACGGTAACCCTGAGCCTAGCACGTGCCCGCCCACCCACGGCCGGCCGCGGACGATCAGGTCCGGATACGGCGAGACGCCCTCGCGCGCCGCCGCTAGCGTGAAGGGCGGACATGCGCGCGCGATATTTCCACGGCTGGAACGTGGTCGGTGCCACCTTCGTGATGGCGTTCCTGAGCTTCGGCCTCGGCTTCTACGGGCTCAGCGTATACGTGGCGACCCTGCAGCGTCTCCACGGTTGGTCGGCCTCCGTCGTGTCGGCGCCCGTCACCGTCTACTACGTGGCGGGTGCGCTCCTCACCGCGGTGATGGCCGATCTCTACGCGCGCTTTGGCCCTCGCGCCGTGGTCGCTACCGGCGGCGTCGCCATGGCGGCAGGCCTGCTCCTCCTCGGTCGCGTGGCGACGCCCTGGCAGCTCTATCCAGCCTTCCTCGTGATGTCGGTGGGCTGGGGCGCCATGAGCGGTGCGGCCATCAACATCATCCTCGCGCCGTGGTTCGAGCGCCGCCGCGGCCTCGCGGTGAGCCTCGCCTTCAACGGGGCCACGCTGGGCGGCGTCTTCGTCACCCCCACGCTCCTCCCGCTGATCGACGCGCTGGGCTTCCGCCGCGCCCTCGCCGTGGCGGCCCTCGCCCAGCTCGCCGTGCTCGCGTTGGCGGCAAGGGTGATGGGACGCGGCCCCGACGGCGATCCCGCGCTCCCGTCACGCCGCGCTGCTCCGGCGGGTGAGGGAGTGCAGTGGCGACGCGCCGCGCTCCGCACGTGGCGCTTCTGGAGCGTGTCCGCGCCCTTCGCCCTCGGCCTGGCTGCGCAGGTGGGCGTGCTTACGCATCTGGTTGCCCTGGTGGCGCCAAGGCTTGGCACGAGCACGGCCGGGCGCGCGGTGAGCGCGGCCACGGCCGCCGCGGTGCTCGGCCGGCTGGGCACGGGTTTCGTCGTCGACCGCCTGAGCCGTCGCGGCGTGGCGAGCGCGACCCTCTGCATCCAGATGGCCGGCCTCGCCCTCCTCGCGTGGGCGCCCTCGGCCGCCATCGTCTACGCGGGCTGTGCCCTCTTCGGTCTCGGGGTGGGGAATCTCACCACGCTGCCCGGGCTCGTCCTGGCCGTCGAGTGGCCGCGCGAGCGCTTCAGCTCGCTGGTCGGACTCGTGGTGGGAATCAACCAGTTCATCTTCGCCTTCGGACCGTCGCTGGTCGGCGTGGTGCGCGACGCCGCCGGCGGCTACCCGGCGGCGCTCGCCGTGTGCATGGGGCTCGAGGCGCTCGCCGCCGGCCTCGTGCTGCTCGGGCCCGGCCGGGTCAGCGAGCGCGCCGCGCCGCTCCCGGCGCGTACACCTCGGGGTTGACCACGTTGATCGGGCGCTGCCCCGTGAGCACGCGCGCCACCTCCTCGCCGCAGCGCCGCGGCACCTGGGCCACCGCGGGCGAGGAGAAGTAGGCCGCGTGCGGCGTGGCGATCACGTTGTCCATGCCGAGGAGGGAGTTGTCGGCGGCCACGGGCTCGCGCTCCCACACGTCGAGGGCGGCGCCGGCCAGCCGCTTCTCCCGCAAGGCCTGGGTCAGGGCATGCTCGTCCACCACGGGCCCCCGCGAGGTGTTGATGAGGATGGCCGTCGGCTTCATGCGCTTGAAGAAGGTCTCGCCGATGAGGTGATGCGTCTCCGCGTTGAGGAGGGTGTGCACGGAGACATAGTCGGAGCGCTCGGCCAGCGTCTCGAGGGAGACCCGCTCGACGCCGAGCTCCCGGAAGCGCGCGTCGTCCACGTAAGGATCGTGCGCGATCACCTTCGTCTCGAAAGCTGCCACACGACGGGCGAAGGCGCTGCCGATGTTGCCCAGCCCCACGATGCCCACCGTCTCGCCATGCAGCGAGCCCGTCCACGCGCCGGGCACGCCGCCGCCCCACTTCCCAGCGTGCACGTTGCGGTCGAGGGTGATGATCTTGCGGTTCCAGGCGAGGAGGAGGGCGAGGGCGTGGTTGGCGACCTCGCGCACCCAGATGTCCGGCACGTTGACCACGATGACCCCGAGGTCGGTGGCGGCGGGGACATCGATGACGTCGTAGCCCACCCCTGTTCGCACCACCACCTTGAGCCCTTCCAGGGCGCTCATCACTCCGCGGGTCACCGGGGTGGAGGAGATGATGAGGGCGTCGGCGTCGCGGGCGCGCCCGACGATCTCATACTCGTTGTCGAGGAAGGAGAGCGTGGTGAGGCGAGCGGGCACGTGCGCCACCGCGGCCTGACAGTCGGCGTAGTCGCGCTCGGCGCGACCCTGAATCACATAGACGTGCTGCGTCCGGTCGGTCATGAGGTCTCCCGTAACGGTAGGCTCAGTCGATGCCGAAGATGCGGGCGGCGTTGCCGAAGAGCCACTTCTCCTTGACGGTGTCCTTGAGGGGGAGGGCGAGGTATTCCTGGATGAGCGTCTCGTGCGACTGCCCCACCAGCCCCGCGGAGAGGCCGACGAGGACCTTGTCCTGAATCAGCGTGTTCCCGAACTGGATGAGCATCTCCCACCCCGAGCCACGCTGGCCGAGATACTTGGCGCGGTGGGCGGAGGTGTCGAGGTGGAGCTTAGGATGCCGGCGCACGAGGGCGACCATCTCGTTCACCCACGGCCATCCTCCGAGGCCGCCGATGATGGTGAGCTCGGGAAAGTCGATGGCGACCTGGTCGAGGTGGCGCGGGTGGCCGAGATCGTAGGGGCGATCCGTGGCGTAGTTCATCGACGAGTAGATGCGCACGGGGATGTCGAGCTCCGCGGCCTTGGCGTAGAGGGGGTAGTAGCGCCGATCGCTGGCGGGAATGCCGTCCACGAGGGCGGAGACGCCGAGGGCCTGGAACTTCTCCTCGCGCACGCGCCGCTCCAGCTCGCGCACACCCTTCATGCCGATGAGGCCACTGATGCGGGCCAGGCCGATGAAGCGATCCGGATACTCATGGAGGAGCCCGGACAGCTCGTCGTTGGTCACCCCGAAGGGGACGGAGCGCACGATGCCCGCGCGCTCGAGCATCTCCACGTAACGGGAGAGCTCGGTGGCCGGTCGCGCGTCGCCGCCCTCCGCACGCGAGCGGAAGATGCGGCCGTAGTTGGCCATGCCGTAGCCCGCCGGACGGTCCGCGGCGGCGGGAGGGGCCGCGCTCGCGACAGACGCGGTGTTCTCGTTCTTGGGGATGCTGCACTCCATGTCGATGACTCGCATCAGGATCTCCTTCGTGGGGGGATGCGAGGCGTGGCCGCTCCGATCGCCTGCCGGAGTCGAGGCGGCGCCACCTCGCGATAGGCTTGCTGGACCAACGACGCCACGAGCTTCCAGTCCGGACGCCCGTCGATGCGAACGCCTACCCAGCCGCGCCCGCCGACGTAGGGCGGGCGGAAGAAGCGCTCGGCGTCGAGGAAGATCAGCGATTCCTGCTCGCCGAGAGGCGCGGGCAGCCACACCGCGAGGTGATCGGCGCCGTGATGATGATCGTCGAGCTGCGCGAAGAGCTTGCCCTTCACGCGCCAGGTCGGCTCGCCCCATGCGACCTTCTCGGTGGTCTCGGGCAGGGCGAGGCAGATCCGGCGCAGGCGCTCGACGGGCGTGCGCGCGGTCCTCTGCGTCGATCGTCGCCGCGTGGTCATGGCCAATGATTCTAGCCCCAAACGATGCTATGGTGTCGCCCACCATGAACGACGCCCTCACCAACGAGACGGTGGAGCTCCTGCAGCAGATGATCCGCAACGCGTGCGTGAACGACAGCACCGTGGAATCCGGCCAGGAGGTGCGCAACAGCGATCTCATCCGAGCCTACCTCGGCCAGAGCGGGCTCGACGTCGAGGTCTACGAGCCCGAGAGCGCTCCCGGGCGCAAGAGCCTGGTCGCGCGCATCGAGGGCACGGATCCCGCTGCGCCCACCCTCTGCCTCATGGGGCACACCGACATGGTGCCGGTGACCCCCGAGCACTGGACGCGCGATCCCTTCGGAGGCGAGCTCGTGAACGGCGAGGTGTGGGGGCGCGGCGCCCTCGACATGCTCAACCTCACCGCTTCGCAGGCGGTGGCGCTCAAGGCCCTGGCCCGGAAAGGCTGGCGGCCTCGCGGCACTCTCGTCTGCGCCGACGAGGAGGCGGGCGGGGTGTACGGCGCCGGGCACGTGTGCAAGCGGCACTGGGATGCCCTCCGCGCCGACTATCTCCTCACGGAGAACGGCGGAACCGTGAGCTCGCACGGCGGCGAGACGAGCGTGACGGTGCACGTGGGTGAGAAGGGCGTGGCCTGGCGCCGGCTGCGCGTCACGGGCACGCCGGGCCACGGCTCCATGCCCTACGGCGCCGACAACGCGCTCGTCAAGGCCGCCCACGTGGTGAGTCGTCTCGCCGACTATCGTCCCGCTCCCTACGTGGACGAGCTCTGGCAGGGCTTCGTGAACACGCTCGGGGTCGATCCCGCCATCAAGGAGGCGTTGCGCGATCCCGCCCGCGTGGACGACGCCATCGCGAAGCTGCCCAAGAGCGTGGCGCGCTTCGCGTGGTCGGCGACGCACACCACCTTCTCGCCCAACATCTGCCGAGCCGGGGTGAAGACCAACCCGACGTGGTCGACATCGAGGTGGACATCCGCACCATCCCCGGCGACAACGAGGACGAGGTGCGCCGCCACATCGACAAAGCTCTCGGCGATCTCTCGGAAGAGGTCGCAGTCGAGAAGCTCTACTCCAAGCAGGCCTCGGCCTCCCCCACGGCACGCCCCTCTGGAATGTGCTCGCGAAGGTGGTGGACGGGCACTACCCCGGGGCGAAGCTCCTGCCGCGCATGATCGTGGGCTTCACCGACGCGCCCTACTTCCGCGAGCACGGGGCGGTGGCCTACGGCTTCGGGCTGTTCTCGCGTGCGCTCACCGCGGATGCCATGGCGGGCCGCTTCCACGGCAACGACGAGCGCGTGGACGTGGAGTCGCTCGAGCTCACCACGCAGGCGTGGCTCGACACCTGCGAGCTGTTCCTCGGATAGGCGACCTGCAGACCTAACCCGGACTATTCACGAGCTTGTGAGCGCGAGACGGGCGGGGCCCGTCGGTGGGGGCAGGGGTGCGCTCATGCTGCGTCACCCGCTCGCCTGATTCGCAGCCCTGCGGGCTGCGCGCAGGACGAGGGGGTCCCACTCCGCCTGAGCGCACCCCTGCCCCTGCCGCCACCCGCCCGGCCGCACGCGGAGTCGTGAATAGTCCCGGCTAGGTCTGCAGGTCGCCCACGGCGGCGGCGAGCGTCTCCAGCTCTTCGCGCCAGGAGGCGGGCGGCACCACCGGCCGCAGCACGAACTTCGAGAATCCCACGGCGATGAAGCGCTCGATGAGCTGCCGCACTGCAGGCAGCCCCACCGGCGTGAGCTCGAGGGAGCGGGGCCGGCGCGCGGCCATCACGCGCGCGGTGGCGGGATCGATGGGCGCGCGGGCGTAGCCGATGCTCATGCCGAAGTGCTCTGGGCTGATCGAGCGCTCCGCTTTCGCCGCCGCCTCCTCGATGACCACGCGGCCCCCCGCCGCTTCTTCCGGCGTGCACAGCGAGGGCAGCCAGCCGTCGGAGAGGCGGCCGCAGCGCTCGAGGGCCGCCGGCATCGTGCCGCCCAGCCACACCTCGAGCGGTTGCTGGACGGGAAGCGGCGAGAGCTTCACGTCGCGGAAGCTCCCCGCCGCGCCCTCATGGCTTACCGTCTCGCCCGCCCACAGCCGTCGCAGCAGCGGCAGCGCTTCGTCGATGACGGCGCCGCGCCGCTTCGGCTCCACGCCGATCGCGTCGCGCTCCGGCGGATAGGTCAGCCCGGGCACCAGTGTCACGAGGAGCCGGCCGCGGCAGAGCACGTCCAGGCTGGCGAGCTGCTTGGCCAGGCGCACCACGTTGCGTCCCGGGAGGAGCATGGTCGTCCCGAGTTTCACGCGCGGATGGGCCGCCCCCGCCCACGCCAGGCCGACCACGGGATCGATCACGGGCCCGGTGAGCACCTCGGAGAGCCAGAGCGAGTCGAAGGCGCACTCGTCGATGCTCTCCACCAGTTCGGCAAGGGCGTCGGGATTCGACGCGGCGCCCGCGGCTCCCACTCCGATGCGGACCTTCATGGCGCGATTCTAGCCTCTTTCGGGCGTCACTTTTCGGCGAGATGCCACACGCCGTCCCAGTCGGGCGCCGGGGGCGCCGCGGCGAACATTGCGCTGCGGTCGCGCAGCACGGCTGACGGCCCGTCGCCCGGCACAAGCTCGAGGCACTTCGCGAAGCACTGCCCCGCCCCGCCCCAGTCGCGCCGGCGATAGGCCTGAAGTCCCTCCACGTACAGCTCGCGCAACTGAAGGAAAGCCGCGTCCACCTCGCCCGCGCGCCCCACCAGCTCGTAGATCCGCACGGACTCGCTCTTGCCGGCCACCACCACCATGTCGAGCTCGCGCCCCTCGACGACGGTTTGGGCGAGCCGGTAGGTCTCTTCGGCGAGGATCACGCTGGTGCCGTAGACCTTGTTCACGCCCTCGAGCCGCGAGGCGAGATTGGTGATGTCGCCGATGGCCGCGAAGGACTTGGCCGTCGGTGCGCCCACCGTGCCCACCACAACCTCGCCGGTGGCCAGCCCCATGCGCACCGTGAGCTCGGGAATGTTGCGGCGGAGCCCGAGGAGGTCCGGCAGCTCGGGGCGCAGGGCAGCCACCGCCTCGCGATGGGCGAGGGCGGCGAGGCAGGCGGACGCCGCATGATCGTCCCCCGTGGAGAAGGGCGGCGCCCAGAAGGCCATCACGGCGTCGCCGATGTACTTCTCGAGGACGCCATTGTGAGCACGGATCTGCTCGGCGACCACGGTGAAGTAGCGATTGAGGAGCCGGACCATGGCGGAGGCGGTGAGCTGCTCGCTGATGGTCGTAAAGCCCTTGAGATCGGAGAAGAGGATGGTGGCAACGCGACGCTCTGCCTGCTCCATGTCCTTCGACGTGTCGATGAGCTGGGCGACCACGCGCGGGTCGACGTATTTGCCGAAGGTGTCCTTGATCCGCTCCTTGGTCCTGAGCTCCTCAGCCATGCGATTGAAGGCCTCAGCGAGCTGCCCGATCTCGTCACTGCTCGTCACCGGTACCTTCACGGCGAGGTTGCCCGCCTCGATGGCCTTGGCCCCGTCCACCACTCGCCACAGCGCCTGCACGAGCCGTCGGGCGCCCATGGCGCTCAGGCCGAGGCCGATCACCACCGCCACCGCGAAGAGGACCACGTTGAGGCGGAGGATGCGCGTCTGCTGCTCGTAGGTATGCTCCGTGGACACTCGGCCCAGGGCCACCAGCTCCGCCCGGAGCGCGGCCATGTCGGGACCGAAGGCCTGCTCGTACTTCTCGAACTGACGCGACAGCGCGGTGGCGTCAGCGAGCTTGCCCGTGTCGTAAGCGGCCTCGACCTGGCCGCCCAGGGCGAGAAAGGGCTCCTCGTAGCGTTTCAGGTACTCGAGCGAGCGCTGGACCTTGGCGAAGACCAGCCGATCGTTCGCGTCGGTGCGCGGATCATTGAGCGCGCGGCCAAGGAGGGCGGCTGCACTGTCGAAATCGGCGGCGATGCGCTCGCGCGTCTTCTGCAGTTGTCGGCGCTGAACGTCGGCGGTGGCGCTCTGCCGGTCCGGCTCGCGCAGGAGCCGCTCGACAATCAGCTCGTATTTGTCGGTCGCCACGTCGAGGTCCGCGATGGTGGCGGCGATCGGCAGATGGTAGTCGATGATCGCCGCGACTTTGCGGCTGCTGTGCTCCTGCATGATCACCGAGCTGACGAGTACGACGGCGAAGAGCAGCAGGAGAACGGCCGAGATGGCGAGGATCTTGACGCGCACCGTCATATGACGTGCCGATCCTGACAGAGGGATGGAGCGGAGTCAAACAACGCGATGCCCGGGCGGGCTCTGGCTCAGGGGGGTGCCTCCCGGCGGCTAGGAAGCGAGCTTCGTGGCGAGCAGCTTCAGGTCCTGCGCGTTCACGTCGGAGACGAGGGCGTAGCCGAGCTCGCCCTCGCGCCACAGCAGCACGTTGAAGCCCCGCGCGGAGGCACGGTAGACCTCCTCGTGGCCGACGCGCTCGAGGCCGCTCGTGGGCCAGGGCAGGCCGTTCGCTTTAAAGACGAAGAGCGAGATGGTGTGGAGGCGGCGGCCAAAGACGAAGGTGGCGGCCTTGCGGTCCACGAAGTAACCGACGGCGCCCCCGTGGAGGGGGAACTCCTCGTCGCCCCCAAAGCGGATGGCGGGACCGAAGTCGAGCTTGCCCGTGAACCACGGGATGACCTGATGAATGCCGCCGCTCTCCACCTCGAGCGGGCGCTGGCTCTGAAGGAGCCGCACGTGGTCGTTGACGGCCTCGGTCACCATGACCGCGCTGCCTTGGCCGTGCGGAGAGAGGAGCTGGAACGCCACGGGCACGACGAGGAGGAGCACGGCGGCGGCGAGGGCCGCAGGGAGGAGCACCCGCGGCCACGGGCGCCGGGCCGCTGATGGCGCCGGGGCGGACGCGGAGGGCCACCGCGCGATGAGCCTCCGCTTGAGCCCAATGGGCGCCGGATACTGCGGGGTGCGGCGTTCCAGGAGGAGGGTCAGCTCCCGCTCCACCAGTTCCGCCTGCGCGCACTCGACGCAGCCGTCGATGTGACGGCGCACCTCGGTGGCGACGTCTCCCCCGAGCTGGCCACGCTGAAAGTCGAGCAGCTGATCGCGCACGTCGTGGCAGTCCATACTCTGTCCTATCGTTTCCAGTCCTTGAGGAGCCCGCGCAGGGCGGCGCGGGCGCGGGAGAGGCGCGACTTCACCGTGCCCACGGCGCAGCCGAGCACGTGCGCAACCTCCACCTCCGTGAGGCCCTCGAGGTCGAGGAGGATCACCGTGCGCGCGTCCTCGGCGAGCATCATGAGGGCGCGCTCGATCTCCTCGGCCACGACCTTGCGCAGCCGGTCGAGCTCCACCTCGTCCTTGGCGCGGCCCACGTCGGCGGGACCGTAGCCGGTGGGCGCGACGGTGTCAAGGCCGCCCACGGTGGGGTTATTGCGCTGCCGCCGGTACTGGCTGATGAAGGTGTTGCGGAGGATCCGGAAGAGCCAGGCCTTGAGATTGGTGCCGGGGGTGAACTGCGAGGCGCTGCCCAGGGCACGGCTGTACGTCTCCTGCACCAGGTCTTCCGCGTCGGTGTCGTTGCCCGTAAGGTAGCGCGCGAGGTTGTGCAGGGCGTCCGCATAGGCGAGGGCCTCGGGCCCCAGATCTCCTGCCGCCGGCTTCCCATCGCTGCCCGGCATGCCTCTACGATACCGCGGCTCAGCGCGGCTTGCGCGCCCGCACGAGGAGGAAGGTGGGGCGCCGGTCTTCGTCCGCGAAGTCGGGACGGCACCGGAGCGTCTCAGCGTCGGGGACGGGCTCGAGCACCCGCTCCACCACGAGGCCCGCATGGACGAGGCCATTGACGAGGGTGGCGAAGGTGCGGTGGTACTTGCGCACGCCGTCCACGAACCAGCGCTGCGCGCGCAGGCCTTCGTCGGCATAGCGATCCAGCGCCCAGTGCAGGCGGCGCCCCTCCGCGTCCGTCACCCAGCCGGTGGCGGGGTCGATGGCCGTGTAGATGGGATGCTCCGTCGAGTAGACGAGCACGCCGCCCGGCGTCAGCCAACGTGAGATGCGACGGACGAGCCCCGCATAGTCCTCCACGTAGTGCAGGGCGAGCGAGCTGACCACCAGATCGAAGCGCTCGGAGTCGAACATCACGTGCTCGAGCGCCTCGCGGCGATAGGTGATGCGCGGATGGGCGCGCTCGGTCTGAGCCAGCGCGAGCATGCGCTCGGAGAGGTCCACGGCGACGACCTTGGCCGCCCCTTGCTCGGCCAGGTGCAGGGCGAGCTGGCCGAGCCCGCAGCCGAGATCGAGCACGCGCTTGCCGTCGACGTCTGGGAGAAGAGCTATGAAGTCCGCGTGCTCGACGGCGCGCGTCCAGCCGGGGCCGAAGCGCTCGAGCGTCGCGTAGCCAGCGAGGAATTCCGGGTCGTCGTAGATGTTCTGTGGCGCGTCGCCCACGGCCG
>Ga0126384_10003117_pt1 | contig 10072 bp, 6 predicted proteins | sample PanSoiMetPlot_36_FD_92543 | JGI IMG/M metagenome (GOLD analysis project Ga0126384, IMG submission 92543) | Tropical forest soil microbial communities from Panama - MetaG Plot_36 | ecosystem: Environmental > Terrestrial > Soil > Tropical forest > Bulk soil | place: Panama | collected 2016-02-17 | reverse complement strand
CGGCGCTGTCAATTCGCCGGCGCGGCCGGGGGCTCGTCGAGCGCCGGCCGGGTGGCGCGCCCCACCTGCGGTTGGCCGCGATCTCGGCGGTCGTGAGCGCGCACACCAGAGGCGGCTCGCGATGGTTTTGTGGCGTGCTCTAGCGGTGCAGTCGGCACGGGCTCGCAATGACCCGGCCGGCGATTTGCGCGCCGATCAGGCAGCGCGGCTCTGCAACAGGGCCGCCGGTCCCTAACGGCCACATGGTTTTGGTAACCCTTAGCGGCCCTGATCGCCTCAATGTCTCGACAACTCCCGTATAATTCCGGCATGATGCTAGCCGCACCAATTTGCAGGGGGTAAGGAGCGTCGCGGCGACGCCAGGCAACGGCTCGTCCATGTCAACGCAATTCATGCGGCTGCTGTTGATCGCAATCGTGTTTATCGCGATGGTGATTGCCGTTCCCCTGCGCGGGTTGCATAGCCAAACGGCCTCCGACGCACCGGTGTTGCTGATCGACATTAAGGGCGCGATTGGCTTCGTAACCGCAGCTTATTTCGCCAAAGCGCTTGAGCGTGCCGCCAGCCAGGGCTCACCGGTGGTGCTGGCTCGGCTCGATACACCGGGCGGTCTGCTTAAGTCCACGCGCGAGATGATCCACGCCATTCTTGCCTCGCGCGTGCCGGTGGTGATGTACGTTGCGCCGGGCGGGAGCAGGGCGGCCAGCGCCGGCACCTATCTTCTCTATGCCTCGCACATCGCTGCGATGGCGCCCGGCACCCACCTGGGGGCGGCCACGCCGATTGCGCTATCGGCGCCTGGGCTGCCCAGCTCACCGCCACCGTCCAAGTCCGAGAAGCAGACCGGTTCCGAGCCCGCCAGCACCGCCGAGCGCAAGAGCATCAATGATGCTGTGGCCGACATCCGTGCATTGGCCGAGATCAGGGGCCGCAACGCCGATTGGGGCGAGAAGGCGGTGCGTGAGGCGGCGACGCTAACGGCGACGGCGGCCCTCAAAGAGAATGTGATCGACCTGATTGCAAGTGATGTCAACGAACTAATGTCCAGTATCGACGGGCGTTCGATCAAGACGACCAGCGGGGAAGTGCAACTCGCCACCAAGGGGCGGCCGGTGGTGGAGATAAAGCCCGATTGGAAGCTGGACGTGATGACGGCGATCACCGATCCGAATATTGCCCTCATCCTGCTGATGATCGGCATCTATGGCATCATTTTCGAATTCTTGACGCCAGGCGCGATTGCGCCCGGGGTGGTGGGTGGCGTTTGTCTGATTGTGGCGCTGACAGCGCTGTCGGTCCTGCCGGTCAATCTGGGCGGATTGGCGTTGCTGCTGTTGGGCGTTGCGCTGATGGTCGTTGAGGCCTTCGCACCCAGCGTCGTCATCGGCTTGGGCGGGCTCATCGCCTTTGTGCTTGGGGCGCTGTTCCTGTTCGATCCGGGCGATACCAATGTCCAGGTTAGGGTCTCTTGGCAGGTGCTCGTTGCGATGGCGGCGCTCAGCGCCGCATTCTTGACGGGTGTATTGGGTTTGGCCATGCGCGCGCGCCGTCGCCCCGTGCGAACAGGCCCGGAAGACCTGATTGGGAGCACGGGCAAGGTCGTGGATTGGGCACAGGACCGGGGCCATATCCTGGTATTGGGTGAAACCTGGGCGGCGCAATCGGGCCACGACCTTGCCAGGGGCCAGCAGGTGCGGGTCGTGGGTCGCAGCGGGCTGACGCTCGAGGTCGAGCAAAGCACCTGATTAGAGTAGGAGGCATGTCAGACATGGATGCTCTGGGTTCATTCCTCACAGGCGCACTTCCGCTGGTCGTCATTGTAGCGATTGTCGCCTACTCCATTCGCATCCTGCGCGAGTATGAGCGGGCCGTTGTGTTTCTGCTCGGTCGCTTCTGGAAGGTAAAAGGTCCTGGCCTCGTGGTTATCGTGCCGTTCATTCAGCAGATGGTGCGAATGGACTTGCGCACGCGCGTGCTCGACGTGCCGCCGCAGGATGTCATCTCCAGGGACAACGTTTCAGTCAAGGTCAATGCCGTGGTCTACTTCCGTGTGATAGACCCCGAGAAGGCGGTCATCCAGGTCGAGCAGTACGAGGCCGCAACCAGCCAGTTTGCCCAGACGACGCTGCGTTCGGTGCTAGGGCAGCACGACCTCGATCAGATGCTGGCGGAACGCGAGAAACTCAACACGGAGGTGCAACACATCCTGGACGAGCGAACCGACGCGTGGGGCATCAAGGTCAGCAATGTCGAACTCAAGCACATCGATCTCAACGAGAGCATGATCCGCGCCATCGCCAAGCAGGCCGAGGCAGAACGTTTACGGCGCGCCAAGATCATCGACGCCGAGGGTGAGTTGCAGGCCGCCGAGCGCCTGGCCCAGGCGGGCGAGATCCTCTCCAGGCGACCCGAGGCCATGCAGCTTCGCTATCTTGGTACGCTGCTCAATATCGCCGGCGAAAAGAGCTCAACCATCGTCTTTCCACTGCCGATAGACTTGGCAAGGTCGCTCGGGCTCGGGCAGAAGGGTTGAGCGGCAAGCAAGAGCCTGCGTGCTGCGAGCTCAGGTTGGGCCAGGCGGGACGGGAATTTTGCAGGGCGAGGCGCGGAGGTTCCGGTACCCCGGGGGTAAAGGGGCGCCCGGCCGGGTCCAAGGCCGCGGTTAGCGTGCCATCGGTCTGACATGACGGCGAGGCTGCCAACTCGCCGCCCTCCCTCCGTCATCAAATGCTCGTGTTCGCCTCCAGTCAGACATGTTGCCATGCGCAATAGAAGAAAGCGGGGTAGCAACGCTGGGTGGAGGAAATTATGCGTCTCGTCAAGCTGGGTTACCTGCTTGCGGTTGTCGTATTGATATTGGCGAAAAATCAGGTTTCCGCACAAGAGATTAAGATCTCGCATCAGTGGGCCGAGGGCACCGATGGCCGGGATCGCGCAGCGCGTGTCTTCGTTCAGGAGGTCGAGGGTCGTGCCAAGGACTTGAAGTTCCGCATCTATCCAAACTCGTCGCTCAAGATCAAACCCACCGAGGTGTTCGCCGCGCTGCAAAGCAACAAGCTTGAGATGGCCATCTATCCGCTGACTTATGCCGCCACCCAGGTGCCTGAGTTCTCACTTGCCGGGCTGCCCGGGCTGGTGCCCGATCTCAATGCCGCGCAGGCTCTGAAGGGCACTGAGATCCACGAAATGCTACAGGCCATTGCCGAGGCCAACGGCATTCACATTGTGACCTGGTGGTGGGCGCCGGGCGGACTTTTCGCCAAGAATCGCCAGATCACGGAACCGGCCTCGGTTCGCGGTCTCAAAATGCGCGCCGCCGAGCCGCTATTCGAACTGATGCTCAAAGAGGCGGGTGCCAGCATCAGCAGCATGCCGTCGACCGACATCTACACCGGCTTGCAGTCGGGCTCGCTCGACGCCATCGGGACGACTTATGAAGCCTTCATGTCGTTGCGGCTGTTTGAGCAGGCGAAGGTCGCCACCCTCGGCACCTCGCTGTTCATGGCCTTTTGTCCACTGGTGGCGTCTCTCGAAACCTGGAACCGCCTGACGGCCGAACAGAAGGCCGCGGTCGAAGAAGCAGCTGCCATATCCGATGCGTACTTCGAAACCGTAGAGCGCGATCTCGAGCGTCGGGTTGTGGTGGCACTGCGCAACGCCGGGGTCGTCATCCACCGGATGAGCAAAGACGACTACTTGGCTTGGTTGGGGCTGGCGCAGAAAACGGCATGGGTCGAATACACCAGGCTCAATCCGCGCGCTCAAGAGCTCCTCGTCAGCTCGGTGCGCACGTTCTTGCAGAAGTTCGCCGACAAGGACGACGACAAGTCATTCGATGAAATTCCAAAAAACTAGGGCCGCGGCAGGATCCATCCTGCTCGCGATCGCCGCTAGCACTGTTGCGCCAGGTGCGAGGCAGATGACCCCCGCATGATCGATGGCCGTGCGCCAACCACGGTCGCGCGACCTGGCGCTCGAGCGTGCCTGGAAACGCGGCCGTGGCTAAAGCTTGAACGACTCGAAGGTGGTCGGATGGAACAACTCATCGACCGACAGGCGACGTGACGAAAGTCCTTGCGCATGGTGGTGGTGCAGGAAGTTGTCGAGCACCTTGCGGTTGGCGCCCACGCCGTAGGACCAGTAATCATGCCCCATCAGGTCGCGAATGCGCTTCAACTGCTCCTCGACGAATGGCATCGTGACTTTGGTCGCCGACGTATCGCTCAAACGCGCAATGGCCGAGGCGTGGGCTTGCCCGAATGCCTTGAGCACCGCAGCCGGAAGCCAGGGGTGCGCGTCGACCAGGGCGCGGCGAATGCCAACCATGTGCATGATGGGAAAAATCCCGGTGCGCGTGTAGTAGTCCGAGGCGGCGGTGGTCGGGTCGGGGAACAGCCAGCCGACCTTGGGGTGGCCGCGCTCGAAGCAGGACGGGACGCGCGGCCCGATGAAGGCATCAATCTCCCCGTCGGCGAGCATTGCCGAAAGAGTGGCGCCCGCAGGTGCGTCCTCGAGCCACACATCGGGTGGGAGCGTGATGGGGATCTTCTCAAGCCGGCCGGCCTCCTCCAGTCCACCGCGGATCCAGCGGATATCGGACGGCTTGACCCCGAAATCATCATCGAGAAGGGCGCGCGCCCACACGTTCGCGGTTAGCTGGTACTCGGCAACGCCGACCCGCTTGCCCTTCAGGTCCGCGGGGGCCTTGATGCGGTCGGTGCGCACGTAAATCGCGGTGTGCCGGAACGCGCGCGACAGGAACGCCGGCACACCCACGTATGGGCAGTTGCCGGCCGCCGTCTTGACGGAGAAGCTCGACAGTGAAAGCTCGCAAATGTCGAACTCGGCGTTGCGAAAGGCGCGAAAGAAAATCTCCTCCGGGCTCAGGTTCATGACCACGGGCGCGACGCCATCGATCGACACGGAACCATCGATCAGGGCACGCGTGCGGTCATAGTCGCCGACGGCGACCGAGAGAGTGAGTTTCGTCATCGTGCCTGCTCCCTCTGATCGGATGACTGTCGCTGGGTCCGAGTTCGATGCGGATGTTGCTCGGTCGTGAAGCGCAGCATCTCTTAACGTCCTGCCCACAAAAAGCTGGTGACGCCGACGATCTCAGGTGTGCCGGGGCGCGGCAGATTGATTTCGCCGGTCACGGTAGCCTGCTGCCCGCGTTCGTGGCCCTAATCACCCCCGTCCAACATGGTGCTCTTCATAGCCGGTGCGTAGCCGGGCTCGACGCGCACATCCACGACCGCGACACCTCCCTGGTCGACGACAGCAATGGCTTGCGCGTAGGCCGGCGCGAGGCCTTCATGCGTGGTGATCGGGCCTAGACCGAGCGCGCCTTGGGCGCGCGCCAGCGACGCCAGATCGATCTGCGGATCGCTCATACGCTGGCCGATCCATTTGTTCTCGATCGGACGGCGCCGCATCCGCGCAACGCGCTCCTGGTGCACCTCGTCGTTATAGAAGCAACGGTTGTTGGCGATCACCAACAGCAAAGGGATCTGGTAGTGGACCGCTGTCCACAAGGCGGTGACGCCCATCAGGAAATCGCCGTCGCCACAAATCGAGATCGGCAGGCGGTCGCTGCCCTTGAGCGCGAGCGCGGCACCCACCGAGATGCCGGGACCGCCGCCGATGCCGCCGCCGCCATCGCCGCCAATGAAATCCAAGGGATGCCGAAATGGCCACCAGCCGCCGTGCCAGGACAGCGGGAGGTGGAGCAGCGAGACGTTGCGGGTTGCAACGGCTTGACGCAGTGCCAAGGCCAAATGTTCGACACTGAGCGGGCCGCTCGGATCAGGTCGCACCTGTGGGGGCGGCGCAACAGCCGCTTTCGGCGCAGCCAGGCCCTCGACCGTTTTGGCAAGCGCGATCGCCACCGCATCGGGATCGGCGGCGACATAGAGATCGACGGGCGCAAGGCCCTGGTAGTCCATGCTCCAGCCATTGTGCACGGTGTGGTCGAGCGAGACGTGGATCACCGCCGCCTTCGGCGGGCTTGGCAGCTTGCGCAACGTGCCGGCCAGATCCACCCAGTCCAGGCTCAGGATTGCTTCGGCCTCAGAGATGGCGCTCTGCGCTTCGGCGGCCGGAGCGAGGATCGCCGGCACCCCGACGTGCAACGGGTGATCGGTCGGGAAACTGGCGCCGATCTTGAGATCGGTGACCACGCGCGCATCGAGCCGCTCGGCCAGCTCGATGCGAGCCGACCAGGCGTCGAGGCTGCGCGAGGCCCGTCCCGCCAGGATCACGACCCGGCGCCCGCTGCCAAGCATGGCACGCATCCGATCGACGGTTTCCGGTGCCGCCGCGGCAGCAACGGGCGGGGTCGAGCGGCGCACGTCGAGCAGCGGCGGCGGCCCCGACAGGTGCTCTTCCTGCAGCGCGGCATCCAGCACGACATACGTCGGTCCTCGAGGGGCAGTGTTTGCGATCCAGAAGGCACGCGCCACCGCTTCCAGCGCAGCCTCCGCGCTCGCCGGCTGATCATCCCATTTGGTGTAACCGCGCACGATGGCGCCCTGGTCGCGCGCGGTATGGATCCAATCGATCCACGGCCGGCGCTTGGCGGCGTCGACCGGACCGGTGGCGCCGATCACCAGCACCGGCATGCGGTCGCACCAGGCATTAAATATGGCCATCGTGGCGTGGAACAGGCCAACGTTGGAATGGACGGCGGCGGCCATGGCGCGACCGGTCACCTTGGCGTAGCCGTGTGCGATGGCGACGGCCGCCTCCTCGTGCAGGCAAAGCAAGAGTTGCGGTTGCTCGTTGCCGAGATAATTGACGAGTGAATCGTGTAGTCCACGAAAGCTCGCGCCCGGGTTGATGGCGATGTAGGGGACATCGAGCACACGCAGCATCTCGGCTACCGCGTCGCTCACAAACTCGGGCGTGTTGCGGTGGATCCCGTCGGCGCGCGGGCGCTCGACTGCTGCCGTGCCGAGATCCAGCTTGGTGTGTCCTTGCGAACTCAAGTGTCGATACTCCCAGACCCGGCAAGCCGGCGGCAGATGCCTAGGCCTCCCAGGCGTAGCGATACCTAGGCGGCCGTGACGCGAGGCTACACTTTGGTATTTGCTGGCGGAAGATCTCAAACGCGGGCTTGGGACGGCGGTCAGCCTTGGGCCAAGCCGGGCTGAGGTGAAGGTTGCTTCGGGCGAAGCCCCAAATCATTCCCCTGCCGCTTCTATCCATTGCGCGCCGACGACGGCACCTCGGCGCGCCGGGGGATGCCTAGGCCGCCACCAGAACGCAGGCTTGCGACAGGCGACCCCTGCAGAAGGTGGAGCGCCAATATCCGGAGGCTCGACGGCAGTTGCCGGGGGAAGACGCCATCAACCGACCGGCCATCAGCGAAGCGTGCCACAACAACACCTTAGCGCCGGGTTACAGCGGCACGGCACAGCTCCGCGCTTCGAAGTGTCCCGCGATGGGTAACCAATGTACGTGCAGGACTTGGAGGACTTGGTTGCGATCGATCGGCCGCAAGCCTTGCTCGACCGCCTTCGATCCGTACGGAAGGGACCTTACGGAGCATTTATCCTATCGCATGACGAGCTTGGTCCGTCGCTTTGGATTTTCATTAACGGTGACGTTGCCTACCTGCACTTTTTGCCAGAATCGCAATCAACAAGTGACCCGGGTTTCCAGCCTTGGGGAATGTTTCCAGAGAATTGTGAAGAAAGCGTCCATTTCGTGCAGATCGATGGCGGCGAGGGGGCTTCGATCACCATGCCCAAGCAAACACTCGTCTCGCTCGAGGTAGCTTACAAGGCAGCGACAGAGTTCCTCAATATGCCAAGCCTCCCAAGCTCGATTCGTTGGTCTGCACTCTGGCGCGAGTAAGCCCAGCTGGTAGGACGCCAGCACGCCTGGGCGCGTCGCCGGCTGGCGATGCAGCCACCTACCGGACTTTCACCGCCGATGACAGAATGTTAGTGTGCATCATAATGACTGCAATCATCGGGAGGGCAGCAAATGGCTCCGCTTAGGCCAATGTCTCGTCGTCGTTTTGTGCAAACGACCGCCGCGAGCTCATTGGCTCTGGCCGGGATGAGCGTGGGTCGCCCGACCAGTGCTCAGCGGCCAAAGCCGAACATTGTCTTCATCCTCGCAGATGACCTCGGCTATGCTGATGTCAGCTGCTACGGTCAACGCGACTATACGACACCAAACATCGACCGGCTCGCACTCGAGGGGTTGAGATTTACCCAGGGTTACTCCAATTCTCCCGATTGCTCAGCCACACGCGTGGCGTTGATGACCGGTCGCTATCAAGCTCGTCTGCCGGTCGGGCTCGAAGAGCCAATGAGCCCGTTAAGTCCCAAGGACGTTGGCTTGCCGCCCAACCACCCGACGCTGCCGTCACTGCTGAAGAAGGCGGGTTACGGCACCACGCTGGTCGGGAAATGGCATCTTGGCTATCTGCCGGATTTCGGTCCATTGAAGAGCGGCTATGATCACTTCTTCGGAATAATCGGCTGTTGTGCCGACTATTTCAATCATGGTGCGGCCGCGCCACAGTCTTACCCGCTGCCGATACCCGGGCTTGCGAGCCAGCTCTATGAGCAGGACGTCCCGGTGGAGCGCCACGGCTACATGACGAACCTGCTGGGTGATCGAGCAGTGCAAACCGTCGAAAGCTATGGCAAGTCGAAGGAACCATTTCTGCTGAGCCTACATTTCACGGCGCCGCATTGGCCGTGGGAGGGTCCCGACGACGAAGCCGAATCCAAGCGAATCCGAAGCATCATCCATCGTGACGGCGGCTCGCAGAAAACCTACGCCGCGATGGTGCAAAGCCTGGACATTAACGTCGGACGAGTGTTGCAGGCGCTCGATGTGAGCGGCCTTGCCAGCAACACCATCGTGGTTTTCACCAGTGATAATGGGGGCGAGCGCTTCTCCAACGTTTGGCCGTTCTCTGGCATGAAGCAAGAGCTGCTCGAAGGCGGGCTTCGCATCCCGGTGATAGCGCGGTGGCCAGGTCATTTCGCACCGGGATCGATCTCCAACCAGGTGATGATCACGATGGATTGGATGCCAACCCTGCTGGCTGCCGCAGGCACCGCGCCGGACGTGGCTTATCCAGCCGACGGTGAAGACATAGGACCGATTACGACCGGCCGCGCACTACCGCATCCGCGCAAGCTTTATTGGCGCTACAAGGCTGGATCGCAGCGAGCAATGCGCGAGGGTAACTGGAAGTACCTGCGGATCGCTAGTAACGAATTTCTTTTCGACGTGATGCAAGACCCGCGCGAACGAGCCAATCTCAGGGATCGCGAGCAAGACGTCTTCGACCGGATGAAAACCGATTGGGAAGCGTGGAACGGCAGCATGCTGGAGGAGCGGTCTCGGCCAGCGAGCTACTTCCATCCAGGCAACGTTCTGGCGGACCGTTACGGTGTGACGAACCCGCCGCCAACCCCGCCGAGCGGTTCGCCCAAGAATTGACCATGTGCTGCACTGCCGAGAAACGCAGCAATCCATTTCCTTTGGCATCAAGACACTCGGGAAGACGCTCGGGCGACACTGTCGAAGCCCCAGACCAATGCGCTCCACCCAGGGAGTTCCGGCGCGTCGGAGGTGACCATCCGGTGATAAATCAGGCTCGGATTGATGGCCGGCGTCGCCCCCACGCGGTGAACATCACTGGCGAAAAGACCGCGAAATCCAGTGCGTTTAGCCGCGCCAGCATGGCATCGACTTCGGCGTCGGTGATCAGCCCCTTCGCCACGGCCTCCCGGCGCACCTGCCAAGGTTCGCCGCATCGAGGCTTGCACCAAGGCTGCCGCCCTCGGACACCGCAAGGTGGCCTTCCATACCGACTTCGGTCAGACCAGCCGCTTTGAGCCAATCGTAGAGTCGGTGTGGCCAGTCCGGCTCGAACCCGCGATCGTCCAGCAGACGCCGGAGTGCCCGCCCTACCTTCCTGAAGCGTTCAGCTTCCGTCGTGTCTGCCACACCATGGCGCGATCGACGATGCGGCCATCGAATTCCTCAATCACCAGCAACGGGGCCTCAGCGCGGCCACCAGTTCAGCGAGCGCATCATGCCG
>Ga0126384_10003116_pt1 | contig 10072 bp, 7 predicted proteins | sample PanSoiMetPlot_36_FD_92543 | JGI IMG/M metagenome (GOLD analysis project Ga0126384, IMG submission 92543) | Tropical forest soil microbial communities from Panama - MetaG Plot_36 | ecosystem: Environmental > Terrestrial > Soil > Tropical forest > Bulk soil | place: Panama | collected 2016-02-17 | reverse complement strand
TCCTGGCTTACGTGCCACTACCAGTGAGGTGAATGCTGGTGGCGGCAGTGTCAGTTTCTGCCCCTCAACAAAGCCCGCCTCGTGAAGCCAACCAATGATCTCTTCTCCTGAATACCCTTCGCCTTCAGGGAAAACCAACAGCATAAACAAAGAAAACAACACTGGTTGCAATGGACTGACCCGGTCCGGGTTCGGCATGATGCCGTGCACTAAGATCTTTCCGCCGGGGTTGAGGGCAGCAAAGGCTTTTTTCACTACCATGCGACAAGTCTGGCGCCCCTCGGTTTGCAGCATGTTCGAGAGCAAAACCGCATCCAGACCCGAGCCGAAATCGTCGGTGAAATAGTTGCCTTCGCGCACACTAACACGGTCGGTCATGCCTTCGCGGGCGATGATCTGGCGGGTGCGCTGCAAGATCGGCGGTAGATCAAAGACTGTCGATTTTAACTGAGGAAACTGGCGGCAGAAAAGGATCGAGTACACCCCTGACCCACCAGCTACATCAAGGAGCGAGCGGCAGCCACTGAGATCAACCAGGCTGCCGATACGTTGGGCCAGGCCCTTGCCCATCTCAAAGAGACCGTGGACATAATTGTCGAGCACCTCAGGACGAGCGTTGAACAGCTCAGCTCCGGTAAGCGGTAACACGGGCTTATCGGTCTTGACGGCCTCAGGCATTTTCTCCCAAGCAGCGTACCGATCGGTGGTCTGCTTGATCATGTTGCCCACGTAGCCTGGTTTACCCTTGACCAAAAACGCATCAGCGAGAGGGGAATTACGGTAACGGTCTCCCTCCTTCACCACGAAACCGAGGGCCGCACAGGCATTTAATGTCCGCTCGACTCCACGCACGGGTAGGCCGGTCTGTGCAGCCACCTCTGCGGCTGTAGCTGGACTGTTACCAAGCGGGGAAAACAGGTCAAGTTGTACTGCACCTAACACGACCGCCGACCGCTCGAATCCGCCTACGATTTCCATCAATACCGGCATTTCTGCCTTGAGAACTTCTGCCATTTTTCCCTCCTAGCTCGCTCGCTATGCTCGCTCTAAGGCTGATGACATGTAACAGTCCTCCTATCAGCAATCAGCCATCTGCCATATGCTTCCGTACATGACGCGGCTATAGTGACACGAAACCTGCGAAGGAGTCTAGCCACATGATTACGATTGAAGAGTTCGGCAAGGTTGAGTTGCGCGTCGCCACCATCAACGCAGCCGAGCCGCACCCCAACGCCGACCGTCTCTTAGTCCTGAAAATTGACCTGGGCACTGAGGAACGCCAACTTGTCGCCGGCATCCGTGCTCATTACGCTCCTGAAGAATTAGTCGGCAAACAGATTGTGGTAGTAACCAACCTCCAACCAACTACCTTGCGTGGGGTCGAGAGCCAGGGAATGCTGCTCGCTGCCTCAGACGGCGACAAAGTCATTGTCTTGAGTCCGGAAAAACCGATCGCACCGGGGTCAAAGGTCAGGTAGGGAAAGTAACAAGGACTGAGTGATGAGTAATGCGTTAAAGAAGCTCCTTTTTTCCTCTCCTTCTTCACTCAGTCCTCATCACTCGTTACTCATTACTCCCTTCACCCTTGCCCGGCAAATCGATCGATGCTGACCACCGCCCGCTCATGCGTTCCGTCGCCGACTTTGGTCCCGTCCTCGTTAAACGCCTCCACCGTAAAGAGCAGCCGGCGTCCCTTGATTTCATTCAGCGTTACCTTCGCCCGTACATTTTGCCCAATCTTGGTCGGCGCTAGGTGCTTGACGTTGACGTGGAAGCCGACGGTTTGCTCGCCGGTATCCATATGGGGAGTGAGAAACTCCACGCAGGTCCCCTCCATGAGTTGGATCATGGCAGGGGTGGAAAACATGCGTGGCGCATTTGGACCTAAGTGCACAATCCCCATCTCGGGCGTGGTGGTTATGGTCTTTTCGGTTGACATGCCGGGTTTGAGTGTGTCTTTCATTCTTCCTCCGTTAAACCGTTCATGCTTCGACAGGCTCAGCACGAACCGAAATTGTATTTCCCTTATTCTATGAACCGTTCGCCCCGAGCTTATCGAAGGGCACTCTTTTTCCTCTACGGCTCAATCGCTGCCCGCGTAATCTCTTTGCGGTCAGACTTGTCCATCGCCTCAGCCGCACGCTCAAGCGGAAACACGGCATCGACCAGTTCATGGTAGGGATACTTGTCGATGTGCTCGGACAAGAAGCGTAAGGCTTTCTGCAGATAATGCGGATTGTAGGTGGCTACACCGATAATGGAGATCGACTTAAAGGTGATCAACGAGGGTGGAAGCGTCACGGTCAGGCCAGGAGAAATGTTGCCAAGCTCTAGCACCCTCCCGCCGTTGCGAACGAGATTGATGGCTTCAAGGAATGCCTCGGGGATACCGGCCACCTCCAGGACCACATCTGCTCCTAGTCCATTGGTCAACTCTCGCACCCGACCGGTTCGGGCTTCCGGAGTTGGATACTCACGTATATCTACAATCTCATCGGCACCAAATGCTTTCGCCCGCTTCAGTCGCAAGTCAACACCGTCAATGGCAATGACCCGCGCGCCACGCGCCTTGGCTACTGCCATAGCGTGGAGCCCCAATCCCCCAGCTCCCTGGACGACTAGCGTCTCGTCGTACCGCAGGTTGCCACGGTCAAGACTGAAGAACACCTGTGAGAGTGCACAGTTCGCCGACGCCGCCGCATGATCCGGCACGTTGTTTGGCACTTTATACACGTGCTGCCCAGGCTGGATGTAGTAATGCGTGCCAAAAGGCGTGTGAAAATGTGGAGGCTCCTGAGGGATCAACCGCTTCGCCCGGATGCTCATGGTTAAACATGCTGCGGCGTTCCCATCGCGGCAATTCATGCACAGACCACAGGTGCGATAGTAAACCGGCGCGATGCGGTCCCCTTCCTTCAAGGGCTGACCGGCTGTATCGGTGGTCACTCCGTTACCGAGTTTGTACACCCGCCCTACCATTTCGTGACCAGGCATAGCTCCGCGCCTGCCAAACTCGCCGCGCCACATGTGGACTTCCGAGCCACAGATGTTCGTGCGCGAGACTTGAGCGAGAATCGCACCGGGCTCAACGTCGGGTAAGTCGTACTCGTAGAATTCGATTTGTCGTGCTTGCGGGATATAAGCAACCTTGCCTTTCATATGCTCCCTCCTGCTTCACGGAATGAGCGGCAAGGTAGCACGCGTTTCCTGTGCCCGGCAACACCGGCAGGGTTCACTGTTTCTGCGCCTTCCGCAGCGGGTAGATCATTGCCCGAAGCAGTACTGCTCCGAAACCTGCTGGAGAAGGAAATCCCTCCGTGCCTTGTGTTTTTACCTTCACCAAAGCGAGGATCCTTGACTCAATAGACGCAACAGACTCCCTAAACTCCAGAAACTTTCTGGACCCAACGAACCCCACAAACTCACAAAAACGAGGGTGCCCGGTACTCGCCAAACACTTGGCGCATCGCGTCGGAAATCTCGCCCAGCGTTGCATAGGCGCGTACCGCGTCGATAATCACCGGCATCAGGTTGCCACTGCCTCGCGCGGTAGACTCGACCTTCTCTAAGGCAGCTTTGGCCGCGGTTTGGTTACGTTCGGCTCGTACGGCGGCAAGTTTTTTCTTCTGCTGGTCTTCCAGGGTCAGGTCGATCTTGAGGATCTCACCCTGCTCTGCTTCATCGCTGGTGAAATCGTTCACCCCCACAATGACCTGTTCTTCGCTCTCGATCGCCTGTTGATAACGGAACGCCGCCTCATGGATCTCGCGCTGCTGATAACCTATCTCGATAGCTTTGACTGCGCCTCCCACCTTGTCGATACGCTCGATGTACTCGACCGCTTTGGCTTCTAGTTGATCGGTCAGCGACTCGACGAAATAGGAGCCAGCCAGCGGATCGATAGTATCCGCCGCACCTGACTCGTAGGCGATCACTTGCTGGGTGCGCAGGGCGATACGTACAGCGGCTTCGGTCGGCAGGGCCAGCGCTTCATCCTTCGAGTTGGTGTGCAAGGAGTTAGTACCACCGAGCACGGCAGCCAGGGCCTGAAGGGTCACACGCATAATGTTGTTGTCAGGTTGCTGCGCGGTGAGAGTCGAGCCGGCGGTTTGCGCGTGAGTGCGCAGCATCCACGAACGCGGATCTTTAGCGTGGAACCGCTCTTTCATGATCTTAGCCCATAAGCGGCGAGCGGCGCGGAATTTCGCCACTTCTTCAAAGAAATTATTGTGCACATTGAAAAAGAACGACAGACGCGAGGCGAATTTGTCCACATCGAGCCCTGCCTTCACTGCTGCCTCAACGTAGGCGATGCCATCGGCTAAGGTGAAAGCGACCTCCTGGGCCGCGGTCGAGCCGGCCTCGCGAATGTGGTAGCCGGAGATCGAAATAGTGTTCCAGTTGGGTACCTGGTCCGCGCAAAAGGCAAAGATGTCAGTGATAATACGTAACGACGGTTGCGGCGGATAAATGTAGGTGCCGCGAGCGATGTACTCTTTGAGCAGGTCGTTCTGAATCGTGCCGTTCACTTTGTCCCAGCTTACCCCTTGCTTTTCCGCAACCACTAAATACAAGGCAAGCAGGATTGCGGCAGTGGCGTTGATGGTCATCGAGGTGCTGACCTGATCGAGCGGGATACCTCTGAGCAGAATCTCCATATCGGCGAGCGAATCAATTGCTACTCCAGCGCGACCGACCTCGCCGGCGGCCAGGTAGTAGTCGGAATCGCGTCCCATCTGTGTGGGCAGGTCAAATGCCACGGACAGTCCAGTTTGCCCCTGCTCCAATAAATAGAGGTAGCGTTTGTTCGATTCCTCAGCGGTACCAAACCCGGCGTACTGGCGCATGGTCCAGAACCGGCCGCGGTACATAGTGGGCTGCACGCCACGGGTAAAGGGATACTGACCAGGGAAGTCCAGGGCCTGATTGTAGTCCAGGTCAGCGGTGTCAGCCGGCGTATACAAGCGCTTGATCTCGATGCCCGAGGTGGTCTCGAAGCGTGCCCTGCGTTCGGGCGAGCGCCCAAGGGTTTTCTTGACGACTTTTTCTTCCCACTCCTGAGTTGCCTTAGCCACATCGCGGGTATCGCTCATTGGTGTCTGACCTCAATTCGCAAGAATATTGTGCTTTCTGCCTACCGGAAATCGGCCAAAGAGACAACCGGCGGCGGGTTTTCACAGGCGGGAAAATGTTTCGCTCTGTGGATAGTGCAAGAGAAAGAGGCACTGCCTGTTTCTAGAGCAGCAAATTGTTCCCCGCCTGTTCTGCGGATGACCAGGGCTCGCCGGCCAACGAGTTTTATGTCCGTCTAGCCGGTTTGTTACACTGATCCTATGGACCAATTTCACGCTGGTTGGGCTCCTCTCTGAGGGAATACTTCTTGCTGGATCCTCTGAGGAGCTATGCAGCTAGCGCATTTCCTCATATCTTAGATCTGCGCTGTTCATATGAGTGCTGAGGCCATCCACACAGACAGTCGCGTCCGTTTCTCCGACAATTACCGCTTCTCGGCGGGCTCGTACGACGAGATGTGTGCCGCTGCGGGCGGGCTGCGTGCGCACTGGGAATACCTGATCCGTTCCCTTGAGGCTCTGGGCGTTGAGGAACTGGAACGTCGAGAGCAGGAAGCGGCGCGTCTGCTCCGTGAAAATGGGGTGACGTACAACGTCTATGATGACCCCCAGGGAAAGACACGCTTCTGGGAACTCGATCTCGTCCCGGTGCTGTTCACCAGCCAGGAATGGCGCGTTATTGAACAGGGGCTGATCCAGCGTGCCGAACTGCTAAACCTCATCCTGGCCGATCTGTATAGCCCGTGCACGCTGATTCGTAAGGGTGTTCTGCCTCCGGAGTTAATCTATGCCCACCCTGGTTTTTTACTTCCCTGTCACGACGTCCGGCCTGCCGGCGGTTGCCATCTCGCGCTCTATGCTGCGGATGTGGCGCGGGCAGCCAACGGCAGTATCTGGGTTATTGGTGACCGTACCCAAGCGCCGTCTGGCTCTGGCTACGCCCTAGAAAACCGCATCGTCTTGTCGCGCATCTTGCCGAGCCTCTACCGCGACTCGCACGTTCATCGGGTGGCCCTCTTTTTCCGTGCTATGCGCGCCACGTTGACCGCCTTAGCCCCACAACACCGCGAGAATCCCCGCATCGTGCTGCTCAGCCCAGGGCCAGGAAACGAAACTTTCTTTGAGCATGCCTACCTCGCCAATTATCTGGGATGCACACTGGTCCAGGGTGGTGATCTCACCGTGCGTGATAGCCAAGTATGGCTCAAAACTGTCGAGGGGTTGCAACTGGTGGATGTCATCCTGCGGCGCGTTGACGATACTTTCTGCGATCCCCTCGAACTGCGCAAGGATTCCCTCTTAGGGACACCCGGTCTGCTGCAGGCGGCGCGGCTCGGCCACGTAGCGATCGCCAATCCGCTCGGCAGTGGAGTGCTGGAAAATCCGGCTTTAACGGCATTCCTGCCAGGGTTGGCTCGGCACTTGCTGGGTGAAGACTTACGGCTTCCCTCGGTCGCCACTTGGTGGTGTGGCGGAGAGCAAGAGCGGGAGTACGTGCTTGCCAACCTGCACCAACTGGTGATCAAACCCATCTTTCCTCATCCCAGCACTGCTACGGTATTCGGTGCCAGTTTGAGCCTCCAAGCGCGTCAGGCATTGGCTGACCGCATCCGCACTCAACCGCATTTGTTCGTCGGCCAGGAACAGATCGCTCTCTCTACCACGCCGGTGCTGGTCAGGGGTAGCTTGGAACCCCGTCCTCTGGTCCTGCGCAGTTTCCTGGTGGCCCGGGATCAATCCTATGTGGTGATGCCCGGAGGGCTGACCCGGGTCTCTCCGAGCCTGGACACTTGGGTTGTCTCTAACCAGCGAGGAGGGATCAGCAAAGACACTTGGGTACTCGCCTCGGAGCCGGAAAAGGAAGCTAGCCTCTTAGGTCCTGCCGAGCGACCCGTGACGCTCACTCGCAGTGGGGGTGAAGTGCCCGGTCGTGTGGCGGACAATTTGTTCTGGCTGGGCCGCTATGCCGAGCGAGCGGAAGGCACGGCCCGCTTACTGCGCGCCGTGCTGGTGCGTTTCTTGGACAGCAACCCCCTCCAGCAGGATTCTTACCTGACGGTTCTACTCCATCTGGTGACGCACCAGACGGCAACTGATCCAGGATTTGTCGAAGAGGCAGAGGAACGGCTGATTGCTCCTGAGCAAGAACTCCTGGAGGTCATCCGCGAGAGTCAGCGCGCCGGCAGTCTTTCTTTCACGCTCAATGCCCTGACTCAGGCTGCTCGCTCGGTACGTGATCGCCTCTCCGATGAGAGCTGGCGGATTCTCAACAGCCTCCAGCACGGATTAGGTCAGCCACAGCAACCGAACGAAGCCCTAGCCGGTTTGGAACAACTGATCTTCGGGCTTGCGGCTTTTACTGGCCTGAGCACGGAGCAGATGAGCCGCGGTCAGGGCTGGCGCTTCCTGGATATCGGGCGTCGTCTGGAGCGGGCACTCTCTGGGAGCAGCCTATTACGCGTTGCCTGCGTGCCGGCGAGCGAACCGACCGGACCCTTATGGGAGGTACTGTTGACCATTACCGATAATCTGGTCACCTATCGCCGTCGCTATCGCTCTCAGGTGCAGGCGGACGCCGTCTTGGACCTCCTCTTGCTGGATGAGAGCACGCCCCATTCCGTGGCCTATCAACTGGGGCGTCTCTACGATCAGGTCACCGGCTTGCCGAAGAAAGTCGTGCCGCCACAGCGCAGCGCTGAAGAGCGGTTAGTGCTGGAAGCGTTGACTGCCGTGCGCCTTGCCGATATCGAGCGCCTGTCCCACCTGCCTCACGGGAAGAACATGCGAGAAGCGCTCGATCAATTGCTCGCCCGCCTGGGGTATCTGTTGCGCACCTTCTCCGAGACGCTTACCAGTAGCTATTTCAGCCAGACCGACCTACCGCAACAGTTGGTGGACATTCAGTGACCAACTATCATATCAGCCACACGACCCGGTACCGCTACCATGAGCCGGTCTCCTTATGCCACAATGAGGCGCACCTACTTCCCCGGAGTCTCCCGCACCAACTTTGTTTACACAGCCAGCTACAGATTCAGCCGCTGCCCGCGGTCTGTCATGAACGAGAAGACTTCTTTGGCAACCGAGTCAGCTATTTTGCCGTCCAGGAGCCTCATACGCTGCTGGAAGTCACTGCCCTAAGCGAGGTGCAGATTGTTCCTCGAGATATTCCCGACCTGCGATCAGCCCTAGCTTGGGAAGAGGTAGGACCACACCTCCGCCACGGGCTGGACTCGGACGTGCTGGAGGTGCGACCCTTTCTGTTCGATTCTCCGTTGATCAGCACAAGCCAAGTCCTTGCCGACTATGCCGCGCCTTCGTTTAGCAGCAGTCGCACGCTGCTGGAAGCCACTCACGATTTGATGCGACGCATCCACTGGGAATTTATCTACGACTCGGAGTTCACCACGATCGCGACCCCGCTAAACGAAGTGCTCGAGCATCGTCGCGGCGTGTGCCAGGATTTTGCCCACCTGGCTATCGGTTGTCTGAGATCCTTGGGGTTGGCGGCCCGTTACGTCAGCGGTTATCTAGAAACGCTACCACCGCCAGATCAGCCGTGTCGGGTGGATACTGCGGCCTCCCATGCCTGGGTATCGGTCTATAGCCCGGGACAAGGCTGGGTGGATTTCGATCCCACCAATGATCAGATTCCCACGGACCGGCACATCACGGTGGCTTGGGGGCGAGACTACAGCGATGTCACTCCATTGAAAGGCACTATACTGGGCGGCGGTGAGCACGTCTTGCAGGTCGCCGTGGAAGTGCGAAGACGGGAAGGCGCAAAATAGTCCAAACAGGAATGATGGCAGGTGACATCCCCCGTAGTCGCCTATCATGATTTCGCGAAGTGCTTCTCCACTTGTATAGCGGCTTTACTTCACGATAACCGTCGTCCCTTGTTGGGGCAGATTGACGACCACGTAGGTCACATTGCTCCCTTGATACGTAGGCTGATACCAGGACGAACCACATTGATAGTGGGTCAGGCCGTTCACGACCAGCGTACTACACGACACCTTTTGGGCGTTGAAGGCGGCGGCGGTCAGCACACATTCATTTCATGCTCTCCCGCAACTCCACCAACGCCTGATCGAAGGCATCGACTCGGATCAAGCCCAAGCGCGGGAACTCGATGTCGAGGATGACATATACGGTGACCGCCAGGATGCCCGCGAATCCGAGCATGTGGAGCCAACTGCGGGTCGTGCTGCCAGCCATGCCGTAACCAGCCAGTAGCGCACTGACCAGCGCCAGCCCCCCGAGCATTACGAAGACGATCGTCGGCGGGTGCGTTTGGGCCGCCATGGTCCGGGTGGTCGTGATATCGATCATTTGATTCAGCGCGGGCAGGAGCAGGACGGTCGCGGGTTGAGAGCCCGCCTCCCGGCAGGCGGCGATCGCCTGGGTCCAGATTTCCCCCTGCAACTTCGTGACTCTGGCAAGTTCCGCTTTCACCGCTGCGACGTCTGGCAGCTTGCGATACACAGCGAGCCGCGCCTCCACATACCGCCGGAAACTCTCGCGCAGTGCCGGTCGGGCGTCGGCTGGCAGCAGATCGAGTCGCAGGTAAGCGGTGCCGATGGCGTTGGTTTCCTCCACGATCAACTGCCGCCGCGTGTCGAACCGCGAGGCGGCGCCGGAAAAGGTAAAGGCGATGAGCAGCCCCAGCAAGCCAAAGACCGCGCCCTCGACCGCCCCGACACCCGCCCGCGCGTCCTCAGCCTCTTTTGCTATTCGCCGGACTCCGATCCGCCGGCCGATTTCCAAGAGAAGCAGTATACCCAGAAACAAGGTGACGGCAAACAATGCAGCAGCGAGTATCGGATCCATGTCGCATCCTCGTGTCAGCGTGCACCGACCAGGCTCGCTCTCACTCTACTCTCTTCACTATTGGTGTTGGTTTTGTTTGGTTGTTACAAGTCATCCCTAAACCCTTTTTCTGGATGCCCGCCTGCGCGGGCATGACACGCCAAGGCGGGATTTTCCGTCATTCCCGC
>Ga0126384_10003115_pt1 | contig 10073 bp, 7 predicted proteins | sample PanSoiMetPlot_36_FD_92543 | JGI IMG/M metagenome (GOLD analysis project Ga0126384, IMG submission 92543) | Tropical forest soil microbial communities from Panama - MetaG Plot_36 | ecosystem: Environmental > Terrestrial > Soil > Tropical forest > Bulk soil | place: Panama | collected 2016-02-17 | reverse complement strand
CGGGCACGCGCATCAAGTGCCGGTGATGGAGGATTTAGGTGCCGGTGCGCTGATCGATCTTGCCCAGTATGGTCTTCCCAGGGAGCCGGTAGTGGCGGAGCGCGTGGTGGCCGGAGCGGATGTTGTCACTTTTAGTGGGGACAAGCTGCTAGGTGGTCCGCAAGCTGGGCTGATAGTCGGGCGCGCCGAGTACCTTACCCGCATCAAGAAAAACCCGCTCAAGCGTGCGCTACGCCCCGACAAACTCACCTTGGCCGCCTTGAGCGCCACGCTGCGGCTTTATCGCCGGTCTCCTACGCTAGTTGCCGAGTTGCCCACCCTGCGCTGGCTGACCCGGCCGCAAGCGGAGATGGACACGATTGCCGCCCAGGCGCTGCCATTACTTCAGGCTCGTCTCGGTGAAGGATTTGTAATCACGGTCGAAGACGCTGGCACCCAGATTGGTAGCGGCGCGTTACCCGAACAAGAGCTTGCCAGTCGGGTCATCATGATTCGTCACCAGCGATTTTCCGCGGAGAAAATCGCCGCGCGCTTTCGCGCATCCGATCCGCCCATTCTAGGACGGATACACGACGGCGCCTTCCTGCTCGATCTGCGCGGGATCTTCGCGGCAGAAGAGCTTGTGCCGCAATTGCCGTAGGGGGTAGATCTCGGATCTGCTCTCAGCGATCCCAGTTGAGGTAAAGGGCAATGGTCTTGTCCGGGCTGTTTTCCTGTCATACCGAAACCCATTCCGCGCACAACAACTCGGCTTGCTCCAGTACGGTCTGCGCCGCTTTCTCCTGTTTGTCTGGCGGGTAGCCATACTTGCGGAGAATGCGCTTCACCAGAACACGGAGTTTTGCCCGAACTGTTTCCCTGACTGCCTAGTCGATGTTAACATTCTTGCGCACTGTATCAACCAGTTCACGGGCAATCGGCACCGCGCTCGACCTCCTCGCCTTTGGTGATTTCCTCAAACTCTGGGTCGATCTTTAGGCGTTTGGATGCCTTCAACCCCAGCTTGGTGAGACGGCTCTCGTCGTAGATGGGGATCGTCGCCTCGTCAGTGACGGCGCGCTGGGTGTCGTAGACGCCGATGTAGTCGCTCCTCAGGTAAATGAGATCTACTTCTCGACTCTATCTATACTCTCACGAAACAACCTGTGCCAGTTCGTCACCGTGCCGAATTGATGAACATACGAATCCAATCCCAAGAGCGCCCGAACTAAAAACAGACGGTGACCAGGAGCGTTGAAAATGCGGTTCTCCAGACCAATAGCGGTTATTTCCATTGTTTTGCCCACCGAGTCGAAATCGCGCGGGTCAGAGACGCGGTCTTCTAGCACCGGCTCGAAGATAATGTACATGATTCGTACCAGCGGTGCTGGATCGTCACCGGGGTCCAGATAACCCAGCAACACAAAGCAACGGGCCATGGTTTCCTCATTCCGCTCCAGAATCGCTTTGGCTAAGGTGAGATAACCTCTGCGGACCTCCTCGGGGAAAACTCGCACACTGCCAAAGTCGAGCATGGCGAGTTTGGGGTGGTACGTGATCAGGTAGTTGCCAGGGTGCGGGTCCGTATGCAGGACACCGAACTCAAAGATCTGGCGCCAGGTGATTTGAAAGTACTTGATCGCCACCCAGTCCTTCAGTTCTTTGTCCACCCCCGGAGCCAGAATGTCTTGCAGTTTGTAGCCGTCGATAAACTCCATGGTCAGCACCCGGCGTGAGGAAAAGTCCGTATATACCTGCGGGATAATCACCTCGGCGTCATCGGCAAACAGACGTTGGAAGAGAGCAACATTATTCGCTTCGTGCACGTAATCGAGTTCCTCGCGCAGCCGTTCTTCCATTTCCCGGTAGATCTCACCGGCATCGAACTTCTGGCGCAGGACATCGCGGGTGATGAGCGTGAAGATATGGAGCAACGCCTTCATGTTCTTCAGATCTTGCACCACCGTCTCGTCCACTCCCGGGTACTGGATCTTGACAACCACATCTTCACCGCTCTTGAGCCTGGCTCGGTGAACCTGACCTAACGACGCAGCGGCAAAAGCTTCGCGCTCAAAGCGTTTGAACAATTGCTCAGGGTATTTGCCTAGTTCGGTTTTCACCTGAGCGCGGATCAAATCGTAATCCATCGGCGGTACCGAAGACTGCACGACCGATAAGATGTTCACCACTTCGGAGGGCAGGATATCGCTGCGCATGCTCAACATTTGTACCAGCTTCATAAAGGCGCCGCGCAGCTCACGCGAACTGTCCACGATGCGCAAAGCATTCTTGAGATGCAGGTCGAGCAACGCCTGTTCTTTCTTGCCAGCGGACTGGAAAGGTCGCTTGAGCGCGTGCCAGAGATAACTACTGCCGACCGAGGTGGTGAGCGAACCGACTTGGAGAGCGCGTTTGGTCCGGCCTTTGGTCAGGCCAGTGGGTTGCTTTTTGGCGGGCACGACAGGCGATTGATGAGTGTGGCCGCGGCGGCGGCGCCGAAGCCGTTGTCAATGTTTACCACCGTGATGCCAGCGGCACAGGAGTTAAGCATCGCCAGGAGCGCCGCCAGACCGTTGAAGCTGGCTCCGTAACCGATACTGGTGGGAACAGCAATGACCGGCCGGTCTACCAAACCTGCCACGACACTCGGGAGAGCCCCTTCCATACCAGCCACAACGACTAGGACAGTGGCGGTATACAGCTTGTCTACGCTACCGAGCAAGCGATGCAGCCCGGCCACTCCTACGTCATAGAGCCGCTCGACCTGGTTTCCCATCAGCTCCGCGGTCACCGCTGCTTCCTCAGCTACCGGCAGGTCAGCAGTACCAGCCGAGACCACCAGGATTGTTCCCTGCCCGACAGGAGGGACAAGAGGCTCGCCCACGGCGCCAATACGACCGTCTGGGTAGTAACGCAATGCCGGAAGAGTGACACGCACCTCTTGAGCCTGCTGCTCATCAAGGCGGGTGATCAGCGCCGGCTGGCCGTGAGCGAGCAAGCGTTGGGCAATATCGGTGATTTGCCGAACGGTTTTGCCCTGACCGAGGATCACTTCGGGAAAGCCTTTCCGTAGGGTCCGGTGGTGGTCCACCCGGGCAAAGCCTAGATCTTCAAAGGGCAGAGTTTTGAGCAAGTCGAGGGCGTGGTCGATATCAAGAGCGCCACTCTGAATGCGACTCAGCAAGTCGTGCAAACGAGTACGGTTCATGCTTACGTCAGGCGGAAATGGTCATAGCCAACGTGCGCCGGTGTGTATGCAGTCCCGTCCGGACCGTGCACGTTGAGTCCTTCAGCCGCTGAGACGACGCGGCCGATGCGAGTGATAGGACAATTGCTATTCTTGGCCAGGATATCGATAGCAGTCCGCTGTTCCGTTGTAGCAGCAAAGAGCAGTTCGTAGTCTTCACCGCCGGTGAGTGCCAGACTCCAGTCGCGCTCTCCCAACAGCGCACGGTATGCCTCTGAAAGGGGCAGTTTCTGCGCTTCGACCGCTGCCCCGACGCGGCTTTCCTCGCACAGATGCCCCAGATCTTGCAGTAGCCCATCGCTCACGTCGATCATCGCCGTGGCCAAGCCGCGCGCCGCCATTTCTCTGCCAATCGCTAGCCGGGCGGTAGGGCGAAGAAATCGCGTTTTCACCACTTGTGCTTCAGCCGTGGTTTTTCCTTCTTGCAGCATCCGTAGACCCAAGGCCGCATCACCCAGCGTGCCGGTTACGTACAAATCCTCGCCTACGTGTGCACCTCCACGGGTTACCAGGTTATGCAGCGTCCGACCAAGCAAGGTTACCGAGAACATGAGGCAAGGTGCTGCGCTCATATTCCCGCCGATCAACGCCGCCCCACAGGTTCCTGCAGCTCGGACAAAACCGTCGAAGAAAGCTTCTAAGTCTTCTACCTCACATTCCTGCGGCACCCCTAGGCTGAGCAGGGCAAAGGTTGGTTCTCCCCCCATTGCAGCGATATCGCTGGCGTTCACTGTGAAAGCTTTTTCTCCAAGGATGGAGAATGAAGTCCACTCGCGCCGGAAGTGCACATTTTCAATCATCGCATCGGTGGTCAGCAAGGTAGTCCCAGAAAGAGACAGAGCAGCACAGTCGTCACCGACGCCAAGCACAACACGGGGGTCTGCGGGCATCCGGCCACGGAGACGGCGCAAGAAGGGAAACTCGCCCAAGTCGCTTAATTTCATCCTTACGCGTCTTTAGCCAAAGAGTTCTTTAACTTTTTCAAAGAACCCCTTGCTCATAGGGTGTATGTCTGCTCCGTCGAGTCGGGCAAATTCTTCGAGCAACGCCCGTTGTTTGGAACTGAGCTGACGCGGGGTTTCGACCACGACGCGCACCAACTGATCCCCGCGGCCAGTCCCGCGCAAGCTGACAATGCCTTTGCCACGTAGGCGAAAGACCTTTCCCGACTGGGTTCCGGGAGGTATCTTCATCTTGATCTTGCCTTCGAGGGTAGGAACCTCGATCTCGGCGCCGAGCGCAGCCTGGGGAAAGCGGATGGGGATTTCACAGATGACCTCAGCTCCTTGCCGGGTGAACAACGGGTGATCACGCACCTTAATCATGATGTACAAGCTGCCAGCTTGCCCGCCCCCTATACCAACATCCCCCTCACCGCGGAGCTTGAGACGCGCACCGCTATCCACACCAGCAGGGATTTTTACCTTCACTGAAGCAGTCGTCCGCACCATCCCCACCCCGCGACAGAAGGTACAAGGATCAGTGATGACCGTTCCTTGCCCTCCACACTGATTACACGTGCGCGCGATGGTGAAGAACCCTTGCTGAAAACGGACCTGACCGCTGCCACGACAGGCTGAACATGTCTTCGGCGAGGTCCCGGGTTTGGTTCCCTTCCCATTGCAGGTTTCGCACTTCGTCGTGCGGGGGACAGAAATCGTTTTCTCAGTGCCGAACGCTGCTTCCTCGAAAGAAAGCTCTAAATTATAACTAAGGTCTTCTCCACGTTGGCCTGTGTGCCGACTCCCTCGGCCACCGCCAAAGAAGTCACCGAAAATATCGCTAAAGATGTCCTCAAAGTTCGTAAAATCGAAGCCGCCACTAAAGCCAGTGCCTCCCTGTTCGAAGGCGGCATGACCATAGCGGTCGTATTGTGCACGTTTCTCCTGATCCGACAGAACCTGATAAGCCTCGGACAGTTCTTTAAACTTCTCCTCGGCGGCTTTGTCTCCAGGATTGCGATCCGGATGATAGCGCAAGGCCGCCTGTCGGTACGCCTTCTTCAGTTCCTCGGCACTCGCGTTACGGCTGACACCCAACAGTTCGTAGTAATCGGCTTTTGTTGCCATAGCTCCCCCGCTCATCCCCTATAACAAAAAAACCCCCACTCTTCCAATCAGGGAAAAGTGGGGGCGAAAACGGGAAGACCGGAACGACCTTTCTCTGCTTATTATTTCATTTCCTCAAAATCAGCATCCACCACGTTTTCCTTCCCTTGAGCTTGTCCATCGCCTTGTGGTTCTTCAGCTTGGGGGCCCTTGGCCTCAGCCTGCTCCTTGGCTACCCGCGCGTACATCGCTTCGGCAAGCTTGTGCGAGGCTTGGGTCAGTTCATCAGTGGCGGATTTGATCACGGCCGCATCTTCACTCTCCATCGCTTGCTTGGCTTTTTCCATAGCCGCTTCGATAGTGCGGGCGGTCGCGTCGTCGACATCACTGCGATGGTCCTTCAGCGATTTTTCGGTCGAGTAGATCAGCGAGTCGAGGTGGTTACGTGCCTCAATCCGCTCGCGTTTGCGCTTGTCTTCCTCCGCATGTGCTTCCGCATCTTTGACCATCTGCTTGATCTCTTGCTCTGAGAGCCCACTCGAGGCGGTGATGCGGATCGACTGCTCTTTGCCAGTGCCGAGATCCTTGGCATTGACGTGGACAATACCATTGGCATCGATGTCAAAGGTCACTTCGACTTGCGGCACCCCACGCGGCGCAGGGGGAATACCGACTAGATCAAACTGGCCGAGCAATTTGTTAGAGGCGGCTAACTCACGCTCACCCTGGAAGACCCGGATCGTTACCGCTGTCTGGTTGTCAGAGGCGGTCGAGAAGATCTGGCTCTTCTTGGCTGGGATAGTGGTATTCTTATCGATAAGCCGCGTGAACACCCCCCCCAAGGTCTCGATACCCAGGGACAAGGGGGTAACGTCCAGCAGCAGCACATCTTTCACCTCGCCCTTGAGTACAGCTCCTTGGATTGCCGCGCCGACGGCGACGACTTCGTCAGGGTTGACTCCCTTATGTGGTTCTTTACCAAAGATCCGGCGCGCCCGTTCCTGCACTGCCGGCATGCGAGTCATACCACCAACCAGTACGATCTCATCGATCTGGCGCGTGGACAATCCCGAGTCTTTCAGTGCCGTGAGGCAGGGAGTTTCGAGTCGATCCAACAAATCCGCACACAAGGCCTCTAGCTTGGCACGGGTGAGTTTCATCGTCAGATGTTTGGGACCGCTCTGGTCAGCCGTGATAAACGGCAGATTGATCTCGGTCTCCATTGACGAAGACAGCTCAATCTTAGCCTTCTCTCCTGCCTCCTTGAGACGCTGGAGGGCCATACGGTCCTTACGCAGATCAACTCCTTGGTCTTTCTTGAACTCATCAGCCAAGTAGTCAATGACTCGCTGATCAAAATCGTCACCACCAAGGAAAGTATCGCCGTTGGTGGCTTTCACCTCGAACACACCATCTCCGACTTCGAGGATGGAGATGTCGAACGTACCACCACCCAGGTCAAAAACTGCGATTTTTTCGTCCTTTTTCTTGTCGAGTCCATAGGCGAGTGAGGCGGCGGTCGGTTCGTTGATGATACGCAAGACATTGAGTCCAGCGATCCGTCCCGCATCCTTAGTTGCTTGGCGCTGCGAGTCGTTGAAGTAAGCCGGAACGGTCACCACTGCATCGGTTACTTTCTCGCCCAGGTAGTCTTCAGCGGTCTGCTTCATCTTTTGTAGAATAAAGGCAGAGATCTCCGCCGGGCTGTATTTCTTCCCGCGGATCTCGACCCAAGCATCATTATTTTCCGCGCTGGTAATCTTGTAGGGCAACACCTTTGTGGCCTTGCGTACCTCAGCGTCCTCGAAACGGCGGCCGATCAGACGCTTGATAGAAAAAATAGTATTCTCCGGGTTGGTGATCGCCTGGCGTCTGGCGATCTGGCCGACCAAGCGTTCGCCGCTGTCGGTGAAAGCTACGACGGAGGGAGTGATGCGACTGCCCTCAGCATTAGTGAGGACTTTTGGTTCACCCCCTTCCATCACCGCAACGACCGAGTTGGTTGTCCCTAAGTCGATACCGATAACTTTTGCCATATCTGTTCTCCTTACGAAAAGCCTCTGCCCCTCTACCCCAATGCTAAATATCTGTAATCATCCGTTGGGTGCTGCGCAACCTTCATTCCTCCAATTTCTTCTCGCTAGCCGGTACTTTGGCGACAGTTACCAAAGCGGGCCGCAACAATCGACCATGCAGAAGATATGCCGGACAATGCTCATCAACCACTGTATTAGGCGTGACCTCCGTGCTCTCCACCTGCGTCATTGCCTCATGGCGGGTGGGATCGAACAGTTCACCTTTCGCTGTCACACGTGTTACCCCGTACTTCTCCAAGGTATCCAGAAATGAACGAACGACTAACGCGACACCTTCGACCAGGGGTTGACCGTTGCTCCCACTCTGGGCATGTCCGACTGCCCGTTCGAGATTATCGATCACTGGCAGTAGGTCGCGGATCAACGATTCGTTAGCAAACCGTACAGACTCGGCCTGCTCGCGCTGCGTGCGACGCTTGAAATTCTCCAAATCGGCCCGCTCGCGCAGAAAGAGATCATAATTCGCCTTGGCTTCTGCTGCTTTCTCCTCTAGTTTGGCGAGTAATGCAGCTCTTTCGTCTCCACCTTCGTTTTCTTGACCCTCAACGTGTTCGTTCGACTCTGCTGGCGGATTATTCTGGTCTGGCTTTTCTCTATCCATGCTTCCTACCCCTTGTGAAAACCTGAGGCTTTCTTATTCTACCCAAAGAGACAATGTCTTCGACGGAATGTAAGAACCACTTCTCACAGTGTCAAGGTAAAGATGCTTGAAGAACGCACCCCTGCTATTGTCCTGCGCAGCCGCATTCATGGCGAATCAGACAAGATCGTCACCTTTTTGACGCAAAATTGGGGGAAGGTGACCGGTATTGCCAAAGGAGCCAAGCGGTCGCGCCGTCGTTTCGTCAATGTGTTGGAACCTTTTACCCAGGTACAATTACGGTTTCGGCCAGGTCGGTCCGACGAATTAGCTTTCGTCTTCGGTTGTGACTTGATCCGGAGCTTTCGCGGCCCGAGCCGCGACCTGCAGCGGTTTGCTCTGGCCAGTTATGTGACAGAGTTGATCGACGCGATGGTCGCAGGCCGTGAGTCCGGACCAGAAACCTATGAATTACTCCTGCGCGGTCTGGCTGTGTTAGAAGAGCAGAGTCGGCTTTCACCCTTGTTCTTACCGGTGTTCGAGTTACTCCTGCTAACCCATGTGGGCTATGCACCGCACCTAACAGGCTGCCAACAATGCAGCCTCAGTCTCGACGGGGGTGAGACGCCGCTCATTTTTTCTCCCAGCCTCGGGGGTCTTTTGTGTCAGAACTGTCGTGGACAAGGGGGAGTCACTCTGTGGCTTTCTCCTGAGACCCTACGCCTGTTGCGTAGCTTCAAGGATGTGATGGTGGACACGTTTTTCAAGATCACCGTGTCCCCCCGCGTGTACCGCGAAACACGGGCGTTAGTTTCGAGCTTGCTTTCCCGCCACCTTCTCAAGCCGTTGAAATCGCAGGCGTTTCTTGAGCAGGCGGGCTTACTTAGCGATTCTCACATTGACGGCTCCCAGGAGGAATGATATGGCTGCCGGTCCATGTCGGTGACCATGGACAAGATCGTAAACCTGTGCAAGCGGCGCGGGTTTGTCTTCCCTTCGAGCGAGATCTACGGCGGCTTCGCTAGCACCTGGGACTACGGTCCTCTCGGCACCGAGCTCAAGCGTAATATCCGCGAGACTTGGTGGCGCTACATGGTGACGGCGCGCGAGAATGTCGTCGGTATTGAGAGCGCTGTGCTCATGCACCCGCGTGTGTGGGAAGCTTCAGGTCATGTGGCCGGATTTTCTGATCCCCTGGTGGATTGCCGCGTCTGCAAACGGCGCTTTCGCGCCGACCAGATCCCTCCCAAAGAAGAACGGCAATGTCCCAAAGGCATGGAATGCGATTTGACTGAAGCCAGGCAGTTTAACCTGATGTTTAAAACCTTCGTTGGCCCGGTTGAGGAGGATGCGGCAGTAGCGTTCCTCCGACCTGAGACTGCACAGGGCATGTTTGTGAACTTTCTTAATGTCCAGCAGTCCGGCCGCCTTAAGCCGCCTTTCGGCATCGCTCAGATAGGCAAATCATTCCGCAACGAAATCACACCCGGCAACTTCATTTTCCGTACGCGCGAGTTCGAGCAGATGGAGATGGAGTTTTTCGTCAAACCTGGCAGCGACGAGGAGTGGTTCAATTACTGGCGCGAGCAGCGCATGATTTGGTACACCACACGGCTCGGGATTAAACCTGCCAACCTCCGCTTTCATCACTACGAGAAGCACGAGCTGGCCCATTACGCCAAGGCCTGTTCGGATATCGAATACCAGTATCCGTTCGGTTGGAGCGAACTTGAAGGCATCGCTAATCGTACTGACTTCGACCTGCGGCAGCACGCCGAGTACAGTGGCAAGGATCTCACCTTCTTCGACGAAGAGACGCGCGAACGTTATCTCCCGTATGTCATCGAGCCGGCAGTTGGGGTAGACCGCATCCTGCTCATCGTGCTCCTTGATGCCTACGAGGAAGATGTACAGGATAACGAGCCGCGTGTGGTCCTGCGCCTGCATCCGCGGCTGGCGCCGACCAAGGTCGGGATCTTTCCACTCCTACGCAAAGACGGGCATCCGGAGAAAGCCCTAGAGATCCGCGACCTCCTCGAGCAGCGGTTCACAGTTTTTTACGATCAGGCGGGTTCAATCGGCCGGCGCTATCGCCGCCAGGACGAGGTCGGTACTCCGTTCGG
>Ga0126384_10003114_pt1 | contig 10073 bp, 7 predicted proteins | sample PanSoiMetPlot_36_FD_92543 | JGI IMG/M metagenome (GOLD analysis project Ga0126384, IMG submission 92543) | Tropical forest soil microbial communities from Panama - MetaG Plot_36 | ecosystem: Environmental > Terrestrial > Soil > Tropical forest > Bulk soil | place: Panama | collected 2016-02-17 | reverse complement strand
GAGACTCCACGCGTAAGCGTCGAGGCGGGCGAGACGCGCCTGCGGAGGGTCGTCGCCTTCATCGGCGATATCGTCGGCGCTGCGTGCGAAGTTATAGATGGCAACGACTGCCGGGCGCAGAGCGCCTGGAACGAGCCGCGAGGCGACAGGAAAGTTCTCGTAATGAGCGATAGACACGCGTTTCGCCGATTCTCGTGCCCAAACCGAAGGCCTAGGCCGTCGAAGGGCCACGTGCGCCACCCGGCGCTTCATGGTATCAACCGGCCGTTTGGGCTATACTAATCTGTTTGGCGAAACCGGCTGCGAAAGTGGCGGAATTGGTAGACGCACCGGCCTTAGGAGCCGGAGCCGAAAGGCGTGAGAGTTCGAGTCTCTCCTTTCGCACCAACGCCCGATGAGGCACGTCAGACATTCAGGCGAGGCCGTCGCACCATAGCAAGGAATCAAAACGCATGCAAATGACTCTCGAGACGCTCGGGCAGCTGGAGCGCCGACTGCACGTCGCAGTGCCCAAGGCCCAGATCGAAGGCGAGGTACAAAAGAGACTGGAGCAGCTGGCCAAGACGGTGAAAATCGCCGGTTTTCGTCCCGGCAAAGTGCCGCTCAAGATGGTTGCCCAGCAATACGGCCCGCAGGTTCGCTCCGACGTCATCACAGACACAGTGCAGGCAAGCCTGAACGATGCGATCCGCACCCAGAACCTGCGCGTCGCCGGGTATCCGCGCATCGAGCCTCAGCAGGACGCCGCCGAAGACCAGTTCGCCTTCTCGGCTGTGTTCGAGGTTTATCCGGAGATCAAGCTCGGCGACCTGGCAGGCGTGACCATCGAGCGGCCAGTGGCTGAAGTAACGCCGGCTGATGTCGATCGGACAATCGAGATTCTGCGTAAACAGCGCGCCCGATACGAGCCTGTGCTGCGGCCCGCCATGACCGACGATCAAGTGATCGTGGATTTCACCGGCACCATCGATGGCGTGGAGTTTCAGGGCGGGCAAGCGCGCGATTTCGCGATCGTCCTGGGCGAGGGCAAGATGCTGCCCGGCTTCGAGACCGCACTCGTCGGCATGTCCGCAAGCGAGCGCAAGACCTTTCCGCTGGTCTTCCCCGACGATTATCACGGTCGCGAAGTGGCCGGGAAGACAGCCCAGTTCGATCTGGCGCTGAAGTCGGTCGGTGAGCCGCACCTACCCGCGGTCGACGAGGAGTTCGCCCGAAATTTCGGGATCGGCAGCGGCAGCGTCGACCAACTGCGCGGCGAGATTGCGAGCAACCTCGAAGTGGAGCTCAAGCGAAAGATCGAAACGATTCTAAAGGACCGCGTCATGCGGGCCCTGGAGCAGACCTGCCAGACGGTGGTTCCGAAGTCCCTTGTCGAGCTCGAGGCTCAGAGCCTGTTCGAGCGCGCCATAAACGAGCTGAAGAAGCGCGGCGTCGACATTACGAAGGTGGATCTCACCCTGGACATGTTCCGGCCGCAGGCCGAGGAGCGTGTAGCCTTCAGCCTGATCCTAAACGAGATAGTGCGGCAGCATCAGCTGCAGGCCAGGCCCGAGCAGATCCGCGCGCTCGTCGAGGAGGCTGCCCAGAGTTTCGAGCAACCCGAGGCAGTGATACGCTGGCATTATGAGAGTCCTGAGCGCCTGAACGAGTACGAGGTGCGTGCGGTCGAACGCAATGTCATCGACTGGGCCCTCGCGAGGGCACGAGTGCAGGACCGTCCGACTCCGTTCACGGAGCTGATGGAGCCGGCGGTCAAAGTCGGCGGGGCATAGGCGAGTAACAAAGGCGAGCGAATCATGAGCAGGTACCGTAGCGAAGAACCAAGAGGCCTCGGCTTGATCCCAATGGTGATCGAGCAGAGCGGACGTGGCGAGCGCGCCTACGACATCTATTCGCGGCTGTTGAAAGAGCGCGTCGTGTTTCTGGTCGGCCCAGTCGACGAAGGAACCGCGAACCTCGTCGTCGCGCAGATGCTGTTCCTCGAGTCGGAGAACCCCGACAAGGACATCAACTTTTATATCAACTCACCCGGCGGCTCGATCGCCGCCGGCTTCGCCATCTACGATACGATGCAGTTCATCAAGCCCGACGTCTCGACCATGTGCGTGGGAATGGCGGCGAGCATGGGCGCGTTCCTGCTCGCGGCTGGTGCCAAGGGCAAGCGCCTCGCGCTCCCCAACTCGACGGTGCTCATCCATCAGCCGCTCGGCGGCTTCCAGGGCCAGGCATCCGACGTGGCGATCCACGCCAAGTACATATTGAGCCTGCGCGAGCGGCTCAACCGCCTGCTTGCGCAGCACTGCGGCAAGCCCGTCGAGCAGATAGAACGCGACACCGACCGTGACAATTTCCTCACTGCGAAGGAGGCGTTGGAGTACGGTTTAATCGATAAAGTCTTGCAGAGCCGGGCTTAAGGCCTGTAAAGTGTGATTGAGCTCTCGGCATAGCGGGGCGCCAGGGGCAACTAAATGGCGGACAAAACGGCGGGCGACAAACTTCTTTATTGCTCCTTTTGCGGCAAAAGCCAGCACGAGGTGCGGAAGCTCATCGCTGGCCCCTCGGTGTTCATCTGCGACGAGTGCATCGAGCTCTGCAACGACATCATCCGTGAAGAGGGCGCGACGGCCGATACGGCGCGCGCCGATAAGAACAAGCTTCCCACGCCGCACGAGATTCGCCAGATCCTCGACCAATACGTGATCGGCCAGGATCTTGCGAAGAAGATCCTCTCGGTTGCCGTCTACAACCACTACAAGCGGCTCGACAGCAGCGTCAAGGAGGACGACGTCGAGCTGGCCAAGAGCAACATCCTGCTCATCGGGCCGACGGGGTCCGGCAAGACCCTGCTCGCCCAGACGCTGGCGCGGCTCCTCGACGTGCCCTTCGTCATCGCCGATGCGACGACCCTGACCGAAGCGGGGTACGTTGGCGAGGACGTCGAGAACATCATCCAGAAGCTGCTGCAGAAGTGCGACTACGACATCGATAAGGCGCAGCGCGGCATCGTCTACATCGATGAAATCGACAAGATCTCACGCAAGAGCGACAACCCGTCGATTACTCGCGACGTCTCGGGGGAGGGCGTGCAGCAGGCGTTGCTGAAGCTCATTGAGGGCACCATCGCATCGGTCCCGCCGCAGGGCGGTCGCAAGCACCCGAATCAGGAGTTCGTGCAAGTCGACACGACCAATATCCTGTTCGTTTGCGGCGGTGCGTTCGACGGCCTGGAAAAGATCATCCGCCAGCGCACCGCGAAGACAGGGATCGGCTTCGGCGCCGAGGTGTCGAGCCCGGACGACCGGCGGGATATCAGCATTCTTCTGCGCGAAACCGAGCCCGAGGACCTGATCAAGTTCGGGCTCATTCCGGAATTCGTCGGCCGGTTACCGGTGGTGGCCACGCTTGAGGAGCTGGACGAAGCAGCGCTGATCCAGATCCTGGTCGAACCAAAGAACGCACTCATCAAGCAATACCACAAAATATTCCGCATGGAGAACGTCGAGCTCGAGGTACGCGAGCCCGCGCTGCGGGCAATCGCCAGCCGCGCTCTCGCGCGCAAGACCGGCGCGCGAGGTCTGCGTTCGATCCTCGAGCAAGTCCTGCTCGACGTGATGTACGACCTGCCGTCACAGGCCAACCTCTCGCGCGTGATCGTGGACGAAGCCACGATCGCCAACGACGGCAAGCCGCTGCTGATGTTCGCCGAGCAGCCGAAGGTGGCTGCAGCGCATTCCTGACGCGCCTGATGGGCGCGGCAGGCCAACGGCCGGCTTGAAAGGCCGGGCGTCAGCCCCATCTGCACGGTGAGACCCTTATCCAACGACACACGCAAGCCGCCATGGCCAACGATCTCCCAGGCAAGTCCACCGAGTTGACCACCTTCCCGCTGCTTCCCTTGCGGGACGTCGTGGTGTTCCCGCATATGGTGATCCCGCTGTTTGTAGGACGCCCGAAGTCGATCAAGGCGCTCGACATGGCGATGGAGGCCGGGAAGCATATCCTGCTCGTCGCACAGAAGTCGGCCGCGAAGGATGATCCCGCGGCGGAAGACCTGTACGCCATCGGCAGCGTAGCCACGGTGCTGCAGATGCTCAAGCTTCCCGATGGCACCGTTAAGGTGCTGGTCGAGGGGACGCAGCGTGCGCGCATTCTGCGCGTAGAGGAATCAGGCGATTACCTGTCGGCGGACGCATCGTTGCTCTCGGGTGGCGAGAGCGCGACGCACGAGATCGAAGCGATGCGCCGCGCTCTGCTTACGCAGTTCGATCAATACGTCAAGCTCAACAAGAAGATCCCGCCCGAGATACTGACCTCGATGTCGGGCATCGACGATGGTGGCCGGCTGGCGGACGCAATCGCGGCGCACCTGCCGCTCAAGCTCGAGCAAAAGCAGGAAATCCTGGAGATGCAGGAAGTCGGCAAGCGCCTCGAGCATCTGCTCGGGCTCCTCGAAGGAGAAGTCGACATCCTGCAGGTCGAGAAGCGCATCCGCGGCCGCGTCAAGCGGCAAATGGAGAAGAGCCAGCGCGAGTACTACCTGAACGAGCAGGTGAAGGCGATTCAGAAGGAACTCGGCGAAGGCGACGACAACGCAGACCTCGACGAGACCGAGAAGAAGATCAAAGCGGCGAAGATGTCGAAGGAAGCCGAAGGCAAGGCGATGGCGGAGCTCAAGAAGCTGCGCATGATGTCGCCGATGTCAGCCGAGGCCACCGTCGTACGCAACTACATCGACACGCTGCTCGGTCTCCCGTGGCGGAAGAAGAGCAAGATCAACAAGGACCTCGCCAACGCCGTCAAGGTGCTGGACGCCGACCACTACGGACTGGAGAAGGTCAAAGAGCGGATCGTCGAGTATCTCGCGGTTCAGCAGCGCGTCGAGCGGTTGAAAGCGCCGATCCTGTGCCTGGTCGGAGCGCCGGGCGTCGGCAAGACGTCGCTGGGGCAGTCGATCGCTCGCGCGACCAATCGCAAGTTCGTCCGCATGTCGCTGGGCGGCGTGCGCGACGAGGCGGAGATCCGCGGCCATCGGCGCACCTATATCGGCTCGATGCCCGGAAAGATCCTGCAGAACGTCACCAAAGTCGGAGTCAAGAATCCCCTGTTTCTGCTCGACGAGGTCGACAAGATGGGTATGGACTTCCGCGGCGATCCGTCCTCGGCGCTGCTGGAGGTGCTCGATCCCGAGCAGAACACCACCTTCGTCGATCACTACGTCGAGGTGGAATATGACCTTTCAGACGTGATGTTCGTCACCACCGCGAATACGCTCAACATTCCGCCACCACTGCTCGACCGGATGGAGGTCATTCGCCTCGCGGGCTATACCGAGAACGAAAAGATCGCCATCGCCAAGCAGTATCTCGTTCCCAAGCAGATGAAGAGCAACGGGATCAAGGAGAACGAGCTGCACATCGCGGATGCCGCGCTCCGCGACATCACCCGCTACTACACGCGCGAGGCGGGCGTGCGTGCTCTGGAGCGCGACATCTCCAAGATCTGCCGCAAGGTCGTGAAGAGCGTATTGCTGCGCGAGAGCGAAGGTAAGCCTCGCACGGCCAAGGGTCCGGTCGAGATAAACAGCAAGAACCTCGACAAGTATCTCGGTGTGCGCAAGTTCACCTACGGCATCGCCGAGAAGAAGAACCAGATCGGCCAAGTCACGGGTCTCGCCTGGACGGAAGTCGGCGGCGACCTGTTGACCATCGAGGCGGTCGCGCTGCCCGGCAAGGGCAAAACGACCACGACCGGGAAGCTCGGCGACGTAATGCAGGAATCGATTCAGGCTGCGCTGTCGGTCGTGCGGCACCGCTCGAAACAACTCGGGATTGCGCCGGATTTCTATCAGAAGACGGACTTGCACATCCACCTGCCCGAAGGCGCGACGCCGAAGGACGGTCCGAGCGCAGGTATCGCAATCAGCACGGCGATGGTGTCGATTCTCACCGGGATTCCGGTCCGCGCCGACGTTGCGATGACCGGTGAGATCACCTTGCGGGGCGAAGTGCTGCCGATCGGCGGATTGAAGGAGAAGTTGCTCGCGGCCGGTCGGGGTGGCATCAAGCAGGTGTTGATCCCCGAAGAGAACGTGAAGGATCTGACGGAGATCTCCGACGAGATCAAGAACCGGCTGGACATCCATCCCGTGCGCTGGATCGAGCAAGTACTCGAGCGGGCGCTCGAGCGGCAGCCGGTACCAGTCGCGGAAACTACCGCGCCCGCGGCAGACTCTGCGGCCGTTCCGGCACCTATGGAAGAGTCCGCGGCTGTCATAAAACACTGACGGAGTCAGTCGCCCTGCAGCGCGCGCTCGAGCGTTTGTGACACTCGAGCGCGTTGCGCTTGACACGTCGATTTCACGGTTCTATAAAGCACCTTCGTTACGCACGCAGGTCCCGCCGGTTTCGCCTCCTTACTTTCCACCCAAGCAGTGAAAGGGCTCATCGTGAACAAGTCAGAATTGATCGATGCCATCGCCAAGCATGCAGACATCTCGAAGGCGGCTGCCGGGCGCGCGTTGGACGCGACGGTGAACTCGATCAGAGGGTCGCTGAAAAAAGGCGAGATTGTGACGCTCGTGGGTTTCGGATCGTTCTACGTGGGCAAGCGTAGCGCACGTCAAGGTCGCAATCCGCGTACCGGCGCGGCGATCAAGATCAAGGCCGCCAAAGTGCCCAAGTTCCGCGCTGGAAAAGAGCTCAAGGATTCGGTAAACTAGATCATTTCGCCCGACCGCCTGAGTTTCGGATGGGGAGCGCGGGTGCTTAGCTCAGTTGGTAGAGCGTCGCCCTTACAAGGCGAATGTCGGGAGTTCGAGCCTCTCAGCACCCACCAACAGCGGTCGATTCGGATCCGGGAGTGGTAGTTCAGTTGGTTAGAATACCGGCCTGTCACGCCGGGGGTCGCGGGTTCGAGTCCCGTCCACTCCGCCACCGACAAGCAAAGGGCGAACGCGAGTTCGCCCTTTTTTAATTTGGCCGCGGCCACAACATAGACGGACATGTTCGATTTCATATACCGCAGGAAGCGAGTCGTCCAGTTCATCCTGGCCCTGATCACGCTGCCGTTCGCGTTTTTCGGCGTCAACTATTACTTCCGAAGCGCGAGCGGTGGTCAGGAAGTCGCGACTGTCGCCGGGCATGAGATCTCGCAGCAGGAGTTCGCGGTTTCGCTGCGCGAGCAGCAGGAGCGCATGCGCCAGATGGTTGGACGCAATTTCGATCCGGCGGTGTTCGACGATCCCGAAATGCGCTACGCGGTCCTGGAGCAGCTGATCAATGAGCGGCTGCTTCAGGATCAGGCGCGGCGCGACCGGCTTCGCGTGTCCGACGCTCAGCTCGCCCAGTTCATCGGTGAAATCCCGGCGTTTCAGGTCGACGGCAAGTTCTCTCACACGCGTTACGAGCAACTGCTGGAGAGCCAGAATCGCTCGCCGCTGCAATTCGAGCAGGAGGTGCGATCGCAGCTCACGCTCGCGCCATTGCAGGAACCGATCGCCGGTGCGAACATCGTCGCCCGCAGCAACGTGGAGCGATACCTCGGTCTGCTCGACCAGCAGCGCGAAGTCGCTACGGCGTCGATTGAGATCGACTCATTTCTCAAGCAGGTGAAGGTCGACGATGCTGCCGTCAAGGCGTTCTACGACGCCAACACGAGCGCCTTCCAGGTGCCGGAGCAAGTGAAGCTTGAATATGTCACCCTCAGCCCGGACACCCTCGGCGCGCAGATTACGATCGACCCCGCGGAGGTACGCAAGCAGTACGACCAGAATCTCAATCGCTACGGCAAACCTGAGGAACGGCAGGCTTCGCACATCCTGATCGCGGTCAAGCCGGATGCAAGCGACGCGGAAAAAGCCGCGGCCAAGAAGCGTGCCGACGAGGTGGCAGCTCAGGCGATGAAGAACCCGGCGCAGTTTGCCGAGCTCGCGAAGAAGGTCTCGCAGGACCCAGGCTCAGCCGGGCAAGGCGGGGACCTCGGATTCTTCGCGCGCGATGGCTCGATGGTCAAGCCGTTCGAAGATGCGGTGTTTTCGATGAAGCAGGGCGAAATCGTCGGTCCGATCCAGACCGATTTCGGGTGGCACATCATCAAGCTCACCTCCATCCGCCCAGGCAAGCTGCAGAGTTTCGAGGAAGTGAAGGGGCAGATCGAGCAGGACCTCAGGCGCCAGCAAGCTACGCGAAAATTCGCCGAATCTGCCGATCAGTTGCAGAACCTTGTCTATGAGCAGGCCGATTCGCTGCAACCTGTGGCAAAGGCTCTGAATCTGACGGTGCAAACGACTCCGCTCATTACCCGGGCTCAGGTGCAGGCGCTCGCACAGAACAACGCCAAGTTCGTCCAGGCAGTGTTCAGTCCGGAATCGCTGCAGGCGAAGAGAAATACCGAGGCGATCGAAGTCGGCCCGAACGTGTTGATGGCCGCGCGGGTCGCCGAGTACAAGCCCGCGTCGCCGCGGCCGTTCGATGACGTGAAGGCCGAGATTCGCCGCCAGCTCGAGCGCAAGGCGGCCAGCGAAATGGCCCACCAGGCCGGCATGGAGAAGCTCGCGCTGCTCGAGCAGGGCAAGGACACAGGACTGACCTTCGCGAAACCGGTCGTGCTCACTCGGAACCGGCCCCAGGCCGGCTTTCCGCCGCAGGCGCTCACGATGATTTTCCAAGCCGACGCGAATAAGCTGCCGGCTTACGCGGGCGCGGCAAACGATCGCGGTGGCTATTCGATCTACCGGGTGCTTCGCGTGATTCCGGCGCCGGCTCCGGATGCCGCGAAGCTAAACGCCTTCAGCAACCGGATCGGCGATCAGATCGGCCGCGAGTTGATGAGCGCGTATGCGGCGAGCCTGAAGGCCCGAGCCGAAGTGAAGATCAACCAGGCGAACCTGGAAAAGAAGGGCTAGTAAGTGCTGGTGCCCTGGGGTGTGTTACCTGCGGTACCGACTGGCGCACAGTTGAGCTCGCGCAAGTTGCGGTCGGTTTCGGCGATCGCCTTGTCTCGCTCCGCAGCGTCGTAATAAACCTTTTCCCCGGCCTCGTTGAAACGATACAGCGCAGCGCCGCTGCGCAGCGTCTGCATGCGCCCGCGGATCTGCACGCAGCGATCTGCACGCGCCTTGTTGTCGGCGAATGCCTTATCCGCCTTCACAGCTTCAGCGTCGCGGTCCTGCTGACGCTTCTTCAACTCCGCGTCCTTCGACGCCATGTCGCGAACGGCATTCGGATCCGCGGCCGGGGCCGCCACGCTGATTCGCTCGGCCTTGGCGCCCGGGGGTGGTGTGTCTCCATAGACGACCCGGCCGTTTTCGTCGGTCCACTTGTACAGCGCGGCTGCCGCCGGCAGAGCGGTGCAGACGGCCACGCAGGCTGCAATGCACAACGCGGTTCGTAGGCTCATGTGCGCGCCCGAAGGTATCGTGATGACAGCACGGTAAAGCAAACAACGGCGCAAAGCAAACGCGCTCGTCGCGCGCCGAGCGCCGTTTACCCTGCTCGACGACCCGCGTATAATCCGCTTTTGCGCATAGGAGAAATGCATTATGCGTGTCGTGCAAAAGGCGCTGACCTTTGACGACGTCCTGCTGCTCCCCGCCCAGTCCTCCGTCGTTCCCCGCGACGTCAACCTTCAGACCCGCCTTACGCGCAGCATCACGCTGAACATCCCGCTACTTTCGGCGGCGATGGATACCGTCACCGAAGCTAGGCTTGCGATTGCCATCGCGCAGGAAGGTGGCCTCGGGATCGTGCACAAGAACATGCCACCGAAGGCGCAGGCGGCCGAGGTGGCCAAGGTCAAACGCTTCGAGAGCGGCGTGGTCAAGGACCCGATCACGATCCCACCTACGATGTCCGTGCGGGAAGTTCTCGCTCTAACGCGCCAACACAAGATCTCCGGTCTGCCCGTCGTCGACGGGAAGAAGATCGTCGGAATCGTCACCAACCGCGATCTGCGCTTCGAAACCAATCTCGACCAACCGGTCTCCGCCATCATGACCAAGGGCGAGAGGCTGGTTACGGTGCCGGAGGGCACCGAGCTCGAGCAAGCCAAGGCACTCATGCATCGCCATCGTCTCG
>Ga0126384_10003113_pt1 | contig 10073 bp, 9 predicted proteins | sample PanSoiMetPlot_36_FD_92543 | JGI IMG/M metagenome (GOLD analysis project Ga0126384, IMG submission 92543) | Tropical forest soil microbial communities from Panama - MetaG Plot_36 | ecosystem: Environmental > Terrestrial > Soil > Tropical forest > Bulk soil | place: Panama | collected 2016-02-17 | reverse complement strand
TGTTGGCAAGCAACGCGTTTCCCTCAAGGTGTACCGTATTGCCGTGAACCGAGCCGGCCTGGGTGTAGTAACACACGCCGTCGAAGGAGAGGGGCGCGCCAGGCAGGTCCCAGCCAGCGCCGCTGAGATCACCATGCGGCCCAGCGACGTCAATGTTGATTGCGACCGCAAGGCCGAGGTCTGGGTTGCTCACCGTGCCATGGATGTGAATGGCTGTTCCTCCCGCCGGTGCAGCGTATGTAACCCCGAGCTTGCCAGCTATCCCCATGATGGCAGCCACAGTTACGATCGCGAGGGTTTTCAGCAGGTTTCGTCAATGAAGTTTTCTCATGATCAACCTCCTTTTGCGGTGTTGGGTTCAAATCCTCCCCTCACCTCCGCGCGCATGTCCTGCCTTACAGAAGTGCGCCGACATTCAAGGGACATCACCTCACTTTCTCTTCCACATCCTTTGGTCTGATCGTGACACGAGCCACCTAACTTACGATCTCTCTCGTAAGAGTGTGAAGGGTGGACAGTGTCCACCCGACGTGTTGTCTGTTAGTCAGGTTAGAAGAAGACGCCGTTTTTCTCCTGTCCGAGCCTAGCGAACACGGTGTGCGACGTCGTCGCGGGATCGGAGACGAATTCGAAGCCTGCCTCGCTCACTGCTGACCACTCCATCGTGGCGGAGGTTTCCACGAACTGCCCACGGAAGCCTTGGTCGGCATTGCGGACCTTGACTTGTCCCTTTCGCCCGCTCCACTGGACGTCGAAAGAGGTAGTCGCCGGGACGGAGGGACCATGCTGCAGGTCGTTTACAGTGTCGTGGAAGTCTTTCGTTTCGAGCCCGCTAGCGATCACGGAGGCCCTGCCAGCGCCATGCTGCGACTCCACGCTGTCCGAGGGGAACGGGACCGTCCAGAACAGACCGCCGGGTTCGTTCCCTGGATCGATGGAAGCAAACTGACTCGAAGGATCTGCCAGATCCTCATAGAGATCCAGTCAGAAAAAGACAAAGGTCCCGTTGCGTTGTTTTCCATCCACCCCGATGTAGGGTCCCTTCATGAAGCGCACATCGTTATCGAAGGAGACGCGACTGGTGGCACCGGTGCTCGCATTCGTTCTTGTCCCAAACCCCGTGATATGCGCCAGACCGACGAAGCCATGGAAGTCGGTGATCAGCGATGGCTCGCTGCCTGGATCGGGCAAGAAAATATGGAAGACTTCCGTCCCTGGGCCAAAGGGTTGGATACCGCCGGGAATGGGCTTCGGATCGGCAGGGTTGGCGGCACGCGCCAGTTGCGGGCTCCACAAGCCTGAGCCGAGCACCCCTGAGCCGAGCACCAGGCCAAACGTGCCAGCCGCAGTCGTGAGGAACTGGCGCCGTGCTATGGCCCGCTCCCAGAAGTGCGAGTGGCCAACAGGGCGATGGCCCTCCAAGGCTGACCCCCTGACTTGGGAGTCTCCCTTCGTGGGAAATTGTTGCAAGGATTGAAGTGTTATGAGACTCATATCTCTCCCCCTTTTTGATGCGAGATCCGCCCTGCAGTGCTTGTTTGGGGCTAATCCCTAGGCTGGAAGAAGCACTTCGACAATCAAAGGCCCCACCTCCTCTCTTTGTGTCGCTTTTTCTGGGCAGGGGATGATAGCCCAAGTCGGGACGGGAAGTCCTAAAATTTCTCTTCAATTTCTCTTTAATTTCTCTTCAATTCTGCTAGAGAAGGAGCGTGAAACCGGCGTTACCCCTTTCCTTCCCGCCCTTTCGTCTCGATCTGGTGAACGAGTGTCTGTGGCGCGAGGGGCAGCGGATCCCGCTCAGAGGAAAAACCTTCAAGGCATTGTGTTGCCTGCTGGAGCACCCTGGCCAATTGGTGAGCAAAGCGACACTCTTCAAGGTGGTGTGGTCTGATACCTATGTTAGCGATTCGGTGCTGATGACCTGCATTAGTGAGCTACGGAAGGCATTGGGGGATGATGGAAAGAGACCGCAGTTCATTGAGACCGTGCATCGGCGCGGATACCGATTCATTGGGACAGCCCGGCGTCCGGGGTCCGGCGTCCAGAGTCATAAATCAGAACCGACCCCCAGCCGCCAATCCTTAGTCTCCAATTTCGTGGGCCGGGAGGCGGAAATCGCACAACTGCACAAGTGGTTAGAGAAAGCGTTAGGTGGCGAGCGTCAGCTTGTCTTCATCAGCGGTGAGCCGGGGATTGGCAAGACGGCAGTAATGGAAGCGTTTTTGGCACAGGTTGCAGCCGAGGGGAGGGTGTGGATCGGGCGCGGGCAGTGCATCGAGCACTACGGCGCGGGCGAAGGGTACATGCCAGTATTGGAGGCGATGGGAAGACTGTGTCGCGCGCCCGGCGGCGACCGGCTCATCGTATTCCTGGGCCAGTATGCGCCCACCTGGTTGGTCCAAATGCCCGCACTCCTCAGTGCAGCGCAGCGTAAGCGCTTGCCACGGGAGGTTCAAGGCGCGACGCGGGAGCGGATGCTGCGGGAGATGGCGGAGGCGGTGGAAGCACTGACGGCCGAGCGGCCGCTGGTGCTCGGGCTCGAAGATCTGCACTGGAGCGATGTATCCACGCTGGACTGGCTCGCCTATTTGGCACGGCGGCAGGAGCGGGCCCACCTCCTGGTGCTCGGCACGTATCGGCCGGTGGAGATGTTGGAGAATGGGCATCCGCTACGTGCGGTCACGCAGGAACTGCAACTACATCGGCAGTGCAAGGAGCTGCCACTGACGCTACTGAGCGAGACGGCGGTGATGGAGTATCTGGCAGGGAGGTTTGGCGTAGAGACGCAGCAGGTTGCGTCTCTCCAGAGGTTGGCGCGGTTGATCTACCACCGCACAGAGGGCAACCCCCTGTTCATAGTCAACGTGGTGGAGGACATTGTTGTGCAGGGCGGGCTGCATGAGATCGACAGCCAGCGAAATCTCAGCGCTGCGGTGGAAGCAGTTGTGCGCGAGGTCCCCACGAGCATCCGCCAGATGATCGAGCGACAAATCGATCGCCTCAGGCCCGAAGAGCAGCAGGCGCTGGAGGTAGCAAGCGTGGCCGGGGCGGAGTTCTCAGCCGCAGCAGTCGCCGCGGGAGCAGAGACCGCAGTCGCGGAAGTCGAGGCGTGCTGTACCGGGCTGGCCCGGCGCGAGCAATTCGTGCGAGCAAAGGGGATCAGCGAGTGGCCAGACGGGACAGTGGCCGCACGCTACGAGTTTCTGCATGCGTTGTATCGAGAAGTGGTGTACGAACGCGTGCCGGCGGGCCAGCGCGCCAGTTTGCACCACAAGATCGGCGAGCGGCAAGTGCAGGCCTACGGCGAACAGGCGAGAGAGATCGCAGCCGCCCTGGCCGTGCACTTCGAGGAGGGACGAGACTATTGCCGGGCCGTCCACTATCATGCCCGAGCGGCGGAGAATGCCATCCAGCGGCAGGCCGGTCAAGAAGCCATTCTCCACCTCACCACAGCGATCAAGCTACTGCAAACGCAGCCCGATACAGTGGAGCGCGCCCGGCAGGAAATTCTATTGCAATTTAACCTGCGCGTACAGATTGGGCGGCTCAAAGGTGAAGCTGCTCCCGAACTTGAGGAGATTGTGGCCCGGGTGCGCGATCTCGGTCAACGGCTAGAGCCGACCCCGCAGCTCTTCTGGGCCCTGACCGGCGTCTATCTGTTTTATGTGGTGCGGGAAGAACTGCACGCCGCGCAAGCCCTTGCTAAGCAACATCTGCACATGGCGCAGCGCTTTCCTGACCCCTTGTTTGCCATGGCTGCATACTCGGAACTGGGTATCGTCTGTTTTTTCCTCGGAGAACTGGTCTCGGCTCGCACCTACCTGGAGCAGGCTGTAGCGCTTTATGATCCCCGGCCACCCCATCCGTTCTCTGTGGACTGGGAGCATGGGCCGCCTTGCCTCTGCTTCTCCGCTTTCGTGCTCTGGCATCTTGGTTATCCCGACCAGGCGCTCCACAGCAGCGCTGCAGCGCTGGTCAGAGCCCGAGAGCTGCATTTGCCCTATATGCACGCCTTTGCCCTCAACTGTACTGCTCGGCTCCATCAGCTCCGCCATGAGAGCGATGTTGCGTATGAGCGAGCAGCCCATGCCGTGCAGTTGGCGACCGACCAGGGGTTTGCAGGACTGGTGGAGATGGGGAGGATCTTTGTAGGAGGGACACTAACCGAGTCCAGCAAGAGCGAGGATGCCATTGGCCAGATTCGCCAGGGCATGACCGCCTATCGCACTCTCGGAGGAGAAACCTTCCGGTCGTACTATCTGGCGTTGCTGGCGGAGGCCTGCGGGAGAGCTGGGAGGGTCACGGAGGGACTCGCGGCTGTGGAGGAGGCATTAGCGACGACGCAGCGCACGGGCGGGCGGTACTACGAAGCGGAGCTGTACCGGCTCAAAGGTGAATTGTCACTGCAGTCCGGAGTCCGGAGTCCGAGGTCCGCAGTCACCAGCCCCCAAACAGAGGCAGAAGCTGAAGCGGGTTTTCACAAGGCCATTGAGATCGCTCGCCATCAGCAAGCGAAATCGCTGGAACTGCGCGCGGTGATGAGCTTGAGCCGGCTGTGGCAGCGGCAGGGCAAGAAGAAACCAGCCCAACGGATGCTGACAGAAATCTACAACTGGTTCACTGAAGGGTTTGACACCAAGGATCTGCAAGAGGCCAAGGCGCTGCTGGAGAAGTTAGCCTGACCACATGAGAGTCCAGGAATCCTCGCGGCCTGCTCGTCTTTCCATAGCTCCCAAGAGCCCTGCGACGATGGCGCAATCTAGAGACTTGTTGTGTGTGTTGCGTTCCTCTAAGGTATTCCATTCATCCGCCTAGTAGATTTCCTACGCATGTTTCCCGAGGAGGAAGAATGACCGACACAACCCCGGCAGCTCTCTCTGACCTGCGCGTTCTTGACCTCACCGACCTCAAGGGTGCCCTCTGCGCGAAATTACTAGGGGACATGGGCGCGGACGTCATCAAGATCGAGCCGCCGGGTGGGGACCCGATGCGCGCCATCGGCCCATTTCTGAACGACATCCCCCACCGTGACCGTAGCCTGTTGTTCTGGTTCTACAATACCAGCAAACGTGGCCTTACCCTTGATGTACACCAGCCCGCTGGTCAGGAGATCTTCAAGCAACTTACTGCCAAAGCGGATGTCGTCATTGAGTCCTTTGCTCCTGGTACGCTGGCGACCCTGGGTCTAGGTTATGAACACCTCAAGCGTCTGAACCCTAAGCTGGTGCTGACTTCAATCTCACCCTTCGGTCAGACCGGGCCGTACCGAGATTATAAAAGCTCTGACACGGTGGCCGAGGCTCTCGGAGGCATGATCTATACAAACGGCGCTGCTGACGAGCCGCCGCTGCAGGCCTCAGGCTTGCAGGCGTACCATAGCGCCTCCTTCTTCGCCGCTATCGGCACAATGTCCGCCCTGTGGGCACGTGACGTGCTCGACGCCGGACAGTGGGTAGACGTGAGCATTCAGGAGGCGGCTGCCGCCGCGGTCGAGCACGTGGCCCCGTTTTACCATCAGGGGTTGGGGGTCCAAACTAGACAGGGAAGCCTGCACTGGAGTCGTTATTTTCGCGTAGCCCGCTGCCGCGACGGCTATGTCATGCACTGCACCCTGGGTGACTGGACCTCACTAGTTGAGTGGGTCAAGGGCGATGGAAAGGCGCAGGACCTGGACGAACCGCAGTGGGAAGATCAGATGTACCGCCGCGAGCATGCCGAACACCTCTTTGATGTGCTCGACGAATGGGCCACTGATTATAGTGTGGCCGAATTAATGGAAGGCGCGCAACTCCGCCGTATTCCCTACGCGATGGTCCGTCCGCCCGAGGCCATGGTGGACGATCCTCAGCTCAACGCGCGGGGTTTTTTCTCCCCCGTCGAGCATCCCGAACTGGGCCGAACCTTCCGTTATCCTGGTGGTCCATTCTTTTTCACTGCTACTCCGTGGCGTATCTCTCGCCGTCCCCCGCTTTTGGGTGAACATAACAAGGAGGTCTACAGAGGAGACCTGGGGATGAGTGAAGCGCAGCTAGGCGAGTTGACAAGCGTCGGAGTTATCTAAATCAGCCGATCATGACGCAAGCGTCGCCACCCAACCACCCATAATGAAATCATGGACTTGCGTCCTTATTTCTGAACAGACCACAAAAGATTGGCACAGTAGGACTGTCACCCTGAACCCTTCGACTTCGCTCAGGATAAACTCCGTGAAGGGTCTCGCGGTCAGATCTGGCCTGAGCTTGTCGAAGGATTCTTCGCTGCGCCCAGAATGACATGACTGAGTGGTCGCGTCTTAAAGTGTACGAGTCTCCTGTGTTTCGCTTTCGCTCAGTCGATCCCATACAGCCGTGCGGCTGTGTCGTGCACAATCTTGCGCCGGTTCTCCTCTGAGAGCCCGCTGAAGGTCTCTTTAATGAACTGCTGAGAGCGCGGCCAGATCGCAGCCGTGTGTGGGTAGTCCGAGGACCACATGGCGTTGTCCACTCCATACAGGTTCAGCGTATTCAGAAAGATCGGCTCGTTGATAAAGGTCGCATACACCTGCCGCTTGATGTACTCGCTCGGCTTGAGGCTCAACTTCACTGGCGCAGCCCCGGTCCGCCCAAACCGGTCCTGAGCGAAATCCATCCGCCACATGAAGTAGGGCACCCACGCCACATCATTCTCGGCCGACACAATCTGCAACTGCGGGAAGCGCTCCAGCACCCCATCTAGGACAAACACTGCCAGTGAGCGCTCGATTTCGTGGTGCAGGACAGAGACCTGGCGCGCCAGGTTTCCCTTAAAGAAGTCAGACCCCATGCCCCTACGGCTGGTCAGGATATGCAGGGACAGGGGCAGGTGCAACTCTTGGGCCGCCGCCCAGAACGGATCATAGTCCGGATGGCTGTACGGCCGATCTTCAGGGGGTTCCGCCCAGATCATGGCGCCTCTCATCCCCTGTTTGGCAATGCGCCGGAGCTCCTGGACCCCCGCCGCAATATCTTCCAGGGTGATCAGTCCCAGAGGCAGGAGCCGTTTGCGATCATAGCTGCAATACTCCACCGCCCAGTCATTATAGGCCTGAAAACAGGCCGTTCTCAGCTCTACATCATCCAGCCCATACAGGGGCATGCCCAGGGTGGTGTAGATCACCTCCGCCTGCACCCCGTCCCGATCCTGGTCCTTGATCCGCGCCGCCGGGTCCCACACACTGGCCGGGGCGGCCTCAAACCCTTTCTTGTTGTGCTCAGGCAACTGCTCTGACGGCACCCCGGCCCCGAACGCCGCTGCGACCGGGATCGGGGAGATATTCTCGCAGACAAAGAACTCGCCTTCTTTCCCCTGAAACCCCTTCACCGTATGCGGCGCGCGATCGCGAAACTTCTTGTCAATCCGCTCGGCCCACATGTTAGGGGGCTCAACAAAATGTGAGTCCGCTGAAATGATACGATACTCTGCCATAACGTACCCTCCTTTTCTCATTAGTCTAATAAGCCAATCCTGCAATGATTTAATGACTCAATAATTCAATCCCTTCGGATGCTAGGTGCTGGGTGCTAGGGGTTAGGGATTAGGGTTAGTAATTTTTGCCTTTTGCCTTTTACTTTGTTTGGACGCTAGACGCTAGACTGTCTAGCAGCGCCCTCGCCTCTCAGCACATACAGCCCTAACTCGCTCATACGCATCCCAGTTTTGTCCACAAAAGCCAGCGCCTCGGCCAACAAGATAAGCCCTTCCTCTACCCGCCCCACTCTCGCATACGCTGCGGCCAGCATGGGAAGTGAGGCTGCCCGCCCCATCTCTAGCCCTATGGCCCGCAAGGCAGCCAGGCCCTGCTGCATCTGCGCGCAGTTGATCCCACCAGGTCACAGAACATCACGGTCAACCGCCGTCTCTCGGCCGCCTCCCGTCTAGGGTCTAGCGTCTGGCGTCTAGCGTCAGAAGAGACTCTTTGCTCCTTCTCCGATTCTCCGTTTTCCCGATTCTCTGTTTCTCTCTGTGTTCTCTCCTTTGAGGTCTTCCAGATACGCGTCATCCAGGTCGAAGCGGCGTTTCACAGCCCGACAGGTCACCCGACCGCGCCGCTGCAGAAGCTCTCGGACTTGGTCCAGCACCTCATCAAAGGTCATGGTCTGCCCTCGGAGCCTCTTTACTCCTTTGCGTGTCGCTGGACAAGCCAACCGTTTTCTCGCCTCCGGGTCAGGCTGCCTGCTTCTGCCGGGCGGTCACCCTCTGCTTGACGCCATCGTGGGTTAAACACCTTGCGCCGCTTGCGAAGCTGGGAGACTATGGCAGTATGCGTCAAGAGTTAAGCGGTGACACTTGAACGTATTGCTGTTATGAAGGGATGATACAGAACCCTACCCGTAAATAAAAAGGAGGCTATACCATGGCAGACGTTGTAATTGGCATTGCGGCGTCCCACGCACCCAACTTGGCAAACCCGTCGATGATTGCAGGGGTCAAAGAGGAGCAGTACGCCACGGTGAAGGCCGGGTTTGCAGAGGCCCGTACGCTGTTGGAGCAGGCCCGACCAGAGGCGATCGTGATCTTTTCCACCGACCATTTCGATCGCTGTTTTTATGATAACCTGCCGCCGTTCCTGGTGGCGGTGGGAGAGACAGCTGAAGGACCGGTAAATGAGTGGCTGAAGATCCCCAAGGTCAGACTCAAAGTCGCGGGGGAGCTGGGCAGATTTATTGTGAGCGAGGGGTTAGAGAATGGGGTAGACTTTGCCTCGTCTGCGGATTTGCCGCTGGATCATGCGGAGGTCGTGCCACTGTCGTATCTGACGCCCAAGTGGGACATTCCTATTGTGCCTATTGTGGTCAACGCTTTTGCGCCGCCGATGCCCAGTCTCAAGCGTTGTCTGCAGGTGGGGGCGTTTGTCCGTGAGGTGATCGAGCGCTGGCCGACGAAGAAGCGGGTGGCCGTGATCGGGACGGGCGGGCTATCGCACTGGGTGGGCTTGCCGGAGACGGGCCGGGTCAACGCCGAGTTTGACCGCTGGTTTTTGGATTGTCTAGTCGCGGGCAAGGGAAATGAGGTGATAACAAAATATAAGAAGGCCGAGGAGCTGGAGAAAGAAGCAGGCAATGGTGGGCACGAGGTGCGTGATTGGCTGGCGGTCGCGGGGGCCATGCCAGCGAACCTGAAGCCGCGAGTGCTCAGCTATGAACCCATTCCTGGCTGTGGCATCGGGGTAATGGCGTGGGCGGGGGACTAACAAGATTGTTCGAAGGCAGTATATCCATCACGCTCTCGGATGGTCCTCAACAACACAGGAGGTGGCCACTGTCACTTCCTGGCCTTTGACCATAAAGGAGGGAGGCTATGAAGCCCAAAAGTGTATCGCACGTCGCGCTCGGGGTGCGAGATTTTGACCGCTCGCTGCACTTCTACCGGGACCTGCTCGGATTTGAAGTGGCCCACGAGGTAGCGGAGTTCGAAGGTAACAAGTATCGCCTGGGAGCAATTTCCGAGCGGGAGGATCGCAAGTTTCGGGTGGCGGTCTTGCGCTACGGTAAGGGAACCCCAACGCCGTACGGCATGAGCGAAGAGGCGTGTGTGATCTCCCTGGTCGCCCCCCTGGGCCTGCCGCCGACAGGCAGCGGCATTAAGGTCGACCAGATCGGCATCTCGCACTTCGGAATCTGGGTCAAGGGGTTGGACGCGATCTACGAAGAACTCAAGAGCAAAGGCGTAACCTTCGCGGTGCCTCCGCAACCTGCGGCGCAGACGGAGGCTGGTGGGATTCGCAGCGCCTTCGCTCAGGACCCGGATGGCATTCTCATTGAGTTCCAGGAGATGGTGCCGGCTTAAACACCCATATCTGTTACAAACCCTCACTTGTAACTGAAAGGAACCCAGCCTCATGGAAACGACGATGAAAGTCAGAGCCCAACCCTCAGCGCTGACGCCTTTCACCCCTATGGGCAGGTGCTAGAGAGCCGCCAACCCCTCTACCCGGAGGTCGACGGCAGCCAGTCATCGGTTGTGATGCTGCACTTTAAACAGCGACCCACGAAGATCGACATGATGGCGTTTCACTTCTCGTATAATCAGACCTTTATTCCGGTGCAGGGCGCCAT
>Ga0126384_10003112_pt1 | contig 10074 bp, 7 predicted proteins | sample PanSoiMetPlot_36_FD_92543 | JGI IMG/M metagenome (GOLD analysis project Ga0126384, IMG submission 92543) | Tropical forest soil microbial communities from Panama - MetaG Plot_36 | ecosystem: Environmental > Terrestrial > Soil > Tropical forest > Bulk soil | place: Panama | collected 2016-02-17 | reverse complement strand
CGGATTGTTCTGCTCCAGTCGGATCGCCTCTTCGAGTTCGCGTTCTGCCGTGGGGAAATCCCAGTCGTAGTGCATGGCAATGTTGCCAAGAACGTAGTGAGCTTCCGCGTTGTTTGGATTTAAGGCGAGCGCGCGCCGCGCCTCCGCCACAGCTTTTGGAGCAGAAACGGTAGCCGGCACGCCATCATTGGGCGCTTGCCCCAGAAGCGCGTAGGCGCTCGCAAGTCCTGAATGAGCCATGGAGTAATTGGCCAAAAGGGCCACCGCCTGCTCATACTCTTGCACGCTGTGGCCTATATCGCGGGCTGCCCAGGATTTTCTTCCTTGTAGGTACGCTCGATACCCGGCGGGATCGATCTGCACAGGGGAGGAAGAAAGATTCGACGTGCTCAAGGCCGGAAGTATTTTCCGGCCAGCCTGCACCGCAACTTCATTCAGCACCTTCAGGATGTTCGGTGTGTCCCCGTCAAACGACGCAGTCCAGACGTACGCTCCGTCTGACGTGGAAATCAGAAACGCAACGAGGTGAATCTGATTGCCAACCCTCTGTAGATGGCCGTCCAGAACGTATTGAACACGGTAAGAGCTCCGTAATTCCGAAAGCGTTTTGTCACGCAGTTGCAGCGCGGACGTTGGCGCAATTACAACAAGCCGTGCAGCGTCGACCTTACTGATCTGGGAAATCAATTCAGCGGTGAATCCTTCGGCATCAATGTCCGAACTTGGCTGGCCTGCCGGCGAATTGAAGGAACGCACAAGAAGGCGGACCGGAAAAGAAACCTTTGGGGGAAATATGATGTCTCGGAGTTGGCTACCGTATTTTGCGGTTAGCAATCCAACGGCAAAAACAGAGGCCGCTCCAGCAATCAGACGTTTCCTTGAAAATTTGCGCGGAGCCGTAGCCGATTCCTCTGTGGCGGGAGGCGACTGTGCCGTTTGGCCGTTGACAGGTTCATTTGGGCCGGGAGTGGAATCGCCGTGTTCGGGGAATACAGCGACGTCGCTTTCGTGGTCTTCTTTGGGAAGCTGGGTCTCGCGCTCCTTGTACCACTTGTCTAATTCAGAAGGATAGGCGTAGACCGAGCTATTTTTTCCAACAGAAAGCCTGTGGATCGGAAGACCGAGGTTACGTTCCCACCGCTGGACGGTGCGAATCTCGCGGCGCAAATAGCTAGCGATTTCGCCCCAGGACTCGAGGCGGCGTTCATTCGAGGGCGCGGTCGTCCCGGAACCGCTGCCAGAAGTGGAATCAGTCATCGGGGAATTAGAGTCGAGTCTGGAAACTGCGCGGAGTATATAACGGCGAAAGTAGGTGCGCCAACAGGCACCAACCGACGCCGCAATTTGCAGCATTCGCCTTTGCTCGCTCCAACTGACTTCTGTAGTATGGTCAAGAAGGGGCTCGTAGCTCAGCGGTTAGAGCAGCGGACTCATAATCCGTTGGTCCCAGGTTCGAATCCTGGCGGGCCCACCAATTGTTTTCGGTCCGGCCCGGAGACATGGGTGACGGTTCGTATCGGCTACATGGGTAACGCTTTTTGGCTGAACGGATTTTTGAGCGGTTCGAGCACTCGTGTTTCCAGATCGAAGTATCCCAAATCATAATCCATAAGACGCACGAGCCAGATGTCGTCGCGAACTTTCTTTGATGCCGCCGGCTTGTCCGGCAAAGACCGTACTGAAATTGATTTTATTCTTGCCCAGACAGATGCGGCCGCAGCGCGTGACCAAGATGGCCTTATCGAGGAGCAGATAGTCAATGTCAAACGCAAGCTTTTTGCCGTTCCCATCTTTCTGCCAGTCTTGACTCACACTGTGTTACTGAAGGTCATCAAGAAGTTGAAGACGGAATCGAAGCCGGACGGGAGCACCTACGCCCCTCCCTTTCATAAGTTGCACGTTTCGGACGAGCGCGGCAAAGCGGAAGCAATCGTTGATGTGACCAAAGACGAGATTGTAAAGACTCTGCATTTCGACAGTGAGACCGGCATGCCACAATACGATCCAGTCGTGCGCAAGGTTTACGTGAATCTTCAGGACCAGAATATTTTTGCTGTGATCGACCCGGCGACCGATCAGGTTGTCGGGCACTATCCCGTTGGGAGATGTAAAGGGAACCACGGCATGGCAATCGACCCCGAGCACCACCGTGCGTTTCTTTCCTGCGAAGGAAATGAGCTGATGACCGTTTTCGATCTCGACAAAAACGTTCCGATCACGTTTTTACCGCTTGCCGGCGGACCGGACGTAATTAAGTTCGACCCCGGTGTCCGCCGTATCTATGTGGCCTGCTACAGCGGAGCAATTTCTGTTTTTCACCAGGACGGCGCGGACCACTATCGCAAGCTTGAAGATTTCAAAGTGCAACACGCAGTGCACTCAGTTGCCGTAGACCTGAAAACACACCGGCTTTACACACCCGAACAAGAAGAAGACGGCAAGCCGGTGGCTCGAATGGTCGTGTACGAAGCCGTAGGCGAGCGCTAGTTGTTGTTAGCGATCCTGAAAAAGAAGCGGTCTTCATGCGAATTTCGATGACCGATCTAATGCCAGATTCTCTGCGCGCGTTGCCGAGGGACGCGGTGGTGTTGTTCGTGACACGGTTCACCCGCCTCTTCGCCTACGGCGCTTTGTCGGTAATCCTGGTGTTTTATCTCGTAAGCCTTGGCCTGAACGAAGCGCAGGTTGGGATCCTTCTGACGCTAACACTCGCAGGCGATATAGCGATTTCCCTACTGCTTACCACGCGGGCGGACCGCATCGGCCGTCGCCGCATGTTAATCGTGGGCGCGCTTCTCATGGCAGGCGCTGGCCTCGCATTCGCTTTCACCAGAAACATGCTCTTCCTGATTATCGCGGGGACGATTGGCGTCATCAGCCCTAGTGGAAATGAAGTGGGGCCATTCCTATCGATCGAACAGGCCGCGTTGTCTCATGTGATTCCGGCGCGCAACCGGACCGAAGTTTTCGCTTGGTACACGTTGGCTGGATCCATGGCAACAGCTCTCGGCGCGTTGTGCGGCGGCACTTTGGTGGGAGTTGTGCAGAAAAACTGGCTCTCTCCGACGGACAGTTATCGGACGGTCGTCCTCCTGTACGCCACGCTCGGTTTAGGACTTGCAATGCTCTTCGCGCGTTTATCTCCTTCGACGGAAGTCAATACTCTCAAAACAGAATCTCCAACGGAGTCGAAAGGAAATTTTATTGGAGTCGGCCATTCCCGCTCCATCGTTCTAAAGTTGTCTGGCTTATTCGCCTTGGACTCTTTCGGTGGCGGCTTTGTCGTTCAGAGTTTCTCGGCCTATTGGTTCTACCTGCGGTTTGGAGTCCAACCGGCAAAGCTGGGTGTGATTTTTTTCTGGGCAAATGTTCTGGCGGGGATTTCGGCGCTTCTCGCTTCGCGGCTCGCCACACGCATCGGCCTGGTCAGGACTATGGTTATCACTCACTTGCCGTCGAATATCCTGCTCATTCTTGTGCCACTAATGCCGAACCTCACGCTCGCGGTGCTCATGCTGCTCATTCGTTTTAGCATCAGCCAGATGGACGTACCGACTAGGCAATCGTACACAATGGCCGTCGTTCGCCCCGAAGAACGCTCGGCGGCGGGCGGAATCACGGGAGTCGCCAGAACGGCCGGAGCTGCAATCAGCCCTATCTTCGCAGGCTTCCTGTTTTCGCGGCCTGCGCTGATCAACCTACCGTTCTACATCGCCGGAACGCTCAAAATCGTCTATGACCTTGTGCTTTACAGGGAGTTCACCGCGGTCCGGCCCCCGGAAGAAGCGGATTAATCGCTAGCGCTTCCAACTCGCCGAGCTAGAGATTAAGGTCGGTCAAACTTGGGTGGTCATCGGGCCGGCGGCCGAGCGGCCAGCGAAAGAGCCGCTGCTCTTCCGTGATTGCAAGATCGTTGATACTTGCGTGGCGTATTTTCGAAAGTCCAGCTGCATCAAACTCCCAATTCTCATTGCCATAGGAACGGAACCACTGACCTTTAGCGTCGTGCGATTCGTACGCAAACCGGACAGCAATGCGGTTTCCGTCGAAACTCCACAGCTCCTTGATGAGCCGGTAGTCGAGTTCTTTAGCCCACTTCCTTTTTAGGAACGCAACCACTTCGTCGCGGCCATGGATGAATTCAGAGCGGTTTCGCCAGTAGGTATCCAGAGCATAGCCGCGCGCTACTCGCTCGGGATCGCGCGAATTCCAATTGTCTTCAACGAGCCGAATTTTCAGGATGGCGGTTTCCCGTGTAAATGGTGGGATCAAGGTTGGTGTTTGTTTGGATTGCGTGCTCATTTCTCCTCCTAAACTCTCAAAAAAATCTATTCGCCGGCTTTTGTCGCCAGAGCTTCAACCACAGCTATGTTTTGCATCAGTTCCTGCGGAATGCCGTGCCGTTCCTTCAGATACTCCGCGCTATTGTACGAAATCCAGACCTTCCCTTGCGCATCCTCCGAAACAAGAATTTTCAATGGCAGATCGATCGCAACGCTGGGCGCGGCCAGCATCAGCGGCGTCCCCGCCTTCGGACTCCCGAAAATCAGCAGTTTTGTGGGACGCATTTTCATTCCCACTTTTTCCGCTTCGCCGCTGTGGTTGACCAGCGCAAAAAGCGTCACTCCCTTTGCTTGCAAAATGTTCCTGAGCTTTTCGACGGTTTCATCGACTGATTGGCTGCTCGGCTTAGCGACAATTCCTTTGGTGGTTGCGGTTGTTGCTGCCATCACATTCTCCTCGATGCTCCCAAGATTTGACCCAACACGAATGCTTGCCGACTCGCGCACAAAGACCAGGTAAATCGCCATTACGATTCCAACGATCGCTAGAAAAAACGCGGGCGCAAGCGTTTGCGTAAGCGATCCCGCTGACGCGAGCTTTCCTTCGTCCAACTGGCGAACCAGGCGAACATGCCGCTGAACCGAGGCGAGATTGACAATTACTCCGCCGGCGATGAGCGCGGTCCCAAACCAAAGAGAAAAACCGGTCGAAGAAATTTGCTGCGTTCGCTGGAAAACATCGAGCTGTTGGAGAAAAAGTCCAAATCGCGCAACGACAAATCCAAACCCCATCAAAGCGAGGCCCGTGCGAACCCACGCTAGAAAAGTCCGCTCCGCCGCGAGATAGTCGCGCAAGTCCGCCCCTTGGCTTATCTCGTTCGGTGGATTCACAAAAGCCCTCCGCGGATTTCGGCTACCGCGCCAGAGAGTTTAGCGCGGCCTCCAAGCTTTCCTTCGCCGCCAAGTGTAAGGATGCTTCCAAAGGCAAGATTGACGCAGGGAACTTGCTTACACGTCACCTCAGTAGGAGTTCGTCCAAGCTGATTGGATACCGGGTACATCCAGCCAGCACAAAAGCTCTTCCTGCGGCTGAGAAAAGAAAAATTCAGCGGAGCTTTGATCCCCAAAGCGCAAGGTGATTTGCATTTCCCCGGAAGGAGTTATCATCCAGGCTGCAGCCTTAGCGGTTCCGAATCGCCTTGTAAATATCGGCGATCGAGTAGGTTACTCCCACAAAATAATTTCTACGAAAAGGTGCGGCGGAGTTCAGGGCGTGGTCAATCCCTGCATCAATCACCAGGCGCGGCGTGACGTTTACGGTCAATGCCCAAAGACCGTCCGCATACGAACGGGTGCCGTTGTTATATTGCATGTTCCCGTAAAACTCGCCCGTGAATTGCAGCTTCTTGTAAATCCCATGCGAAAACGCAAGATTCATCTGTGCGTTTTGGTCCGTCCCGCCCATCGCCGGTCTCCCCAAGAAAAAATAGGATGTGTTGAAGTCAAAATGGAATCCTCTGATGTCCTTACTGGCGAGAAGGTGAAGTAAGTGATCGTATTTGCCCGTTCCCAGGCCTTTTGCCACGCTCCCACTCGGAAATTCCAGAGAATAGGCGAACGCCAGGGTCGGCACGAACCGCGACTGCCGATGGAATCGGTATTGAAAGCCGAGAGCGTTATCTCCAAATCCCGTTTGCGTCACTCCGGCAACCGTTTGTCTTAGCAGCGTGTCTGTGTCCCAGCGAATTTCCAGATTGCACGTTGCGGCAAACTTGAACAGTCCTATCAAGTCGTTTTCCCGCTCTCGTTGCGATCCCATCACATGGTTATATCCGTACTCAACTTCCAGAACTCCATATTGTGTAATGTCCGCCGGATTTGCCACGGTTGGACGGTTTGGGTTGGCGACGATTCCATCCTTTGGCGTGTCAGCACATTGCGCGATGCCGCAAGTCGGGAAGAAGCAAAAGATCACTTTCGCCAAAATGATGGGAATAAACCAATGCGTAAACCGAGTTCTCATGCCTGCTTTCCGCTTCACCCTCTCAATGAGAAAAGTCTACAGGAACCTGCTCGATGCGTGAGACTCTGGTCTTTAGGAAGTTTGCAGGAATACACTGCCCCGGAGTTCGTATGCCACTTCCGCGAAAGTCCATTGGATTCTTCGTAAGCGCAGGCTTGGTCGCCCTTGCAGCGGTAGCGGACTCCTCCGCCCGCTATTCAATCGATTTGCAAAAAAGCAAAATTGAAATTCAAGTCGCGCGTGAAGGCTTCTTCAAAGCATTTGGCCACGATCATCTGGTATCCGCTCCGCAGTTTTCGGGCGAGATCCGGATGGATCGGGCTAAGCTCGAACAATCGAGTGTTAACTTGACCATAGACGCAAAGTCGCTCACGGTCGTCGATCCCGGCGAATCCGCAAAAGACCGTAAGGAAGTTCAAAATACAATGCTGGGAGAAGAGGTTCTGGATGTCGCGCGCTATCCGCAAATCCAGTTTTCCTCTTCTTCCGTTAGAGTTGTCTCCGGAAAGAAAGATCTTTACCAATTGCAGGTAGAAGGCGCGTTGACTCTTCATGGCGCGAAGAAACCAGTAACGCTGCCAGTCCGTTTGCAGATCGGAGAAGACAATACACTCAGCGCATATGCGGAAGTCTCCCTCCTTCAAACGGATTTCGGCATCAGTCCGATTAAGGTTGCGGGCGGCACAGTCCGCGTCAAGGACAAGCTGAAACTGGCATTTCACATCCTCGCCAGCAAGGCATCTTCGGCATCCACGAAATAAAATTTCTGACTTGCGCGCGAATCTCATACAATTCCTGCGGCGCTTGGGCTGCAGGAATACAGCGGTGCTCGCGGCTGCCCTCGCACGATTCCACATGTACGAGTGTGTTCATGCTGAATTCATCGCTTTTGAAGAGCACCGTAGTGGCTGCCCTGGGTGGTCTGTTGTTTGGCTTTGACACCGTCGTCATTTCAGGAACTACGCAGGCACTCACAGAGTTGTTTCACCTCACGCCCTTCGCTTTAGGCGTCACGGTTACGAGTGCCCTGATTGGCACCATCATCGGCTCCCTTACCGCGGGAATTCCCGGAGACGCCATCGGACGCCGCGACAGCCTTCGCTTCATGGCAGTTCTTTACGTCATTTCCGCTGTTGGTTGCGCGTTCGCCTGGAATTGGTCTTCCCTCGTTGCGTTCCGTTTTATAGGTGGCTTGGGAATTGGCGGCTCTTCCGTTCTTGGCCCCATGTACATCGCGGAAATTTCGCCAGCAAAATGGCGCGGCCGCCTCGTCGGCTTCTTTCAATTCAATGTTGTACTCGGAATCCTTCTCGCTTATCTCTCCAACTATGTAATCGGCACACTTGGCCTCGGTGCCGCCGAATGGCGCTGGAAGCTGGGAATCTCTGCCCTCCCCGCGGTGTTTTTCCTTCTAATGCTCTTCGGCATTCCACGCAGCCCGCGTTGGCTTGCCAAAAAAGGCCGCGCAGACGAGGCTCGCGACGTCCTTCGCTTGATTGGCGAACAGGATTACGAGAACGAACTAAAGGACATTGTTGCTTCGATTGATGCCGAACACCACCAGCACGATTCCATCTGGAACCGCCAATATCGTTTGCCCGTATTCCTCGCCATGACGATCGGTATGTTCAACCAGCTCTCCGGCATCAACGCCATCCTTTATTACCTCAATCAAATTTTTTCCGATGCCGGCTTCAACAAAGTTTCTTCCGATCTCCAGTCTGTCGCCATCGGCGCGACCAACCTCATCTTCACCATGCTCGCAATGACCATCATCGACAAAGTCGGCCGCAAGCTGCTTCTCTTGATCGGAGCTGTTGGTACCGCTTCTTGTCTCGCAGGCGTAGCGGCTGTCTTCCTCACCCATCAGCACAAAGAACTTCTGGTCTGGCTTCTGGTTGTTTACATCGCTTTCTTCGCGTTTTCTCAGGGAGCGGTCATTTGGGTTTACATCGGAGAGGTCTTTCCCAATCGCGTGCGCGCACAAGGCCAAAGCCTCGGCAGCTTTTCCCACTGGTTCATGGCAGGCGTAATTTCGTTGGGATTTCCCCCGCTTGCTGCCAAGTCCGGCGGCTATCCATTCATCTTTTTCTCCTTGATGACGATCGTGCAATTCTTCGTTGTTTTGAAGGTCTATCCAGAGACGAAAGGCGTTTCGCTCGAAGAGATGCAACGAAAACTCGGCATTGCCTGAGCTAATTCATTCGGAGAGCTCTACCTCTTTTGCGCTTTGGCCTTGAAGTGAATCACGACATGCATGTGAGGATAGGCTTCGGAACTATTTTCAGCAAAGCGGAACGCCAAATGGGCGCCGTCATTTGACGCCGAAGCGCTAAGAGTTGCGCCGTCCACGCCTTCAATCTGTCGCGCATACCAGACACCCAGTTCGTACGCGCGTCCGGCGGCACCGGAAACCTCCAAATCCAAACGATCCTTGTTTGGCGTCCAGCTCTCAGAAACAATGCGCAATCCATAGCTGGCTTTGCCAGGAAGAGGCAACTCTGACCTCAAATCGATGCCAAACTCATTCGCCAGACCAATGCTTAAGCTCTTTTTTTCCGAACCAACTGGAACTCTTACAACCACATGCTGGTCGTTTTCGCTCACTTCGACCTTGTATGAAATCGCCTTTCCATTTAGCTCCGCTTTCAAAACTCTGGCGCGAGGACCGATGGCCGGCCTGAACTCCAAAGTGCATTCTTCCTTCCCATTTGTTCGGGATACTTCTAATTGCAAACTGTTTTCTTTCCTCCTGTAGCTTACTTCGAAGTAACTCTCGCCGACGCGAATGTCGGATGCTCCAAGATGAGTCCAGCTGGCAGGCAGGTGTGGACTGAATACAAGCGTGTGATGCGCTGCATCAGCTTGCAGTCCCAGCATCCCACGCAGCACGGGACTGATGACCATCGCCGCAGACCAAATCTGGTGTGGCGAACCAGTCGAAAGCGTCTGGTAATAATCTCCCGACAAAACCTCCGTCACGTGTCCTGGCGATCCATCGAGTGCCAGCAACGCGTTCGCCCGCAGATTCGCATATGCAGGCTGTTCCCGGTGATACCGATACTCGCCCACCGCCGCCCAGCCCGTGAATAGCGGCCACACTGATCCAAAGTGATATCCCGCTCCGCTGTAAATCGAAGCCTTGCTCGAAATGATCCGCATCCCCCAATCTGTCATGTGCTCGTGCCCGGCGAGTTGCGTGATCATCGCGCTGGCATTTTTCTCGTCCACCAATCCAAACCACATCGGCACCGTCGCCAGCACGCTCGTTTCGTCCACTCGCTTGTTCTGGTTATCCAGCGCAAATGCAAAGATATTCTTCTCAGGCGACCAGTACGTCGTATTCAGTGCAACGCGTTCCTTCTCACTTTCCGCGGCAAGCTTCTTGGCATCTTCATCTTTGCCCGTAAGCTTCGCCAACTCCGAAAGCGCTCTTTTTGCTTCCACGGCCAACCCGCTCTGATAAAACTCTGATTTTATTGGCAGCAGCGGCCCGCCTTCCACCCATCCATGCCCAATCCCGAAATTCTTCGGAACCCCATCCGCGTACGTCGAATTCAAAAACTGATACGCCCGCCACAAGTGATCCCAATTCGTTTTCGCAAAATCCGCGTCCCCGCTCGATTGCACATAATCGTGCATCGCGATGATGTAAAGCGGTGTCGCATCCGCCGACGCAAATCCGTACGGATAATCCTTAAACCAGTTCACGAAGCTCGCGCCCTGCGCAATCTCATGCGGAATCTTTCCGTCTTCTCGCTGGAACTG
>Ga0126384_10003111_pt1 | contig 10075 bp, 8 predicted proteins | sample PanSoiMetPlot_36_FD_92543 | JGI IMG/M metagenome (GOLD analysis project Ga0126384, IMG submission 92543) | Tropical forest soil microbial communities from Panama - MetaG Plot_36 | ecosystem: Environmental > Terrestrial > Soil > Tropical forest > Bulk soil | place: Panama | collected 2016-02-17 | reverse complement strand
TCAGGACCGGGATGACCAGGATGTCGCGGCTGAGCGCCGCCGCGATCTCGACGGCGACGAAATCGGACGGCTGGTCGAGGCGCCGGTGTCCGCCGCCATCCTTGGCGCGCAGCCATTTGCTGCCGATGACCACCAGCAGAACCTTGCAGGCGGCGACCTGGTTGTTCAGATGGACCACGAAGTCGACCCCGGCCGGGATGTGGTCGACATCCATGAAGATGTTTTCGCGCCCGAAGTCCTGTGCCAGCCGGTCGTGCAGGCGACCCGCGAAGCTCGTGGAGTCGTCGCGCCGGTAGTTGATGAAGATCGCCCCAGCCATGGCCGTCATCCCGGTTCGCCAAGCGGGCGCAATGCTACGCTGCGCCCGGTCGGCTCCCTGTGAGGCAAGTCACAGCTTCAAGTCACAGCTTCACGTCACAGCGGACATCATTGGCCCGCCGCGCAGCGGGGCGGGCGGCCTCACTCGGCCGCGCGCATCTCCGCCACTTCCGCGGCGCCGGCCTGCATGGTGGCGGCGAGCACGCCGTAGACCTTGGCCCAGGCCGCGCCCACCTCCGGCGTGAACGCCTCGCCGAGGCCGCGCTCCAGCGTCCACAGCAGCGCCTCGCCGACGACGGCGTAGTGCGCGGCCGTCACGCCGTAGCCCGAATGGCGCGCGCCGAGCGCTTTTACGGCCGGGACGATCCGGTCGAGATGGTTCAGGCCGCCGACTGCGGTCGCGATCATCTGCATCAGCTTGCGTTTCTGGTCGCGCAGATCGGCGGGAAACAGCTCGCGCAGGTTCGGCGCGATCGCGAACAGGCGGTCATAGAAAAGGTCGGCGGCCGCCTCCTGGATCGCGGCGACCCGCGTGAAGCTCGTACGCACCAGCGCAATGTCATTGGATGTCAACATCGATGTTCTCCGTGAAAATCCAGTTCGACGGCGCATCGGCCGCCTAGATCGGGCGTCGATATAATGTGCGTTGGTATCGCGCCGATGTCGCCCCGCCGGCGAGTTGGTATTGTGCGTATCGCGGCCGTGGCATCTCGGGGCGCCTACAACGGTGCGCGCCTTGCGCGGTCGGCCGGGGCTGCGTAAGCTCCCTGTGTTCCCGTGTCATTTTTTTTCAGAGGAAGCATTTCATGCGCACGGAAGAGCACACGAACAAATCGAGATTGAAGCGCATCGTGTCCGCAGACCTCTTATTGCGGATTTGCGGCTCGCCGCTCACGCGTTCCGCCATCGCCACAATGGCGCTGGCCCTCACATTCGCGCCGCAGGTTGCGCACGCATCGTGCAGCGGCAACGCGTGCAGCTCCTTTGCGGTGGAGGGCAAGACCTACAGCTCGTCCGATGCGGCCGCAAAGGCCACCCTGGTCAACAAGGACCAGAGCAAGAAGATACACCTGAAGGGTTGCATCACGGTCAATGGAAAATGCGGCAGCGCGAACGGCTTCGACGTCACGATCGATCCGGGCAAGCGCGCACCGATCAGCAAGCCGATGAAGCCGGCAGAGGCGCAGAATTTTGCCATCGACGTGTCCAGCGCCGAGTTTGTCGGGCAGCCGGCCGCCGCTCCGCCGCCGGGCGAGCAGGCGGGACTATGTCCCGGTCCGGGTCGGCCGATCGATCCGGCGCTGGTCAAGGGCATGACCTGCTGTTGCGAGACGACGAGCGAGATTTCAAATCGTATCACTCACTACCTGGTTTGCGGCTTCCCGGATGCATGCCACGGCAAGTGCGTAACGAACGTCAAGGCATGCAATACCCAGTACGAAGAGGTTGTCGCCCCGAAGCCAGCGCCGGCCCCGACCAGGCCGCCGGAGATAAAGCTCAGCGTGGTCAATGGCGAGCCGGAGCCGCTGCTGATGACGCTCTGGGATGTCGAGACGAACGCCGTCATCGCCGATCGCACGCTTTGGAATGACAGCCCGCTTGCGGTCACGCTCAACGCCAAGGGAGGCAAAGGTCACCTCAGATGGGCGGTCTCCACCAAGCCGAAGCCGGGCGCCAAATCCGCGCGATGCGGCGAGGGAGACGGGAGTTACGCGACCGGCGAGAAGGTCATCCTCAAGGCGTCGCATGGCTGTTGACGATCATGACGCGTCCAGGGAGCGTGATGTTCGGACGGTTTGCGGCGTACGGGCCTGACGCCGGCCGATCAGGGTGGCGCAATCCGGCGGTCGCTGCGCGTGTCCGCATCGATGTCGGCCAGTCGATCCCCATCGTTCATGCCGAAGCCCAGCCGATACATCACCCGGCCGGCCGGATCGAACACGATCACGAAGGCTTCGCTGACGAGCTTGTTCTGGACGGGGCTCGCAAAGCGACCAAGCTTGTAAAAATAGGCCCCGCCGGCGCCCACCATGTGCGCCACCTCATAAGGCTTGAACTCCTCGTCGCCGACGACGACCAAATCGGGCGGGCCGAACGTCGCGCGGACCTCGGCCTCGCTCATCCCGTCCTCGGCCGCCGAGAAGGACGCGTTGGAAAGCTGCTTGCGGCCGCCGTGGCGCAGCCAATCGGCAAATGCCGGCCATTCCTTGTCGGCTGACGACCATTGTTGCGGAAGGTACCGGGCGTATGAATTGTGTATCGGTCCACGGGACAGAAGATAAATTGTCACGATCGTGACCGCGATCCCGATGATGACGCCGACGAGGACCGCCAATGCAAGCTTCGACCACATCGTGCACGTCACCTCGACTGCACGAGTCTTTGCACGGCCGGACACGGTCCGCCAGCACAAACGTTACCTGCCGCAGCTTCGGCGACAGCGGGTGGCCGGGATGGCAGTGGTACTCATTGGCGGCGGGTGAGGGCACGCATGGCGCTCGCATGATCGCGCAGAAGCGGGTCCCGGTTTTCGGAAAAGATCATGCGCCGGGTAGAGCCGCCAGCGCGACGCGCGAAACCCGATTGTGGACCTGCCGTCAGTCGGCCGCCGCCGAGCGGGCCTGCGTCAGGTCGGAAGCGAGCGGCAACGCCGTCGTGGCAGGGCTCAGACGCAATTTGATTTCGCAACCAAACCCCTCGGGCGCGTAGTCGAACTGCGTCTCGCCAAAGACCGTCTTGAGCAGCTGCGTGCCAAAACCCTGGCGCACCGGTGCGACAACGATGGGACCCCCGCGCTCCAGCCACTGGAATTTCAATCCACCGTCGTCACGCCGCCAGGACACGCTCACCGTTCCGTCGGCGTTCGACAGCGCGCCGTATTTCACCGCGTTGGTGGCGAGCTCGTGCACCACGAGGGAGAAGTCCTGTGCCTGCTGCGGGCTCAAGGCGACCTCGAGTCCGTTGATCTGGGTGCGATCGACGAACGGCGCCAGCTCGGCACCGACGATCTCGGCGAGCTGCACGCCTGCCCAATCCGACGCCGTCAGCCGCCGGTGCACCCTCGCTAGGGCGTGCAGGCGCGCCTCAAACTTTGTCCTGGCGTGAGCGAACGAGTCGCTGCCCGACAGGGTGCGTTGGGCGATCGCCTGGACGACGGCGAGCAGGTTGCTGCTGCGGTGCTGGAGTTCGCGCGTCAATATTTTTTCTTTCTCGGCGGACTGCCCGCGCTCGATGAGATCGGCCGCCTGGCGCGAAAGGATGTCCAGCAGGTTCAAATCTCGCTTCGCAGGGTGATGCGGGTGGCGCCAGTGCGTGGAGATCATGCCCAGCACGTCACCCTCGCGTGTGAGCAGCGGGGTGCTCTGCACGCTGCGAATGCCGAGTTCGCGATATATCGCCCGTGGCTCGTCGGAAATCGACTTGTCTTCCTCGACGTCCGGGATGATCACCCGCTTGCCGAGGGACAGCGCCTTGCCGCAGCACGTCGTCGTTGCCGGTTGAATCCATTGCCAGTCGCTCGCCGCCTGCTGCGAGAAGCCGCGATGGGCCAAAAGCTGCAACGCGCCGGCCCCGCGTTCGGGGTGATACTTCTGAATGCTTGCGAAGTCCGACCGCATCATCGTTGCGGCGGCAAGGAGAATCTTGTCGTACAGGGCCTCGACCGTCTTTTCCCGAAGAAGCTCGGTGCTGACCTCCTGAATGCAGTGTGTCGCTGCGAGCTCCATCGCGAGCTGTTCCTGGTTCAGCAGCTGATACGCGTTCGCGGCGAACCGTCCGAGGCTCGTCAGCAGGCGGCGATCTTCGGCGTCGAACTTGCGGGTGTCATCGTGGGCGATGACCCAGATCGTGCCGGCGGGCTCGCCGCAGTCGTGGAACGGGACCAAGAGCGCTTCCGCGATCGGCAACGTGACGGTCGGCGCATATGTGTAGTGCCGTTCCGGATGAGTCATGAGCAGTGGCGCATTGCGGTCCAGAACCGTGCCGGATGGGCTGTGGCGCGGCATGACCTCACCGCGATGGATGGCCCACTTTCCGGCGGCCGCCCGCCATCGGAAAGTCGCGCGCCCGTCATCCCTTTCCAGGATGCTGACGCCGGCCGAATGTGCCCGGCATATGACCAGCGCGGTCTCGGCCAGTTGCTGCATGACGCTGTCGGCAACCGGCAGATTTGCCATCGCCTCCATCAGCTGGTTGAGGGCGCGGCTTTCGAGTGCGTGGTCGGGGGGACGCGATGGACGGCGCTCAAGCTCGGGCGTTGTGATCACCCGGTCAAGGGGCACATGGTTGTCGTCGCTCATCACGCGTACTCGCCGCCGCGAGGCGTTTTTTGATTTTTGCTGGTCCGTGCCGCCAGCCAGACACGCCTATACATGAAAATCAAATGTAGCGCGCCTCCTCTTTAGAAATAAATCGCGCCTCCTCTTTAGAAATAAGTGTAGCGCGCTGCCGCGGTTCCAAACCTTGGAACTTATCGTGCTGTCTGCCGCCACGCCGCAGGCGGGAGCCGCGCTTGTGTATCAATTGATACATCCGCTTCGAGCCCTGCGGCAGAAATGGATGTGACGCTTCCGGCACCTGGACCAAGAAACCGAGGGAGCCCTGCGCCACGCCAAGGAAACCGGTCTCGTCGGGGACGCATCCGGAGCCTGAGATCGGCTTCAGCCGCAACGTACGGGTTGGCCAAGTTATCGCCGTGGCGTGGACGGCGCCAATTGCGGAGCGGCGGGTACGGCGGCGCCGTGCCAGGTTCGTTGGAACCTGACAAGCCATCCAAGACCAGCTACCCTGCGGCCGGGGCGGTACGCGGACACGGTACACGGGGTGGAGACCAACCTGCCCGAACCATCGGACAATCCTGCGATCTCACTCGCATACCAAACGCCGACATCGGCACAACGCCGCTTTGCCCTCGTCGTCGTCATACTTCAGTTCGTGGCCTGTGCAGTCGTGGCGCCATTTCCCGCACACGTGCCGCGAATTGACAGCTTCGTCCCGGTCATTCTCGCGGTAATATTTGTCGCCGATCTCATCACTGCCGTTCTGTTATTCAGTCAATCCGCCATAATGGCATCACGTGCCATCCTGATCCTCGCAAATGGCTATCTCTTTTCCGCCCTGATCGTCATTCCGCACGCGCTCACTTTTCCGGGCGCATTTGCACCGAAAGGCCTGCTCGGTGCGGGGCTCCAAAGCAGCGGGTGGCTCAATGCCTTCTGGCATTTTGGCTTTCTCGTCGCGGTGGCCGGCTATCTCTGCTTGAAGGGCGAAAAACACAGGAGCGGCGCCGCCCCAATGTTGGCGCTGCCTGCGTTTTTGCGAAGCCTGGCGATCCAAATCGGCGTGGTCTGCATACTGACCTGGGCCGTCACGGCGGGTGACAGCGTCATGCCGCGGTTGTTTCTCGATGATCTCAGTTATGCGCCAATGGTGCATTACACTGCCGGAACGCTTGTGCTGATTTCCGTGCTTGTCCTGCTGCTGATGCGCACTTACGGAACGTCGGTGCTTGATCTGTGGATCATGGTTGCGATCTGCATGTTGATATCAGAGATGGCGCTGGTGACCTTCGGGCTGACCGCGCGCTTTTATATCGGATGGTACGTCAGCCGCGCACTGGCAGTCGCCTTTTCAACGGCCGTGTTGATAGCCCTGCTTTACGAGATGACGTCACTTTATGCACGGCTGCAGAACGCGGTGCGGGCGGCGAAGCAGGCTGACCGCGCAAAGTCGAGCTTCCTTTCCGCGGCGAGCCACAACCTGCGGCAGCCATTGCAAACGTTGAGTCTGCTTCAGCGTGCCTTGAGACCACACATTCATGATGCCGCCGCTGGTGCGATTCTCGCTGATATCTCGCGCTCGATAGGCGCGATGAGCGCCATGTTGAACAGTCTTCTCGACATCAATCGGCTGAATCAGGCATCGTGACGCCTTCAATAAGCGCATTCCCGGTGAACGCCTTGTTCGACGCCATAGCGGCGGATTTTTCCGAGATCGCCGAAGAAAAAGGCTTGGATCTGCGCGTCGTTCGATCCAGGCTCACGGTGCGCAGCGACCAGCAGATGCTGGAAGAAATGGTCCGCAATCTGGTTTCGAATGCAATACGCTACACTGATCAGGGAAAAGTGCTGATCGGCTGCCGTCGCGCCGATGACAAGGTGCGGATTGAAGTGTGGGACAGCGGAATCGGAATTCCGGGCCAACACATCGTCCACATATTCGAGGAGCATTATCAGGTTCCGCAAGGCGCGAACCCGGGTGGCGTCGGCCTCGGTCTTGCAATCGTGCAACGATTGGGGAGCCTGCTGGGCCACCGCGTTGCCGTTCGTTCCGTGCCCGGCAAAGGGTCTGGCTTTTCCATCGAAATCCCGGTGACGCATGAAAGCGTGGTTGCCAACCATTCATCCACGCATTCATCCACGGCGTTGCCCGATATCGCCGACACCGCATTCAGCGGTACGATCTTGCTCATCGAAGATGAAGACCAAGTGCGGCGCGCGCTCGAGCGCCTGTTACGCACAAAGGGATTAGGCATCCTGTCTGCCGCATCCGCGAACGAGGCGCTCACGCTGGTCAGACAGAATGGGGCGCGCCCCGACCTGGTAATTTCGGATTATAACCTGCCGGGAAAAATGAATGGAATCGAGAGCATCGAGGCCGTACGCGAGGTTCTCGCCTGGAAGGTCCCGGCAATCGTGTTGACCGGCGACATCAGGACGCACGTGACCAAGTCCATCGCCACGCATGATCTCAGTGTCGTGGTCAAGCCGGTCCAGGCTGACGAACTGTTTCAGTTGATCAAGCGGCATGCTCGTTCCGGTGCGCTGGCCGCGGAAAGTTGAAGGCCTCCCTCGACGATTCACTTTGGTCTGACGGCGCTGGTCGAGTTTTGCGCCGCACCGATGCCGGCGATCCTGCCGTAAGACCTTCCACATCAGAAATCATGCCGCGGCTCAACGTCCGAATCGATGCGGAGCACGGGTTTCAATGTCGGGATTCCGACTCTTCCAAAAGTTTCCGCTCGAACTTGTCGGCGGCGGTCATTAGAAGAAAGGCCACGGGGATCGAGTAGGCTCACGTACAATCGGTGGAGACGCTCGCATGAAACTTGGCGCGATCGCCGAGAAGCGCATCTTGATCGTGGAGGATGATTATCTGGTCGCGCAAGAACTGGCCATGTCGTTCGAGCAGGCGGGAGCTCGCGTCGTCGGTCCAGTGAGCTCGGTGACGTCGGCGCTCGCGGCCCTGCGCGGTGACCTTCCTCACGCCGCGGTCTTGGATGTTCTCCTCTATGGGGAACCCGCCTATCCGGTCGCCGAATTCCTCAGCGAGCATGACGTTCCGTTCGTCTTCGCAACGGCCTTCAGCTCGGTCGTGCCGCCGCCGTATCGAAGGGTGAAGATATTCGAGAAGCCCGTCGCGCTGCCGGAGCTCACGCAGTCGGTCGCCCAGCTTGCGAGCGCGCAGAAAACCGCGCGGAAGAGAGGCTATGGCATTCGCAACGTCGGCCGCCTGTGGGAGTGGTGTGTTTACGTCGACGACCATCCGGTAGCGCAAGGGACGGAGCCCACCAGCCTTCGCGCCCGCGTCGCCGCACTCGCGAATGCGGCGAATCTCAAAACGCAGTAAGGCGTCGCTGCAGGAGCCAACCCCGCCATGGCACGCTTCTATTTTCATGTCGCCCTTCGAGGTGATCTGTTCAAAGATCGGGAGGGGTGCACCTACTTCGATCTCCAATCGGCGAAGGTCTATGCACGACGCCTGTCGCTCGAGTTGGGTCGCACCGGCAATTTCACGGGGGCAACCGTGCTGGTGGTCGACGGCCTCGGACAAGAGGCGACGCGTTTCCCAGTCGACAATGTGGTTGAGTTCCCCCGCACTCGCCGCGCGACGGATCTGCGTTCCGACGCCCGCCCAGCCGATACCGACCGTGTTCAGAGCGGTGGGGAGTGACATGTGTACCTTTGCGCGTACTCTTGCGCCGCTCACGATATTTCCTCATCGCTTCGCTGTTTTGGATGCCGGAACGTGCGTCCTGCGGAAGGTCCTTTGCATGTGCGCGGCAAGCGACTCGCAAAAATCCTGAGCGTAGCGCGGGAGGCTGCGGCGCGCGCCGTCCCGACCGACGATGCTGACAGGGCGGCGTCCAGTGGCGATTCAGTCCTCAGCTCGCATGGTCATCTGCGCCGAATTCGATATCGCTCGTGACAGCCGCTGCAATCGTTGTTGATCGTCTGCATCGCCGTCTTGAAGCTGGGAAGATCCTTCACCGAGTCTTGCGCCGCCGTTGCGTTCTGCTCGAGCTTTGCGAACCTCGCCTTCACGTCGTTCATGTTCTGCCAGATCTTTGGCGACGCATCCGTTTTGCCGGACTTCGAATCGTCCGGAAAAAGATCCGGCATCTTCTGCCCCGCGTCGGCGAAGGCGGTCAACGCGGCCTTCGCCTGCGCGAGCTCGAACGGCCGTTTGTCCCTCGCCATGGCAATGGCGGTTTTGAAATGCTTGCCGTTGTTTTTCATGATCGACTGGCGTTCCTTGATCGCATCCTGCTGGGCGACGGCCGCCGCCGCTCCTGCGAGTGCGGCGATGGCGATGACGGTCGACAATATCGTGTGATGTGCCATGGTTCTCACCTGTGCGTGCTGTTGCCGAGGTGGCAGGTGGTGCATTGGTTCGATGCGATCGGTGTCGAAGCGGGGGGCCCATGACATTGGGTTTCCGGCCGATCGAATGCGGAACGCGGCGTGGTCCGACCTGGAAGCCAGTCGCGATAATCCAATACTGCGAACAGCCCCAGGCCCTGATCGCCCGGCCGCGACGTCACCGCAAAGGACAATGGTCGGCCGTCAAGGCCGTACCAGGCCCAGGCGGCGCGCGGGCTCGCCAGGGGGCATGCCAGGACTTGCACGGGCCCATGGGGGCTCAGTGGCGTCGTGCCGGTGATCATCGCCTCGCAGGTACACGGGGCGCGTGATGCCCAATCCGGCTGAACGGTGCCCGGCAGCACGGCGGCGCAAGCAGGTCCCTGTGCGCGATCGCGATGATGCGTGACGTTGTAGCCGCGCGGCCCACGCAAAAGCGCATCCAGCGCGGCCACCGCGCCATCCTCGAAAAGGATCCGGGTGCGCTGGGCGCGAATGCGCCAATCGTAAAGCACCTCGGTGCCGTGCGGGTTCTCGTTTGCGTCCCAGGGCGTCATCAAGCCTGTCATGGCGAGCGTCTCCGGCCAGACCGGAAGCGGCGCCGATGGACAGGCGGCAAGCTCGGGAAACAACCGTCCGATCTCGGCGTCGGCGCGTCCGCCTGCGTGCTGCATCGATGCGATGCGATCCCGCAAAGTTCGCGCCGGATTCTGCGAGCGAACCTTCGCGGCGGCAGCGCAAGGCTTCGCGGCTTCCGCCAAGCCGGTTTCCGATACCGGCTCGAACCGGATCTGATAATCGAGCGCGAATTCGCTCAGTGCTCCGAGGCGGCCGCTCGGCGACGAGAAGGCCAGCCTGACGGGCGATCCGTCGGAGCCCTTTGTCCAGATCCAGTACGTGGCGGGCGCCGGTTCGATCGGCGTCTTCCACCAATCGACTTGTGTTTTGCCGAGCGGCGCCGATCCGACGCATTGCGATGTCGGCGTAAGCCAGTCGAACGGCATCGGGCGCCAGCCGGTATCGCCGAGATTCTCGCAAGCTGGTGCGGACCCTTGCCGAGACAGCAGGAAGGTGCTGGTGCCCTGCACCAGGAGATCCATCGATCCGCCGCGCAAACC
>Ga0126384_10003110_pt1 | contig 10078 bp, 7 predicted proteins | sample PanSoiMetPlot_36_FD_92543 | JGI IMG/M metagenome (GOLD analysis project Ga0126384, IMG submission 92543) | Tropical forest soil microbial communities from Panama - MetaG Plot_36 | ecosystem: Environmental > Terrestrial > Soil > Tropical forest > Bulk soil | place: Panama | collected 2016-02-17 | reverse complement strand
CGCAAGATCATCGTGGACACCTATGGTGGCTATGGGCGGCACGGTGGCGGCGCGTTTTCTGGTAAAGATCCGTCCAAGGTAGATCGTTCGGCGGCATACATGGCGCGCTACATTGCCAAGAACCTGGTGGCCGCAGGCCTGGCCAGGCGCTGCGAAGTGCAAGTCGCCTATGCCATCGGCATGGCCCAACCGGTGTCCGTCCTGGTCGATACGTTTGCCACTGGAGTTTTACCTGATGAGCAGTTAGGAAAAATCGTACGTGAACACTTTGATCTGCGCCCGGCCGAAATCATCAAGACACTCCGGCTCAAACGGCCCATCTATCAACCAACAGCCTCCTACGGACACTTTGGCCGTCCAGCCGAAGGCGAGCTCTTTACCTGGGAGCGCACTGACCAAGTTGAGGCGCTGAAGCGAGCCGCAAATCTGACATAAGGTAAAGTAAGAGTGCCTAACAAAACTACGCGCGTTCCGCTTGTGTCATTCTGAGTACCGCATATCGCTTGGCAATATGCGAGCAGAGAAAGAACAGATTCGTTCATGCGCAGCGCATGGTTTCAGGCAAAGACGAGACCTTTCGCGAGTGTGGCCTGAGCGACGCCGAAGGGTTCAGGGTGACAAGAAACGGTTTTGTTAGGGACTCGGAGGAAGAAAAAATATTATGGGATCTCGTCAAGGAGATGTAAAAGACGCAAATTTGGCCGTGGCTGGTCGCAAGCGCATCGACTGGGCTGATCAACACATGCCGGTGCTGCGCCAGGTGCGTGACCAATTTGCCCGTACCCAACCGCTGAAAGGTGTCCAGCTCTCGGCCTGTTTGCACGTCACGACGGAAACGGCCAACCTCATGCGCACCCTCAAAGCCGGTGGCGCACAGGTCATGCTGTGTGCCTCAAATCCTCTGTCAACGCAGGATGACACTGCTGCCGCACTGGTGAAAGAAGGCATTCCTACATTCGCGATTCGCGGAGAGAACCAGAAGACCTACTATCAGCATTTGCATCAAGTCTTGGCGCAAAAACCAACAGTGACCCTCGACGATGGTGCCGACCTGGTCACGCTGCTGCACACCGATGCGACCTACGCTGATCAGTCACAGCGGATGTGTGCGAGCATGGAAGAGACCACCACCGGAGTCATCCGTCTGCGGGCGATGGAGCAAAAAGGCATATTGAAGCTGCCCGTGGTCGCAGTCAACGATGCGGACACTAAGTATCTGTTCGACAACCGCTATGGCACTGGCCAGTCCACTTTGGATGGAGTACTGCGCGCGACCAGCGTTTTGCTTGCCGGCAAGGCGGTGGTCGTGGCTGGCTACGGCTGGTGTGGCAAAGGCGTGGCCAGTCGGGCACGAGGCATGGGGTCGCAAGTCATCGTTACTGAAATTAATCCGATCCGCGCCCTGGAAGCGGCGATGGATGGATTCCGGGTCATGCCGATGCGCGATGCCGCCCGTGAGGGGGAACTGTTTATCACCTTAACTGGCGACACCAGCGTGGTGCGCAAGGAGCACTTCCTGCAAATGAAGGATGGAGCCATCCTCTGTAACTCTGGGCACTTCGACGTGGAGATCGACATCAAAGCCTTAACACAGTTGGCGAAGAAGATCGAGAAGAATGTGCGTCCCAACGTCGATGGTTACCTCCTTCCCAACGGCCGCTGGTTGTATCTCATTGGTGAAGGTCGGCTGGTGAACTTGGCAGCTGCCGAGGGGCATCCGGCTTCGGTCATGGACATGAGCTTTGCTACTCAGGCGTTGACTGCCCGCTGGGCGGTGGAACAGGGACAAAAGCTCGGCCCGCAAGTGCACCTAGTTCCCAAAGCGGTCGAAGAGCAAGTCGCTACTCTCAAGCTCGCCAGTATGGGCATCAAATTTGACCGCCTGACGACCGCACAGAAACACTATCTTGCCTCCTGGGAATTTGGCACGTAAGCTGACTTCGTCAGTGAAGAGTTATGCGTGAAGAGTTAAGAGATACCAAACCGTCTCGCCTCTCAGTCTTCACGCGTCAGTCTTCACGCGTCAGTCTTTGCGCTTCAGTCTGCACCCTTTTCGTTTGCTGCCTGACGGTTCTGGCGGCTGGAATCTCACGTGCCGCCGTATCCGAACGCCAGGTGGTTGAGAGTGTCCACCACGTTTCTGCGGCCGATTACACCCGGGTCGTTATCACTCTTTCTGGAGAGGCCGCCCACCGACTTTTTACCGTGCCGGCGGATCCTGTTCATGACCTGCCAAGTCGGATTGTCATCGATTTCTCGCCCGCGCGGCGGAGCCCGCAGGCGCCACTGTCGTTGCCAATTCAAGATGGCTTGCTCAAACAGGTCCGGACTGGCCAGTTCTCGGCCACGACCGTGCGGATTGTCCTTGATGTCGAACAGATCGACGACTACAAAACCTTCGTGCTGGAATCTCCCTACCGGCTCATTATCGACGTCAAAGGAAAAATCCAGCATCAAACTCCACCGCTGAGCAAACCGCTGAGCGAGGCTCCGCCCGAGCAGTTCTCTGCGCCTCGCTACCGCATCATGTTAGATCCCGGCCATGGTGGGAAAGACCCTGGTGCTATGGGAGAAGGTGGGATAGCAGAAAAAGATGTCGTGTTAGCCATCAGCAAGCGTCTGGGGCGCAAGCTCGCTGAGCGAGAGCAAGTCGACGTGCTGTTCACGCGGACAACGGATGAGTTCGTGCCGCTGGAAGAACGTATTGCCCGCGCCAACGCTGCTAAGGCGGATCTCTTCGTCTCAATCCACGCCAATGCTAGTAATAACCTGGAGTTACAAGGAGTCGAGACCTATTATCTCAACAACACCGATGATCGCGCTACGATCCGCCTGGCTGCTTTGGAGAACGGATTACGCCCAGAGAGAAACAACTCTGAGAGTGAGAGAGCAGGACTGTCTTTTCTGCTGAGTGATCTCATCCAAAGCGGCAAAGAAGAGGAGTCAATCGCTCTGGCTCATCATTTGCAAGAGGCAGTAGTGACCAGAGCCAGGCAGCGCTATCCTACTATTCATAGTCTGGGCGTCAAGAAAGGCCCGTTCTACGTGCTAGTTGGAGCGCATATGCCCTGTGTCCTGATCGAGACCGCCTTCATCACCCACCCTGTGGAGGGCAAACATCTGATTTCGTCTGAGTACCAGGATGCTCTGGCTGAAGGATTGTTTCTTGGCATCACTCGCTTCTTGCGCACGGGCCTCATGGCAAGGAATCTATGAAGGAAACCGTCGCTCGTCTTGAGGGGTACCCTGGTTTCCTAGGCATTGCTCTGCCGCCGTTACCGCCGGAAGATCTGGAGGTCGCGGCCAACCCGCACCTCAACCTCAGAGAGGTGAGCAAAGCGTATCATACTCGCGTGCACGAGGAGCTGGCCAAGCTCCATACGACTGGCGAGAGCGGGCGGACGGTAGTCGAGTCGTACACGCACTATATCGACCGGCTGATTCGTTACCTCTTCGACGTCGCCACCCGGCTGTACGCACGGCGCTACCCCAAACTTCATCAACGGTGCACGGTGTTCGCCCAGGGTGGTTACGGACGCGGGGAACTCAATTTCTATTCGGATATCGACCTGTTGTTCCTGTACCATTGGAAGATCACGCCTTACGTCGAGACCGTGCATGAGACCATCATGAATAACCTTTGGGATGCCGGTTTCACGACCTTGCCGGCCGTGCGTAACGTACGCGAGTGTGTACGCCTCGCTAATCAGGATTTGACCATCAAGACTGCCCTACTCGACAACCGCTATCTGTGCGGGGATGAGCCGCTCGCCCGCGAGTTCACCACTGCGCTGGAGCGCGAAATCCTCGGTAAGCACACCGGGCGATTTTTTCGCGACAAAGCCCAAGAGAGCCGGCAGCGACATCAGCAAAATGGAGGATCGATTTACCTGCTCGAACCGAACATTAAAGAGAGCCCGGGTGGCTTACGCGATTTGCACACCGCTGGGTGGTTGGCCAAGGTCAAGTTCAAGGTGCGTACCTTGCGTGAGCTGATTGCGAAAGGCGTACTACCAGCTCACACGCTGGGCGAAGTCGAAGAAGCACGTGACTTCCTCTGGCGGGTGCGGAATGGGCTGCATCTGCTGGCACGGAACGAGCACGATCAATTGACTTTCGAGTATCAGGATCAGCTCACGCCGGCGTTAGGATTCACCGATGTGACGAGCTTCATGCGTCACTACTATCGTCACGCTACCACCCTGTACACGTTTTCCCAAATGATGACTGAGCGCTGCTTGGAGACGCCGCGGTTTTATAGCTTTATCGGCCGACCGCGCGGCCGAGAGATTCGCGAGGGCATCCGCATTCTCGATGACACCCTGGTGGTGACGAAAGCTGAGATCCTCACCGACGAGCCGCTCAACCTCGTGACGGTCTTTCACGACGCCCAGCGCCACGGGGTGCGCTTGGCGGGCGACACGCGGCAACTCCTGCGCGATGCCCTGGCCAGTCTGCCGGCGGCGATAGCGGTAACTCCTGCGTTGCGGGATGCCTTCTTCGCGATCCTCAACTGGAAACAACGAGTTGCTCCGACCTTGCAAGAGATGCATGCCCTTGGTGTGTTGGAATGGTTATTACCAGAGTTCGGCCACCTGCGTTGGCGCACCCAGCGTGATCTTTACCATGTCTATGCCGTGGACGAGCACACCTTACATGGAGTAGGCGAACTCGAACGCTTGCGGGACGGCAACTACAAAACCGACCTACCGTTGCTCACTCAAGTGATGCGCGAGATTGACCGAGTAGAAATTCTGTTCCTGGCCCTGCTCTTTCATGATGTCGGTAAGGGTTACGGGCGGGAGCATTCCGAACGCGGCGCCAGGATGGTGCACCCGGCCGCGGCGCGCTGGCAACTCAGCCCGGATGACGCGCACGAGTGGCACCAACTTGTCTTGCTGCATCTGCTGATGTCGCACATTGCCCAGCGCCGTGACCTATCGGATGACACCGTCATTGCTAATTTTGCCAGTATCGTGGGCACGCCGGCCTTGTTGAAGAAACTCTACCTGCTCACTTTCGCTGACATGAAAGCGGTTGGTCCCAGGGTGTGGAACGCCTGGAAAGGTGGGTTGCTCGACGAGCTGTACCGACGCACTCTTGAACGCTTCGAGACTGGAGAGTCGGTCGAGGAGGAGCGTGAAGCTCGACTCCAACGTCGCAAAGAGCAACTGCGTCGCGCCCTGACTACGCTGGCGCCACTGGAACAGATCGCAGCGTTTCTGGAGTTCATGCCGGAGAGCTATTTTCTTTCGACTCCGGAGAAGGTCGTGCCTGATCATTTTCAGCTTCTCAACCGTTTCACCCAGGCTAATGGAGACGGCACGAGCGATCCCTACCGGGCGGCGCTGGTCCACTTTCCTGAGCGCGAGTTCAGCGAATTCACTGTGGTGACACACGACCGGCCAGGTTTGTTTGCTATGCTAACTGGTGTGCTCGCCGCCCAGGGACTCAATATCGCCGGCGCGCGCATCACCACTAGTCGGGATGGTCTCGCTCTTGACGTGTTCCGCCTCTCTCATGCAGAGCGACATGAAGTGGTGATGGATGCTGATACCTGGACGCGGGTATACGCGCGTCTCGGTGCCGTGTTGCGCGGGGAACGCACGATGGAGGACATGCTCCGTGCCGCTAGCCCGTTTTCATACCTAAACAAGCACAAGACGCGGATCCCCACCGAGGTTACAGTCGATAACACCGACTCTCCACGCTACACGGTGATCGACATCACCGCGCCTGATCGCATGGGCTTGCTCTTCATCATCACCTATGCCCTCTTTCAGCTCGGTCTAGAAATTCACCTGGCCAAGATCACCACCAACGTCGATCAAGTGCTGGACGTCTTCTACGTGACCGATCACCGCGGAGCGAAGGTGGCCGACCCAGAGAGCGTGGCGAATGCGCTGCGCAGTCAGCTCATCAGCCTGCATGCAAGCTCATGATGGCAAACCGTTCTGCTTCAGATGCCCTTCCCTCAGCGCATGACACTCAGGTCGACGCCTTTCTGGCTTACTTAACGGTCGAGAAAGGGCTAGCGGCAAACACGATTGAAGCGTACGGTCGCGATCTCGCGAGCTTTTGTCGTTATCTTGCCACGCAAGAAGTGACAGATGCGAGTATGGCCGGCGCGCGTCACTTGATCGGGTTTTTGACTAAACTGCGCGACCAGGGACTCTCGGCGCGTAGCCAGGCCCGCGTCTTGACCACGCTCAGAAGGTTTTACCGCTTTCTGCAACGTGAAGACGCCCTTGCCGGCGGTGACCCGACTGCTCATCTGCTCCTCCCGAAGATTGGGCGACGCTTACCAACAGCGCCCTCACGCACGCAAGTGGAAGCCTTGCTCGACGTGCCTAACGCCGTAACCTCCCTGGGCACGCGTGATCAGGCCATGATCGAGCTGCTCTATGCCACTGGCCTGCGAGTATCCGAGTTGGTCCGGCTCGAGGTCAAACAGATCAATCTTGAGGCCGGATTCGTACGGATACGCGGGAAAGGGGGACGAGAACGCGTGGTGCCATTAGGATCTCGCGCCAAAGAGAAAACTCTCTCTTATCTTACCACCACCCGACCGTTGCTCCTCAAAGGCCGTTCCAGTCCGTATCTCTTTCTCACTCGCTCGGCCAAGCCGCTCACTCGTCAGCGGTTCTGGCAACTGCTCAACCGATATGCGCAGCAGAGTTCTGAGGGTGGCAAAGTCTATCCCCATGCCCTGCGTCATGCCTTTGCTACCCATCTGCTGGAGGGAGGAGCAGACCTGCGGGCCGTGCAAGCTATGTTGGGGCACGTGGACATCGCCACTACTCAGATCTACACGCATCTCACCAGCAAGCGCCTGCGTGAAGTACACAAGAAGTTTCATCCGCGGGGATAGGGGGGGAATGGCTTCTTCCCTCTTTTTCACAGGGAGAGCGAAGAGGATTTGTGCGCACGAGCAGCAAACGACGGCGAGTTTCTGGACTTCATATTATTTCCCTAATACCTCCGGATTCACCGGTGTGGGTGGGCGGTGGCCAGCGAGAAACGCGGCGATGTTTTCTGCTGCCAGCGTGGCCATGCGAGTGCGAGTGGCGATGCTGGCGCTACCGATGTGCGGAAGAATGAGGCAGTTCTCCAAAGAGAGCAAAGGATCGTCTTGCGGAATCGGTTCCGGGTCAGTCACATCTAGTGCTGCTCCAGCAATCAGACCGTCGCGCAGCGCCTCGTACAACGCCTGCTGATCTACAATCGGCCCGCGTGCGGCGTTGATGAGAAAGGCGCCAGGTTTCATCAGTTTGAACTGTGGAGTAGAGAGCAGATGGCGCGTCTCTGGCGTAAGCGGGACGAGAACGATGAGAAAGTCAGACTCGCGCAGCAGGGTCGAGAGTTCCACCGGAATGCAGCCCCAGTGCTCCTCCGCTTCGCGGTTGCGGCCGCGATTGGTGTAGAGCACGTGCATGTCGAATCCCTTGGCTCGCTTTGCCACCTCCATGCCGATGCGCCCCAGACCGAGAATCCCCAGCGTAGCGTGGTGAACGTCACACCCAAGAAAGGAAAAGGGACTCCATGAGCGCCAGCGGCCCTCTCGCACGAGGCGCTCAGCTTCTCCTATTCGTCGGGCAATACCCAGAATCAGGGTGAAGGCGAGGTCCGCCGTGGTCTCGGTCAGCACGCCTGGCGTGTTCGTCAGCAGAATTCTCCGGCGAGTCAGCGCCGGAACATCGACGTTGTCATATCCCACCGCCATATTGGCCACGACCTTGAGCCTGGGTGCGTAAGTCAGTAACTCCTCGTCGATCCGTTCGCTGACCATGCAAAGCAAGGCGTCAACCTCTTGGACTTCCTGGAGGAGTACTGTTCGTGGGACCACCTCGTCGGGCTCCCATCCACGCATCTCTCCACACTCGCGGAGGAGGGAAAGCGCCGCGTCAGGGAGTTGCCGGGTGACATAAATTTTTGTTGCTGATGACATGCTTCTTTCCTCGGTGCCCCTTTACCTGAGAGAGAGAGTGGCATAAGACCAAAGAAATAAAACAGCAAACGGTCACGACACGCAACCCGGCACAAGGGGGCTCCTATGGATCAGCCATCAGAAAAAAGCCTGAAGCGCATGCGCACCTACGTGCAGAAGTATTGGCAGAAAACCGGTACCTCGCCTCATCCGGACAAGGAAGTAACAGAGGCGGTCGTCTTGGGCTTAGCCCATAACATCGACGAGGTCGGTCGGCCGTTGTGCCCGTGCAACTTCTATCCTGACAAGAAGGCCGAACTGGAACGCAGCCGCGAGTGGGTGTGCGCCTGTGATGAAATGAAACAGTGGAAATATTGCCACTGCCTGCTCTTCGTGACGCCCGAAGGCTCACCGATCACCGAGTACCTGCCCGAAGATCATGAAGGGAGGCAGATTTACGGTCTGGTGAAAGACCCGACCCCAGATAAGGGCCGTGAAGCGCGGTTTAAGGTTGAAGGTGAAGCAGAGGAATAACCAGCTTTCAGCAGTCAGCTTTCAGTGTCAAAAAAAGAGCAGCACAGAGCCGGAGAATCGGGGAGTCGGAAGCTTTTTCTCCCTTTCCCTGTTTCTTCCTGACCGAAACTAAGCCTTATGAGTGCCTGTCCCGCTTGCTTCTACAATCCTGCTCGTAGTAGCATGCCCGCACATCTCGCAGAAAGGAAGAAAGACATATGAAAATCGGTCTCTTCGCAGTCGGAATCGGTCCCAGTGCTGATCCAGAGATCATTGCACTCAGTGCGCGCACCGCCGAGCAGGGTGGGTTTCACTCATTGTGGGCTCCTGAGCACGTTGTCCTGCTCGACCAATACGCCTCGAAGTATCCTTATTCCAAAGACGGCAAACTGCCAATGCCAAACACGAAGATCGATATTCTTGACCCGTTTACCGCGCTGACCTTCGCTGCGGCGCATACCAAGACTTTGCGATTAGGCACTGGTATCTGCCTTTTACCCGAACGCAACCCGGTAGTGACGGCAAAAGAGATCGCCAGCCTGGACAAGCTCTCTGGCGGCCGGTTTGATTTCGGTATCGGCATTGGCTGGTTGGCTGAAGAATTCACCGCGGTTGGCGTGCCCTGGGAGCGGCGAGCCGAGCGGACACGAGAATACCTCAAGGCCATGAAGCTCTTGTGGACTGAAGAGGAGCCCGAGTTCAAAGGAGAGTTCTGCAGCTTCCCGAAAGTGCGGATGTACCCCAAGCCGGTGCAGAAGCCCTATCCACCGCTCGTTTTTGGGGGCGAGAGCACGCCAGCCCTCAGGCGCGTAGGCGAAGTCGGCGACGGTTGGTTTGGCGTCAATGTCACGGTTGAGGATGCGAAGACGAAGATTGCGCGCATCCGCCAGTATGCCCAGGCAGCCGGGCGTGACCCTGGGAAACTGCACTTCTCAGTTTCTCCCGGGCTTGGAGAGCCAGTTCAGATGGACCGCATCAAGCAGTACCGCGATGCCGGCGTGCATCAAGTTGTGGTCGGTGCGATTCCGCGTGATCCAAAAGGAATCAAAGAAGAAATCGAACGACTGGCGGAGAAATTGGTGGCGCCATCAGCGAAGCTCTAACAAATCATGTGTGGCGACCACCGTTCATGCTTCGACTTCACCCTCCGGGTTACGCTCAGCACGAACGGGCACCGAAAGTCGTTCGCCCTGAGCGTAGCGTAGTGAAGTCGAAGGGCGCGCTCAACATCTTTCCGGCACGTCTCATTCAGGTTCCTTATAGCGGGTCAGTTCCACGGTCTTCTCTTTAGTCCGCCGCCAGCACTCGCTCTTCGGCGAAGCCATAGAGTCGCAGACAGTTGCCCCACATGATCTTGCGTTTGGACTCCAGACTGACCCCAGGCAAGTCCAGAAAGGTCTTTACCCCGTTCGGAAAGGGACCGTCCGCGTGCGGGTAATCGACTGACATCACGATGTTATCGTCACCGATCTCATCGACAACAACTTTGAGGAGTTCCTCGTCCACATCGGTGCCGATGAAACACTGGCGCTGAAAGTACTCGCTCGGCCGGGCGGAGAGTTTGATTGACTCGCCGCCACCATACTTCTTCCACTGGTCATCTAAACGATGTAGCCACCAGGGCAGCCAGCCGCAATT
>Ga0126384_10003109_pt1 | contig 10078 bp, 9 predicted proteins | sample PanSoiMetPlot_36_FD_92543 | JGI IMG/M metagenome (GOLD analysis project Ga0126384, IMG submission 92543) | Tropical forest soil microbial communities from Panama - MetaG Plot_36 | ecosystem: Environmental > Terrestrial > Soil > Tropical forest > Bulk soil | place: Panama | collected 2016-02-17 | reverse complement strand
GGGGGCAATTTCCGCTGGTAGTAGGCAAGGTCTTGTCGGTGCAGGAAAGCGGCGCCACAATATCACTGAACTTCAGGCGACGCTAAACGCAAGACTTACTGTCACCATTCTCAAGCGTCATCGGCGAGAATTTGCCTCGGCTAGCATCGGTCCAAAACGGTTAGAGGGTCATCCGATCAGCGCACGCGGTTGGATCGAACACTGTAGCGGTCCGGTGATCGAACCCGCAGTTCTAGAACAGGTCGAATTCGTCGAGGGAAAGCGATTGTGAGCAAAGCGGCATGAGTGGGCTAAAGACCGGATTTGCCTGCCGCGCGACCGAGATCGCTGCCGTCCTGGCGTTGCTGTTACTGGCCGGGTGTACCAGCACGCCGGACCACGGCTTAGTGTCGCTGCCCCTGCCCCAGGCGTCCCCGCAGGCCGAGCGCGAGCCTGCAACTCAGCGCGAGCACGCACGCATACTTGTTTCCTATGGCGGTGAATATGAAAACGCGCGGCTGCAAGCAATGATCGCGAAAACCGTTGATCGTCTTGTGGCGGCATCCGAGAGGCCGGATCTCAAATACCAGGTCATCATTCTTAACTCCCCGGCCATCAACGCTTTCGCGCTACCTAACGGACGGCTCTACATCACGCGCGGACTGGTTGCTCTCGCAAATGATAAAGCCGAACTCGCTTCTGTGCTGTCGCATGAAATGGGCCACGTGATCGCGCGCCATGCGGCGATTCGCGAGGAACAGGCGCGACAGGTCGCGATCATCAGTCACGTGGTCAATGATGTGCTCAGTGACCCGCAAGTGGGAGCCCTGGCGCTCGCCAAATCCAAGCTTACGCTCGCTGCGTTTTCGCGCGCACAGGAATTCGAGGCCGACGGTATTGGTGTCGGTATTTCGGCGCGTGCAGGATTCGACCCGTACGGTGCCTCACGGTTTCTGACCGACATGCAGCGAAATGCCGACCTGAAAGCCGCCGCCGGCGGCGTGGACCCGCGCGCACTGGACTTTCTCTCCAGCCATCCCGCTACCCCCGAGCGCGTGAAAAATGCGCTTTCAAATGCCCGCCAGTTCAGCGGCCCCGGCACAGGCGACCGCGATCGCAGCGAATACCTCAGCAATCTCGACGGAATGGTTTATGGCGAGGATCCCAGCGAAGGTTTCGCGCGCGGTCGGCATTTTCTTCACCCCAAGCTTGGCTTCACGTTCGTAGCGCCACCCGGCTTTACGCTCGACAATACCGCGCAGGCTGTTCTCGGACTCAAAGAGGGCGGCGACGAAGCCCTCCGCCTAGATGTCATCAGTGTCCCGGCTGAGCAGACGCTGCCGGATTACCTAAAGTCGGGATGGATGGAGAATGTCGATACCACGAGCGTTGAGGAGTTTTCACTCAACGGGTTCCCGGCAGCGACCGCAACTGCCGTCGGCGGAAACTGGTCATTCCGTCTATACGCCGTGCGCTTTGGCAGTGAAGTCTACCGCTTTATTTTTGCTGCCAAAGCAAGGACCCCGCAAGTGGATCGCGCTTTTCGCGAATCGATTATGAGTTTTCGCCGCATGACTCTGAAGGAAAGCGAGCAAGTGAAGCCGCTGCATCTGAAGGTGGTTACGGTCGGCGTAAACGATACGGTCGAAAAGCTCGCGCATCGCATGGCGACGTCCGATCATTCGCTCGAGCGCTTCCGGACGCTCAATGGCCTCGGCCCGCATGACCGGTTAAAGCTGGGCGAGAAGATCAAGATCGTCGTCGACTGAGGGCCCAGCGCTATTCAAGGCAGCTGCGTCAACTCTCGCCGCCTTCGTAATTGATCGTGAATTCGGGCGGCACGTCCGGGCCCCAGAGGTAAAAAGAATCCTCCGGCTTGTGGTCGCCGGATGCCCAGCGTTCGTCCTTCGGTATGTAATCGATATCGCAGGAATATTCTGAGAAGCTGCCCCATGGATCGCGCACATAGTGGAAATAGTTCGAGCCGAGCACGTGCCGGCCAAGTCCCCATCCCTTGGTCCAGCCTTTGTCATGCATACACATGGCGCCAAGGCCGATATCGTTAATGCTGGCCACGTCCCAGCTGCAATGATGGAAGCCGGGAGCGCTTGACTTCACCAGGGCCAGGAGATGATGGTCGCTGCCGTGGATGCCATGCATAAAGGCGACGAGGTCGGAGGCGCGGTCGGATAGCCGCAAACCGAGCGTTCGTTCATAGAATTTGATCGATTCGCTCACGTCGCGCGTGAAAATCAGCACATGCGAGAGCCGGCGCGGACGCACCGGCGACGCCTTCTCCCGGGTGGTGGCGCCAGCAACCCCTGCAGGGACGGAAACCCACTGACTGTCGGCTTTCTTGTAAGGTGACACTTTCGGCCCGACTTTCACCTCGATCAGCACGCCCTCGCTATTTCGGAACCAGAAACCGTTGCTCGCAAAGCCGGGCGGCGGATCGATGAGTTTGACGCTCTGCTCTTCGATGCGCGCCTTCAGGCGCGGGAGATCGTCGGGATAACAGCCAAATGAGAGGTGATGCAGTGCCTTGATCTTGCTGCCTTCGACAACTGATCCCCACCGGTGATCGTGGCCATAGGTCTTGATCGCGAGTGCGTTGCCGTCGCGTCCTACATCGAGTCCGAAATTGCCATAAAAATCCTGTGCCACCGACGCATCAGGTACCGCCAAAACAAACTGGTCGAGCGAATGCACACCCAGTGCATCAACTTCAGTGGTCGGCGCAACGTAGCCGCGAATAGCGGTCATTACTTACTCCCTTGAACGTCGGGGGCTGATTGGCCGGCATATAAGCCAGGTAAGCCGAGCGGGCAACTAACGGCCGCTGCCCACTAATCAATTCAAGCCCTGCATAAAGTAAAAAAACAGAAGCCCGGCGCGTGGCCGGGCGTCTGAACCTTGACGAGTAAACTTCGCAGTCAAGCTGCTTCTTCCTCGACGCCATCGTCAGAAACCGCCTCTTCGGTCGGCTTCGGACCGCGGCGCGGACCCTTGGCGAGCGCTGCCTCAATCTCCTTGATCGCCTCTGTCTCGGTGACCCGCTGCACCGCTGCAATCTCCCGCGACAGCCGATCCAGCGCGGCCTCGTACAGTTGCCGCTCCGAATAAGACTGCTCCGGCTGGGTCTCCGACCGATAAAGGTCGCGCACAACCTCGGCAATCGCAACGATGTCGCCCGAATTGATCTTGGCTTCGTATTCCTGCGCCCGGCGCGACCACATGGTGCGCTTGATGCGCGCGCGGCCCTTCAGTGTCTCGAGTGCACGTTTGACCAGCGGGGTCTCGGCCAGCTTACGCATGCCTACCGATACGATTTTGGCGGTCGGAACCCGCAACGTCATCTTGTCCTTGATGAAATTGATGACAAACAACTCAAGCTTGGCGCCCGCGACTTCCTGCTCTTCGATGGCCACGATCTGACCCACGCCGTGGGCCGGATATACGATGAATTCATTAGTTTTGAAGCCTTGCCGTTGCGTAGGCTTCTTATTGCTGGTCATTCCAGGCATGACTCCTTCGCCGGGCCCTTTGCGGTTGCCGGCCATCTTGGGTGCAGGAGCCCCACCGCGGACGGCGCCGCGAGAGGCGTGGGCGGTCCGCCGCACTGCAGCAGACTTTTTTGGTCCTCGGTTCATACTGGTTGAACCTTTCTTCGACTTATGACGCGTTTTTCCTGCCACTGCTCACGCGTGGATCTCACGTCCTCTAAGTTGGGCACCGGGGAACTCAGCTACCGAAAAATAAGGCTCCCGAATGGGGAGCGCACCGAGGGCAACGTCGTTCCTGTCCATATTTTCCATATATAGCACATTTTTAGGCGAAATCAAAGCCTTAAGCCGACATAGAAAGGGAATTCCACGCGCAAATCATGCGATTTCAACGAGTGGGTTAATCGCCACACGGAACCTCATCCAAAACCAATACCAAAGGTAGTGCCAGAATAGGGTGTGTTCAGTCCCCGGTTCCAGACTGCGGCGAAAAGAACTTCCTGAACTTGTCCGGCACCCCGTCCCAGTCCTTGGCGTCGGCCGAGGGCTCCTTTTTGACAGTAATATTCGCCCAGGTCTTTGCGTACTTGGCGTTCAACTCCAGCCATCTCTCTAGTCCCGCCTCGGTGTCCGGCTTGATGGCCTCGGGCAGGGCATTCCGGCTCGCATACACCACAGTCTATGCATTCGTCCGGATGAATGACGAGCATGTTTTCACCCTCGTAGAAGCAATCCAAAGGGCATACCTCCACGCAGTCCATGTATTTGCATTTGATACAGTTTTCGACGACGACGTACGTCATCCCCGCCCCGGCCGATCTTCACTCCAGATATGCTGCAACTAGCGCGCCTACCGTCTCCAGCCCCACCCGATCGCTCCAGAAGACAGAAGGCCCCGCTCGTGGAATCTCAAGTCAAATCGCGGTAAAGCGCTCGAGCTGCAGGTGGGCTGCCGCGCCTTTCGCAAAAACCTTCCACCCGGACGACCCTTACGGTTCGATCGAGCGCAAGAGTGACTACATCGCCAATGCGTACCGGATGGCTGGCAACAGTCATGCGCCTGCCATTTAACCGCACGAAGCCCGCCGCAGCGAGGGCAGCGGCAGCGGGCCGGGTCCGTACCATACGCGCATGCCATAGCCATTTGTCGATACGTTGGCGTTCCAGTTCCTGGGTGCAGGTGCTCAAGACGGGTCTTTGCCACTCCGTTCCAGCTTCTGCTTTAGCGCAGCGAGCTTGGCAAACGGCGAATTCGGGTCCGGTTTGTCGCGGCCGCCGGCAGTGCTGCCGAGAGGCTTTGCGTAATACTGCTCCCGTTCGGCACGATCAACCTGCTGACCGCGATCACGGCGTGGCCGCTCGCGGCGCGCGTTGCGCTCTTTCCGTTCAGCGCGTTCATCTTGACGCTCCATGCGCTGCTGGCGCTCTCGCCGGTCCTGGCGTTTTTCTCGATTCGGACGATCGCCGTGCTCATCGCGTGGCCGGCGCGGGCCGCGCGCAGGCTGACCGCCGTCGGGCGAGGCGGACGCTGTCGCACCTTCGGCCGGCGGAACGACCGGCGCAGCGCTTGATTCGGATGCGGCGACCTCCGCTAGTTGCGGGCGCTGTTGGCGGCGCAACCGACGCGGCCGCTCTTCGAACCGGACGGCGGGCCGCCAAACCTCGACAAAGGTCGACTCCGCAGGCCTGCTCCCAGCCTGAGCCTCATCTGCGGCTGGCGCGGGCGCAGCGTTTTCAGCTTCGCCCGGCGTTGCCACGGGCTCTCGTGCCGCGAAAGGCACCGGCTCCTGCACCAATGGTGCAGCTTCTGCATCAACGAAGTCCGGTTCAAGCAATAAAGAGCGCGATGCGGCACCGCTGGCTAAGATGGTTTCAGCTGGCGCTGGCTCTGCCGCCGCCACTGATATCGCGATTTCATTTGACGCAGGAGTAGCAGTGCTCGCTGGTGACGACTGTGTTGCGACACTTGCCGAAGCATCGGACCCCGCGGCTACAACGGGCGATGTCGCAGGCCCGATGAATTTCGGCTTGCGGTCCATGCGATAGCCGAGCGAGCGAAGTATTGACGCAAAATCCTCCCCCGAAGCGCCAGTGAGAGAAGTCATAGCGCCGGTGACCAAAAAGCCGCGTCCGTCGAAAACTCCGTCGGGTTTCGGACCTAGCTCGCCTTCACGCCAAGACAACGCCGGCCGGATGAGATCGGCAAGCCTTTCCAGAATATCGACGCGCACGGCGCGCTCACCGCAAATGCGATAACCGGCGGTTCGATAAAGGGCTTTAGGCGTCTCCTGATTTACTGGAATCGATGTGCGCCCGCTTGCCGCAAAATGCAACAAATCGCTGACTCCTTTGGCTTCCGGGCTTTCGTGTTTGATCGCCCACAACTGCGTTGCCAGCGCGCGCGGCGCCGGCTTGAGCAGCGCCGGCAGATAGATGTGATAGGCGCCGAAGCGTACACCGTACTTGCGCAAGGTGGCGCGGGCCGGCTGGTCGAGGCCCTTGACTTCCTCCGCCACTTTTTGTCGCTCGAGTACGCCGAGAGATTCCACGAGTTGAAATGCGACACCACGCGCCATGCCGGTAACGTCGTCAGTGGCAGTGAGCGAGAAAAGCGGCGCCAACAATTTCTCAATATGGGTCTTCAGCCAAAGGTCGAGCCGAGTCTGGACGAGTTCACGCGCCGGCCCAGCCAGGTGTTCGCCGGCGATTATGCGCACACGCGGACGCAAAGTGTCGTCGCCTGCGACCAGTTTACCCACCAGATTGCCGGTCCAGCGCAGTGCGCCGTCGGAGGCTAAAACGATCTGATCGTTGGAAGCCTGTGAAATCCTTGTGGCGCGCGCCTCAATTTCGCTAGTCAGTACCTTTTGTGCAGCGGAGTTAAGCGTCTTGGCTTCGGAGCCAGCGGCCGACACGTCGGGCGCAAACATAAAGCCGTCGAGCCGCCCGATCACGTGGCCCTCGACAGTTACTTCACCAGACTTTCCGATTTCGGTTTCCAACATCGTGTTTTCCCGAAGTCGGCGCATCAATACACTTGTGCGGCGGTCCACGAAACGCTCAGCCAAACGTTCGTGCAACGCATCGGATAGCTTGTCCTCGACCCCGCGCGTGACACCTTGCCAATGGTCCGGGTCGGCGAGCCAATCCGGCCGGTTGGCCACGAAAGTCCAAGTCCTGACATGCGCGATCCGGTTGGAGAGAGTGTCGATGTCGCCGTCGGTCCGGTCAGCATGAGCAACCTGACGAGCGAACCAGTCGGTGGGGATGTTACCCTCTCTCATTAGGAATCCATAGAGTGTCACGACCAATTCGGCATGTGTGGCAGGCGCAATTTTCCGATAGTCGGGAACCTGGCAGGCATCCCATAGCCGCGCGATGGAGGTGTGGTCGTGCGCGAATGCTCGTACATCCTCGTCTCGCGCCGCGTGCTCCAGAACCAAAATGTCCTCGCCGATGGGCGCACGCGTCAGGCCCTGCTCATTTGGCACGGCTGCGAGTGAGGCCTGCAAAGCGCCGAGCGAGGCAAAATCAAGATCGCTATTGCGCCATTGCAGCAAGCGGAGCGGTTCAAAGCTGTGACTTTCCAGCGCCTGCACCAGCTCCTGTTCGAACGGATCGCAACGTCCAGTCGTACCAAACGTGCCGTCGCGCGTAGCCCGGCCAGCGCGGCCCGCAATCTGAGCAAGTTCGGCCGGATTCAGCTTTCGAAACTGATAGCCATCGAATTTCCGGTCGGATGCAAACGCGACGTGATCAACATCGAGATTGAGGCCCATGCCAATCGCGTCCGTTGCAACCAAATAGTCGACATCACCGGACTGGTATAAGGCAACCTGCGCATTACGGGTCCGCGGAGAAAGAGCCCCCAGCACTACCGCGGCACCACCACGCTGGCGGCGGATCAGTTCGCCGATGGCGTAAACTTCATCCGTCGAAAATGCCACGATTGCCGACCGCGGCGGCAGCCGCGTCAGCTTTTTCTCTCCAGCAAAGGTGAGCGTTGAAAGGCGCGGCCGGCTAATGATGTGGGAGCCGGGCAGCAATTTCTCCACCATCGGCCGTACAGTTGCGGCGCCCAGTAACAGAGTTTCCTCTCGGGCGCGGGCATTGAGCAAGCGATCGGTGAAGACGTGGCCGCGCTCGAAATCTGCGCCCAGTTGGACTTCATCGATTGCCATGAAGGCGACGTCGAGACCTCGCGGCATCGCTTCGACAGTGGATACCCAGAAGCGTGGGTTTGGTGGCTTGATTTTCTCCTCGCCGGTGATCAGTGCAACCGCGTCCTTGCCCACGCGTTCGGCGACTTTGTTGTAGACCTCGCGCGCAAGCAGCCGCAGCGGCAGCCCGATCACACCAGAGGAATGCGCAAGCATGCGCTCAATGGCCAGATGGGTCTTGCCGGTGTTGGTTGGTCCCAGTACCGAAGTGACGCCGGCGACGCGGGTGCGCGATGCCCGGGAAGGCTGCGGAGAAAAACTAATGGCCATTACGCATCCAAACTAGTGGCAGAGCGTTGGAGCACTCTGCCGAAGGCTTCCTGTATCACAGGGCGACGATGAGCATGCGAGTGGTTAAGCATTAGAACGAGTCTGGAACGAATCGCGCCCGAATCGCTGACTCCGCACTGTATAACTTCGTTCACGGCGACATCTGGCGAGCGGCAGGTGCGCAGGTACAAGATGGAGTAGCGGGGCGTCAATTCAAGTCGGTTTAAGCCACTCTAAGGTTAATGTAATCGTTGATTCGACAGTTCCCGAAGAGTTAAGGGGGTTACTGCGTCTTCGTACCATTGGCCGAGGCACCGACCTGTATCGGAATCGAGACGAATTCTGAAGCCTCTAGCACTGCCTGGCCAATTGGCGTCGGCCCTTGCGCGCGATAAGGCACCAATACGCGGGTTCCGGCGATTGGCGCGAGCCATACTTCCATGTCGCGCTGGCTAGACAGATATTTGATCGCCGCGCGGGAAGGGATGAATCCCGCCACTGGCAAAAAATAGGCCGCGCAAACCACCACCGGACCTGAATAACCCTTGGCCGCCTTCACCTTGTCCATTCGCTTGAAAGCAAATTGCAAATCGTAACGCAGCCGACCATCGAAGACCTCCTGCTTGCGCTGACAGACCTCTGGCACCAGCAGGTCCCCGTTTCCGGGCACCCGCACCAGTGAGCCAGTCATCGGATCAAGAACGCCGCGCTGGGATGCCTCTGTGATCGGCACACGATCAGGGTGGTTATCTGCAGGTGGATCGACCTTGTAATCTTTCACGTTGCCATTGCTGATCGTGATGCGGATCGAATCGAGCTTCTTATTATTACGGCCGCTTATGGTCGCGGCGTAGATCGAAGACAGCCTCCCGCCTGATAGTGTGCCGCGCGCGGTGGCGTTGCCTTGGCCGCCTGTGAATGCGTGCAACAATCCTGACGTCGTCCCGCTGAGTGCGGCAGTGTACTGCGTGTCAGTGACGTCGATGGCCCAACTACCGTTCCCTATTGGAATTCCTGCAATCGTCGCTGAGTAACGGGCTTCGAGACGCGCTTGCGCACATACCGGCGCGGCCAAGCCCAATATCGCCAAGAGCAGCGTGGCTGACGTCAGAGGCAGGCTTTTTACCAGGTAACGCAAACTCTGTCCTTCCGTGCGTCGACGCCAGCTGACGATCCGTGGTCAGATCCGATAATATCACCCAAACCAGCACGCAATCGCCCTGTGTGATCGGTGAGTGGTCGCAGGGTTAGTGCCGAACGGTTGGCACAAAGGATTTCGTCGGCGCGGATTTAGTCGAAACTGTGTTCGCCGGGAGCGGAGCCCGCTGACGGCGGAAAAATCCGTTAAATCCTGCGCAATCGGTTGGCTTGACGCCTTTAAACGCGCTCTCTATACGTCCGGCCCATCTGAATCCGGACGATTGACCGGAGCCGGCACGTGCTCGTGCAGGTGTTCTTTGAGGACTGAGCTATGTCATGGCGTTGCGACCTGACCGGTAAAAAGCCACTGGTCGGTCACAAAGTGAGTCATTCCAACGTCAAGACCAAGCGGCGCTTTCTGCCGAACCTGCGCAATGTGACGCTGATCTCCGACACTCTCGGCCGCAGAATTCGGTTGTGCGTATCAGCCAATGCCCTGAAGACTGTCGACCATCGCGGCGGCCTTGATGCATTTCTGTTGAAGGCCAAGGACGACGAGCTGGCGCCGCGAGTCCTCGAACTTAAGCGCCAGATTTTAAAGAAACGCGACGCCAAGGCGAGTTGACGGGACCGACAACGTTGAGGTTGTAATGGCGGCTTGCCACCGCTATTGGCGCACGGTGTTCTCCAAAGAGGGGTTCCTGGACGAGCCCGGTAATGACAAGAAAGGACAGGTTCATTCCTCCGCCAAAGCAAACTGTAGAAGCAGACTGCGCTGGAGGAAGGAAAAATTGTCGTCCGATACGATGGTGAGAATTGTCTCGCCGACTGCAGTGCGATGCACGGCAATCCCTTCCATATTGTCGATCTGATAGGCAAGATCGGCCCCGATCATAGAACGGCCATCGACTAGCGCGCCTTCCTTGAGACTTGCGAGCGGCAGGCGACGAATGCGCATCGCGACGC
>Ga0126384_10003108_pt1 | contig 10078 bp, 9 predicted proteins | sample PanSoiMetPlot_36_FD_92543 | JGI IMG/M metagenome (GOLD analysis project Ga0126384, IMG submission 92543) | Tropical forest soil microbial communities from Panama - MetaG Plot_36 | ecosystem: Environmental > Terrestrial > Soil > Tropical forest > Bulk soil | place: Panama | collected 2016-02-17 | reverse complement strand
TCACGATCTGCATATGACTGCATGGATCGGAACTGCAAAGTGGATGGCGTCGCACAAGCAACAATGGAGTGGAACACTCATCATGATCGGGCAGCCTGCGGAAGAAGTGGTGAAAGGCGCGAAAGCGATGCTGGCCGATGGTCTTTATACGCGCTTCCCAAAACCGAACTTCGCACTGGCGATCCACGACGCTGCCGACCTTCCCTCGGGGCAAGTGGGCTATACGCCAGGCTATGCCCTTGCGAACTCGGATTCGATCGACATCACCGTCTTCGGCAAAGGAGGACACGGAGCACAGCCGCAGACGACTATCGATCCAATAGTCATCGCCTCGCGCATCGTTGAAGGGCTGCAGACGCTGGTCTCGCGGCAGAACAATCCGATGGATCCGATCGTCGTAACCGTCGGCCAGATCCACGGGGGAACGAAGAACAACATCATTCCCGATCAGGTAATGCTCGGACTCTCTGTGCGCACGTATAAGAGAGAAGTTCGGGAGCGTGTGTTGCAGGGCATTGAGCGCGTTGCTAAAGCTGAGGCTGAACTCGCTGGCGCGCCGCGAACTCCGGAGGTGAAGCTGACTGAGACCACGATTGCGGTCTACAACGATCCCAAGCTTACAGAGCGTCTAGTGGCCTCACTGCGCCGGGCGCTGGGCGACAGCAACGTGATCGAAATTCCGCCCAAAATGGTAAGCGAAGACTTCAGCTACTACGCCCAGGATGGCATTCCTGGAGCGATGTTCAATGTCGGAGCTGTCAATCCGCAGAAGTTCGCTGAAGCCCAGCGATCGGGAACGCAGCTGCCATCGCTGCATTCGGCGTTGTTCGCTCCGGATTTCCAGGCCACTTTGAAAGCTGCGATTCAGACCGAGGTTACCGAGTTGCTGGAGTTGATGGGGAAGTGAGGCTCCCCCGCATCGCCAGAAGAACGCTGATGGAGCTGACTTCCAGCCAGAACCTTTTCAATCACCTCGATGACTCCAGAGCCGTATTCCTGCTCTGTGGTCATATCGGCCAGTGCCTTGATGCTCGGAATTGCATTGGCCACTGCTACAGAGAACCCACAAAGCTTCAGGAAGGCTTCATCATTTTCCGCGTCGCCCATCGCGACCACTTGCTTCGGCGATACTCTCAATTCATTCAGGGCGGTTGCCAGACCAGTCGCCTTGTTAACGCCTGCAGGAAGTACCATCACTGAGTCACGGTTCAAGATGATTTCCAGCGGCAGTTCCATTTCGGTAACGGTTTTCTCAACCGCGTCATGATGCCTCAAAGTCGTGGCTACGATTGAGAGGCCGACGGAGAGAGGTTTTACCCCTCGCAGCCGGAGCTGCTCCAGAAACTGCTTCGGCGGTGTAGGTGCGAGCGATTCGGTTCGACGGTTCAACGGCCAATAGAGCACTGCACCGTTTTCCACTACAGCGCAGTCAAGAAGTTCAATACTCGGAAAGATGGCGAGCAAGTCCTCGAGATCCCGTCCGGTTACCAGGAGGAGCTTGCGACCGGAGGCCTTGAGGCGGGCGAGGGCATCGCGCGTCTGGGTCGCAATCTTTCCCTCGAAGGCCAGAGTCGAGTCGTAGTCAGAGGCTAAAGCCAGAATCGGAAGGTCTGGGTTCATGCGGCGGTGTTTGCGTTCGCCCTCCGCTTTTTTCCGTTGCTCCCAGTGTCGAGCCTTAGCTGGCAAAGCTCCGCAATGAGTGTGCCCGCCCAGCGATAAATATTCTGCTCTTTCACTGTCTGTCGCATACGCCGCATCCGCGTATGGCGTTCTTTTGAATCCATTTCCAGCCCAAAATGGATGGCTTCCGACATCTCCTCGATGTCATAGGGATTCACTACGAGCGCATCGTGCAGTTCGCGACTTGCGCCGGTAAAGCGGCTCAGCATGAGTACTCCATCATCATCTTCACGAGACGACACAAACTCTTTGGCCACAAGGTTCATTCCATCGTGCAATGAGGTGACCAGGCAGAGATCCGCGGCCCGGTAGAATCGAGCAATTTCTTGGTGGCTATGATGCCGCTTGCGAAACACAATTGGTTTCCAATTATTGGCACGGAATCGCCAATTAATTCGCTCCGCTTCGGCCTCCACCTCGGCCAGGAATTCGTGGTAACGCCGAATGTGAGTGCGGCTTGGGGCTCCAATTTGGACGAAGGTGAATTTGCCCTCATAGCTTGGATACCGTTCCAGGAATCTCTCCACTGCCAGAAACCGCTCCAAGATTCCTTTCGTATAATCCACGCGGTCGACCCCAACACCCAGATATAGAGCATCTACCCCTAACTCTTTGAGCAATGCGTCACGCTCCGCGCTGGCTAATCGCCAGTCTGGAGGTTGTTTCGCATCTTCCATGTTTGGCGCCACGCTGATAGGAAACGGCTTGACAACGGTTACGTGGTCTTCACGATTGACTGAGAAGTGCTCCCATTCCACGCGCGATTCCAGCGCACGATTTACAGTTTCCAGAAAATTGTCGCAATGGGACTGAATGTGAAAACCGACCAAGTCTGCTCCGAGCAGTCCGTCGAGCAGTTCGCGCTGCCAGGGACAGATGCTGAATGCTTCGGGATTTGGCCAGGGAATGTGCCAGAAGATCGCGACGCGAGCATCGGGCCGCTCTCTCTTGATCATCTTTGGCAGCAGGGCAAAGTGGTAATCCTGGATCAGGAGCGCCGGTTGTTTCGTGCCCGCCATCTCTTCCAGCACGGCTTCAGCAAACTTTCTGTTCACCTGCTCGTAATGTTCCCAGTCCTTGGACCTGAACAACGGCCGTGTGTGTGCGATATGACAAAGCGGCCACAGGCCTTCATTGGCGAAGCCGTAGTAGTAGCCTTCTTCCTCATCCTTTTTTAGCCAAACGCGGCGCAAAGTGTACTTGGGCTCGTCAGGTGGGACAGCGAGGCGGTCATGTTTGTCGACGGTTTCACGATCGGCATCGCCGCTGCCGTGAGCGATCCAGGTTCCGTCACAGGCCCGCAAAATAGGCTCAATCGCCGTAACCAATCCACTGGCTGGGATCAAGACCTTGAGGGACTTACCCTCGCGGGAATGCATATAGGGTTCCCGATTCGAGACCACAAAAAGCGGACTGCTGTTGAGCTTGCTGCGTACATGCACCGCCAGCCGTTCCGCGGTCCAGGTGGATTCCCCAGCTTCCCGCAGCTGCGCCTCTTTTTCGGCTGATTCGCGTGCCGCGGCCAGGCTCTGCACGAGCGTCGTTACTTCATGCCGGAGCGGCATGAACAGATCGCGCTCGGACAAATCTGGCTGCGAAGAAGCCTTTCCGGCACGCGAGGCCTTGATCCACTGCAGCGTTTTTGCCGCCGGCCCTTCGATCGTCCAGCGAATAATCAGGAGCGCGGTAATGCCGATGAGGATGACCTCGACCACTACGCGCAGGGAAACGCGCTTCCAGAATTGCGAGTTTTGGACGTTGATGTAGTCGGCATCGTGTACGACGACGAGAGTGCCAGCCGCGCCTTGATCAGTCTCAAGTGGGACGGTATGAACGTTCAGATAAGTAGCGTTTAGCCTGAGAAATTCCCTCGCATTGCGGTGGTAAGCCTTGATTTTGGACGGCGCAAAGGCATCGTTCGGAAAACGGTTCTGCAGACCCGAAGTAATGGCGATGGGAATTTCTTGTTGATCGTAGATCGCAATTCCAGCCAGGTGTTCCCGATTGCCGAAACGCTCGACAAGCTGTTGGAGAGTTCTTCGCGAGCGCTTCTCCAAGACAGGTTCAACGCTCTCCTGCAGGCTGTCTGCAAGGATCTGGGCGCGCCTTTGCAGATCCTGTTCCAACGCGCGCCGTTCTCCTTTGAATTGTGCATATGCGAAGAGCAGAGACACTAGTGTCATGACAACAACCAGTGCACAAATCAGCCGGAAGCTTAGGCGCATCGCTGTTCGCTACCTGTTCTCGTCGAGAAGGTTTGATTTGATGGGATTTCGCATCGCCAATTCAACTGTAATCTTTACTTGTCTGAAACAGTTTTTGCTCTATGAAAGGGCTGTAAATGAGTACGTCAGGCCAGATGAACGAAGTGGGCACACTAAGGTTTATTTGATGCGAGTTGCCCAAAAAGGGTTGGCCCCTCGTTCACTCACTTCTGAGGAGGCCTTTACGCATGGGCCGCTTACCGTTCTTAGCGGCCGTCCCTACCTGATCAAGCTGATGGCCACCTCCGCCGGTCTCGTTAGTCGACTTGTGTCCTAATGGCTTCGACCGTCTTGGACTCTGTCTACTACCTCCTCGCCTGCGGCCACGCTTCGAAGTCGGCGAGGTGTTGGGCAGCGGTTCGGCGCATGGCGTACGCGATCGCCCATACTGAGATGCCGGCAGCCCAGGCGAGCAGAAAGACCACAGCGATGCCGGAGATCAGTCCGTAGTAAGACGGCCATGTCCAAGCCTTGGGGGAAAGGTCGCCGGTGACGAGCTTTCCGTAGAAGTGCGATACCCCCTGGATCTTGGCGATCATGCCAAGCACGATTACCAGCACAAATGTCATCATGACGATCGCCGATCGAGGAAAACGGCATCTGAATTGTCGAATCATGATTCCTCCCGTCTTCAAATCCTTTGCTGCCCAGAAATCGGCGCTGCAGAATTGCTCGCGCAGAGCTGAGCTGACTAGTCCCAAAACTTCCCGAAAATAGAAAGCTGCGCGCTCGCGGATACTTGCACATCTCGCTTCGGCTTCGGCCTCCACAAAGACATCGAGCATTTCGTCAGCGAACTTGTATCGATGCGCAGGTGGATAGAGCTTCAGCAGGCATCGGTAGAGCGCAGTCACGGTTGCTCCTCCGATGCCACCCGCAAGCTTGCAAGATGAGTTAACTGCTTCAGGCGTGCGATCTCGTGCTGTAGAACCTTGCGTCCTCGTGCTGAAAGACGATAATCCTGGCGGCCACGTGATTTGTCGTCGGCGCTGTGGCGGGTAATCCGTCCGTCATCCAGCAGCCGCCGCAGAGCTCCATAAAGCGTACCCGTGCTCAACCGCACTCGCCCTTCGCTTATCTCTTCCACGTCTTTGAGGATGGAGTAACCATGCCGCGGCTGCTCAGCGAGACTGAGCAGAATGAGTAGGACAGGTTCCGTGATCGGTGTGCTTTCTGTCATATGTCGTTTAACGACATGTCGTATGACGAAGTATAATGCATCGCGGGTTGCAATGGTTCAACAAACTCCAAATCCCAACTCTCGCAACCTGGACCTCACAGGCTGGCTTCTTCGCGGCGCTGTAGGATTCGTCTTCATTTCCGTGGGATGCGAGAAGCTGGCCGCCGTTCCGGGATCGATGTGGTTCAAATTGTTTGCTCAGATCGGTTGGGGACAGTGGTTTCGCGACTTCACGGGAGTAATCCAGATTGTGGGCGGCGTACTCATTGTGCTTCCCCTGACTGCGCTCGTCGGCATGACGATGCTGGCCTGCACCATGGCCGGCGCAATCTTCTTTCATGTATTCGTGCTGGGAGACCCGTTATCAAGCGTTATCCCGGCTACGCTACTTGTTGCGATCGTCGCAATCGGCCGGCGCAAGGGTGCTCAGAACGACAAAATCATGAGCTTGGAACTGTGACAGAATCTGGCTTTCCTATTGCCAAGAGTCCGCCAGCTCCCTTTCGACGTAAAAAACGTTTCTGCTATTTCCCGACTGCTTGTACGAGCTTCTGTATTGGTGCAACAACCATGAGTAGTAGCTCAGACTGCCCCTTCTTCATCAGTTCGAGCTGTGCCGTTTGCTGATTTGCCCAGCCGGTTGGAACCGACGCGTGAGAACCAAGCATATCCAGGGCTTGCAGCCCAATCGTGGCTGCAGTGGACAGGTTCTGCGAAACCGCAGCGTCTTCAGCCAGCAGCGAGCTCTGAAAGGCGGGCGAGAGCCGATCGTGGTTCAGCTTCCAGTCGATCATTGTGTCGCGAGCTAGAGCTATGTCGTCATCCGAAGTATTTCCGGCGACTATGCGGTCCACCAATCGCGAGAATTTCCTGGCTTCGATGCTCTCTGGCGGCACGGCGTCGGGCAATCGATTGAGCGGAGCATCGGTGGTGTACTTGTGCGTACCCGAACGGGAATATTTCTTGACCGGTTCAACGGTACTCCCAAAAGTCCGTAGTGCCTCGAAATGATTTGGAGCGAGGCGCTCTTTCATCGCGTGCAAAGCGGAATGATGAGTGAGTCCAAGCGTCTCAAGCCGCTGGCTTTCAACTTCCATGCGGGCATACATCGAGTCCACATCACGCACCTCTGCGGGAGACCACAAGCGCTCTGCGATGGCGGCGGCTCGTGGCCAGATGCGCGAATCGACATTTTCCGCGCTTACCATCTCCGACCACATACACGCTTCTCCGCCGAGGATCATTTTCTGTTGCTCGGGCGACAGCTTTGCCGCGTCCCCGCCAAGGGGATCATTGAGGTAATGCTCTTCTGCCGATTCAGCCAGATCGAGGTAATAACCGTTGGACAACAGGGCACGATTGCCTTGTTGAACGGCTTTTGCCTCTGATTCGGGTCCGCGCCAGGAGTGGACAACTACCTCTTTAGGAACATCGGGAGTTAGAACCTCGTCCCATCCGACGGGTGTTTTCTTGTATTTCAGAATGATCTTGACGACGCGCTGGGTGAAGTAAGTCTGGAGTTCCTCGTTTGTCTTCATGTTGTGAGACTTCATGAAGCTCTGAATCTCAGAATTCGCGTCCCATTGCTTGCCGTTGACCTCGTCTCCGCCGAGGTGGAAGAACTCGTCGGGAAAGAGTCCTGTCATTTCCTTGATGAACTTGTCGAGGAACTTGTATGTGGATTCTTTGGTGGGATCCATCGCTGGATCGAAGACTCCCCACTTGGTCTCGATCTCGTAGGGTCCGGGCGCTGATGCCAATTCGGGATAGCCGACGAACCACGCCGTAGTGTGTCCAGGCATGTCGAACTCAGGTATCACGCGGATACCACGATCGCGTGCGTAGGCGATCAGTTCCTTGATCTGATCCTGCGTGTAGTAGTGGCCGCCCGAGCCCATCTCTTGCAGTTTTGGGAACTTCTTGCTCTCGACGCGGAATCCCTGGTTCTCGCTCAGATGGAAGTGAAGGACGTTCATCTTCACGGCTTCCATGCCGTCGAGAGTGCGTTTCACGACCTCGATCGGCATCCAATGACGGCAGGAATCGAGCAGGAGTCCGCGCCATGGAAATCGTGGAGTGTCTTCGATGTGAACAGCGGGAGCGGCGAATCCTTGGGAACTTGGGGCAACGAGCTGCAGCAGCGTCTGCAATCCGTGAATTACACCTAGAGCTGTAGGCGCGGAAAGCTTCGCACCGGTGGCGGTTACATCCAGCTTGTACGACTCATCTTCTCCGAGCTTCTGCACTTTCTCGCCGGGACGATCACAGCTGATCGCAATCGTCGCTTTGTCAGGCTGCGCGGTGAGATAGCGCAACGGAATCCCCGTCTGGAGCGAAAGATGATCGACAAATCTCTGTGCGGCGCTTCGGACGCGTGGATCATCCGGCCCGCTGACGGAAATCGTGAGCCCTTGCTGAACGACCCACTGTCCCGTGCCAGCTTCGACTTTCGCAGGGACAGGCATGAGGTTCCACGGCGGTCCGGACTGCGCTGGTTGGGAAATTGACGATTGTTGGGCAAACAGAGAAGTGGCAGAAAGCACGCACAACAGGACAAGAAATCTCATCTACGATCCCGAGGTGGATTAAAAAACGAGCAGCGGAGCAGATTATCGCAATTCGTCGAGAAGTGCTTGCATCTCCGCGAGAGCGTGCTGATTTCGCGTGCGAGAAGCGCAGGCGATGCCGTCTTCGAGCATCTTGCGTGCTTCATCTTCGCGGCCAGCTTTCATGAGCGTCTGCGCAGACATCTGGTAAGCCGGCGTGTAGTCAGGATTCGTCTGAATCAGCAGCGCAAACTCATTCAGAGCGGTGTCGGAATCGCCGTTGTTGGCGTGTTCCATGGCTAGCCCATAACGCGCAAAGGCGTCGTTGGGATTCTGCGCAAGGATCTCCTGAAGCATTGCCATGCGGTCCATAAGCTATTTGTGCGCGAGCGCTCCGACCATCGATTCGAAGATGCGGAATCCGTCATTCATTCCCAGCAGAGGATCGGAGCTGCGGTCGGGATGAGGCATCATGCCGAGCACGTTGCGTCCTGCGTTGCAGATGCCGGCGATATTTTCGATTGAGCCATTGGGATTGGCATCTGGAGTGATTCGTCCGTCGGCGGTGGAGTAGCGGAAGACGACGCGCTTCTCGCGATTCAGCTCAGCGAGCGTGTTCGCATCGCAGAAGTAATTGCCTTCCATGTGCCCGATCGGGATCTCGAGCACTTCCCCTTGCGTGCAGGCATGTGTGAAAGGCGTATCTGTACTCTCAACGCGCAGCTTAACAGGCTTGCAGATGTATTTCAGACCGGCGTTGCGCATAAGAGCGCCAGGCAGCAAGCCTGCTTCACACAGAATCTGGAAGCCGTTGCAGATGCCCAGCACCAGGCCACCGCCCGCCGCAAAGCGGCTTACCTCCTGCATGATCGGAGCAAACTTCGCGATGGCTCCGGTACGCAGATAGTCGCCGTAAGCGAATCCTCCGGGGACGATGATGGCATCACAATTCTCGAGATCGTGGCTGGCATGCCACAAGAACGTGACAGGCTGCTTCGCCGCTGCAGCGATTACGTGGTAGGCATCGTGATCGCAATTGGAGCCCGGGAAGACAAGTACGCCGAATTTCATGTGGGTAATTTCAGTCTAGCATTGAGGCGATTGCCAGTAATAAGCATTCAGTTCTCAGTAGTCAGTAAAATCACAGATGTTGAGCATGTTCAATTGCCATAGTTACGACTAACAACTGAATACTGAGAACTTTGTTTCATGGAACTCCGCGGCCATCTTCAAACAACCGGCTCCGCGCTGAAGAATTGGTTCATCGCCACACTGCAAGATGCGGTTGCAGTCGGCGCGATGTGGTTCATCGGCTTGCTCATACTTCGTGTGCCGTTGGCGTTCGTTTGGGCGATCATTGGCGGCGCCTGTCAGTTCATTCCTAACTTTGGGCCTGTGATCGCGGTGATTGGGCCGGCATTGTCGACATTGTTCGCCAGCCAATCGGACGCGATGATGCACCTGCTATATGTCTTCATGCTGTACGCGATCATCGCCGTCATCGACGGCCTGGTGCTCCAGCCATACTTGATGAAGCGCAGCAATAAGGTTCCGATTTGGGCCTCCATTCTTTGTCCAATTGTGCTTGGGATCATCATCCCATTCTGGGGAGTTTTGCTCGCGCCGCCGCTGCTGGCGGTGATTTATGCATACAAACGAAGGCAGCTTCCGCAGGCCCCGCCACGCTAAAATAGTTTTTACTGCGTGCTATACTTCTCGTTTGTTCTCATGCGGATGCGGATTATCTGCGTCCCTTTTTACTTACCAAATTTCGCCTCTGAGGTTGTCTCATGTCCGGCCACTCAAAATGGGCCACAATTAAGCACAAAAAGGGCGCGCTGGACGCCAAGCGCGGCAAGATCTTCACCCGTCTGATTAAGGAAATCACCATGGCCGCCAAGGCCGGCGGAGACCCTGAGGGGAATCCACGTTTGCGTACTGCCGTCGCCGCGGCCAAGGCGGAAAACATGCCCGCCGACAACATCAAGCGGGCAATACAGCGCGGCACCGGCGAACTTCCTGGCGCGACGTATGAGGAAATCACGTTTGAGGGCTATGGTCCGGGCGGCGTCGCATTGCTGGTTGATGTCACTACGGACAACCGTAACCGCACCGTCAGCGAGATCCGCCACGCTTTCACAAAGAACGGCGGGAACTTGGGCGAAGCCGGTTCTGTAGCCTGGATGTTCCACAAGAAGGGCTACATTGTGGTGCCAAAGTCAGGCGTCAAAGAGGACGATCTCATGTCGCTAGTCCTCGAAAACGGTGGCGAGGACCTTCGTGACGACGGCAATGACTGGGAGATCGTTACCGATCCTGGAGCATTTGAGGGCGTGCTTAATGCAATCAAAGGCGCCAAGGTGGAGACGTCGGTCGCGGAAATCTCGAAGATTCCACAGAATTACATC
>Ga0126384_10003107_pt1 | contig 10080 bp, 6 predicted proteins | sample PanSoiMetPlot_36_FD_92543 | JGI IMG/M metagenome (GOLD analysis project Ga0126384, IMG submission 92543) | Tropical forest soil microbial communities from Panama - MetaG Plot_36 | ecosystem: Environmental > Terrestrial > Soil > Tropical forest > Bulk soil | place: Panama | collected 2016-02-17 | reverse complement strand
GGCACAGCGTCATCAACGAAGACGACCTTAAGGTCACGGCACAGGTGCTGCAGGAAAAGTACGGCGAGTTCGACGTGCGCGGCCAGGTCACGCAAATCAACCCGGGACCGGTGGTCACAACCTTCGAGTTTCAAGCCCGAAGCTGGCATTAAGTACAGCCGCATCACCGGCCTGTCCGACGATCTTTGCCTAGCCTTGCGGGCTGAAAGCATCCTGATCGAGCGCATGGCCGGCAAATCAACCGTTGGCATCCAGGTGCCCAATCACGAGCGTGAGACGATCTGGTTGCGCGAAGTGGTGGAGTCGCAGGAGTTTCTCGGTGACAAGTCGAAGCTGACGCTGGCTCTCGGCAAGGATATCAATGGCCGCATCGTCACGGCCGACTTGAACACGATGCCGCATTTGCTGATTGCCGGCTCCACAGGATCCGGCAAAAGCGTTGCAATCAATGCTTTTATTATGTCGCTGTTGTACAAGGCCACTCCGGAGGAAGTTCGGCTCATTCTTGTGGATCCTAAACGGCTGGAACTGGGTAATTATGAAGGAGTTCCGCACCTTCACACCCCGATCATTACCGAACCCAAGCTCGCCTCGAACGCGCTCCGCAATGCGGTGCGGGAAATGGAGCGGCGGCTTAAGGTTCTAGCGGAGAAGGGCGTGCGCAACATCGATCAGTACAACAAGCTGTTCGACGGCGCAAGCGCGAGTCTGTTCGACGACGATAACGACGCTAAGCCTTTGCCGTACATCGTCATCATCATCGATGAGTTGGCTGATCTGATGATGCTCGACGGCCAGAATGTTGAGGCTTCTATAACCCGGCTCGCACAGATGGCGCGAGCCGTCGGCATCCACCTGATCCTCGCGACACAGCGGCCGTCGGTTGATGTGATTACCGGTCTAATCAAGGCTAACTTCCCCGCCCGTATGAGTTTCCGGGTGGCGACCAAGATCGACTCTCGCACTATTCTCGATGCCAACGGCGCCGAAGCGCTGCTCGGTCGCGGCGACATGCTCTATCTGCCGAACGGCTCAGCGCGGGTACATCGCGTCCATGCGCCATTTGTGACGGAGAAAGAAATTGCCGCAGTCGTCGAGTTCTGGAAGGCGCAGGGAGCGGCACAGTATCAGGAGAACTTCCTGCAAGCTCCTAAGGAAGACACAGATGGTGCCGGTGCGCTGGGCGAAGGCGGAGTCGGCGAAGACGATAACGACGAACTCTTCCAGGATGCAGTGCGCATCGTGCTGGAGTACGGCAAGGCTTCCACTTCCCTGCTGCAGCGCCGATTGCGCATCGGGTATGGCCGCGCCGCGCACCTCATCGACCTGATGGAGCGCGACGGAATTGTCGGTGCAGCCGATGGCCCCAAGCCCCGCGAGGTCCTCAAGCGGCCAGACTGGTTGAGCGAAGTCGAAGACGCGATGCGGTAAGAACTGGCCGCAGTTTCGCGCCATGCCTGTCGTCGGCCGCCGGGTGACCACCTCTCCCAGCTATGGATTTCTAACTTCGGGTGCCCCACCCCTTGTCGTCCTTCCTTTGGACGCCAGGGTGGGCTAGTAATTGTTTAAAATGGACGCTCGTTACGCCTGTACACGGTACATGGCAGCGCGACCATAACCGCCGACTAGGAAAGTCAATCTGCCTCTTGGGGTGTGCTTTATCTCACAGCGTGCGCAAACGGTGCAGTCGAGGCCATTGATCTAGCGAGCTAGCCATGGATGATGCCGTACCTGAGTTCTGGAACGCCGGCGCGTATCGCTATGTCCTGCAAGGTGGCTATAGGGCACGTAATCGAGCAATCCAGCAATGGCTGCGCGACAACGCTTCACCGAGCCGTCTGCAAAAAGCGGCTGTCTGTCTGGAGAGCGGACGAGTCGTTGTTCCCCTCCAAGACGTAGGCGCAGCAATACTAAGTGCCCCAGCAGTAAAAGCAAGTCCAAGTACCGCGCTTACCTCGCAAGTGCAGGGTCGATCAACCCAGAGTACGACGAGTCGCCCAATAGGCGCCTTCTTTTGCGCTGGCTCGCTCCTCTCCTGTTTTAAGCTAGTTGCTAATTGCTAGTTGCCGCCAGCTCTACCCAACGGTTTTGTGCGACCGCGTGACTTCTACACGTCAATACCTCAAGAACACAACAGTTCAGCTGTGTTGGCGGCGCGAGCAGGTATAAATCCAGCTAATCGTGCCGTTAGTTCTTTTGAAAATACGAAAATAAGAGCAGATACTAGAGCCCGGCCTGCCGTCCGGTTTCTGGCCATTTTGCTTTGCGGGTTTGCCCCGATTTCCCGTTGCCGCTATAGACGTTATCTAGGACGTTGCTCAGGCAGGGATATGAATTTAGAACGTGAACGCCACGCCGCCGCGGACGCTACGAGCCGATTGCACAAGGTAAACAATCTTACCGTCAGGGCCAACCACCGGGACGTAACCCTGAGCAAGTAAATTCCGCAGATCGACTAGCGCTTCCATGCGGCCGGGCATGAAGTGCATACGAGGAATCGGCTGACGCAGGAAGAGGTTGAAGTAGGGATCGGTTTGTCCAACCGAGGCGTTGAACAGATCTACTGGCGTAAGAGCGCTCCCACTGGTCCAGCGATAAGAGACCACCCACTCCGTGTTCCAGCGAGGCAATACCCCATTGAATTTCACAGCAGCAGCATGGCGGCTTGTCCGGTGCATGTCGCTACGAATGGCATCCCAACCGATACCCGGATGTTCCAGATCCAGTACGCCGCCGTAGGCGTAATCGAAGGTTCCGGAAATATCAGGAGTGATCTTGCGCTGGTAGACAAAGCGCACGCCCTGCGTCTCGAGCGCATTACCGTTATAAGTGAAGGTACCGGAATAAACGTCCGGCAAGAACTCGCCCGTATCGACCGTGATGTCGCCTACCCCAAGCAAACTTGGATCCTTGATGCGATCGCGGTAATAGGCAATCTGGAAGTTGTTGTCCCCTAGCCGCTGGGAAACAGAGAGCTCGTGATGATGAGCATTCTCCAGCAGGGGGGTCCCATTAACGAGTGTCATGCGGGGGCCGCTGTCCGCAATTTCGGAGGCGCTGGTGGTAAAGATGCGGGCGCCAGGCCGTGTAGGTTGGGTAGTGGCGTAGCGGTACTCGATAAAGGTTGAGTCGCCCAAGTGCCAGTCCACGTTGGCATATGGCCGGAAGGCATTGGCGCGGCCCATGAACTGAATCGTCTCGACCTCACCACCGTACTGCAGTTCGAGGAAATCCCCGACGCTCATGGTGTTGGCCGAAGTCAGTGAAAACGACTGCAAAGAGCCGTGATGAATCAACAGATCAGGCCCAGCGAAACGGCGCACGGTAAAGGCCAACTCATGGGGCGAGCCGTTCGCGCCGTTGCTTAGAAAAGTGGCGCGCAAAACCCCGTCCGGAGTGTTGCCACTGCCGTAGCCGATGCTTCCGTCGAGCGCAACTGTTCCAAAGCTAAACGGAGTCTGCTCGATGGAAAATGCGGTCCCCATATCGGAAGCGGTGCCGTAGCCGTCGCTAGCTGCCCCGGCCATAAATACCAACGAACCCTTCAGAGCGCGCTCCTGCGGGTCGTTGTCGAGCACATAGGGACCGCCGTCGTCGAAGCGAAGTATAGGACGGTTGGCGGTAGAGCGGAGTGTCCACTTCCAACTGTCATCATCCTCATTGGCGCGTTTGCGCGGTGGCATCATCTTGGCCGCTTCGAACAAGGTGTTGAGCGTGATGTTGACGACTTTGGCGGCGCCGGCTGCGAGGGAAACATCTTCGCGCACTGTCGGCAAGAAAGAGGGGGCCGAAACCCGAATGTCGTAGTTCCCTGCCGTCAATCCGGAAATCGTGTAGTGACCGACGGTGTCTGTATAGGCCAGTACACGTTGCCCAGTGCCGACTGCTAGCGCCTCCACGACGGCGCCCATTTGCGCAATGCCGGAGGAATTCGTAACGGAGCCGGAAATTGAGCTAGGATCTACCCCTGCCACTGCGCTGGAGCACAGGGTGAACAGAACGAATAGCCCTCCCAGTATTCGGGTCACTACCACACCCCCAAAACGAGGATTCCCGGGATTTGGACGGCCGACTCTACCACTCGTCAAACCGAATACTTTACTTGCGATTTTACTCAACCGCAAACCGTACCGACGGCGTAATCTGCTGCTTGGAGATATTGTCGTCCACCTTCACCGTCAACTTATAAACGCCCGGCTGGAAGTTGCTCAGAGCCAGGCTTTTCTCCAAGGTCATCTGATCACCCAAATTCCCCATGGTATCGGTCGATTCCGAAGCATGGAGCACCGGCTGATTGGTCGTCGTATTTACAATCTCGTACTCGACCTTCGCGGACGGCCGCTTGGTCTTTTCATCTGCCTGTAGATTATAAACCTGCATCCAAAGATTTATTCGCTGATCACGCTTGAAACTGACCGGCTGTCCGGTGGCGGGTTCCAGATGGGGATAAGCGAACTTGGTTTGGCCGATGACGAAGTTTCCGGCGCCTATGCTCTTGGCGGGCACCTTTTCCATGTGGTCGGCCAGGATCATGCTCGAGGAAGCCAGCTTGTCTTCGTTGTAGTCAGGCACAAGCACACCGTGAGTCCAGGTACCAACGCGGTCTCCGTTGATATCTTTTACAACCACATCGAAACGATAGCGCCCTGGACGAAGAGGAATCGCCTTCCAGTACAGCGAGGCCTGCTGTTGTTTTTTCTCTAAGAGCTCATTGGGGACGTCTACCTGTACTGTGTCTTCGAACGTCTGGGCGATTTTTCCCGTCAGTCCGGTGACTCGCCCGAAAATATTGACCGTCCCGCGCTGGATACCTTCTTTGCCGACGAACGTAATGTCCTTGTTCTTGATGGAAATCGTCACTGGAACCAGAACCGTGTCACCCGTCACGCGCACAAAGTCCGTGCGAATATCGAAGGGCATCAGGTTGACGTTGATCTTGTGGCTGACAACCTCTTCCAAGTCTTTGAACTTGACTTTAGGAGCTTGCTGCAACAGTGCCCACTGCTCCAGTTTGTCGAACTGCTTGGTGGTGTCCATGCCCGAGTTTGGGCCCAGGGTGCTGTTGGTGATTCCGGCAATACGATCCCCCTTGCTTGCCAAGCCCATCTGCTCATACATGGTGAGACCGGCATTCGGCGTATGCAGCAGAGCGTCTTTCTCGTTGGGGTCGATGGTCATGTGATAGTCGCCGCACATACAGGTGTCGACGAACTCAATCATGACTTCTTGGCTGTGCGAACCCAGACCTTCGATATAGCGGTAGCGCCAGGTTTCGAAGGGATAAGTGGAGGTCTCACCACCACCTTCCTCGATCGGCCGGTTGTACTGTCCGCCCGAAGGATGGGCGTCGATTTCATCGGGAGGACCAAAAACAATGTAGGTGCGGCCTCGATCCGTCCTCCAACCCGCTTTGCCGGCTGCGAAGTGCTCGTTGGCATAGGCGATACGCCGATAATGCTCTTCCTTGTACTCATTCTCGGGGGTATCGGGAGTCGGATCGCGACGCAGCCAGAACTGCTCGATGAAGTTATCGCGCTCCTCGTCATTCGAAAGTTGCTTGAAGGCACTGAGCTCTTCGGGAGTGATAATCCAGCGAACGTCCTCGTCCAGCCATTTCTTGTAAGTCTGACCCAACTCCTGCTTCAACGCCTTGGCATTGGCCTTTTTCTGCTTGTCGGAGAGAGGTCTCTTCAGGGGATCCTGAGCCGACATGCCCGGCGAAGCCGCGGGCGAAACGCTGGCGGGCTTGGCAGTTGAGTCTGTAGCCGGCTGAGCTGAGGTGGCCGCGGCAGGCTTGGAGGTGGATTCATCGGCAGCTGCAGCCGACGACTGGGCAAACATCCCGGAAGAGGCTAGCAAGAACAGAAAAATCGATAAAAACAACAGGCGGGAATTACGCAATGTCATGTACGCGAGCAGACTCCTGACAGAGCACTTCTCATTGCTAAATTGTATGGTTTGCAGGCAGCGAACGCAAGACTTCACGGCACCCCCCAAAGCGCCCCTGAGCTTACTGATTTTGAACCCGGTTATGAGTGACGAGTCGCTACGCCGGAGAAGAAAAGGCCCCCTTTTGCCAGTCGAACAATATCGATTCAGCGACGAACTGAGGCTATAATGAAAGCTTCGGAAAGGGCCTCCGAACTCCTGTCTGTTGACAACCTACTGGGAAGCGGTGTCTGCAGGACGCGCACTGAGAGTGTGGCCCTGTACGGCCCCGGGTGCTGCGAAACATACATTCCGCGATGTTCGTATTAAGTTGCAGATTCGAGTAATGGAAGGGATCAGTTACGTCTAACTGAGGATCGATGAAAAACTGGAAGAAAGTCGCTCTCATCGCCGGCGCTGTGATCGCATTGCTGGCCATTGTGGGCTTCACCGTTCAGCAGAGCCGGAAAGGTGTAGTAACGGTTCAAACTGGCAAGGTCGTCCGTGAGGACCTGTCTGCCGTAGTAACTGCGTCGGGCGAGATCAAGCCCAAGCTGTATGTGAACATTGGCGCCAACGCATTCGGAAAAATCACCAAGCTGTACGTTAAAGAAGGCGACAGGGTAAAGGATGGGCAAATGCTTGCCACCATCGAAAACGTGCAGCCGGCAGCCGATGTCTCGGCTAATCAGGCAGCACTGAACGTGGCCAGAACCGACTACGAAGCCGCGAAGGCAGCGGTGAACACCGCCACCGCTGATCAGCATCAGATGGAGGCCGAATACGAGCGCGCGAAGCTGGACTATGACCGCGCAGAAGCCCTGTATCAGGCACAACTAATTGCCAAGGCCGAATACGACACGAAGAAAGCCGCCTACGGTACTTCCAGCGCACAATTGAATCAGGCCAAGGCTAAACTGGTGCAAGCCAAGGCGCAGATGGATTCTTCGCAACGTCGCATTGGGCAAATGGACGCTAACCTGCGGCATGCGAACGACGTCTTGAGCAAGACGGAATATCGTGCCCCCTTCGATGGAGTGATCACAAACCTGCCTGTGCGCGAAGGTGAAACGGTGGTTATCGGGATTCAGAATGCGCCCGGCAGCACCATCATGACCATTGCGGACACGTCCGTCATTACGGCCGAAGTGAAGGTGGACGAGACGGACATCGTCAACGTAAAGATGGGCCAGCCGGCGGAAGTGACCATCGATGCACTGCCGAAGCAGCGGTTCAAAGGCACCGTAACCGAGATTGGGAATAATGCGGTCATTCGCTCTACGGGCGTGTCGACGGCGCAGTCTACATCGAGCAGCCAGGAGGCTAAGGATTTCAAGGTTGTGGTAACGATTCAGGACCCACCGCCAAACCTGCTGCCTGGACTCTCGACAACAGCTCGAATCACCACGGCATCCAAGAATAACTCGCTGGCAATTCCTATTCAGGCGCTCACCATACGGCAGCGCGGGGAGCTTACACCGGAGAAGAAGTCCAAGATTGCCGAGGTGCAGGCAGCCTCACTGACCAAGGGCAATCCGAAGGAAGAGTTACAGGGAGTGTTCGTACTTCAGAACAAAAAGGAAGCGGTGTTCGTACCAGTGACTACGGGCATTAGCGGCCCTACGGATATTGAAGTGACCGGCGGTCTCAAAGAAGGCGACGAAATCGTGACCGGTAGCTACAAAGTGCTCCGCACGTTGCGAAATGGGGCTAACGTAAAGATCGACAATTCCACCGGAACCAAGAAGGAAGAGTCGTAACAGCAGCTAACGCCGGAGCACCGGCAGGAAGGCACGAATCGGCCGCAATGAGCGATGCCAACCAGCCACCGATCGAGGAGAACAACGCGGTGGCAACCGAACTGGTGAGTCTGACGGAGCCGATCACAAGCGTGCCGCCGGAATCCTGCATCATCTGTACCGAGGACCTTTGGAAAACGTACGACATGGGCTCGGAGCAGCAGGTGCATGCCCTCAGGGGCGTGAACGTGCGGATACGACGCAATGAGTATGTCGCGATCATGGGTCCGTCGGGGTCGGGTAAGTCCACGCTGATGAATCTGATCGGGTGTCTCGATACTCCCAGCAAGGGTAAGTACTGGCTGAATGGACAACTGGTCAGCGAGCTCGACGACGACGAGCTGGCGCGCATCCGCAACAAGGAAATCGGGTTCGTCTTCCAGACATTTAACCTGCTGGCGAGAGCGACGTCACTTCACAACGTCGAGCTGCCGCTCATTTATGCGGGCATCCCGGCTGCTGAGCGTATTGAGCGGGCGAAAGAATCGCTGACCTCGGTAGGCATGGAATCGCGCATGAATCACAAGCCAAACGAGCTCTCCGGTGGACAGCGGCAGAGAGTGGCGATTGCGCGTGCGTTGGTCAACAATCCGTCGATCATTCTGGCCGACGAGCCGACCGGAAACCTGGACTCGCAGACGGGCGTGGAGATCATGGCACTCTTCGATCGTCTGCATCAGCAGGGCAATACGATCGTGCTAGTGACGCACGAGCATGACATTGCTGAGTATGCGCATCGCATCATTCACATCAAAGACGGTAGGGTGTTCAGCGATCAGAAGACTGCAAGAGCCTAGACCTCGCAACCGGTTTACGATGCCGCCCGGTATTGCGCCGGGCGGTTGCTTTTTGTGGAACCGCGTTATTCTGGGTAAGGAATCTTTCAAAGTGAGGTTGGGATTGCGGTCGGCTTTTCTTTCTGGAGTATTGTTGGCAGTAGCTGTCGCGTGCGCGTCTGCACAGCTGGGTGGCGTTCCGTTGGGACAGCGCTATGACCCGAAATTGGAGCCAGCCCAGGTACGCGAGCTGGTGGCGCGCTATTGTCGAACAGACTACGTAGGCGCGCGGCTGAATGCTGCAGACTGGCCAAAGATTCAGCCGACGGTCGCGTGGCGTGAGAATCCCGAGTACTCGCTTTTTATGGTGATATCGCGCTTTGACGTGAGCCAGGATATCGGCTCGGAGCGCAACGGGAAGTACGAAGTCTTGGTGAAATACCGGTTGCTGGGAAAGTTCGATTTGGCAGAGGGCTACTCGGTGGATTCTGCAAACCAGGTTGAGGACGTTCGCTTCACGGTGTCAGAGGTCAATGGCGAGTGGCGCATCACGGATGCCGAGCCGAATTTTCCTCACCCTTCTAAAGCGGCAGCAATGCAGTGGATCAGCCGGAAACTGTCGGAAACGTCAGACCCGGCAGGAAAGACGATTTATCAGGACGCCCTGCAGCGACTGCAAGCGCAAAGTGGATCGCCGTTGACCAAGTAGCTGAAGGCGCGTCCCCCCAGGGCCAAAGCCCATTTCAACCCGGGGCTCGCCCCGGGCTCACTTCAAAGCCTCCGCTCCGCCGCTCCACCCTCCACCCAGCGCAAGAGCAGCGCTCAGCGGGGACCCTGGCTTCGCGACTTCTCTGGCCTCGGTTCGATTACTTGGTCCACCGTGAAATTTGTTCTGTCGTTTGCGACACAGTCTCCAAAGCCCCATGCGTATTTTCAGTCGCTTACGGCCTGACTGAAGTCATACCCTGAGACGAAACTATCATTGGCGAGACTTTTTCCGCAGCCGGTGAAGCCGTGCCCTGACACGAACCGGTTTCGGGCTGATTTAATGGGACACCATCTGTTTTCGACGGCTCTTTACAAGTTCCAATGGTTTCCTCCTGCTAGACTTTTTCACATCCGATTCTCGGATGGCGAGTCAAACGGAATTGAACCCGCAGGAGTTTTGATCAGCTCGATCGGCAACTCATGATTTCCTACTTCCGCAACATGCGTGAGGACATTGCGGCCGTGCTGGAGCGCGATCCCGCAGCGCGTTCTTGGTTAGAAGTCGTACTGCTGTATTCAGGTTTGCATGCGTTGTGGTGGTACCGCATTCATCACTGGTTCTGGAAGCATGGTTGGCTTTTTGTGGCGCGAGCATTATCGCAGTTCGCGCGATGGCTCACGGGAATCGAGATTCATCCGGGTGCCAAGCTTGGACACCGTTTTTTCATCGACCACGGCATGGGCGTGGTGATTGGGGAGACGGCGGAAGTTGGCGATGACGTCACGATCTACCAGGGCGTGACGCTGGGTGGAACCAGTTTGAATCCGGGAAAGCGTCACCCCACGATTCGCGACGGTGTCGTCATTGG
>Ga0126384_10003106_pt1 | contig 10082 bp, 6 predicted proteins | sample PanSoiMetPlot_36_FD_92543 | JGI IMG/M metagenome (GOLD analysis project Ga0126384, IMG submission 92543) | Tropical forest soil microbial communities from Panama - MetaG Plot_36 | ecosystem: Environmental > Terrestrial > Soil > Tropical forest > Bulk soil | place: Panama | collected 2016-02-17 | reverse complement strand
GCCAACGAGACGCGCGCCTGGCTCGATCATCTCGCGACCGGCCGGCCGTGCACGCTGGCGACGCCGCAGGACGCGCGCGCGACCCTCGAGGCGACGCTCGCGATCGAGCATTCGATGCGGATCGGCATGCCGGTCACGCTGCCGCTGCGCGACGGGTGACAGGGACGGAGCTCGAGGTCACTCGGACGATCTTGCGGCGGCGCGCAGTTCCGAGGGTGTCATGCCATAGCGCCGGCGAAACGCGCGGTTGAAGTAGGACAAATCGCCGAACCCGGCATCGAGCGCGATGGTGCTGACCTTCTGGCTGGCATGGAGGGGGTCCGTGAGCAGCCGGTGCGCGCGGACGAGGCGCTGCGCGAGCACATGCTCGGTAAAGGTCGTGCCCTCGCCTTCGAACAGCCGCTGCACCCACCGCGGGTTGATCCGGTGGCGCGCGGCGATCGTCGCCACTGACAGATCGGGTTGGTCGAGCAGGCTTGTGATGTCCTCCTTGATCGCCCGCAACCGGGCCGCCCGTGCGCCCCGGCAGTTGGCGATCTCGGTCGCCTCCCGGGTTGTGCCGATGGCGAGCGCCATCAGATCGTGGATATGGGTGACCACCTGCCGTTCCACCTCGTGCGCGGCATCCAGTTCCTCGAGGATTCCGATGTATCCGACCAGCAGCCGCAGCGCGGGGTTGTTTGCCGGAATCGTCCGGCCGTACGCGGCTTCGAGCTCGCCAACGAGCGGGGCGAGCAGCCGCACCGGCACGCGAAGCAGGTCGACGGACTCCTGCGCAGGTCCTCCGAACAAGGCCGGCTCGGCCCCGGTCAGGACGACCGCTTCGCCGGGCCCCATGTTCAGCGTGCGACCGAGGTGCTGGACCTCGTAGCTCGAATTGAACCCGGCGATGAAGACGACGTCGTCGTGCTCGATGAGCTCGCGGGAGCGACGATAGATCGCCGCCGAACGCGAGGCGGTATACAGGGAGAGGCCCTGCATCCGGCGCAGCGTCACCGCCGTGTGGAAGGATTCCCCCGCGAGCGGCTCGACGTGCACCTTCTGCAGGTTCCGGCCGAAGATCTCGTGCAACGCCTCGACACGCTCGTGGGGCGCATAGTCCGCGGTCGAGAACCGAACGACCCTGCTGTTGCCGATGGTTGCGGCGCCGCTCGAGGCCCCCATGGCCAAGACTCCAGCTTGCAATGCTCTTTCTGCGCGGGTTGCGCGGACAAAACCCTATTCAGCCAAAACCCTATTCAGCTTTTGTCTGTCGACAGAGGTGAAACGGTTCACGGGTTCCGGCGAATTTTGTTTGAGCCGGATGCATTGACGAAGAGATGAACCGCGCGCCTGGTAGCGAAGAACCGGTCCATCGCGGCGCTCAAGTTCGGTTCCGTTCGTCGGCCGCTGCCGACTGGCCGCTCCAGTCCCACTCATTTGTCGCGCCAGTCCGAGAGCGGGCGCGCGGAGGTCGCTAGGAGTTGCGGCCGCGCGAATCGTGCGCCGGGTGTTGTGAACACGCCCACTTGCGTCCCGCCGCATTCAGCTCAGCATGAAGGAAAATGGGATGGGCGGCCCGTCGATCATCGACCAGGTAGGCTTTGCCGCAGCCGGCCTCGTGCTTGCGACGTTCTGCATGCGTTCGATGAGCGCACTGCGTTGGGTGGCGATCGCGAGCAATGTCGCCTTCATCGCGTACGGCTATCTCGGAAATCTCGCGCCGGTGCTGCTGCTTCACATGCTGCTGCTGCCGGTCAATATCTGCCGGCTGGTGCAGCTGCGCAACGCGCGTGTTCGCAGTGATCCGGCCGAGGAGCGCGGCAAGGACGGGGCCGATTCCGAACGATACCGGTTTTCGACCGTCTGCAACGTGAGCGCCGGAATATCGCGGCCGGCCGTCCGGCCGGTACGATGGATGCAATGACGCCCGGTCGCAGCGCGTCGCAATTTTCGGGTCGGCGTGGGCTCCTGTAAGATGGCGCTGCTCGCGCGGTGAGCGCGCGACGGCGATGCGTCAGGGAGGAATGACCATGGCGGACTCTTCGCGGCTCACCCGTCGTGCCGTGTTGGGCGCCGGCGGACTGGCGCTCGGCGCAGCCGCGCTCGGCCGTCCGGCCGCGGCCGGCGGCTGGCCGGAACGTCCGGTGCGGATCGTCGTGCCGTTCGCGGCCGGCGGGCCGAGCGACCTCACGGCGCGGCTGATGAGCGTGAAGCTTGGCGAGGCGCTCGGCCAGACCTTCATCGTCGAGAATCGCGGCGGCGCCGGCGGCAATCTCGGGATCGCTCAGGTCGCGCGCAGCGCGCCCGACGGCTACACGCTGCTGGTGGTGTCGAGCGCCTTCGTGGTCAATCCTGGGCTCTACCGGCAGGTGCCCTACGACCCGTTCAAGGATTTTGCCCCCGTCGCCGAGCTCGACACCTCGCCCAACGTGTTCGTCGCGACCCCGGCCTCCGGCATCGCGACGATGGCCGAGCTGGTCGCGCGCGCAAAAGCCAATCCCAGCGAGCTGAGCTACGCGAGCGCGGGCGTCGGCACCACGCCGCATCTCGCCGCCGAGCTGTTGAAGATCACCGCCGGCATCAACCTCACGCATGTGCCGTATCCGGGCGCCGGGCCAGCCATCCAGGCGATCCTCGCCGGCACCGTGCCGCTGATGTGCGCGTCGCTGCCGGGGGCGCATCCGAGCATTCTCGCCGGCACGCTTCACGCGCTCGCGGTCACCGGCGCGCAGCGCTGGTTCGACATGCCCGACGTGCCGACCATGCAGGAGCTCGGCTACGCCGGCTTCGTGTCCGACACGTTCCATTGCATGCTGGCGCCAGCCGGCACGCCGGCCGAGATCGTCGATCGCCTGGCATCCGTGTCGCTCGATGCGCTCAAGGAGCCGGCGTTCCACGACAAGCTGCGCACGCTCGGCTTCGAGGTGATCGGCAACGGCCCCGACGGCCTGCGCCGCCGCATCGTCGACGATGTGCCGCGCTTCCGCGAGCTGATCGCCAAGGCCGGGATCGAGCGGGTGTAGGGTAAGTCGCAGGTCCTTGTCGCCCGGGTTCGCGCGCAGGGCGAAGAGCAAACATCAACAGCTGCCGCTACGTCCTTGCAATGCTCGCCCAGGCGCCCCGCGCTCCGCGACTGTAGACTCCCTGCAAATCCGCAGTCCATAAAGCCCGCCCTGCTGCGCTGCAGCAGGTCAGTCTGAAGGCCTTTGATGAACGAGAAGAGTTCTAATCCCGCCCCGCCGCCGCCCACCACGCGGCAGGCCTTTCCGGCGCTGCGCCATCGCGGTTTTCAGGCCCAGTTCGTGACCTACGTGCTGGCGATGATGGCCGACAACATCGAGCACGTCATCAGCTACTGGATGGTGTTTCAGAAATTCCACTCGCCCGCGCTCGCCGGCTTCGCGGTGCTGTCGCACTGGCTGCCGTTCCTGCTGTTCTCGGTGGCGAGCGGCGTGCTGGCCGATCGCGTCGATCCGCGCCGCATGATCCAGTGCGGCATGGGCCTGTTCATCGCCGCCTCGCTCGGCTGGGGTTTCTTCTTCATCACCGACACGCTGCAGATGTGGCACGCCATGGTGCTGCTGGTGATCCACGGCTGCGCCGGGGTGCTGTGGCAGACGCCGAACCAGCTCCTGCTCTACGACATCGTCGGGCCGGCGGACCTGATGAGCGCGGTGCGCCTTAACGCGACCGCGCGCTATCTCGGCGTGCTGGTCGGCCCGGCGGTGGGCGGCGCCATCATGCTGACGCTGGGACCGTCGCACGGCATCGTGCTCAACACGGTGTTCTACCTGCCGCTGGTGCTGTGGCTGGCGAACGCGCCCTATGGGCCGCGCTTCCGCAAGGGCGCGCCGCCGCCCCGGCGCGCGGTGCGCGGGTTTGCCGACATCGTCCAGACCATGCGCGACATTGCCAAGCATCCCGTCATCGTGTCGATGACGCTGCTCGCCGGCTTCTCGTCGCTGCTGGTCGGCAACGCCTACAACGCGCAGATGCCCGGCTTCGCCCAGGATCTCGGCCATGGCGATCCCGGCGTCACCTACAGCCTGCTGCTCGCCGCCGATGCGGCCGGCGCGATGGTGGCGGGCGTCCTGCTCGACGGCGTCGGCCTGTTCCCGGCGAAGCCGCGCACCGCGATCATTCTGGCGATGCTGTGGTGCAGCGCGCTTGCGGGATTCGCGCTGGCCTCGAGCTATCCGGTCGCGCTGGCGCTGCTGTTCACGGCGGGCTTCTTCGAGCTGTCGTTCAACGCCATGGCGCAGACGCTGGTGCAGGTTCACGCCCCGACGGACATGCGCGGCCGCGTCATCGGCCTGTTCAACATGGCGAGCCTGGGGCTGCGCGCGTTCAGCGGCGTGTCGGTCGGGCTGATCGGCAGCCTGATCGGCGTGCACTGGTCGCTCGGCCTGTCAGCCATGGTGATGTTTGCGATCGCGTGCGGAATATTGGCGCTGCCGTAGGCGTCGACCCGCCGGAGCTTAATGCATCGGCATCCTGCGTCGCGGCAGCGTCGCGGCGCCCGGTCGCGGAATGCCGTTTCGATCGGCGCGATTCCGTTCGTCCCGGACACCGGTCGTCGCGGGAACGATCGGTCCCGCTTCGGCGGCGAACAGCAGCGCCTTGTGCGCCTCCCATTCGCGGGCGGGTTCGAGCTCGTGGAGGAACTGCACTTGGCCGCCGGCCAGCAGCGCGACCGGCAGGCCGTCCTCGTAGAGCAGGCGATTGCCGGTGAGCGCCGCGAGCCTGGGGCCGGGGGTGAGAATCCCGACCAGGTTGAGCGGATCCGCACCCGAGATCGATACGAAGGCGCCGGTGGGCGGTCTGCGGCGCGTCTCGCGCAAGAGTCCGACCGCATCGGGCAGCGCGAATTGCTCGCCCGTGAAGCCGGCGACGAAGCGTCCGCCGCGGATCTCGCCGCGGCTCTCGAGCCGGCGATAGACACGCAACAGGTCGCGCCACGGCGGCAGCCAATCGGCCTCGCGCTCGATGAGACGCCAGAACACGACGCCGTAGCGCCGCAGCAGGGACCGGGCGATATGCTCGATCGCGTCCGGTCGGGCGTTCGCTTCGGCCGCGGCGCGCCGCACCAGCGCCCAGCGGCCGGCGTCCTCCATCCCGAACGTCGCGGTACGACGCCGACGTCGTCCGCCGCCGTAGGGCTTGCGCTGCTCGGACGGCACCAGGAGCGCGCGCAGGCCCGCAAAGCTGTCCGATGTCACGAGGCCGCACGCCACCAGCTCGGCGAGCGCGTCCTCGACCTGTGTGCGCAGGAGCCCGCTGCCCTCGACCAGCTCGTCGAAGAAGGAGGCCCCGTGCTGCTCGATGAACGCCGCGACCCGTTCCGCCGGGTGGCCGAGCTGCACGCCGTTGGCCTGTGAGGGCTGCGATCCCCACAGGGCGGCGTGACGGCGCGCCAGCAACGTGATCGGGGTCGTCCGCACCGGCGAGACTTTCGACGACTCGGCGCGCCCGTTGCGCGGCTTGAGCCGTGCCCACGAGACATGGCCGGCAAGACAGCGCGCGTCGAGCCAGGCCGGATCGTAGCCGGCCAGTCGGGCCGGGAGGATCTCCGTTTCCCACGCGGCCGCGGGCGCCTCGAACCCCTCGAGCTGGGCGACAACCGCATCGAGCGCGCCGCGTCCCTGCATGCGCGCCTCCGGCGTCACGCGCTGCCATTCCAGCAGGAAGCGGACGAAATCGCGCGCCGCCACCGGCTCGATCTCGGCGCGCAGGCGTTTCACCGTATAGGCGTTGATGCGGGCGAGCAGCCGGCGTTCGCACCATTCGTCGGCGTTGGCGCCGGGCGTGAAGCGTCCGCGCATCGCGAAGCCCTCGACCTCGAGCGCCGCGAGCGCGGCCGCGATGTCGCTCGGCGCGAGTCCCAAGGGTTGCGTCAGCGCCTCCGGGGTGACCACGCCCAGGCCTTCGAGGCGTCCGCGCAAAATCTCGACCAGCGCCTCCTCGGGTGCCCAGGCGCGATCGGCGTCGGCGCCGGATGCCGCGATCGGCGGATCGAGGGTCGCGGTCGGCCAGACCGTCTGGAATTGCGGCAGGCGCTCCGCCGTGACCCAGAACGTCGCCTGAGGCGTGCGCATCCGTGTCACGCGCCTTGCGCGCGCGAGCTCCGGGAGCCAGGCGGACCATTCGGCAGATCGCGCTTCCCCCTCGCTCAGGAAGCCGAGCCAGACCATGGCATCGTGCAGCTCGTCCGCATTGGCCGCATCGGGCCAGGCCTCGTCCCGCACACGCGCGATCGCGTCCGGATCAAGCCGGCCGATGTCGGCCGCGTCCTCGGGCGACAGCCAGCGGCGGCTCATCACGGCCTGGGTGCGGCGCTCCTCGAGCGGCGCGTCGTCGAGAAACGCGTAGGGTCGCGCGGACAGCACTTCGAGCGCGAGCGGGGAGGGTTCGGTGAGATCGCGGCCGATGACATGGATGTCGCCGGATTCGATGCGCGCGAGCAGTCGCTCGAGGCCGGCGATGTCCATCGCCTCGTCGAGGCAGTCGGTGATCGTCTGGCGCACGAGCGGATGATCGGGCACCTCGCGTTCGCCCGGCAGGTTCTCGGCACAGGCGATCTGATCGGGAAACACCGCACCGATCAGATCTTCGGCGCCCATGCGGGCGAGCTGCGGCGGGACTTTTCGGCCGCCGCGGAAGCGCGGCAGGGCGAGCGCGACGCCGATGACCCAGCGCCACCGCGTGGTGAACATGGGCGAGTCGAGCATCGCCTGGATGAGCACCGGCTTGACGGTGGCGGAACGGAGATAATGAGTGATCTCGTCGAGCGCGAAGCTGTGCGCGTGGGTGAGCGAGATCACGATGTTGTCTTCGGTCGCGGCCGCCTGGAGCTCGAAGTTGAACTTGCGGCAGAACCGCTTGCGCAGGGCCAGTCCCCAGGCGCGGTTGATCCGGCTGCCATAGGGCGAATGGATCACAAGCTGCGCACCGCCGGTTTCGTCGAAGAAGCGTTCGAGCACGATGGTGTCACGCGTCGGCAGCGCGCCGAGCGCCGCATGGGCGGCTGCGAGATAGTCGACCAGCTGCCGTGCGGCCGGCTCGGCGATCCCGGTTTCGACCAGCCACGCGATGGTTTCCTCTCGGCCCGGATCGGTCTGCAGCCGCGCCGCCACCGCCGCGCGCAGGCGCGACACCGATTCCGACAGCTCGTCGCTGCGTCCCGGCGCCTCGCCGAGCCAGAACGGAATCGTGGGCGCCATGCCGTGCGCGTCCTCGACCCGCACGACGCCGCGCTCGACGCGCCGGATGCGATAGCTCTTGTTGCCGAGCTGAAACACATCACCGGCCATGCTTTCGACCGCGAAATCCTCGTTCACGCTGCCGATGACGTGATTGTCCGGCTCGAGATGCACCTGATAGTCGGCGTTCTCCGGGATCGTGCCGCCCGACGTGAGCGCGGTCAGCCGCGCGCCGCGCCGCCCACGCAACACGTGGTTGACCGAATCATGGTGGACCAGCGCTCCCCGCCGGCCCCGTCGCGTGCTGAAGCCCTCGGCCAGCATCGCGACCACGGCCGAAAAGTCGTCGCGCGCCAGCGCCCGGTAGGGCCAGGCGCGCCGGACCAGCGCGTAGAGCTCGTTCTCGTCCCAGTCACGCGCCGCCGACTCGGCGACGATCTGCTGGGCGAGCACGTCGAGCGGCTCCTCCCGGACCGTCAGATGATCGAGCTCGCCGCGCTGGACGCTGTCGAGCAGCGCCGCACATTCGACCAGCTCGTCGCGCGAGAGCGGAAACAGCCGGCCCTTTGGTGTGCCGGTGACCGCATGGCCGGAGCGACCGACGCGCTGGAGAAAGGTCGCGATCGCGCGCGGCGATCCGAGCTGGCAGACCAGATCGACCTCGCCGATGTCGATGCCGAGCTCGAGCGATGCGGTCGCGACCAGTGCCTTGAGCTTGCCCTGCTTGAGACGCTGCTCGGCGTCGAGACGCAGCTCCTTGGCAAGGCTGCCGTGATGCGCCGTCACATGGGTCTCGCCCAGCCGGTCGGACAGCTGGCGCGTGACCCGCTCCGCCATCCGGCGCGTGTTGACGAAGATCAGCGTGGTGCGATGGGCGTCGATGAGCTCGGCCAGCCGCCGATAGACCTGCTCCCACACTTCGGCCGACATGACGGCCTCGAGCGGAGACTCCGGGACTTCGAGCGCCAGGTCGCGCGCGCGGCGGTGCCCGGTGTCGATGATCTGGCACGCGGCGCGCTCGTCGCCGGCATCGGCTCCGACTTGGGCGCCGACCAGAAAGCGGGCGATCGTGTCGATCGGCTTCTGGGTGGCCGAAAGCCCGATCCGCAGGAGGCGGCGGCCGCACAGGGCATCGAGACGCTCGAGCGACAGCGCGAGGTGGGTCCCGCGCTTGTTGGGGGCGAGCGCATGGATTTCGTCGACGATCACGGTCCGGGTGGTCGCCAGCATGTTTCGGCCCGACTCGGACCCGAGCAGGATGTAGAGCGACTCCGGCGTGGTGACGACGATGTGCGGCGGCCTGCGGTGCATGCGGCTGCGCTCGCTCGCCGGCGTATCTCCCGTGCGGACCCAGGTGCGGATCTCCACGTCGGGCAGCCCCTGTGCCTGCAGCGCCGTGCGGATGCCGGCAAGCGGGGCCTCGAGGTTGCGTTGAATGTCGTTGGACAGCGCCTTGAGGGGCGACACGTAGACGATTTGCGTCGCGTCCTGGAGCCGTCCCGAGAGGCCTTGTCGCACCAGGTTGTCGATCGCCGCCAGGAATGCCGCGAGGGTCTTGCCCGACCCGGTCGGTGCGGCAAGCAGCACATTGCGGCCGGCCTGGATGGCCGGCCACGCCTCGGCCTGCGCGGGCGTCGGCGCGGCAAAATTGCCGTCGAACCAGGCGGCCACCGCCGGATGGAACAAGGTCTCGGGTTTCATCGTCGACAATACTAGCGGACCCACACGCCGCCCTGCGAGCCCGTTGCGGGCAAGCCCCATCGCGGCCCGCGACTGGCGGCAAAACACCTTTGGATACAGGCGGTTTCACGCATATGGGTATTGGTCTTCAGAGTTCAAGACGAACCCAGCCCTCCGGCTGCAGCCGCTTCTCAGGCATCAGTCATCGAGACCTTCGGCACCGCCCACGGCCGCCGTGCCGCGTCGTCCGCCCTGAACGCCGCGACGCGGTCGCGAAAGCTCTCCGTCAGCGCGATGTCGTCCCAGCCGTTGATGAGCCGCATGCGGCGGACCGGATCGATGGCGAAGGGATAGCTCTTGTTGCCGCACACGATCGTCTGCTGTTCGAGGTCGACCGTCAGCGGCAGGTCCGGCGTCCGCGCGAGCGTCGCCATGATCTTGGCGGCCTCGTCGTCGGTGACGATCGCGGTCAACAGCCCGTTCTGCACCGCGTTGCCGGAGAAGATGTCGCCGAACGACGGCGCGATCACGCAGCGGATGCCGTGGTCGTAGAGCGCATAGACGGCCGCCTCGCGCGACGAGCCGCAGCCGAAGTTGCGGGCGCCGACAACGATCTTGGCGTTGCGCCAGGCCGGTCGGTTGAGCGGGAAGTCCGGCTTCTCGTTGCCCGCCGCATCGAAGCGCAGGTCCTGAAACAGCACCTTGCCGATGCCCATGGCGCGCGTCCATTTGAGATAGCGCGCCGGCACGATCTGGTCGGTGTTGAGGTTCGCCTGGTTGATCGGGCAGGCGAGCGCGGTGAGGGTGGTGAACTTGTCCATGGGGCCTCAGGTCGTCCGTTCGGCGAGCAGCGGCCGCACGTCGGCGAGATGCCCGCTCACCGCCGCCGCCGCGACCATCGCGGGCGACATCAGGTGCGTGCGCGCGCCGGGTCCCTGGCGGCCGCGGAAATTGCGGTTGGTGGTCGAGGCGCAGCGCTCGCCCGATGCGACTAGGTCGCCGTTGATGCCGACGCACATCGAGCAGCCGGACTCGCCCCATTCGAGGCCGGCATCGCGAAAAATGCGGTCGAGGCCTTCCTGCTCGGCCTGCCGCTTGACCGGCGTCGAGCCGGGCGACACCAGGCCCGGCACCTTGCTGGTGCGGCCCGCGAGCACGGCGGCGGCCGCGCGCAGGTCCTCGATCCGCGCATTGGTGCACGAGCCGATGAACACGCGGTCG
>Ga0126384_10003105_pt1 | contig 10083 bp, 9 predicted proteins | sample PanSoiMetPlot_36_FD_92543 | JGI IMG/M metagenome (GOLD analysis project Ga0126384, IMG submission 92543) | Tropical forest soil microbial communities from Panama - MetaG Plot_36 | ecosystem: Environmental > Terrestrial > Soil > Tropical forest > Bulk soil | place: Panama | collected 2016-02-17 | reverse complement strand
CGAAGTCGTGCGGTAAACCAGATACACCGCAATTAAGAACACCATGCTCACGAAACCCAGAAGGGATTCTGAGTTGTCCACCCACGCGGCCGTGAGGTGTCCAGATAGAAGCACCGCCTCGGTGAGCGAAACAAATTGAAAAACCGTGCCCAAAACCATGGCGGGCAAAGCGATACGGTTCAGCAGTTCGCTGCGGCGGGTCAGCGCCAACAGGGCGTATGCCAAGCCAACTGCGTAAAAGCAGAGTGCGACTCTTAGCCAAAGCAAAGGCATGTCTTATCCGGCCAGTTTTTGGGCTTCCCCAATCAGGTTGATTATAGTCTCCCCTGCCCCGAGAGGCAGAAGGCTGCAAGCTTAATCACAGCAACATGTGACGGGCATCACAAGAGGTAGGTCATCACTCAACTCCCAGCGTCAGAAGGACTTCTTGCAAGGCAGCGCTGTCGAGCAAGAGGATGCGTCCATCGCGCTGCATGTTCTCGATTTCATCAAACCCCTGGAAAAGGCGCATCTTAACGGCGCCATACTCTTCCGCTTCTGTGAGGTGGCGACCGTGCTGGTGAGCCCAGTTCGTTAGTGCGTCTTCCCTCACCAGCACACTGACAGAAAACATGGTCTTTCGGTCAGCAGTAACATCGAACACATATTCGCGCGCGACTACATTATCCGTGCCTGCTCTGCTGGGCCTCTGGCCCACAAAATAATACTGGTACACATAGCCTTGTCCGCCTGTGTAGGTCTTCATCCGGCGCACAGTCATGAATTTATTCCAAACAATAAAACGATCTGTAGTGGCATCTCAGCCTTTAGCCTTCAACCTTGGCCTCTCGCAGCCGAGCTACTGCTGTTTCGGATGTCAGCGGCGAATAGTAGACCTCTTTGAAGGTGTATGATTTATTTTTCGACGCCAGGATGGGCATGATCTCCACATGCCAGTGATAGTCCTCGTCGAGTGTTTTCCAATAGCCCAGACTCTCGGATTGTTGCCTGCTATTCGGCGATGTGTGTAGCACCAGGTGGAAGTCCTCGGTAACGGTCCGGATCCGCTGCAGGGTTCGGCGGAGCAACGCCCCAAAGTCGACCATGACCCCGGACTTTGCTAACCCAGAACGCTCAAATGCCGCATCATGCGTCCGCGGCAACAACCATGTTTCGTAGGGAACACGCGGAGCATAGGGGCAGAGCGCGACATAGTCGCCACGGATCTCTAACACACGCAGGTTCTGATGTTCCTCCTGCTGCAAGATGTCACAAAAGACGCAACGCTCTTTTTTCTCGTAATAGTCACGTCCGGCCCGCAATTCATACAACACGCGGCGTGGAACAAAAGTGGTTGCAGTTAGTTGCGAAGTTGGATGTTCGAACTCCTGGCCCGCGCTGGCGCCGTGGTTTTTGAAAATGCTCACATATTTGAAACGAGAATCACGTTTGAGATCCTGTATTCGTTGCGCAGCCAGCACCAGGAACTGTTCAATCTCACGATCACTGGCATTCCAGAGCTGGCGGTCGTGACGCGGATTCTCGATCAAAACCTCATGCGCGCCTACCGACCGCATCCGGTCATAAAGGCCATCACCGCGGCGCGCGGGATCGCCTTCGATGCGGTACAACGGTGTCGGGTGCACAACCGAACGCGCCGACCAGGGGTTACCGTCCAGCCCTGGAGCACTGGATACGACTTGGTTCGATAGGGACGAGTTCGCGCAGAACCGGCATTCCGTTTCTGAACGCGGAACAATCTCCGGAACATCGTCCCCGGTGATTACCCATGACCTGGTTATGGGATCTTTGCGAAGCTCCATACTGTAAAAGGAAACCACCACAGACAGTACGCGTCAACTGCTGGACAAAATGACGTTCAAATCGTCACAAGTGGCCGGAATAAGTGTTTGCTATAATCCGCGCACGCACCCGCAGCAAATGACCGAGCCGTCCACCCCGCTGATGCGGCAATACGCCGCAATCAAGAAAGCTCATCCACATACCCTGCTGTTTTTTCGTCTTGGCGATTTCTACGAGCTGTTTTTTGATGACGCCATCGTCGCGGCCCGGGAGCTGCAAATCACACTTACATCGCGCAACAAAGAAAAAGGGGTTGCGATACCGATGTGCGGTGTGCCCTATCACGCCGCGGATGGCTATATCTCAAAACTTATTCACAAAGGCTTCAAGGTAGCTATCTGCGATCAGGTAGAGGATCCGCGGATTGCAAAGAAACTGGTTCGTCGCGAGGTGACACGCGTGGTTACGCCAGGCACGGCGGCGGACTCCACGCTCTCTTCCGAAGAAAACAATTTCCTCGCGGCAGTTGCACAGGTGGACAATGCCGTTGGCTTTGCTGCTCTGGACATCTCTACAGGCGAGTTCCGTGCGACGCAATTTCACGGTGAGGCGGCGAGTACACGCGTCCAGGACGAACTGCAACAACTCCGGCCGCGAGAAGTGTTGTTTGCCTCCGCCACTCCTCTCTTCGACAACTCACGGAGCGTACGATCCACGACCTACACGTATGCCGAAACGCCGCTGGAGGATTGGGTCTTCGCGCCGGATCATGCCATACCTTTGCTAGAAAACCATTTTGGCGTGCTTTCGCTGGAAGGCTTTGGGCTTTCGGGGAAACCGGCGGCAGCATCGGCCGCGGGCGCGATTCTCCATTATGTGCGCTCGACCCAGCGCGGAAAGTTAGACCACGTCGATCGCATCGGTTTCTATGAGCGCCAGGATTGCCTTGTACTCGATGCAGTCACGGTGCGCAACCTCGAACTGATCGAGCCGCTATTCACCGGAGCGGATTCCGGAGTAACGCTGTTCCGCCGCATGGATTGCGCTGTCACTCCCATGGGAAAGCGGCTGCTGCGCTCCTGGATGCTGCGTCCATCAGTCGATCTTGAGCAGATAAATCAGCGCCTCGACGCGGTAGATGCGCAAGTGAAGAACACGGTGGCTCGCGAGGAGTTACGCCGTTCGCTAGACGGAATTCTGGATTTGGAGCGGCTGTTGAGCCGTGTGACGCTGGAAACCGCGAACCCTCGCGATGTGCTAGCTCTCGCGGTGTCACTCGGAAAAATCCCAGCCGTTCGTGCGGCACTGAACCGGGTACTCACGGGGCGCCTCGCCGCGCTACACTCAGCCGTCGACGACCTTAGCGATTTGCGCTCTCGAATCGAGCAGACAATCGTCGCCGAACCTCCGTTGACCTTCACTGACGGCGGTGTAATCGCTGCCGGAGTGGACAAGGACCTGGATGCTCTACGCGACCTAAGTCGCAACAGCAAGCAGTACTTGGCTCAGATCGAGATCCGCGAACGCCAACGCACAGGTATTGCATCCTTGAAGGTGAAGTTCAATTCCGTGTTCGGCTACTACCTCGAGATTTCCAAGGCCAACTTGCATTTGGTCCCAGCCGACTACGATCGAAAGCAAACCCTTGTAAACGCCGAGCGTTTCACGACTCCTGAACTGAAGGAGTACGAATCGAAGATTCTTGATGCGCAGGAGAAGATCATCGATATCGAGCGTCGCCTTTTTGCGGAACTGCGGGCCACCATCGCCGGGGAGGCCAAGCGCATCCGGCACACCGCGCTGGCACTGGCGGAAATTGATGTTCTCGCTTCTTTCGCGCACCTCGCGGCTCTGCGGAATTATTGCCGTCCACAGTTTGATGAAAGCGGGGATATCGAAATTGTTGAAGGCCGCCACCCGGTCATCGAGCAGCAGGAACTTGCCGGAGGCAATGAACGCTTTGTTCCCAATGATGTTTTCCTGAACAGTACAACCCACACAATCCTTGTCCTGACCGGACCTAACATGGGAGGGAAGTCCACCTATCTTCGACAAGCGGCCTTGACCGTGATCATGGCACAGATGGGATCGTTTGTTCCCGCTCGGTCAGCCCGTCTGAGCATAGCCGATCGTGTCTTCACTCGTATTGGCGCGAGCGATAACCTGGCTCGCGGGCGTTCCACCTTCATGGTGGAAATGACTGAGACGGCTGCTATCCTGCATACTGCCACACTGCGCTCGCTGATCTTGCTCGATGAAGTTGGGCGTGGGACAGCTACCTATGATGGCTTGGCGATTGCCTGGGCGGCAATTGAGTACCTGCACGCTCGCACTCGCGCCAAGACCTTATTCGCTACACATTATTTTGAATTAACCGAGTTGGCCGACCGCCTCTCGGGGGTAAAGAACTATCACGTATCTGTCAAGGAGACGGGCGGAGGGATTGTTTTTCTGCGCAAGGTTGAACCGGGAGCTGCCGACCGCAGCTATGGCATTGAGGTGGCCAAACTGGCGGGATTGCCTCACGAGGTCGTGGTACGCGCACGCGAGGTGCTGGAGGAACACGAGAGCGCAGAATTGAGCCTGAGCGAGCAACTGGCGCGCGATGAGGCGCAGCCACCGCGTCCTGCACAACTCACCATTTTTACCCCGCTTTCGCACCAGGTTGTGGAACGATTACGTGAAGTGGATTTAAACCGTCTGACGCCTCTGGAAGCGCTGAACCTGCTTTCAGAGCTGAAAAAGCAACTCAACTAAACCCATGCAAAGGATACTCACCTTCTTCGCCAAGTGACTCCAAAAACCAATATTGCGGCACTACAGCAAGCAGCGGGACAGTCGTTAATTGTGGGCTTCGACGGGACGGAGATGTCCTCGCAGCTCAGTTCCCTTTTAGTCTGCATCCAGCCGGCCGGAGTCGTTCTTTTCGCGCGCAACATCATTAGCCCCCAGCAAACCTACGAACTGCTGCAAGCATGCCGCAAGTTGATCAAAATTCCCGCTTTTTTGTGCGTGGACTTGGAGGGAGGACTCGTCGATCGCCTAAGGAAAGCCATTGCGCCCGCACCCTCTCCGGCGGCTGTCTTCGCGACCAGTGATCGCAAACTGTTTCGTAGGCATGGAAGAATTATTGGAGAAGAATGCCACGTCGTCGGTTTCAACGTTGATTTTGCCCCGGTCTCCGATCTTGCCTTCGACGCATCTCGATCCGTCATGAGTACGCGGGTTGTGTCGCCCGATCCGAAACAGACGATCATCTATGTGCGAGAGTTCCTGAAGGGTCTGTCTGCAGCAAGAGTTCTCGGTTGTGGGAAGCATTTTCCTGGACTTGGTGAAGGACGGCTCGATTCCCACACCCACCTTCCTGTCATCGAAAAAAGCTGGAAAAGATTGTGGGCTGAAGATCTGATGCCTTACCGCACGCTACGCCGAGAGTACCCGATCATCATGGTCTCGCATGCTGCCTATCCGGCCGTAACCAAGGCGAAGATTCCCGCCTCGAAATCAAAGAAGTGGATCACCGATGTTCTGCGAAAGAGAATTGGATATCGCGGCCTAATTGCCTCTGACGATTTAGAGATGGGCGGTGCGCTGAGCGCTGGTCCTATTGAGCAGGCCACTGTCGAGCATATTCGCGCAGGGGGCAATCTGGCATTGATCTGCCACAAAGAGGAATATGTGATGAAGTCCTACGAGACCCTCGTTGAGGAGGCGGAACGCGATTTTAAGTTCGCCCGGCAGCTCAAAGAATCAGCGAAACGCGTTACAACCTTTAAGGCGAAATCATCCCACCTTGCGAAAACTAGTGCCGCGCCCACCGTGGTGAAGATGGAGAAAATCTCGCGGCAGCTCTGGGAATTTTCCGAGCAGGTGCGGCTAGAAACATTGAACCGGCAGGAGTCGGCGTGATTGTCGCCGGGGTGATGAGTGGAACTTCGGCCGATGGGATCAACGTTGCCTTGGTCCGCATCACGTCTGGTTCTGGAAGATCAAAGCGGCCTCGCCAAAATGAATTTCCACGCTTCCAATTGGTTGGTCATGCTGAGTATCCCTATCCACAACCTGTGCGGCGCGCTGTTTTGGCTTCCATGAATGCTAGAAGCGCGAGCGTGGCCGACTTGTCACGGCTGAACTTTCGGTTAGGCGAGCTCTATGCGGATGCCGTACTCGCCACTCAGAAGAAGTTTGCGCAACGAGCCGAGTTGGTGGGATGTCACGGGCAGACTCTGTATCACCAGGGCGATCCTCATGGTTACTTGGGTCAGCGCGTGGCCGTCACTTGGCAAGTGGGAGAAGGCGCCATCATCGCGGCGCGCGTTAGAACCCCCGTAGTGAGTGATTTTCGTCCTGCGGACATGGCAGTAGGAGGCAAGGGAGCGCCGCTCGTTCCCTATCTGGATTACGTATTTTTCCGAAGTCAGCGATTGGGCAGAATTGTCCAGAACATTGGTGGCATTGCCAACCTCACGGCAATTCCGGCGAATGCAAAGCCAGAGCAAGTTGTGGCCTTCGATACGGGCCCTGGCAACATGGTGATCGATGCATTGGTCGAACGTCTTTACGGAAAACCTTATGATTCGGGTGGACGCATCGCGGCAAAGGGGAAGGTGCTTGATCGACCATTGTTTTCTCTGCTCCGACACCCGTTTTTTTCGTGCACGCCTCCGAAAACCGCCGGTCGCGAAGAATTCGGGCGGGAATTCGTCAAACGTCTTCTCGAGCAATGCCGCGGGTCGCGCAAGCAGGAGATTGTCGCGACGGCAACTGCCTTGACAGCAAAATCCATTGCCGACGCTGTGCGTCGCTTTGTGTTGCCAAGGGCAGGGTCCTTCCAGGAGCTAATCGTGTCAGGCGGCGGAGCAAAGAACCCGACTCTGCTCGGCATGCTGAGAGACGAACTTTCCCGGCTCGGTTTGCAGATTTTCCTCTCAGACCAGTTTGGGTTACCCGGCGAGGCCAAAGAAGCGGTTGCGTTCGCGATCCTTGCTTTTCAGACCTGGCATCAGCGCCCTTCCAACATCCCCTCCGCAACTGGCGCTAAACGCCCTGCCATCTTGGGCAAGATCTCCTATGCTTAAAGCGCGGCGCATACTCTTGCGCTTTATCGTGTTCGCCTATGGAGTTCTCACGATCCTGCCTGCACTCTCGTGCTCGCCCTGGCCATCATCGGAGACGCTGGTCATGATCATCGAGAACAGTCCTACGAATCTCGATCCGCGTGTGGGCCTCGACGCTTACTCCGAGCGCATTGATGATTTACTGTTCGACGACCTGCTTACCCGCGACGAACATTTCAATGTCCAGCCTGGATTGGCCGAGCGCTGGGAAAATCCTGATCCTCTCACCTACACCTTCCACCTGCATCGCGGTGTACGGTTTCACGATGGAGGCCGGCTCACTTCCCGAGATGTGAAGTGGACCTTCGATTCGCTGTTACAAGGAAAAATTCGCAGCACGAAGTCCGCAGTCTACCGCTACATCGATCACATTGAGACGCCGGACGACTACACCGTCATTTTTCGTTTGAAAGAGCCTTTCGCTGCACTGCTGTGGAATTTGTCGGATGGGGCGATTGGCATCGTTCCTTTCGGAGCTCTCGAGGAAATCACACGGCACCCGATCGGCTCTGGCCCGTTTCGCTTTGTAAGTGCGGAGCCTGACAAGGAAGTGATTGTCGAACGCAACGATGACTACTGGGGTCAGAAAGCTCGCCTAAAACGTGTTCGCTTTGCCGTCGTTCCAGACATGACAACACGTGCTCTTGAACTACGTAAGGGCAGCGCTGATCTTGCAATCAATGCACTAAACTTCGACGTGGTGCGCACCCTGGAACATGGCAGCGATTTGCAAATTCAGCGCGGGCCTGGCTCTGTCCTGTCTTACCTTGCGTTCAACTGCCGAGATGCGATTCTCAAGGACGTTCGTGTGCGCCGGGCTTTGGCCTATGCCATCAACCGCGATCCAATTATCCAGTATTTGAACCGGGGCTTTGCCCGCCCGGCATACAGTGTGCTTCCACCAGAGAGCTGGGCATACGACTCGCATGTTCCCGCCTACGAATACAATCCATCGAAAGCGCGGCAAATTTTAGATAACGCCGGATACCGAGCCACCAACGGCGAGCGTTTCCATCTCACGATGAAGACCTCGACTGAAGAAAACACCCGATTGCTGGCGGCTGTGCTGCAGCAACAACTGCGCGACATTGAAGTCATTCTCGACATTCGGACCTTCGAGTTCGCCACCTTCTTTTCCGATGTCACCAAGGGCGCATTTCAGATGTACTCCCTGCGCTGGATTGGCGGTAACGAAGACCCCGACATCTTTGAATACGCATTCCACTCGTTGAAGTTCACGCCCAACGGCGCTAATCGAAGCTTCTATTCAAACCCAGGCCTTGACTCCCTGATCGACCAAGCACGGGTTGAATCGGACCAGCAGAAGCGCAAACAACTCTATGCGCAAATTCAGACTATCCTCGCGCAGGACTTGCCTTACATCAACTTGTGGTACTACGACAACCTTCTGGTCCACTCCCGTCGAGTCGGGGGTCTCACGTTGAAAGCGTCCGGGAATTACGATTTCCTCAAGACGGCCACACTCGCTCCTTGATCAGGGTGCCAGAGCCACCTGAACGAGGACAAAATTTTCCCTCTTCCTATCAAAATATTTGTCGTGCTCCTTCGTCTACACAGTAGATGGATGAGGCGCTCAGAAAGCAATGGCCGATGACCGAGCAGGACCGGCATATCTCCGAGGCAGTCAATCGAGAGCAAAGCCGGCTTCGCAACTTTGTTCGGAAACGTGTGCCCGATCCGAGTGATGCGGAAGACATCCTGCAGGACGTTTTCTTCGAATTGGTCGAAGCCTACCGAATGATGAAGCCCGTTCAGCAAGTTACGGCCTGGTTGTTTCAGGTGGCTCGCAATCGGATCACAGATTTGTTCCGTCGAGAGCGGTCGGCGCGTTCAACGAACGAAGAGGTTGTCGCAGCAGAAAACGGCGAACCTGTGTTTTTGGAAGATCTGCTTCCCTCCCCGGATGCTGGGCCGGATGTGGCATATGCGCGGAGTGTGCTCGCCGAAGAACTGGATGCGGCACTGGACGAGTTGCCTGACGAACAGCGGGAAGTTTTTGTAGCCCATGAACTTATGGGTTACAGCTTCAAAGAGCTTTCGGCCAGAACGGGGACCAGCGTGAACACACTGCTTTCACGCAAACACTACGCTGTGGTTTACCTGCGTGAGCGATTGCAGGCCATCTACGACGAATTCAAGGAGTTGTGAGGAGACAATAATGACGGGAAGCAGGATTTTGAGAATACTGAAATTCGTACTGTTTGCAGCACTGTTCATCGGCGTGGCTGCGTTTGTCGTGATGAGCCTGTGGAATCGGCTACTGCCAAACCTGTTCGGCTTCCACGTGATCACATTCTGGCAGGCGGTCGGGATTTTGATCCTGAGCAAGATCCTCTTTGGTGGATTCCGAGGGCGACCGGGTGGTCACTTCTATTGGCGACGCCGCATGATGGAGCGCTGGGAACAGATGAGTCCCGAGGAACGGGAGAAGTTCCGCGCGGGTATGCGCAGAGGCTGTGGCCCATTTTCGGCAACAGCGGAGCCGAGGGCTTAAGGTCGTAGCCAAACATCCTCTGTTCTGGGCCTTGCAATTCGCTTTTTATTCGCCTATAATAGATGGCTGCTGGGAGCAGCCCTGCCTGGAGGTCCTGACGTGCTGACCGTAACTGCGCAAAATCTTGGGGATGCCTTGGTACTGCAATGCCACGGAAGAATTGTTCGCGGTGAAGAAACCGCTATTTTGTGTTCTGCCGCCCGGCAAGATGGGCGAAATGTCATTCTCGATTTGACGGACGTGGAAACCATAGACGCCGCCGGTATCGGGGCCCTGGTCTCGTTACAAGCTGCGGGAATCTATCTGAAAATCGTTAGTCCCACCGAGCAAGTACGTGAGACATTGAGGATTACTAAGCTCGATTCGATCTTTGAAATCAGCACGTTGCAGGTGACCAACGAAACCTTGGTAGCCACGACCTCCGACTCACCAGAGCCTGCCTGTCACGCCACGGTGAGTTGACTTGACGTTCGGCGTCGGTGCGAGTTTGCAGGACAGTTGATGCAAGGCTAAGAGGCCGCATTGCTGGCCTTCCAACTCCATCCTTTGTAAGTTCGCCGCAGCTCCGATTTCAATAGTTTTCCTGTTGAAGTGTGGGGCAACTCGGGAACGAAGACAAACTCATCGGGCAACTGCCACTTGGCAAAACTATTTGCCAGAAATGAGCGG
>Ga0126384_10003104_pt1 | contig 10090 bp, 10 predicted proteins | sample PanSoiMetPlot_36_FD_92543 | JGI IMG/M metagenome (GOLD analysis project Ga0126384, IMG submission 92543) | Tropical forest soil microbial communities from Panama - MetaG Plot_36 | ecosystem: Environmental > Terrestrial > Soil > Tropical forest > Bulk soil | place: Panama | collected 2016-02-17 | reverse complement strand
GGCGATCGCCGAACCCGGGCGCCTTCACGGCCGCGACCTTGAGCCCGCCGCGCAGCTTGTTAACGACCAGCGTCGCCAGCGCCTCGCCCTCGACATCCTCGGCAATGATGAGCAGCGGCTTGCTCGTCTGTACCACCGACTCGAGCAGCGGAAGCAGCTCCTGCAGGCCGGAGAGCTTCTTCTCGTTGATGAGGACGTAAGGGTCCTCCATCTCAACGCGCATCTTGTCGGCGTTGGTGACGAAATAAGGCGAAATGTAACCGCGATCGAACTGCATGCCTTCGACCACGTCGAGCTCGGTCTCGAGCGACTTCGCCTCTTCCACCGTGATCACGCCTTCGTTGCCGACCTTCTTCATCGCCTCGGCGAGGAAGCGGCCGATCTCGGAATCGCCGTTGGCGGAAATGGTGCCGACCTGGGCGATCTCCTCGTTGGAAGTGACCTTCTTCGAGTTCTTCTTGAGATCTTCGATCACGGCTTCGACCGCAAGATCGATGCCGCGCTTGAGATCCATTGGGTTCATGCCGGCGGCGACCGACTTGGCGCCTTCCTTGACGATGGAGGCCGCGAGCACGGTCGCGGTGGTGGTACCGTCGCCCGCGACGTCGGAGGTCTTGGAGGCGACCTCACGCACCATCTGCGCGCCCATATTCTCGAACTTGTCTTCGAGTTCGATCTCCTTGGCGACGGTGACGCCGTCCTTGGAGATGCGCGGCGCGCCGAAGCTCTTGTCGAGCACGACGTTGCGGCCCTTGGGGCCGAGCGTCACCTTCACCGCGTTGTTGAGGATGTCGACCCCGCGCAGCATCTTGTCGCGCGCTTCGACGGAAAATTTGACTTCCTTGGCAGCCATAGCTGTTGTCTCCGAAATTGATGTTTATGCGAGCGAGCCGAGCTTCAGGCGGCCTTCCTCCGGGCGACGCCCTCTTCGATGACACCCATGACGTCGCTCTCCTTCATGATCAGGAGCTCTTCGCCATCGATCTTGACCTCGGTGCCCGACCATTTGCCGAACAACACCCGGTCACCGACCTTTATGTCGATCGGAATGAGCTTGCCGGCCTCGTCTCGGCCGCCCGGGCCAACCGCGATGACCTCGCCCTGGGAGGGCTTTTCCTTCGCGGTATCGGGGATGATGATCCCGCCAGCGGACTTCTCTTCGGCATCAATGCGCTTGACGACGACGCGGTCGTGAAGCGGACGAAACTTCATGGTGTCCTCCTAAGCTTCTGACACAATTCTGATTTGGTTTTGGTAGAGGGCGGCAAAAGGAAGTTCTGCCGCTTACTCCAGGCGCGACATAAGGGCCTTATTCCGGCCCGCAAGAGGCGCCCGAAAAAAAATTAGCACTCCAAAGGCGGGAGTGCCAAGTCCAATCTGGCAGTCGCGGATCTGAAGTGCCAGGCGGCGCAGTGGTTGGCGTAGCCTGCGAACAGGGCACTTCTTCGGTCTGTCAGCAGTTCCTTCCCGTTGCTGCTAAAGCCTTGATTTCAGGAACATTCTTCAATTTTTGGGCTTGTTTGTATGGGAGGTGACCAGCAGACTCGATGTCCGAATCGGAGGGCATTCATGGCAACTCAACGAATGGCAGCCAAAGAAACGGCCTCCAGAGATTTCCGCCGCCAGCTTGAGGGCTACGGCCTCACAACCGCACAAATTCTCTACCGGCTTCCCGACCATCCGTCGCTTCTGCAGACCTATGTCTGGCAGGACTACGACCTGTGTCCGCGCTTCCCGGTGCTCAACCGGTTTCTGGCGTTTTGGCTCGAAAAGCTCGAGGGACCGCTGTACTCGGTGATCGTCGCGCACTCGCGCCTGATCAAGCCCGCCGAACTGCGCGCCATCGACGGCGAATTTCGGTTGCATTGACTCCCATCACTGGCGCCCGGCCAGCCTAGGTCAACACGCCCACGATCGCCCCCATCAGGCACGTCGCAAGCGTGCCTGAGAGGATCGATTTGAGGCCGAGCGAGAGCACGTCATCGCGCCGCTGCGGCGCCATGGCCGAAAGGCCGGCAATCATAATCCCGAGCGAGCCGAAATTGGCGAAGCCACACATGGCGTAGAGCATGATCAGGCGTGAGCGCGCGTCGAGAGTTTCAAACGGCAGCTTCGACAGCTCCACGTAAGCGATGAATTCGTTGAGCACGGTCTTGATCCCCATCAAGGCCCCGGCGGCGGCCGCCTCATCCCACGGAATGCCCATGAGCCAACACACCGGCGCCATCACGAGCCCCAGCAAACGTTGCAGCGTGATCGGCGCCCCCGCCACCTCGGGCAGAATCCCGGCGATGATCGCGTTGGCGAGATGCACCAATGCGACTAGCACGATCAGCATGGCGCAGATGTTGAGGAGGAGCTCGAGGCCGGCCGCGGTGCCGCGCACGATCGCATCCATGGTGCTCGACGCGACCTTTGCAACCTCGACGGTTTCGCCGCCGGTACGCTGGGCGGCGCGCTCCGGCACCATGACGAGACTGATCAGGATGGCGGCGGGCGCCCCCATGACCGAGGCAATCACGAAATGCGCCGCGGCGTCGGGGACGATCGGGCCGAGCAAGGTCGCGTAAATCACGAGAACGGTGCCGGCGATCCCCGCCATGCCGCCGGTCATGACGATGAACAGCTCGCTGCGCGTTAAGCTTGCGAGGTATGGGCGTATGAACAGCGGCGCCTCGACCATGCCGAGGAAGATGTTGGCCGCCGTTGAGAGCCCGACCGCGCCGCCGACCTTGAGGGTGCGCTCGAGCACCCACGAGAAGGCGCGCACGACCGGCGGCAGAATGCGCCAGTGGAAGAGGAGCGTAGTCAGGACGCTCATGAGCAGCACGACCGGCAGCGCCTGCAGCGCCAGCACGAACTCCGCGCCCGGCACTTTGAGCTCGAAGGGAAGCTCGCCCCCGCCGAGATAGCCGAACACGAACGACATGCCGGCCTTGTTCGCGGCGGCGATCGCGTCGACGGCATTATTGATCGCGGCGAACGCTCGCGTGACGACGGGCACCTTGAGCAGGACGACTGCAGTGGCGAGGGTCACGACCAGCGCCGCGCCGGCCTGCCTCCAAGCCACGCCGCGCCGGTCTTCGCTGACGATCCAGGAAATGGCGAGCAGGGCGAAGATTCCGAATGCCGATTGGAAATTCTGCATTGTTCTTCGCACCTGTTGCACGGCGGCGAAAAATGCGCCACGCAATGCCGGTGGTCAACCGAGGGGCAAATGACGCGCATTCGTTTCGATTTCAGCGACCTCACGCTCGACGCCGAATTGCTCGACACGGCGACCGCGCAAGCAATCGCCGCGGCGCTGCCGATCTCGTCAGCGGCGTTGACCTGGGGGCGAAGAGGTCTATTTCGAGATTCCAGTTAGGGCCGCGCGGGAAAAAGATGCGCGCGCCGTAGTGACACCCGGCGAGATCGCCTATTGGCCCGATGGTCACGCCATCGCCCTCGGCTTCGGCCGCACTCCGATTAGCCGTGGCAACGAAACGCGGCTCGCGAGCCCGTGCAACATCTTCGCCCGCGCCCTCGGCGACGTAAAAACTCTGGCGAAGGTGCGAGCAGGGGCGAAGATTTACGTGACGCGGATCGATTAGGGCGCGATGCTTTCACCCCCGCCCGACGAACGGCATCAGGTTGGCCATCACCGTCAGGAACAGCACGTTGGTGTCGAGCGGAAGGTTGACGATATAGACCACGGCCCGCCCCACGTCGTCGGCGTTCATGCGTGACTCGATCGCCATGCGGCCATCCGCCTGCATCACGCCTTGTCCTTGTACCATACGCTCGGTCAGCGGGGTCGCAGCGTTGCCGATGTCGATCTGGCTGCAGGTGATGTTATAGCCGCGGCAATCAAGCGAGGTCGATTTGGTGAGCCCGGTCACCGCGTGCTTGGTCGCGGTATAGGCGACCGAGCGCGGGCGCGGCGCATGCGCGGAGATCGAGCCGTTGTTGATGATGCGGCCGCCGCGCGGGTCCTGCGCCTTCATGATCTTGATCGCCTCCTGCGTGCACAGGAACATGCCGGTAAGGTTGACATCGACAACCTGCTTCCAGGTCTCGTAGGGGAGATCCTCGAGCGGCACCGCGGGAGCGCCGATGCCGGCATTGTTGAAGAGCACGTCAAGGCGGCCGAAGGTCTCTTTGGTCTTGACGAATAGCGCCTTGATGGCCGGCTGATCGCCGACGTCAGTGGGCACGACCAGGCTTTTTGCGCCGGTCGATTTGCCTTCGCTCGCGGTCTCTTCGAGCTTGTCCTTTCGCCGTCCCGCCAGCACGGCGGCGTAACCCTCTTTCATTAGCGCCAGCGCGACCGCCTTGCCGATGCCGGTCCCGGCGCCGGTGATGACTGCGACCTTTTGCAATTGAGCCATGGCACCCTCCGCAGATCAGGCCATTATCGTCACTGCGCGTGCATCAAGGCAATGCGGGGCGCTCAGCGGACGTTCTTGTAGGGCGGACGGGGGATTCCGGCATGGGCAGCGCGCAGCGCCGCCGACCAGCGTTCGCGCAGGTCATGGAAGTAGGGCTCGCCCGGTTCGATGCGAAAATTGAGTTCGGCGTCGCAGACGTCGCGGCGCGCGATCAGCACGTCGATCGGAAGCCCGACGCTGAGATTGGAGCGCATGGTCGAGTCGACCGAAACCAGGCCGACCTTAAGCGCGTCATAAAGATCGATGTCGTAGGTGATGGCGCGATCGAGCACCGGCTTGCCGTATTTGTGCTCGCCGATCTGCAGATAGGGCGTGTCTTGGGTGCATTCGATGAAATTGCCGGCGGCGTAGAGCATGAACAGCCGTGGCCGCTCGCCTTTGATTTGTCCGCCGAGCAGGAACGAGACGTCGAATTTTACCTCCGACGCCTCGAGCGCCTCGCCCTCGATGTCGTGAAGCTGCCGGATGATGCGGCCCACGCGCTGCGCCGCCTGAAACATGGTGGGTGCGCTCATCAGCGTTTCAGTCTCGCCGGTCTCGGGATTTTCCCACCCCTCGCGCAGGGTGCTGACCACCGACTGACTGATGGAAAGATTGCCCGCGGAAGCGATCGCCATGATGCGCTGGCCGGGTCGGGTGAAAACGTGGAGCTTGCGGAAGGTCGCGATGTTGTCGACACCGGCATTCGTACGGGTGTCGGCGAACATCACAAGACCGTCGCGCACCAGAATGCCGCAGCAATAGGTCATGACCCTCGACGCGCTCCTGCCAGGCGGGCCCTATATACCGATGCCGGCCGCAACCCGGCAATGCTCAACCCTGAATCTGGTGCGCCGCCTGCTCGACATGCACCTTGGCCGAGACCTGCTCGCCGGCGCCGCCGTAGCGCGTCCCGCGCAGCGGGGCAGCGCCCAGGGAGTCGAGTCCGACGGCGATCCGCACATGGGCATCGGTGGCACACACCCCGTTCGCGGCATCGAAAGCAATCCAACCGAGTTCGGCCACGAAGGCTTCGGCCCAGGCGTGGCCGCTGTCGCGCTCGGACGTACCGCCGTCGCCGCCGACATAGCCGGCCACGTAGCGCGCGGGGATGCCGAGACTGCGAGCGGCAGCAATGAAGATGTGGGCAAGATCCTCCGCGCGGCCGCCCCTGCGCGCGAAGGCCTCGGCAGCGGTCACTATGGTGCGGTTGGCAGTGTCGTGAATCACATCCTTATGCAGCCGCGCGAGGATGACGTGCAGGAGATCGAGCGCGGTGCCGCCGGCCGCATCCCGCGCCGCGGCGGCAAAAGCGGCGATGTTCGCGTCGGTCGCCGTCAGCGGAGTCTCGCGTAGATAGAGGCTCGGCGGGAAACGCTCGACCACACCGCGCATGATCCCCTGTGTATCGCGGGTCTCAACCTCTCCTTCTACCGCCACGGCCAATTCGGTCAAAGGGCCGTCGGCGGTGAAGACATGGGTGATATTACCGAAGGCGTCCTCGTGCTGGTCGAGCCGGCAATCGGTGGAAACGTCGATCCGCCAGCGCACCACATATTGGCCGTCGTGATTACGGGGCGTCAGCCGCAACATGTGGATCACGCTCGCAGCAGGCGCGTCATAGCGGTAATTCGTCAGGTGCGAAATCTGGATGCGCATGAGCGAAAGACGGACAACGCACGGCAGACGGCGGACGATACTCCGTCTTTTACCCTCTGTCGTCCGTCCTCCACTACATCAGATATTGTTCGCTGATAGCCACACCGAGGCGGTTGTTGTCGTCGATGAACCGGCTGATGAACTCGTGCAGCCCTTGCTGGAAGATCTCTTCCATGCGGCTGTTCTCGAGCCGCGCGCGCACTGCGCGGGCCTGACGCTGGGCGGGCCCCTGGCGCCCATAGGCGCGTGCGAGGTGATCCAAGTAGACCACGAGGTTCTCGTAGCAGCTCGCGAGCGAACGCGGCATTTCATCGCGCAGGATCAAGAGGTCGGCGATCAGCCAAGGTTTTACGCTTTCGCGATAAACCCAATGGTAGGCGGTCAGAGCCGAGACCGAGCGCAGGATCGCCGACCACTGGAAGTAGTCGAGCGGGCCGCCGACGCGTTCATGCGCCGGCAGCAGCATGTGATACTTCACATCGAGTATGCGCGCCGTATTGTCGGCGCGCTCCATAAACACGCCGAGGCGCGAGAACCAATAGGCGTCGTTGCGCAGCATGGTGCGGTAGGCGGAGCCGTCGAAGCGCAGCGAGGACTCCTGCACCCAGCGCAGGAAGCGCATGAATTCCTCGCGCGAGGTCGCCCCGTTGCCGAAGCGCCTGAGCTCGAGCCAGGTCCCGTTGATGGCGTCCCACATTTCGACCGTGAGCGCGGTGCGCACGGCGCGCGCGTTGGTGCGGGCGATCTCGAAGCAGTTGCGAATGGAGGAGGGATTGGCGCTAGAGAAGCAGAGGAAATCGGTGACCGCCTCCTCATTCGCTTCGGGATAGACGGCGGCAAATGCGTGCGCGCAGCCGGCGGTCGCGACCGCCGATTCCCATTCATTGGACGCACCGACGTAGGCGAGCGGCAGCGTAGTGAGGCGCTGTGTGACCTCGAGGATGCGGGCGAGATACTCCGCGCGTTCCACGTAACGCGCGAGCCAATAGAGGTTATCGGCGGTACGCGAGAGCATTCAACTCAAGCAGCTGATGATCATCGATCAAGGACCCAAGTGTCCTTCGTCCCGCCGCCTTGGCTGGAGTTGACCACGAGGGAGCCTTTCTTCAGTGCCACGCGGGTGAGCCCGCCCGGGACGATGCGGATGCGATCGCGGCCAGTCAGCACGAATGGCCGTAGATCCACGTGGCGGGGCGCGACCCCTTCCTCGACGCAGGTGGGACAGGTGGATAGGGCCAGCGTCGGTTGGGCGATGAAATTTTTCGGATTGGATTTTAGCTTCACACGGAAGGCCGTGATGGTCGCCTTGTCGGCTGCGGGCCCAATCAACATGCCGTAGCCACCCGAGCCGTGCACCTCTTTGACCACGAGTTCGGCGAGATGATCGAGCACGTAGGCGAGATGCTCGCTTTCCCGGCACCGCCAGGTCGGCACATTTTTGAGGATCGGCTCTTCGCCGAGATAGAACTTCACGATCGCCGGCATGTAGCTGTAAACCGCCTTGTCGTCGGCGACGCCGGTGCCCACCGCGTTCGCTAACGTCACATTGCCGGCCTGGTAAACCGACATCAGCCCCGGCACGCCGAGCACCGAATCCGGACGAAAGGCCAGCGGATCGAGAAAATCATCGTCGATGCGGCGGTAGATCACGTCGACGCGCTTGGGTCCTTGTGTCGTGCGCATGAAGACGAGATCGTCCTTCACGAATAGGTCGCGACCTTCGACCAGCTCGACGCCGAGCTTGTCGGCGAGAAAGGAATGCTCGTAATAGGCGGAATTGTAGACGCCCGGCGTGAGTAGCACGACGGTGGGGTCGGCGCTCGCGGTTGCCGGCGCCACCGATTTGAGCGTTGCCAACAGCTCGTCGGGATAATTTTCGACCGGAGCGACCCGATGCCGGGCGAAGAGCTCCGGGAACAGCCGCAGCATGATTTCCCGGTTCTCCAGCATGTACGAGACCCCCGACGGCGTGCGTGCATTGTCCTCGAGCACATAGAAGCTCTCGGCATCGACGCGGACGATGTCGATGCCGGCGATATGCACATAGACGTCGTGCGGCACCTTCTGTCCATTCATTTCCGGGCGGAACACGCGGTTCTGGAACACGAGATCTTCCGGCACCACGCCGGCCTTGAGAATTTCGCGCCGTGTGTAAATGTCGCGGATGTAGTGATTGATGGTTTTGACGCGCTGCTCGAGCCCGGCGCGCAAGATGTCCCATTCGGCGGTGTCGAGAATGCGCGGCAGCACGTCGAAGGGAATGAGGCGCTCCTGGGCGTCCGCTTCGCCATAGACTGCAAAAGTGATGCCGATGCGCCGGAACAGGACCTCCGCCTCGCGCCGGCGATAGTCCAGCACATCCGGCCGCACATCGGAGAGCCAGCGAAACAGCTCGCCGTAGGCGGGCCGCAGGCTTCCATCGTTGCCTTTCATCTCGTCGAACGAGATCACCACAGATTGCCCCCGCTCGTGCGCCCTCCGGGCCAAGCCGCACCAGCGATCCTAGCTGCAAGGCGCGCGCCAACCCAAGCGTATTCAGGCGCCGATGCGATCAGGATTGTTTTGCCTTTGCCCATGTTTTGGGCGGCTCCTGACGAAGGAATCATCGTGCCAGCGCCAGCCCGCTCAGCAATCACGGCGCCAGGAGTTTCTTGGCGCGCTCGATGACCGCTCGCGGCGTCGCGTAGAGACGCGCGACCAGCTGTTGCACCTCCTCGCCCCGTGTCGGCGCGAGGTCAGCTTGAATTTTGCCCGCCTCGGCGCGGAACTCGGGATCCTGCATTGTCGCATCGAACGCGCGCCGCAGCAGCGCGGCCTTTTCAGGAGCAAGGCCCGGCGGCGCCGCGAATGGCCGCCCCATGGCCGAAGGCCCCGCCATGAGTTCAAGCAGCTGACGGTCCTCCTCTTTGGCAACGAGATTTATCACCGGCGGCACGACGGGAAAATCCGCGTGCGCCGTGAGCGCCGTCAGAAGAAGCAGGTTGATCTTTTTGTCGCGCAGCCAGTCGGGCTTGGCGATCTTGAGCGCGGAATAGCTGAATACGCAGCGGCCATCCGCCTCGCCGCGTTCGATGGCCAGGATCGTTTCTTGCGTGCCGACATAACCGGTCACCAGCTTGAACTTGGTGCCGAGCACGTCGTTGAGCACGACGGGCCAGGTGTCGGTCTCCGAGCCTGCGCCGGTTCCGGCGACGACCATCGACTTCTTCTTGACGTCGTCGATCGTCTTGAAGGGGGTTGCTCCCCACGCGATGCAGAGGCCGACATCCTTGGTGACGGCGCCGATCCAGGTGAAGTGGCTCATGTCATAGCCGGGATTGCGCGCGCCGATGAGCGGCTCGAGGATCGGCCCGCCGGCGAAAGCGGTCATCACGGTGCCGTCGCGCGGCGCCTGCTCGGCGAGATAATTCGCCGCCCGAATGCCGCCGGCGCCCGGCATCACCTGCACGGTCACCGTGGGATTGCCGCGGATGTGGCGAGCGATGTGGCGGCCCACCAGTCGCGCATAAAGATCGATGCCGCCACCTGCCGTGCCGGCCACATAGATCGTCACCGGCCGCTCGACGACGTCCTGCGCCTTGCCTTGTTGCGCTAAAGCGAAGGCGAGCGCTGCGCAGATCAAAATCGCGGGAAGCAAGGTGATGACTCGCACGCATCTCACGACGGGATTGGGATATCGCCGACGTCCTTGGGCACTTTATAGCCCTTCTGCACCGCGGGGCGCTTAGCAATGGTCGTGTACCACCGCTTGACGTTGGGATATTTGTTGAGATCCACGGTCTGCCATTCGTAGCGCGACACCCACGGCCAGATGGCGATGTCGGCGATAGAATAGCCGTCGGCGACGAACTCGCGATCCGCGAGCCTGCGGTCGAGCACGCCGTAGAGGCGATGTGCCTCCTTGAGAAAACGCTCCTCCGCATAGGGCGCCTTGCCCTTGTTGTATTTCACGAAATGGTGGACTTGCCCGAACATGGGGCCGGGTCCTCCCATCTGCCACATCAGCCATTCGAGCACGCGGT
>Ga0126384_10003103_pt1 | contig 10091 bp, 9 predicted proteins | sample PanSoiMetPlot_36_FD_92543 | JGI IMG/M metagenome (GOLD analysis project Ga0126384, IMG submission 92543) | Tropical forest soil microbial communities from Panama - MetaG Plot_36 | ecosystem: Environmental > Terrestrial > Soil > Tropical forest > Bulk soil | place: Panama | collected 2016-02-17 | reverse complement strand
CTATTGCCTCCCCTTTGCCCCAGGGCATTGGCACGTGCAACGTCTTCGCCCAAAAAGGGTAAAATGGCGGGTGATCGGCCCCTGGCGCCGCGCAGACTGGACAGGCGCTAGCTGGCAAGCTACCGGCCTTTTCGGCTCAGCTGCCACGCTGCGCCATGACGCGGAACAAGCCGGGCTCCCCCTCTCGCATAAATAAGAAATGAATTTAAATTCGTTCATTTCCCCTCGTGAGGACGCCACGCCGGACATGTCGGAGCCCCGAGTCTTGATCATCCCTTACATGTGGATCGGCGACTTCGTTCGCTGCCACACGGTAGTGAAGCTGCTGAAACAGCGCTCTCCGGGCACTTCTGTCGACATGTTGACCACGTCGATGGTCGCGCCGCTCCTCGACTACATGCCTGGCATACGAAAGGGGGTCGTTGCCGACCTGCCACGGCGGCAGCTTGCCCTGACGCAGCATCGCGCCCTCGCCCACAGACTGCAGGCGGAAAACTACGACCAGGTGCTGATCATGCCGCGAACCTGGAAGGCTGCTCTGGCCCCCTGGATTGCCGCAATTCCGCGGCGGACCGGTTTCGTCGGCGAGGGCCGCTTTGGCTTAATCAACGATCTGCGCTTCGGCGAGCGCGGTCTGCCGCGCATGGCAGACCGCTGTGCCGCGTTGGCCTTGGCCAAAGGTGAGCGCGCGCCGAACCAATGGCCATTGCCCGAGCTCAAGGTGCCTGCCGCCGAATGCACGGGTTGGCGCCGACGGCTGGGGCTCGCCTGCGATGGCCGGGGCATTGTTGCGCTCGCACCCGGCGCCGTCGGCCCCGCCAAGCGCTGGCCTGCCGCATTCTATGCCGATCTCGCCTGCCGGCTTGCCGCGGAGGGCCATTGGATCTGGGTGATCGGCGGACCAAACGAAAAAGAGGTTGCCACCGAGATTGCTGCCGCTGCTGGTGATACCCGCGACCTCACCGGGCCCGACCTGCGCAACGCCATTCTCGCGCTCGCCGCGGCGGATGTCACGATATCGAATGACTCCGGTCTGCTGCACGTGGCCGCCGCGCTCGGGACACCAGCCGTCGGAATCTTCGGCCCGACCAGCCCATGGCACTGGGCTCCCCTCAACCCGATCGCCGCGGTCGTTGAAACGACCGACGATCTGCCGTGCCGCCCTTGCCACAAGCCGGTCTGCCGGCTCGGCCATCACCGCTGCATGCTTGGGATTTCCGTTGATCGGGTCGCCTTATCAGTCCGCCAAACAATTGCCCACACGCCGACACGCCCGTCGCTGTAAGCCCTGGCCGGCGCCGACGACGTCGGGCACTTCCCTTAGGCTATGCCAGCGTTTCGAGCGCGGCCAAGACGTCGGATGCGCTCGCCTGTCTGTCTTTGCCGCCGACGACCGCAATCGGTCCGTTCCCGACCGGGCCGGTGAGGCCGGGCTCGCTTCCTGCAAAGATTGCGACGAGCGGCACGCCGAGCGCCGCGGCGAGATGGATGAGCCCGGTATCCACCCCGATCACGAAAGACGCGCCCGCGATAAGGGCGGCCATGCGGTCGAGCGGTTGTGCTTCGGGCACGCGGGCGTTCGGGACCGCCGCCGCGATGCGAGTGCTGCGCGCGTGCTCGGCCTTACTCCCCCATGGCAGCAACAGCGAACCACCGCGTCCCGCCAGCGCTCGACCGAGCGCGATCCATGACGCCTCAGGCCATTGCTTTTCCGGCCGTGCGGTCGCATGCAACAAAATGGCGTGTGGGGATGCCATCGTCGGCGCGATGTCCTTGCCCGACAGCCCGAAATCGACGGCGCCATTGGGCGCGTAGCCGAGCGCCAGCCCGGTGAGCATGCGATTGCGCGCGATGGCATGAAGATCGCGCGCAACGCGATGCCTGACGTCGTAAAGGAAGGACGCAGCCGGCTCGCGGATACTGCTTGCATCATAGCCGTGGCGCCGGCCGCGGGCGAGCCGCGCAATAACCGCCGAGCGCACGAGGCCTTGCGTGTCGATGACATGCTCGTAAGAGCGTGCGCGCAACGCACGCCGGAAACCGGCCATCTCCCGCCACGTCGCCGATGCAAGGAGGCGTTCCCGCCAGCGGCGTGACGCAACAGGGATCACCTCGGCCACGGCAGGATGAATCCGAACCAGTGGCGCGAATGCCTCTTCGACAACCCAGCAAAAGCGTGCCTGCGGCCATTGCTCCCGCGCTTCGGTCAAAGCCGGCATGTGATGAATCACGTCGCCCAGCGAGGAGGTTTTAATGAATAGGATATCCGACATCTTTAGCTTCGCCGCTCCCGTCGCTCGGCTCCGCTTGCCCCCACGCGAGAACCCGTGCATTCACGCGCGGAACGAGGGATTCATAACGATGCAATCAGCGCCGCCAAGGCACATGGACGGGCTTCCTACATGACGGTCCTGGTCACCGGCGGCGCCGGCTATATTGGAAGCCATATGGTTTACGCGCTGCTGGATGCCGGCGAGCGCGTTGTGGTGCTTGACAATCTCGCCACCGGTTTCGATTGGGTGGTGGCGCAGGGCACGCCCTTCGTCGTCGGCGACGTCGGCGATCAACCGCTCGTGAACGCGCTGATCGCCGAGCATCGAATCGACGCCATTATCCATTTCGCCGCGTCGGTCGTGGTGCCGGACTCGGTTCGCGATCCGCTCGGCTACTACCTCAACAACGCCGTGAAATCGCGTGCCCTGATCGAGGCCGCCGTCAAGGGCGCCGTGCGCCATTTCATCTTTTCTTCGACCGCGGCGGTTTACGGCAATCCCGAGCGCGTGCCGGCGCGTGAAGACGATGCCACGGTGCCGACCTCGCCCTATGGCTCCTCCAAGCTCATGACCGAGATCATGCTGCGCGACGCAGGGAGAGCCCACAGCCTGCCGCACGTGATCCTGCGTTACTTCAACGTCGCCGGCGCCGACCCGCGCGGGCGCACCGGCCAATCGAGCCAGGATGCCACCCATCTCATCAAGGTAGCGACGCGAGCCGCGCTCGGCCTGCGAGCGAAAGTCGATGTGTTCGGCGCCGACTATCCGACGCCGGACGGCACCTGCATCCGCGATTACATTCACGTGTCCGATCTCGTGCAGGCACATTGCGATGCGCTGGCCTATTTGCGCGCGGGCGGCGACTCGCTCACGCTCAATTGCGGGTACGGCCGGGGTTTCTCCGTGCTGGAAGTCATCGACACGGTCAAGCGCGTCTCTGGCGTCGACTTCACGGTCGAGCTCGCTCCCCGGCGGTTGGGAGATCCCGCGCGGGTCGTCGCGGCTCCCGACCGCGCCCGCTCGGTGCTCAAATGGCAGCCGCATTTCGAGGATCTGGGAACGATCGTGTCCCACGCGCTGGCCTGGGAGCGCAAGCTTTTGTCGCGTGTGCGGTGACGTACGCGGCCGTCGATTTCCGCTTGAAAAGCGCGCTGGCCTAGGCAAGAACGGCTCGCTGCCGCCCGCCGCGCCGGTCGCACCGCCTCACGGACGACGCATGCTCAAGTCATATTTTCAAAGATTATTTGCGGATCCCAGCGGCGCGGCCGCGTTGGTCCGCCGCCTGCTTGTGGAGCAAGCGGCGGGGCAGTGGCGTCGTTACGCGCTTGCATTCGCGCTGATGGGAGTAGCGGCTGCGAGCACGGCGCTCGGCGCGTATTTGGTGGGGGACGTCATCAACCAGGCCTACGTCCACAAAAACCTTCCGGGCATCGTCGTCCTCGCCCTAGTGACCGCCGTGATCTTCATGATCAAGGGAATGGCCACCTACGGGCAGGCGGTGATGCTCGCACAGATTGGCAATAGGATCATTGCCGACAATCAGCGACGGATGTTCGCCAAGCTGCTCGAGCATAACGTCGGTTTCTTTGCCGACCGACACAGTTCGGAGTTCATGGCGCGTCTCACCACCGGTGCCGCCGCCGCAAGCCAGGTGCTTAATCTCCTCATCACGTCCTTCGGCCGCGATCTGCTGTCGCTTATCGGACTCGTTGCAGTGATGGCCGTGCAAGATCCCGTCCTGTCTATGCTCAGCATCATCGTAGTGCCGCCGGCCATGTTGCTCCTGCGCAAGATGATTCGCCGTATCAAGACGATTGCGCACCATCAGTTCACCGGCAGTGCTCGGATTCTCGAAACCCTGCAGGAGGCATTGCAGGGCATGCGCATCCTCAAGGCATTCACGCTCGAGGACGCGATGCGCCAGCGGTTCAACTCGCGCGTGGCCGACCTCGAAAACGAATCGAACAAGTGGGCACGGGTCGCCTATCGCTCGGGTCCGCTGATGGAGGCCCTCGGCGGCTTTGCCATCGCCGGAGCGCTGGTTTACGGCGGTTTTCGCGTGATCGAGACCGGGGCGACGCCCGGTCAATTCTTTTCCTTTCTCGCCGCATTCATGCTGGCTTACGAGCCGGCCAAGCGCCTTGCCCGCCTCAATCTCGACCTCAACAGCGGCCTGGTGGGCGTGCGCATCCTGTTCGAGGTCATCGATCATCCGCCCACCGAACCGGCCGACGCAGGCAAGCCGCCACTGAAGCTTTCGCAGGCGCGCGTGGAATTCGCGAACGTGCAATTCGCGTATCGTCCGGGCGAGAGAGTGATCAAAAACCTGTCCTTCGTGGCGGACCCGGGAAAGGTAACGGCATTGGTCGGCCCCTCGGGTGGCGGCAAATCGACGATCTTCAATTTGATGCTGCGGTTCTACGAGGCCGATGGCGGTGCCATCGTCATCGACGGGCAGAACATCGCGGCAGTATCGCGCGGATCGCTGCGCAGCCAGGTAGCCTATGTCGGGCAGGACGTTTTTTTATTTCGGGGGTCGGTGCGGGAGAACATCGCGCTCGGGCGCGCGGACGCGCGCGAAAATGAGATCATCGCCGCCGCCAAGGCCGCTTACGCGCACGACTTCATCATGGCCTTTCCCGGCGGCTATGACACGCCTGTCGGGGAGCACGGACTGCAACTCGCCGGCGGTGAGCGCCAGCGCATCGCTATCGCGCGCGCGCTGCTCAAGGATGCTCCACTCATCCTGCTCGACGAGGCGACCGCCTCGCTCGATTCCGAATCCGAGCGCCAGGTTCAGGGCGCCATCGAGCACCTTTGCCAGGGGCGCACGACCATCGTCATCGCCCACCGCTTGCATACCGTGGTGGACGCTGACCGCATCTTCGTCATCGAGGATGGAGCAGTCGTGGAAGCGGGTCGTCACGACGAGCTGTTGCGCCGGGGCGGACGTTACACGTCCTTCTATCGCCTGCAGCTGCGCGAGCAGGAACCGCCCATCGCTATCGCCTCCACCGCCTGAAGTCCCCGTCGCTGCAGGAAAGATCATGTCTGCCTCCGCACACAGCTACGTCATTGCCCCGCCGGCCCAAGCCGCGATCGCGGTTGCCGGCACCGACAAAATGTTTCCGGTACGCCGCATTTGGTGCGTCGGTCGCAATTACGAAGAACATATCCGCGAGATGGGCCAGGACGTGCGCGATCCCCCTTTCTTCTTCGCCAAGCCCGCCGACGCCCTCGTGCCTGACGAGGCACGCGTGCCCTACCCGCCCCTCACCAAGGACATGCATCACGAGGTCGAGCTCGTGGTCGCGCTCAAATCCGGTGGCCGAAACATCCCGCTCGACCGCACGCTCGACTGCATCTACGGCTACGGTGTCGGTATCGACCTGACGCGGCGCGATCTGCAGATCGCCTCGCGCGACATGAAACGGCCGTGGGAGATCGGCAAAGCTTTTGATGCGTCCGCGCCGTGCGGAGCGCTGCAGCCCGCCAGTAAGATCGGCCATCCCGGTAAAGGGCGCATCGCGCTCAAGGCCAACGGCACGCTGCGGCAGGAGGGCGATCTCGCGCAGATGATTTGGAAGGTGCCGGAGATCATCGCCAAGCTCTCCGAGATGGTGGAGCTTGCAGCCGGCGATATCATCATGACCGGAACGCCCTCCGGAGTGGCGGCTACGGTGCCCGGCGACAAGCTCGAGTGCGAAATCGAGGGCGTGGGCCGCTTGACGGTGACGATCGTCCCGCCCGCGGCGTAGCTGGCGCAGGATCGAGCCGCGACACCTCAGAGTCCGAGATAAGCCCGGCGCACGCGATCGTCGGCCAACAGCGTCTCGCCCGCGCCGGAGAGCGTGATGCGGCCGTTCTCGAGCACATAGGCATGAGCGGCGAGCTTGAGCGAGACGGCCACATTCTGCTCGACCAGCACGCAGGTGAGGCCTTCCCGGTTGAGGTCGCGGATCGTGCGCAGGAGCTGCTGCACGACGGTGGGCGCGAGCCCCAACGATGGCTCATCGAACATCACCAGTTCCGGTGCGCCCATGAGACAACGCCCGATCGCCAGCATCTGCTGCTCGCCGCCCGAAAGCGTGCCTGCCGCCTGACCCGAGCGTTCGGCGAGCACGGGAAACAGCGCGAATACCCGCTCGAGATTCTTTGCAAGCACGGCACGCGCGCGCGAAAGCATCGCGCCGATCTCGAGGTTTTCCGCGACCGACAGGGTCGCAAACACTTGTCGGCCTTCCGCCACCTGGCCGATGCCGAGGTTGCAGACCCGGTGGCTTTCCCATCCGCCGATCTCGATGCCTCGAAACGCGATGCGGCCGCGCGCCGGGCGATGCATGCCGGCGATCGTGCGAATGAGCGAGGTCTTGCCGGCTCCGTTCGCCCCGACGATAGCGACAATCGTGCCTTCATCGATCTCGAGCGATACACCGTCGAGCGCCTGCGCGTCCCCGTGGAAGACATCGAGATTATCGACGCGCAGCATCAGTCGACCGCCTCCGCGCCGAGATAGGATTGGATCACCGCGGGCTCGCGCACCACGGCCCCCGGCGCGCCTTCAGCGATCGATGCACCGTGGTGCAGCACCAGAACCCGCGCGGCGAGCGCCATGACCGCCCGCATCACATGCTCGATGAGCAGGATGGTCAGCCCCGACTCGCGATTGAGCTCGATGAGGAACAAAACCATGCGGTCGGTCTCGGCCGGCCGCAAGCCGGCCATCACCTCGTCGAGCAGCAGGAGCTTCGGTTCGGTCGCGAGCGCGCGCGCAACTTCCAGCCGCTTGAGGTCGGGCAGCGTCAGCGCGGAGGCTGCTTGATGACGTTTGCCGAAGAGGTCGAGCCGAGCGAGCACGTCATGGGCGTGGCGGCGCGCGGCTGCGGGATCCTGCCGACGCAGCATGGCGCCAATCACGACGTTGTCCTCGACGGTGAGCGCGGGAAACGGCCGCACCAGCTGAAAGGTGCGGCCGATACCGCGGCGGCAAATCTCGTCAGGGGGCAGCGAATCGATCCGTTCCCCGGCAAAGGCGACCGAACCCCGGTCCGGCGCGAACATCCCGGCGATGATGTTGAACAGGGTCGTCTTGCCCGCTCCGTTCGGGCCGATGACGGCAAAGATCGAACCTTGCGCAACGCCAAAGCTCACGTTGTCGACCGCCAGCAGACCGCGAAAACGCTTGCTGACGCCTTCAATCGATAAAAGCGCCGCCGTCATGCGTCTCGCCTCGTCACGCGGAGCTTGCCGGCGAGCCAAGGCCACACGCCGCCGGGAAGCGCGATCACCACCACCGCCAGACACAATCCATAAAAGACCTGTTTGGCCCCGGGCACGTCGAAGCCGAGCGCTGACAAAAGCTCCTGCATGGCTTCCGACAAACCGGTCAGGAGAAACGCGCCGATCAGCGGGCCGAACAGCGTGCCGATACCACCGATGATCGGCCCCAGGATCAGCTCGATCGAGCGCGAGATGTGGAACACCTGCTCGGGGAACAAATTGTTGTAGTAGAAGGCGAAGAACACGCCGGCGACGGCAGTCATGCCGGCGGAAAGCATGGCGGCGTACATCTTGTAGCGGAATGTATCGATCCCGAGCGAGCGCGCGGCAATTTCGTCCTCGCGGATCGCCTGCCAGTAGTAGCCAATTCGGCTCTTGAGCAGAGCGTGGCACAGCGCGAAAGCCGCCGCCGTGAGCACGAGCATTACGTAATAGAACATGGTCGGATTGCCGCGCAGGTTCCACAAATCGTTGCGCGTGTAATTGGCGACTGGCAGAAAGAAGCCGCTCGAAGCGCCGACCCACTGGAAATGATCGAAGCCGATGCGGGCGAATTCGGCAAAGGCGATGGTGAGAATGGCGAAATAAACGCCGCCGACGCCAAAGCGGAAGGCGAGAAAGCCGATGATGGCACCGCACGCCACGGCGACGGCGATCGCGGCGGCCAGTCCGAGCCAGGGCGCGATACCGAAATGCACGTAGAGCGCCGCGGCCGCATAGGCGCCAAGCCCGACATAGATGGCATGGCCGAGGGATAGCTGGCCGGCAAAGCCCATCATCACGTTCCATGCCTGGCCGGTATAGGCGGAATACAGCACGATGATGAGGACGGTGAGCAGATAATCGTTGGCGACCAAAGGCACCGCCAGCAGCACCGCGAGCAACATCGCCAAAAGTGCAACACCTCGGTGCGAAACGCCGTCGAGCACGCGGGCGATCATGAGAGCCTCTTGCCCAAAATGCCCTGCGGCCGAAACAGCAGCACGACCACGAGCAGGCCGAACGAGAACATGCTTTTGGCAGACGGCGTGAAGAACAGGCCGGCCATGGCCTCGGTGAACCCGATCAGCAATCCGCCGAGCACGGCGCCCGCCATCGAGCCGAGTCCGCCGGTGATGACGATGATGAAGGCGAGAAGCGTCAACGCGGGGCCGAGCGACGGCGTCACGTCGACCAGCAACACCAGCATCGAGCCTGCCGCTCCGACGCAGGCCGCGCCGATGCCAAAGGTAAGGGCATAAAGATGCTTGACATTAAGCCCCACGACGAGCGCGCCGGTATAATTGTCGGCGCAGGCACGGATCGCTTTGCCCAGCGGCGCAAACTGGAAAAAAACAAACAGTGCCGCGGTGATCACGAGCGTCGCCGCGCCCGCGTACACTTTCGTGGCATCGATGATCAGCGGTCCGATTAGAAAGCTGTCGAACGCATAGGACGTCTGAACGTTGCGTGCGTCCGGGCCGAAGACGATCAGGAGCACGTTGACGATGATGATGGCGATGGCGATCAGCAGCATGAACTGGCTGTACTCGGGCCGCGTGATGAACGGATTGATGAGGCCGGCCTGCAGCACGTAACCGAGCGCGAAGAGAACGCCGGCGAGCGGCACGGCCATCACCAGCGGGTCGAGGCCCAGGGTGTTGAACAGCACGATGGCGAGATACATCGCCACCGTCATCATCTCGCCATGGGCGAAATTGACCACGCGCACGACGCCGAAAATGACGGAGAGGCCCGCCGCCATCAGGCCGTAGACAAGGCCGGTCAAAAGACCGCTGACCGCGACGTTCAGATAGATCTCTGCGGCCACCAATGGGTCCTGCGATGCAAGGCTCCGGCCCGCGCGGAAGATCAGCGCTTGTCGTAGGGCTTCAATGGCCAATCCACTTTGGCATTGGCCGCCACTTTCGGTGCCACCGTGAGCAACTTGCCGCCGCGGTTCTGAATCCCCGAGTTCTTCAGCTTGTCGTTCTGGCCCTTGGCGTCGAACTGGATGCCGGGACCGGTGCTGACGTTGTCGGTGATGTTGGTCGTGCGAATGGCGTCGGCGAGCGCCTTCGGGTCGGTCGAGCGCGCCCGATTGTAGGCGTCGGCGGCGACCAGCAGCGCCTCGAAGGTGTAGATGTGATTGGTATTGAGATTGTTGCCCGGATACGCCTTATCGAACGCGGCCTCAAGCTGCTTGCTCAGCTTCTTGCTCGGGTCGTACCACGGCACGAAGCTGAGCGGCCCGTCGGACAGCTTGCCCAGGGTCTTCAGGTATTGGTCCTCATACCACCCCGGTCCCATGCTCAGGACGGCTATAGGGGTCCAGCGCTGCTTGATCAGCTCGCGTGTAATTAGGATCGCATCGTTGAGCCGGCTGGTCACCAGCAGCGCGTCGGCACCGGTCGCCTTGGCTTTGGCCACCTCGACCGAGAGGTCGCGCGCGGTCGGATCGTAGGCGATCGCCTCCACGATCTCGTACGGCATGTCGAACTTGGGCAGCAAGCCGGGGAGGCTCTTCGCCATCGAGGTGCCGAACGTGTCGTTCACATG
>Ga0126384_10003102_pt1 | contig 10093 bp, 6 predicted proteins | sample PanSoiMetPlot_36_FD_92543 | JGI IMG/M metagenome (GOLD analysis project Ga0126384, IMG submission 92543) | Tropical forest soil microbial communities from Panama - MetaG Plot_36 | ecosystem: Environmental > Terrestrial > Soil > Tropical forest > Bulk soil | place: Panama | collected 2016-02-17 | reverse complement strand
GGGTACGTTGTAGGCCTGGGTCAGGGCATAGCGCTCCATGTCCCGCACCAGCTTGGTGCGCTCCGCCACGTCGATGGTGCGGCGTTGCTTTTCGTACATGTCGTCGATCTTGGTGTCGGTGTGACCCGAGTAGCCGGCCGGCGACAACTTTTTGGTCAGGAACTTGGAGAACTGGGCGGTCGGATCATCCATGAAGTCGGCCTGGAACTCGATGGCGACATCGAAGTCCCCGGCGGCGACCCGGTCCTGATAGAGCTTGGTTTCGAGCTGCTCATGCTCGGCGGTGACGCCGATCCGGCGCCATTGGTCGACCGAATAAATTGCCGCCGGCGTATAGGGCTCGGGCACGTTGCGGTTGAGCAGCTTGAACTTCAGGTCCTTGACGCCGGCCTGTTCGAGCAGCTTCTTGGCGGCATCGCGCGACTTGTTGATGTCCTTGGAGTAGCCCGGCATTTTAACGAGCTCGGCTTCCGGCAGCGACATCGCATAGCCCGGCCGCATCACGCCGCCGACGAATTTGAGGATCGAGATCTTGGACAGGGCCTCCGAGCCGCCCCACCGGTCGATCGCCATGCTCAACGCCTGGCGCACGCGCACGTCATCGAACGGCTTGCGCTGGGTATTGAATATGACCATCAAATTGTTGACCCAGGTGCCCTCGAACACGCTGAGATTGTCCTTCATCTTGTCGAGCAGCTGGGCCTTCTCCTGCGGATTGCGGCCGCGGAATTCGGCGTCGAACTGGCCGCCGATGATGCCCGGCACGACGCCGCCCGATTTCACGAAGAACACCTTATAGCCGTCGAGGTAGGGCTTGCCCTTGTCGTAATAGTCAGCAAAGCGCTTGCCGCTCCAGCTCGCGCCCTTGACGTGCTCAACGAACGTGAAGGGGCCTGAACCCATGATCTCGGTTTCGGGATAGCGCGGGTTCTGTTTGAGCTTGGCGGCGCTGTAAATGCAATTATAGGGCGAGGCCAGGGCCTCGAGCACGCCGGCCATGGGATTTTTGAGCTTGAACACCACGGTCGAGGGATCGGGGGCGGAGACCTCGAGATCGGAATAGTAGCTCTTGCGGATCGACACCACGCCCGGCGGCGGATTGATGATGCGATCGTAGCTCGCCTTGATGTCCTCCGACGTCAGCGGGCTGCCGTCGTGGAACTTCACGCCTTTGCGCACCTTGAAGGTGTAGCTCATGCCGTCCGGCGCCACCGACCAGCTTTCGGCGAGATCGGGCACCACTTTCGGATAGTCCTTGCCGTCGAACTTGACGAGCAGCGAATAGTGCGGGGCGATCGGATGGATCAGGGCGAAGGTGGTGCTGCCATGGCAGTCGTAGTTTGGCGGCTCGGCAACCACGCCGAAATTGAGCGTGCCCCCCCTTTTCGTCGTCTGCGCCTGCGCAAGGCCGCCGGCCATCGCCAACGCGATGGTTGCCGCAGCCAAGCCGAGAACGGTTCGCTTCATTGCCTGTGTACCTCCATTGTAATGTCCTGACGGGGTGCTGATGGGTAAAAGTCCTGACAGGTCGCGGAAATCATCAGGCGTGAATACAGGCAACAAAATGGCCTGGGCCGAGCTCTCGCGTCGCAGGCACGGCCGCCTTGCATTCGGCTGTCATCAACGGACAGCGCGGGTTGAACACGCAGCCCTGGGGTGGATTGAGCGGGCTTGGCAGCTCGCCTTTGATGATTGAGCGCGGCCGCGCGCGTTCGATCACTGGATCGGGGATCGGCGCGGCTGCCAGCAGGGCTTTGGTGTAGGGGTGTTTCGGATTGGCGAACAGTTCGTCGGCCGCCGCGTACTCCACGATGCGTCCCAGGTACATTACGGCCACCTTCGAGGAGATGTGCCGCACCACCGCCAGATCATGCGCAATGAACAGGTATGTCAAGCCCAACTTCTGCTGTAGCTCCTCCAGCAGATTGATGACCTGACCCTGAATTGAGACATCGAGCGCTGACACCGCCTCGTCACAGACGATCACATCCGGATTGACGGCAAGCGCCCTGGCAATGCCGACCCGCTGGCGCTGGCCGCCGGATAATTCGTGCGGGTAGCGCAGTGCCATGTAGGGAAACAGGCCCACCAGCTGCAGCAGCTCGGCCACCCGCGGCTCGACTTGCGGCTTGGGCAGGATGGCGTGGACGCGCATCGGCTCGGCCACGATCTGGCCAACGGTCATGCGCGGATTGAGGGAGGAATAGGGGTCCTGGAAGATCACCTGCATCTTCTTGCGAACCGCGATCATGTCGCCACGGCCGAGGCCGGCAAGGTCGATGCCCTCAAAGCGAATGGCGCCACCGGTGGGCTCGTCGAGCCGCAACACCAGCCGGCCCAAGGTGGACTTGCCGCAGCCGGACTCGCCGACCAGGCCCAGGGTCTCGCCCCGCTTAATGTCGAGAGTGACATCGTTGACGGCACGCACCATCCGCGAACGCCGCATGAAGCCGGCACGAACCGGAAAGAACTTGCGCGCATTGGTGATGCTGAGGATTGCGTCCCTGTCCTGACCATTGTGTGCGGCTCTGCCGCCGCCGTCGCTGCGCGCGCCGAGCTGATCGATGGCCTCGATTTCGCGAACCCGGTGACAAGCGACCAGGTGACCGCTCTCGGCCGCCGCCAGCGGCGGCACCTCGCCGCATTTGTCGATGGCGAAGCGGCAGCGCGGACGGAAGCGGCAGCCCGACGGCGGCGCCAATAGGTTGGGCGGCGCGCCGTCGATGGTGGCAAGTTTGGCGCTGCGGCCGCGATCGAGCCTTGGCACCGCCGTCAGCAAGCCGCGCGCATAGGGGTGCAAGGGGCGCCCGAACACGCGCTCGGCGGTGCCGCTTTCGACGATCCGCGCCGCGTACATGACGTTAACGCGATCGGCATAGCGGGCAACGATGCCCAGATTGTGGGTGATGATGATGACCGAGACGCCCAGGCGCTTGGACAGGTCCTTCATCAATTCCAGGATCTGTGCCTGGATGGTGACGTCGAGCGCCGTGGTCGGCTCGTCGGCGATCAAAAGCTTGGGATTGCAGGCAAGGCCAATGGCAATCATCACGCGCTGGCGCATACCGCCCGACAGCTGATGCGGATACTGGTTGAGCCGGCTCTCGGGGTCGGTGATGCCGACCAGGGTCAAAAGCTCGATGGCGCGGGCGCGTGCCGCGGCAGCATCCATGGCCAGGTGGATGGTGAGCGGTTCCATGATCTGCAGCCCAATCTTGAGCACCGGATTGAGCGAGGTCATGGGCTCTTGGAAGATCATGGCGATGTCGCGACCGCGAATGCGCCGCATCTCCTCGTCGGAGAGGGTGAGCAGTTCGCGGCCATCGAACCGTATCGAGCCCTTGGTGATGCGCGCGGTTCCCGGCGGCAGGAGGCGCATGATCGCCAGCGCCGACACCGACTTGCCGGAGCCGGATTCGCCGACGATGGCCACCATTTCGCCGGGGCGAACGGCATAGGTCACATCCTCGACGGCGCGCACCGTGCCATGCGAGGTCACGAACTGGACGTTGAGGTCCTCAATCTCGAGTAGAGGCAACGCGGTGCCGGCAGCCACCGGAGTGGTTGCTGCTTGGGTAACGCTCCGACTGCCGAGGCTCGACACAACCTCGCTATTCACCCTGCGCCTCTCCCTGCGCGGACAGCCGCCAGTTCTTGTGTCCTGCTCGCGGCGCGGCATACAGTATGCCACGTTCATTGCCTAGCCTAGAAAGGCGAGGTCGGGCAAGACCCGGGCTGGCATTGGCGGCAAGAATTGGCACTCCGGCCCGCCGGACGCGCTGTGACCCCCGGTCGCGGGTGTCGCAATGCCACCCCGCCCGGGGCAAGTGTCGCCCGAGACCGCGGAGCTCAGCCATGCCCGCCTGCAGCCTTTATTGCGCGGCGCAACCAGTGCCGCGCGCTATGCTTTCGGTGAGCCATCACCGACCGGCTGCAGCCGGAGCTGGCCCGGCGCCTCGTTCAAGCGCAGGAGAGCGATCGCAGCAGGTGGCGGCGGCCATCTCTTTGGTCCCCGCCACGCCTCCCATGCTGCGGGCCCAATTTTTGCACCCCGCCGGCCGGGGGCCACCAGGCCCTGAGGCGGGCCTAAGCGACGGCCAGCACATCTCGCGGGGACGAGGAGGGCCGCCTATATGCGCAGGAGAGAGTGTCCGCTACCAGCACCGGCACCGGCATGAAGATTGACCCTCCCGTCCACGATCCCGCGAACGCACACGCCGGTCATGGCCACGGCGGCCACGCCCACGGCCATGCGCATTCGGTCAACGAGACGCGGGTCGGCTGGGCGGCGGCGCTGACCGCGGCCTACATGCTGGCAGAGGCGGCAGGCGGTTTGTTTGCGGGTTCGCTTGCGCTGTTGGCAGATGCCGGTCACATGCTCGCCGACGCTGCCTCCCTGACGTTGGCCTGGGCAGCATTCCGCATCGCCCGGCGGCCGTCCGATTGGCAGCGGACCTACGGCTTCCATCGGTTCCAGGTGATTGCCGCCTACACCAACGGCATCACGCTGATTTTTATTGCCGCGGCGGTGGTGTGGGAGGCGCTACACCGCCTGCGCGAGCCGGTCGTAGTGCTGGGCGGGCCAATGCTGGCGGTCGCCATCGTCGGCCTCATCGTCAACATTGTGGCGTATCTGGCGCTGCACGGTGCCGACCGCACCAATCTCAACATCCGGGGGGCGATGTTGCACGTCCTGGGCGACATGGCGGGCTCGGCGGCGGCCATCGTCGCCGCGCTGGTGATATTGTGGACCGGCTGGAGCCCGATCGACCCGTTGCTGTCCCTGCTGGTTGCGCTGTTGATCCTGTCCAGCGCCTGGGGTGTCGTTGCCGCATCGGGCCGCATCCTGATCGAGGCGGCACCGAGAGGGCTCGACGTGCGTGCGCTGGCTGCCGATCTCGAGGCCAGCGTGCCGGGGGTGGAAAACGTGCATCACGTCCACGCCTGGTCGCTGACGGAAGCGCGCCCGATGGTGACGCTGCACGCGCGCATTGGCGATGACACGCAAGCCTATCGGATCGTCGCCGCCATCAAGCAGCGCCTGAAGCTGCGTTACGGCGTGGTGCACGCCACCATTGAGATCGAATGCGAGCATTGCGCCGATCAGGTGCCGGCGGCGAAGTCGTGAGGCCGGTTATCGTGCCGCCATGGCGGCACTTGCCTCGGGCGGCGTGCGCATCCAGGGGTCGCCTCGGCTGCCGAGTTTGAGGCCCTCGGCATACAACGCCTTCATGTAGACTGGATCAAAGATCTGCGTCGAGGGGACATTGAAGCCGGCCGGGATCGAGGCCAGCCGGAACTCGGCGCCGTCGCGCTGCGCCATGGCGTAGATGCGGTTGATGTCGCCGATGCTTTGGCTCTTGGTGATGGTGAACACCGAGCGCGCGCTGATCGCCAAGGTATTGGAGGCCACGGCTTCGTACTCCGGCGTCAGCTTGCCGTTCTTGACGATATAGATGCGGCGCAGCGGCGGGGTTGGATAGAGCCGGTCGAAGGTTTTGAGCGAGAGCTGTGCCGGGGCCACGAACACCTGCCGGGTTGGCCCGCCATCGACGTGCATTTCCTCAAGCACCTTGTCGCCGGCACGCACCTTGATGTGCACCGGCGGAAACGCGCCGGGCACCGATGCCGAGGCGAGGATGACCTGACGGAACAGCTCGAGCGCATAGTCGTGATGGTTGGTGGCGATCTCACCCATGTTCCAGATCACCGGCCGCTGGGCGTCGAGATTGGTGGTGCCGACCAGCAGCACGCGCCCCTTGCGATACTCCTGCGCGATCCGGTCGAGCAGCTTGCGATCGACATACTTGGCGATCAGGTTGGCAAAGCCACTGGTATCGGCCAAGGCGTCGGCGCCAAATAGACCGGCCAGCACCTGTGGGGTGGCGAGGTCCTCGGTCTCGTATTTGGTCCAGATTTGCTGCAGCCGACCATCGTACTCGGGACCGAGAAAGGCGAACGGGGCGGTAAGGGCGCCGGCGCTAACCCCGGTGACCACCTCAAACTGCGGACGATCGCCCTTTTTGGTCCAGCCCGCGAGCAGCCCGGCCGCGAAGGCGCCGTCGCCGGCGCCTCCGGAGATCGCCAAGTACTCGACCAGCGGTTGGCCGACCTGGCGTGAGGGCTTCGACGCCATCACCTTGGCGTTGGGCATGTGCACATGGGCAAACGCCAGAATATTGGGAGGGACCTCGTCTCCCCAAAAACGGGCATGTGCCAGGCCGGGGATGGTGGCTTCCGACACCAGCGCCGATGGCACCGGCTCGCGCACGGCCTGGGCCGCACAGCCCGCGAGCAACGCCGCCACGGCAGCAACCGTCAAGGCCCAGTGGTACTGCGCAACCCGACCCATGGATCCCTCGCCCGCCCCCCGGCGCTCGTCGGCAACTGGTGGCAGGCTGGAGCGCGGCCGTCAACCCAACCGCGGTCCCAAGCTCATGGGCGAGCGCCGGTGTCGCCGCTCGATCGCGGCGGCACTTCAGCTGGCTGCGGTGGTTGGATCGATGGTCTTCTTGATTTCGGTGATCTTGGTGGCGGGAAAGCCACTGATTTCCGCATGCTTGCGAATAATCGCCTCGTCCGTGGCGAGGTAGACGCAGAAGGTTTTGTTGTCGGCAACGTAGCTTTCGAGCCACTGGATGCCGGGGGCAAGCTGGTCCAGCACCTCGTTGGACTTGGCCGCAGCACCGCGCAGTTGCTCCCGCTCAAAGGTTCCAACCTTCGGGATGTCGCGCTCAATGACGAACTTGCGCAAAGTCATGACCGTTTCTCCAGCACCAAATTGCTCATCCGCCGGCTCACCCTGCCCCAGGCAAGGGGCCGGTCACCCCCGGCCCGCCGCGCCCGCCATTGGGGCCGGGCAAACCTCTCAGGGGGCTGCCGCCCCCGTGCCCGCCGTCCCGGCACCGGGAATGCATGGCCCTTGTGCCGGCTGAGCCGCGCCTCCTCAAGTCAAAAGTCATCAAAAAAACGTCTGCGGATCATGATTTCTTCTGCTCACACCGAGACTTTGCGGCCGATGCCGGCCAACGGGCCGCCGCATGCCAGGAATTCCAGGACTTGGCTTCGGCGGTCATTGCGGCCCATGCTGAGCCTCACCACGCGGGTGTGCTCGCCAGCGCGAGCGTGACGGTGACGATTGCTGCCGTCGACCGGCGCCTGGCCGCGGCGGCCGCGGCTGGCGGGGCGCAATTTCATGCTAGGCTCCGGTGACCGCGCACCAGGGGGAGCATGATGGCAGGATCGGGCAAAGGCGGAGCGGAACGCGGCTTTCTTCGCGATCTGCAGGTCTATGGCGATGCCGATTTCTCCGCCTACATGCGCCGCGCCTTTGCCAGCTCGATGGGCTACTCGAGCGCCGAACTGCAGCGCCCGGTGGTCGGCATTGCCTACACGCATTCCAAATTCAATCCCTGTCACCGCCACTTTCCCGAGTTGCTCGAGGCGGTCAAGCGCGGCGTGGCCGCCGCCGGCGGGCTGGCGCTGGAGTTTCCCACCATCTCACTCCACGAATCGACGCTGGCGCCCAACTCAATGAAATTCCGCAATCTGATGGCGATGGATACCGAGGAGATGATCCGCGCCCAGCCGATGGACGCCGTGGTGCTGATGGGCGGCTGCGACAAAACCGTGCCGGCGCAACTGATGGGGGCCGCCAGTGCTGGCAAGCCGGCGATCGAGTTGATCGGCGGGCCGCAGATGACATCCAGGTTCAGGGACGATCGCGTCGGCGCCTGCACAGATTGCCGCAAGTTCTGGAGCCAATACCGCGCCGGCACGCTCGACGAGGCGGACATCGCCGCCGTGGAGGCGCGACTGGTAACGACGGCGGGCACCTGCGCCGTGATGGGAACCGCCTCGACCATGGCGGCGATCGCCGAGGCCTTGGGCATGACGTTGCCCGGCACCGCCGCCATCCCGGCCGTGCATGCCGACCGGCTCCGCGCCGCCGAGGCGACAGGCACCCGCGCGGTAGCCCTGGCGCGTTCGGATCTGACGCCGGACAAGATCATCACCCAGAAGTCGATCGAGAATGCAACGCGCGTGCTATTGGCGCTCGGGGGTTCGACCAATGGCGTCATCCATCTGGCCGCCATCGCCGGGCGCCTTGGCTACGCCTTCGACCTCAGGCGGCTCAATCAACTGTCGGACAGCACGCCGGTGCTCGCCGCCGTCAAGCCGGTGGGGCAGGAATTTTATATGGAGGATTTTTTTGCCGCCGGGGGCATCGGCGCGGTGTTGCGCGAGCTGAAGCCGCTTCTCCACCTCGACTGCCCAACGGTGGCGGGCGAGACCCTGGGCGAGCGCCTGGCGCGCGAGACCGGCGCTTATGTCGATCGCCGCGTCATCAAATCGGCAGCAGAGCCGCTCGAGCCACAGGGTGGGCTGGTGGCGCTGTTCGGCAGCCTGGCGCCCGACGGCTGCATCATCAAGCGGTCGGCGGCGACGCCGGCGCTATTCGAAAAGACCGCCCGCGCGGTGGTGTTCACCTCGCTGCAAGACCTGGCACAGCGGATCGACGATCCCGCGCTCGACGTCACCGCCGACGACATGCTGGTGCTGCAGAATGCCGGGCCGCAAAGCGCCGCCGGCATGCCCGAGGCAGGCTTCCTGCCAATCCCGAAGAAGCTGCTGGCTGCCGGCGTCAAGGACATGGTGCGGATCTCGGATGCGCGCATGTCGGGCACGGCGTACGGTACCATCATCCTGCACGTGGCGCCGGAGGCTGCCGCCGGAGGTGCCTTGGCGCTGGTTGCAACCGGCGACCGGATCCGCCTGAGCGTGAACGAACGCCGGCTCGATCTGATGGTCGAACCGGCCGAGCTTGCCAGCCGGCGGGCCGCCTGGACACCGCCGGCGACCAGCCAATTGCGCGGCTACGACCGGCTGTTCCGTGAATCGGTTCTGCAAGCGCCGCAGGGATGCGACTTTGCCTTCCTGCGGCGTTGAGGGCGCCGTGCCGGCACGGCGCCGGCACAGCCCTTAGACAATGGCGCCGAGCTCAGCGCTCCGCCATCAGGCCCTTGATGTTGCGCACCGCCACGCGGCGGTTGAGGCGCTCGGCTCCCTGGGTATCGACCTTGAGATACTGTTCGCCGTAGCCCTGGGTGACGAGGTTCTCGGCTGGGACACCGAACTGTTCGGTCAACAGCTCGGCCACCGAGGCGGCACGCCGATCGGAAAGGCTCAAATTGTCCTCGTCCGATCCGACCGCGTCGGTGTGACCCTCGATCAGGAACACGGCCTCGGGATCCTGGTCGAGGGCGCGCAGCATGGCGCGAGCCAGGCGTTCGAGCTTCGGATACTGGTCGGGCGTCACCTCCCAGGCGCCGAACTCGAAGTTGATATCGAGATCGATGCGCCGCGTGTACTCGCGCAGTTCGTAGTTATAGCGGATCTCTTCCAGCGAATAGGCACGGTCGAGCCGCTCGATGGGCGGTGCCAGTAGAACCTCATCGAGATCCTGATCGCGGGCGCGATCGTACTCGACGATATAGCGTTCGCGCGGAATGCTGATATGCGGGCGCGCAATGTTAAGGGCAACGATACCGATGCCAACGCCGACGGCGACGCCGACCCCAAGGTTTCTATAGAAGCGACGATTGTCGATCAGGTTCACCTCGCGGCCGTCAGCGCCACGCCGATAGCGCCGCAGCAGTCGACCGTTGCCGTCGACTTCGGTGACGACTCGCACACCACCGGGGCGTTCGAAAAACGTAATCTGCACGCCATCGGGGCGGCGCTCGGTCTTGGCGTCGGGGCGGCGGCGGAAACGCTCCGCCTCATCGTGCTGGATGATGGTGCGATTATCCTGTTTGATGATGATGCGGTTGCCCGGTTCCTGGATCACCCGGCGGCGGCCGCCATCCTCAACGTGCTCTTGACGGCCCTTCTGGATCTCATCGAACCGCTTGGGTGCCGGCGCGGCGCTAAACCCCGGCGTGGCGGGGCCCTTCGGCAGCGCCTGCGGGCTTGGGGCGCCGACCGCCGGCTGACCGGTTGGCGGTCGTGGTTGCCCGGGTGCGGCGGGAGGCAGTTGCTGCAGGCTGCGCTGTTCGCGTCGACCGTCGGGGCCGCGCGGCTCCTCGCCTTT
>Ga0126384_10003101_pt1 | contig 10093 bp, 12 predicted proteins | sample PanSoiMetPlot_36_FD_92543 | JGI IMG/M metagenome (GOLD analysis project Ga0126384, IMG submission 92543) | Tropical forest soil microbial communities from Panama - MetaG Plot_36 | ecosystem: Environmental > Terrestrial > Soil > Tropical forest > Bulk soil | place: Panama | collected 2016-02-17 | reverse complement strand
GCTCGTATCCGAACAGCTCGCTCTCGAGCAAGCTGTCCGGGATGGCGGCGCAGTTGATCGTGACGAGAGGCCGGTGACACCGCCGGCTGCCCCGGTGGAGAAGTTCCGTCGCGAGCTCCTTGCCCGTGCCGCTCTCGCCAGTAATCAGGACGGTACTCTCGGTTGAGGCAACCTTCGCGATCTGCGCGCGGATGGCCCGGACTTGGCGGCTTTCCCCGATCATTCGCGGGCCAGCAGCGACATCGGGCTCGCTCATCGCGAGTGCAGCCGAGCGCAGTCCCAGCGCGAAGTCCGCAAGACACCGGCTGATGCTCGCGGTCAGTTCGTCGACTGAAAATGGGATCCTAAAGTAATCCGTAATCCCGGCTTTCACGGCAGCGATGGCCAGATCTTCCGTGCTGCGCCCGCTGACGAGGATGACCGGGAGCATGCGGTCCGTCTTGCGGACGTCGCGCGCAACTTCCAAAGCATCCCAAGGCTCATCTCGGAATGAGCCGACGATCACGAGGTCCGGGCCGCGCTCGTGAACGGAGCCCATGACGTCGGATGTACGGGCAGCTTCGAGCACATCATAGCCCTGGCCCTGCAGCAACTCTGCGATGCTCCTCCGGGCTCCCTCGTCACCCACTGCGACCAAGATGACCGGCTTGTCCATGAACCACCTCTCCCTCCGTCGAGACAGAGCGGCTCGTTCGATTCTGGATGAAGGCGGGAGAGAGGCGGGTCACGGGTGTGAACACTGCAGATTTGGAGGCAAGTCAACGATGAGACAGCCGGCGCATGCCTAAACGCGTTTTCTGAGTCGACTGGTGGCCCTCGGGGCGGCGGGTCGGCTGCGCACCAACTAGGTGCCGCCTTCCACTCCGCGAGGAGCACATATCTCGCGGCCAGTTCCTCGACTCTTGGTGGAGCTTGGTCGTCATTGGCGCCGGTCCCGTCTGTCACAAGTCCCACCACGTCGTCGTAGTCGGCGTTGTCGTAGACGCCAGAGACCCATGTCGGATCCGGGGGACTGCCGTAGGCGAGCGGAACGAGGGCCGTTAGAATCGCGGTTGAGATCAAAGCAACCCACTTGGATGCACCCATCCCGGCGTCCTTCACGCACCCAGGTGCATCTTTCGCCTCCCATAGGCGAGCAGCCGAGGAGAAGGGCGACCAACGATACGTGCGTTCGGATCTCGCTGTCAAGGAGAATGCCGACAGTAAGCACACAGGCAGAGTCAGAGCTTCCGGAGTTCGTAAGCACGCGCTTCGCTCTGCCGTGCTTTGAACCCCCGTACGCCGTCTTACGTATGTTTGATCGGGAAACGCTACAGCCTCTCGCTCTTGACCAATAGGCACAGATTCTGCTTGTGTATTCCGACCCACCCGGCGTACCACTGCTCTCCAGATCGAAACGTCGCGGGGTGACGGAGGGCGACATGCGATCCATTGTGACTACCGCGTTATTGTGTTGGCTGGTTGTGGGAAGCGGCTTGCGGATAGGCGAGGCCTGGGGTCCTACCGGGCACCAAGTCGTTGCTCTCATCGCGTTGGACAATGTCTCGGACGAAACACGGAAGAATGTTGTCGCGCTCATGCAACAAGCCCCACCCGAAGCCGGATTGGCCAACCTTTTCCCGAAGGATGGTCGCCCGCTCGACGCTCGCGAGCGCGACTTCGTCAGGATCGCGAGTACCTGGCCGGATCTGGTCCGGAGCGTCAAGCCAGCTGAGCGTCACGCTTTTCATCGCCGGACATGGCATTTCCGCGACTTCTACTGGAAGCAGGAACAAGGGCGCGCTGTGGACGTCCCGGATCTCAGCGTGGACCAGGAGAATCTTCTCGAGCGTCTGCAGGCTTTCCAGACGATGCTGATGGATAAGAGTCAACCCCCGGGTCAGCGCGCCATAGCGATGGCGTGGGTCCTCCATCTTGTGGGCGATGTGCATCAGCCGCTCCATTGTTCCGGTCCGGTGACCTCTATGGAGCCCAAAGGAGATGAGGGCGGGAACTTGTTTCGGCTGGACCGTGACAATCTGCATAGCTATTGGGACAGCATGCTGGACAAGGCGGTCGTGAGAAGGAAGAACGAGGGAACTACCGTGTATCTCAGTCGGGCGACGGCGCTGGTCGTGGCCCGCCATCCCCGTGCATTGCTTGTGGATCAGCTCAAGCCCGGCAAGTTCGAGGACTGGGCGCGAGAGTCACTCGCGGATGCGAAGAAAGCCTACCCCGCGAGCCTCAAGAGGAACCAAGCGCCCAGCGACGGCTACCGCGAGAAGGGGACGCAGGTGGCCAGGGAGCGTATAGCCTTCGGCGGCTACCGGCTCGCCCTAGTCCTTGAGCAGGTGGCCGGGCAGTGAATGGGATCACCCGACGGACAGCGTCCAGCTTCACGGGGGAGACTTCACCGTCACGACGCGTCGGATGATCATGACATCTTCGAAAAGATCAGGGATTTCGGCGCCGCGTGGTCGTGCCCGAGCGACCCCTCGCAGACGTGTTTAAAGAAGAACGCTACCGGGAGACGCAACTGATCTCGATGGCATTGCGCGCCATGAAACAGACGCCGCTCCTGTTACGGATGTTCGTCAGGTTCAACCCGCTGTTTCACACCGGCTACACTGTCCGCGTCTTCGAGCCGGAGTAATCATGCCTGAATACAAACCTCGACAGGCTGTTGTCATCATCCACGGGATCGGCGATCAAGTGCCGATGCAGACGCTGCGCAGCTTTGTCGAGACGATGACCCAGGGCGCACATACGGGCGTCGAGTTCGATCGGAAAGCGGAGAGCAAGCCCGACCACCTCTCGCCGACGCTTGAACTGCGTCGCATGACGGTGCTTGGTGAGGACCGGCCGTGGGCGCGGGGGGACTGGGTTTCGACCGACTTTTACGAGCTGTACTGGGCGCACTTGATGACGGGAACGGCGTGGCATCACGTGATGGCCTGGGTGGCCCAGTTGCTGCTCCGGCGGCCATCGAGCGTCCCTGCTCGCCTCAAAGCGGCGTGGTGTGCGAGCTGGCTTGTGGTGCTGGTCGCGTTTGCCCTGGTGATTGGACCGATTGGATCCAGGACTGCGGCTGAATGGTCGCTGTTTGGGGTGCTGGCCGGGACTCTGTTTGCCATCTGCCGGTCAACGGGCACGTACTTCGGCTTGCAGTACGCCGGTGATGCCGCGCACTACCTGAGCCCCAGACCGGAAAACGTCGGTGTCCGGCAGGCGATTCGTTCGGCGGCCGTCGATCTCCTGGAGAAACTGCACGACGATCCGAGCTGGAGGAGATACCACCGGATCGTCGTCGTCGGCCACAGCCTCGGGAGCGTGATCGCGTACGATGCGCTGACTCACTTCTGGCAGCGGCGGCACCATCCAAAACAAACGTTTCCGCTGCCGCCCGACTGGGACGCGGCCAACTCCTGCGAGCCGGCCGGCGCCTCCGGAACGACCGCGATCGATCGCGCGCGCGCCAGGCAGGCGGCCATGTGGCGGGAGCAGCGCGCGATGGGCGTCCAGTGGAAGGTGACCGACTTTGTGACGCTCGGAAGCCCGCTTGCACATGCGCCTTTTCTGATGGCCTCCGACAAAGCCGATTTCGGGCGGCGAGTGGCGGAGCGGGAATACCCGTCGTCCCCGCCGCAGGACAACGACGCGCGGGATAAACAGTACGGGGCGAGCTTGCTGAAGGCGTCGGCTGGTGGCAATCTGCTCCACCACGCGGCGCTCTTTGCGTGCACACGCTGGACGAACTTGTACTTCGACCGTGACATCATCGGTGGCAGGATCGAGGATCTCGGCGACTGGATCGATAACCAGCGGCTCGAGCCGCGCGGCTTGTTTCCACATACAAAGTACTGGCAGAGCAGGGCCAGGCACGACCAGCTCGATCGGGCGCTCAATCTCAGAGAGTGGTGGACAGAGGAACAGAACCTTCGCGTCGCCACCAGCGCACAGCAGCGCGAGTCTGACGCGTTGCAGCCCTCTCGATGACTCCTGTGAAGGGGTAGCACATGCCGTTTTCCTTCGCCGACCTTGGTCCTCTCAGCGAGACCGCTGCTTCGTACCTCGGCGCGATGCCCGTCGACGCAAACGACGTGCTCGCGGCCGAACTCCATCGGCGTCAAGCCGAGAATGACGTGGTGGTCGCATCGCTGGCGATCAAGCGTGCTCGAGCCAACAGGTGCCCACTGACCAGGCTCGAACGCGAGCTGGTCAAGAAGGCCGAGGCCCACGTGTGTTCGGGTGTGCAGCCGCCTGCGCGATTTGCACACATCCCGCGCGTCGGCCGGCGCGCGCACGCGACGATGCTGTCGCTCGCCGACCCTGGCTCGGGACATCTGGCGCTAAACTTTCTTATGCGCCTGCGGCTCCATGCTATCCGCGCCGCCGTGGCCGCCGAGTTCGCGCACTCCAGGAACCTTCGTTAGACCGCGGCGACTTTCGCTGCCAGTGCCGCAATCTTGTCGAGAGCCGTCGCGAACTTCTTGATTGTCTCTGCCACGCGGTCCAGATCCTTCTTGGCGGCCACTGCCTGTGCGTTCGCCTCGTTCAACGCCGCCGTCGCCGCCGAGTACTCCGGGAGCGCCTTCGCAACAACTTCGTCAACGAACAGCTGAAGGCGTCCCGCAAGCTCTGACTGCTGTTCCAACAACCGATCCCGCTCGACTTTCGACCTCGTGGCGATGATCAACGCGGTGGTGTTCGACAGCGCCGTGCTCAGCTCTGTACCCAGGGTGTTCGCCATCGTCTGCCTCCTCACTCGGTGCCGATTGTCCGTACCGCGATCGCCAGCGATCGAGCCTTGGTCGCGAACGCTTCGATATCAGCGAACGAGAACTGTGATGTCGCCACGGCCTGGACCAGCGCCTCGTTGGCCTTTTTCATCGCGTCGGCCGCATCCGTCACGCGCTTCAGCACCTCTGTGCGTCGCATCCGGCTGCTATGAGCCAGTCGGAAAGCATCTAGGGCCGTCTGCCGGGCCTCGTACGTCTTTCCCTCGGCGAGCGCGCTCGTGGCGACGCCCATCAGTGGGTCCTCGACGACCTGGAGCTGCAGTGCCACCCATCCACCCGACCCGAAGTCTCGGATGAGTAAGTCACACAGGTGGTCGACCGCGCTGGAGGAGTTATTCACGATCGTCCTCACCGCGCGCTTCCGCTTCCACTCGATCCACAAGCCACCCACTTCTTGGACCACAGTGCCGATCGCCTGCAGCTGGTCGTCACTCACTTTGTCCTTCACGCTCGGTACGCGTCCAAGGCTTGCCACGAACTCGTTGCTAGCTTCTTGGAGCTTGGCTGATTGCGTATCCTCCACAAGGGCGGTCAGGCTCTTGCCATAGGCGGCCAGCGCCCGCGTCGCGCCTGTCACGGTCTCGACCGTGGTCAGCTCGAAGCCACGGTCCAGCGTCGCCTGGTCGCCCAGGCTCGGGTTCGTGCTTGGGCCGGCCAGGAGCAGCCTCTCCGTCGTCATCTTGATCGTGTCTTCCCTCATCGCCGTCAGCTCCTCGGTCGTTCGGTCGCCGAGGACGCTGGCCGACGTACTGAATTGACTGACGGCCGCCTTCTGCGTGGCAGAGAGGGCACAACCGCTGCACGCGACCACTGCCAGGGTGAGTAACCAGAGGGGGATCCGTCGGAGTATCGGGCGGTCGTATCCAATCGACATAGCTTTCTCCTGAGTACGAGGTTTTTCACAATCGGCTCGCGTGCGATGCACAGTCTTCGTGCATATCACCACACAGCTGCCGAGACCACCTGAGACTAGGTGCGTAGTCGAAAGGTATTGCGGAAGCGCCAGAGGCGTCAAGTAAAGACTGTGCTTACAGCATCGCGGCAATGGCTGTGACATCGGCTCCTGCGGCGTGCCGCGTCCGAGTCTGGAACCTTTATGTCACCGAGGACGGGGACCACGGGTGGGCACCCGCCCCCGGAGGGTGCTAAAGTTGGCTACGCTCGGTCCTGCATCTCGCCAACGGCAGGGACAACGTTCGACGGAGGCTCCAGCTGCACGGAAGGCTGCACTTCCCGTGGTAGCGGGAGTAGCTTCCAGATGCCGGTAATAATCAGAGCAGTTCCGAACAGCGCAAAGAACAACCCGGGGGCGGCATTGTTCAGGGACAGACTGGCTTCGCCAGAGCCAGCCTTCAATTCGGACTGGCCGAGAATGCCGGCTAGAAATAGTCGGTAGCCCATATAGGCGAATCCGCTACCCACGGCTAAGACCGTCATGCGATATGCAAACTCAATGAGTTGGCTTCGTATCGCCATCCGGTTCATATCCGCCGAGATACGCGCTGATACGGCCCAGAACTCCTTAATGTGCTCAACCTGAATGCGTGCGATTTCGAGACTCGAAGCGTTCTTCTCAAGAGGCGACATTGACAATCCTCCTGTAACCGTTGTCCAACTCGAACCGTGACGAAGCACGGACCGCACAGCGGTGTCTCAGAGTCACTGCACCCTCGGCCAGGATATTTCTTGGTTCTATTCATCCGCTCCTCCTGTCGTTGGCGCTCCTTCTCTCTGCGGTCTTTTCTCCTTCCTTTCGATAGCTTCACGATTCTCGCGAGACCTTTGGGCCTGACGCTTGATTTCATCTAGCTTCTTTTCCACCGACTTTTCTAGTGAATTGAATTTCGTCAGTCCCGCGGTTACCTGCCAGTCAACGATGTCGCCATCATCTCCTTCAGTCCTTCGACAGCAAGTGATAGGTTCTCGTGAATTCAAGTGAGCAGCCACATAATGTTGGCAGACACGCTATCGGCAGTTTAGCGAGTTCCTAACGATGTGTGAAATGAATGGAACAATCGCAGTAGGGTGAACAACATTGTCAGCCGTTGGGTCACGCCAGAAGTCGATTGCCGAATACCCGCAATCAAATGTGTTGGCGTTAACGTCCATTGTGCTAATGCCAACCGCTACACTCGCATGAACCACCTGAACGGCATCACTCACACTGAGGCTTTGTAAATCAAAATGCGGGTCCAGCCAGCCGGACTGCCAAACTCTTGATGTCTGTTGGCTTAATTATCATTGGCAGCGCCGGCACGGTAGATAAATCGACCACTTCAGCGCCGACGCCTCTGTTATCGCCATTGATGAGCCTTCCAGCGCCTACAGTTAAGACGACAAGAGCGTAGGCAACATTAGCACGCTGCGGCGCCTCCGGGGGGCCGGCAGCCTCCTGACGTAATCTGCCATTCTCAGACACCGCCCCTCCAGGACCCCTGAGGAGCCGATGCCACAGCGACAGAGCCAGTGCGTCGCGAATCTCGTCTTCGACGATGCCCTGAAAGTCGAAGCGCTTTCGCTTCTGCACTTGCTTCACGCTCGTATCTTCAGGACGATGGATTGTGGGCGGCGGATCGAGCCTGAACCGGGAGCCGTCCGCGACGAGGCTATGATTGCTTTGGACACCGTCTCGACTACGATGACGGCAGCCAAGGAGGCCGGGCATGCAAGACAAGCGACGGAAGGCCACGACTCCTGGGAGTGAACCCGCGCCAGCGGCGGAGACATCCGAGCTTCCCGAGCGGTGGAGCCGGAGGGTGCTGGTGTTGGCTATTCTCCCGCAATGACCAGGCCCGCGCCCAGTGGAACGAGCGCGCGTTCTCGCGCGCCGCCGAGCTGGAAGCTCAGGGGCTCGCGGTCCTGGAAACGCGCAGCCGCGAGGTGCGCGAGTCACGGACCCGTCAGCGTTCGGCCCAGGCCCTTGCGCACGCCACCCGCGGCATCCTCGCCCAGCAAGGCTCGACGGTCCATCGACGGCCTGCCGTCCATCACCGTCCCCACGCTGGTGATCGTCGGCGACCAGGACAAGCCCTTCCTGCCTCCGTGCGAGTACATGGCCAAGAAAATCCACGGTGCCCGCCTGGAGACGATTGTCGGCGCCGGGCACTCGTCGAACCTCGACCGGCCCGACGCCTTCAATCGCGTCCTGCTGGATTTCCTTCGCGCCCTACCGGCCGCCTGACGCGGCGGCCACCTGCCGCCACTCGCGCTTGATGCTGGGGACCGCCAGCATCGCGCTGCGCAGGACCCTCACGGGCTCGCTCCTGATCTGATTTCGCAGCCGGACCGTCCGCTGAACGGTGCGCGGGGTCATGTCGTAGATCAGAAGGTGGGCGCGTCCGTTCTGGATGGGATAGGTCTTGGTCCCATGCCGCTTGACCACGGGGACCCCGAGGGCCAGAGGCGCCCGAAGCCTGGCCTCGTCGGCGCCCCACTGGTCCCTCAGCCTCACGACCGCGTTCGGGACGTTGCCGAAATCCAGCACCCGATAGAGCTTGTAGTGGTCCAGGCCGTCGGGGAACACCATGCCCCGCTCGACCTTGTGCGTCGGCACAAGGAGCCCGATGGCGTTTCCGATGTACACCGTCTGCCGGCCGAACTGGTTCTCCAAAAGGACGCGACGGTTGGGCTCGGCCGCCTGGCGGCCGCGATACCAGGTCAGATGGGCGTTCTTGTCGTAGAGGGGCTCGCCGTTCTTCGACACCGCGTTGGCGAAGAAGTCCAGCAGCACCAAGTCCATTCGCACCGGGCGGCGATCGAACTGCCCGCGGAGCTGGACGGCGCTCGTCGCCGGGCGGTCTTCGACGTCGTATACCTTGAAGTAGTCGAGTTTCAGGTCCCTGGCCGTCATGTCCGTGCCTCCCCTCCCGGTCCCGCGACCGAGGAATTTTGACGGCAAAGTGTGACAACACTCGATACCCGTAGTCAACACGCTGGGGACCGGGGGGCCTGTTCGCGCCGACCGTCTCACGCTAGAATCCCGCGATGGTTGGCCAGGCTGTAGCATCGGCTCCTCCGGCGGCCGGTGTCGAGTCTGGCAGGTTATGTCGCGGGGACGGGACCCCGGCGCAGGGCAACCGCCGCGGGAGCGCGTTCATGTTGACTATCCTCTGTGGCATCGGCTCCTGCGACGGCCGGTGTCGCTGCAACTCCCGGACGGCGTCCCTCTTATCTCCCCGCTTGAGCAGCATGGCCGTCCTCCGGCGTGGTCGATCATCGACACGCGTCTCGATGTCTCCATCGCAAGCGCTTTCACCGCGCGTGTCAACGCATTTCTACCCGTATTGCGTGAATCGCCCGGCGGTTCTCGATTGAAAACGAGCGGCTTCGAGGCGATGCTACCAGTCGTTCTCGATCATCACCTTAAGGGGGAGGCGCGATGGCGGAGATCACGACCGACGAGGTTCTTCGCGACGAGGCCAACGCGATTCACGGAGCGGGTGCGGTGCCCCCAAATGCACAGGGCAACGCGCTCTACGTCGGCCTCAATGCTTTGCAGTCGGCTGCCCTGTGTCTGTCGGGCGGCGGTATCCGGAGCGCGGCGTTCTCGCTCGGCGTCATCCAGGCGCTGGCGATGCATCCGCGCCAGCCGAACGGTGACCGGGCCACGAGGGCCGAAGATTCGTTGCTGTCACGCTTCCACTATCTGTCGACGGTCTCCGGCGGCGGGTATATCGGCGGATGGCTGTCCGCGTGGCTGGCCCACGCCTACCAGCGCGGGCGCGGTGACTGGGGCGCGGTCTGGGAACCGGTCGCCGGTGCGCGAGCGGCGCCGGACCGGGAGCCGTCCCAGCTCTCATGGCTGCGCACGTACAGCAACTACTTGACGCCCAGGCTTGGCCTCGCGTCCGGCGACTCCTGGGCCACCGTCGCGCTGTCCTTGCGCAACCTCATCCTGAACTGGCTGGTGATCGTCCCCGTCTTCTGCGCGGTGCTGATCGGCCTGAAACTGGTGGCCAGCGCCGTGGCGTGGTTCTCACAGTTCGACCCGCGGGACTGCGATGCATCGTTCGGTCGCGTACTGGTCGCCGTCGGGGTGGTCACTGGCCTCTCCGTGGTCGCCTCGTTGCGCTTCACCACCCGGAACCGCCCCACGCGCGGGGCCAGCCGCGCCACGAACAAGGCGTTCCTGCTCGGGGGCCTGGCGCCCGCGTGCGCCGGCGCCGTCCTGTTCACGTTCCTGGCCGCGACGCCGTGCGGCGAGACCTTCGCGCGCAACACCCTCGGGCTGCGGGAGGGGGGCCCGCCCACGGGGAAGAGTTTCGGCGTGCTCGCCGCCGCGGGCGCGGCCGTCTTCGCCCTCGCGTGGATTGCCG